>Ga0157362_1000046_pt1 | contig 33814 bp, 30 predicted proteins | sample AttlaeALBM3_FD_111480 | JGI IMG/M metagenome (GOLD analysis project Ga0157362, IMG submission 111480) | Fungus gardens microbial communities from leaf cutter ant in Ribeirão Preto, State of São Paulo, Brazil - Atta laevigata ALBM3 | ecosystem: Host-associated > Fungi > Mycelium > Unclassified ... | reverse complement strand
GGGCAGTCCCGGCAGCGAGGGTGCCCAGCTCTGGTCGGGAACAGCGGGGGACGCCGCGGTTGCCCGGACGCTCACGCCGCCCAGCTCGAGCCGCCCGCCGCTGCGGCCCCCGGCCGCGCCAATGGCGGCGTTCACCACAATGTGGGCCGCCTCGGCCCCGGGGATCGCCGAAAGCAGCTGATCGGTCAGCGAGATCAGGGCCGGCCGTACCGCACCGGAGGCCTGGGCGGCGGGCTCGACCAGCGCCTGCGGATTGCGGAACTGAATCACCAGCGGGGCGATGGCCGCCGCGGTGCCCTCGGCGGTCCCGGTGGGCAGGCTCAGGGCGAGCCCGGCCGGATCGAGCGCGGTGTTCGCCGCGTCCAGTGCGGCGGCCAGCTGCCCCGGACCGGACACCGGCAGCGACTGGCCCGCAACCGTCATTGACGCCAGCGAGAACGCCTGCTCGGCCGGCTTGCCGACGGCCCCGGAGGCGCTCCAGCCCAGCCCGGACAGGACTACCTCCCCGGCGCCCAAAGATATCTGACCTATCGTCACATTGGCGGTGGCGATCCCGCCCCGGATTTCCGAGACACTCGATCCGCCGCCCAGGCTCAGCATGCCGGGCGCGTTCAGGCCCGGGCCGGTCGCCACGCCCGTGGCAGTCGGTGGTGTCCCGGTGGCCGACGCGGACTCGTGCACGCCCGCGAGGGAGGAGTTCGCCGGCGGCGCCGGCGCGCCGGGCGGTGCCAGGGGATCCCGCTCGACGTGCTGGGCGTCCTGGCTGTCGGCCTTGATCGGCTCGGGGAGTGCCACGGGCGGCGTCTTGTCACCCGTGCTCCCGGCGTTTGCGTTGATGAGTGTCCCGATCAGGCCGAAGTCGATCGCGTCCGCCGAGGCCTGCGCGGTCCCCGAACCCAGCTGGGCGGTGGTGATCCCGAGGCTGGGGGCCACACCGGGGAACCCCAGATAGGGGACCAACCGGGCGAGGACGGCCTGGGCGTTGGCTGACAGGTCCCCGCCCGCCGGGGTATCCGCGTGCGCCGGTCCGAGCGCCAGGAACGGGGCCGCGGCGACGGCCGTCAGTGCCAGCGCCGTGCGCGTCCTCATTGGCCTTCCCTCACGGCACGGCCAATGGTGCTGATGCCGTGCTTGATCATGGGCTCGCGCGGCTCGCCCACGTGCCGGCGGCGCTCGCTCATGGCGCGGCCGGCGGGGGGATCGGGGCGGGCGGGGCCTTCGTCGGCCAGACACCGCGGTAGCGGTGCTCGCCGTCGGGTGCGACGTAGCGGCCGGGGTCATTGTTGAACGGGCTGAGCGCCTTGCGGTCCCAGTAGATCTCCCGGGCGTCGTCGATCGCGGTGAAGTCGTTCGGACCCCAGCTCAAGTGCCCGAGCGGCCCGTTCGCGCCGGGGTAGGCGAACATGCCGCGCATGAATGTCTGCGGGGTCAGGTCGGGCCCGGCCATCTGCAGCCCGATGAACAGCATCAGCATCGAGTAGTAGTCCAGGTCACGCGCGGGGATCGGTTCGTCGGAACGGATGGTCTTGTAGGCCCGGTATGACTCCGATGCGGTGCCCTGCCGGATGTCGGAGATGAAGCTCTGCCCGTACGCGTACTGCCACTGGTCCTGGTCGTAGAACTGCCCCGCGGCGTCGGCATCGGTGAGCACGGTGCCGGTGAGGAACCACTCGGGCCAGAAGTCCTGCTGGGTGGCCGAGCCGGTGAGGAAGAACGGCAGCACCGGGTCGGTCACCAGGATCACCGTGGTGACACCCGCGTTCTTCAGTTGGGCGGCGATGTTCGGCGCCTCCTGCTGCATCGTCGAGAAGTCGAGGGAGTAGCGGACCTCCCGGGTCAGCTGGACGCCCGCCGCGGCGAGCCTCGGCCGGGCCTCGTTCAGGCACTGCGCGTAGACCGCGTCGTCGGGGATGACCAGCCCGTACTTCCGGGGTTTGGTCCGCAGGTGCGCGCTGCCCGCCCGCACCGCGTTCCCGGTCGCCGGCATGCGCTTGGACAGCAGGTCGATCGCCGAGCTCAGCAGCGTCGTGCAGTCGATCAACTGCCCCCACGCGTACGGCGCCCGCGCCCGGTAGTAGCTCGCGGGCATGTGCAGCCCGCCGAAGGCAACCACCTTTTGCCGCACGAGCGCGTCCAGGTACGGCTGCGAGAGCGCCGAAAAGTCCGCGAACGCCTTGATCTCCTGGCCGACCTTCAACGCGTCGGCGTTGGCGGCCTCCTGGCCGCTGCCGTTCAGCTCCTTGAACGAATCGCCCCGGCCCTTGTAGGTGACGATTTTGACCTTCCGGCCGTATAGCTGGTAGTGGGTGTTGAAGTACTGCAGCAGCGCCTGGCGGGTGCGCTCGTGAGCCTCGGGGGAGGACAGGATGCCCTTCCTCTCGGCGGTCTTCTCCAGCTCGCTGTTCTTGCCCAGCGGGCTGCCGATGTCGCGGAAGGCGACCGTGATGGTGTCCCGGGTGACCCCGCGGGAGGTGGCGCCGCCGTTGTCCCCTACGAAGGCCAGGCACGGCGGCGAGTAGGCGGAGTTGCCGTCCTGTTTCGCCCCGCCCGTGCAGTTGTTCGCATACTGCACGCCGGCGGGCAGGCCCGCGGTGGAGGCGCCGGACCGTGCGGCGGGCTGCGGGCCCCCGGGGGCAGGCCGGCTGCCGGTGGCGCTGCGCTGGGTCTGCGCACGTCCAGGGGCGGCCCGGTTCTCGCCGCCGGGTTGCTCCGCGCCCCCGCTGGTCGGCTGCTGCCCGACCTCGGCGTTCCCCAGCGGTTGGCCGGCGGAACTGCCCGTCAGTTGCGCTCCGGTGTCGTTCGTGCGCGGCTTGCTGGGCACGAGCAGCGTGACCAGCAACAGCACCACGATCAGCGCCGCCAACGGGCCGTACCCGCGCAGGATGAGGCGATCGGCGCGGCGGCGTGTTGGACTGCTGCTCACCTGCCGCTCCCCGGGCCGACGCGTGCGGTACCTCATGCGAGGGTATGCGACCCACTACCCGTTAGTCGCCTGCTCGAGTCGCTTGCCGCATTTGTTGGGATGTTCTTGGGGCGGCGGCCGATCAGCGCTCGGTGGCGGGGTCGTCGCATCCGGTGCCGCAGGCGTTAACCAGGGTTCCGGACGCGCAGTCCTTCAGACAGGCCCCGATCAGTGGGTGGTTGACAGGAGTTCCGCCCGTTCCGGAACCCGTGCCGCCGCCGGTGCTCGTGGTCTTCGGCCCGTTGACCGGCGCACCCTCCGAGCAGACCTCCGGCCGCACGTCCTTGCAGTTGCCGGTGAGCACGTCGACGCCATGCCCCTGGTTGGTGCACTGGCGCAGGAAGTCGCTCAGAAAGTTGCCGGTGCATGGTGGCGTCGTGGCCGGTGCGGCCGAGGCCGGTACCTGAGCGCCGATGAAGGCGAACGACACCGTGAACGCCGCGGCAATCAGCGGCTTGGAGAAGGTCGCGGACATGTCCTGCCTTTCGGAGATCTTCAGGTTGGTACCGGAATGATCCATTGCGGGCCGGGTTGTCCGTCAAGATTGAATGGTCCGTTCGGGTACGACTTGTCCGAAAATGCGTGATCGCACCGACACGACGGCCATTTCCGCAATTGACGGAAATGGCCACTATATTGCGCCAAACGGGTGACCCCCGAGGGTACATTTCGCCCGACAGCACTTCGCCCCGCCTGCCCGGGCGGGGCGAAGTGACTTCTCCTCCGGTGCTCGTTGATGCCCGCCGAGCCCGCTGACTGCGAACGCGCGACGGCGAGGCCTACTTCAGCAGCGCGTCCAGATCGATCAGGCCGCCCGGGCCGGTGAGCTTCTGGATGGTCGCGGCGATCTGGGCCTCCACCGCGCAGACCTGGGTCAACGCGTCCATCAAGTGGAGCTTGACCAGCAGGTCCTTGAGGGTCGTGGCGTTGCCGATCTTGAACGGCAGAACGGGGTCGCCCGCGCAGATCTCGGCGATGTCCTCCTTGAGGTCAAGCGCGGGAACACCCAGGGTGGGCGAGTTCGGGGTGCCGCCCAGGTTCTGGACCTGCGGGGCGTTGGCAACCGGTGCGGGGTTGGTCTGCGGGGCGTTGGCAACCGGTGCGGCGTTGGTCTGCGGCGCGGCCGGCGGGTTGACCGGGGGAGCGTCCGCCGGGGCGACGATTTGGCCGGCGGCCGGGGCGGGAGTTGCGGCCAAAGCAGGCATTTGCCCCGTGACGAATGCAAGCGGCACAGCAATCGCGACCACCTGCAGCGATTTCCTGATTCTGACCGACATTTCACTACCTTTCAGATGGCTCTGACGTGGCGAGATCGCGATCATCAAAGAGTGAGTCAAAGGCAGGGTCAAGTTGCATTGGTCCGTACGGTGGATATCGCGATCACCCGGTGAATTCGTGAATAGCCGTGGATTTCGATGTGGATATTCCACGCTCGTGGCAAAGGGGTCACCGACGGCAAATCGGCCACGCAATATCATCTGTCCGGTTGTCGAGGAGTCGGGACCGGGGCTCCTCCGTCGGCCGGTTGGAGGGTGACCGTTGGGCGACGTCGGGCTGTGCATGATCGTCAGGAACGAGGCTCACGTGATCGCCCGCTGCCTGGAATCGGTTCGCCCGTACGTCGGGCACTGGGTGATCGTGGACACCGGGTCCACCGACGCAACCCGCGAGCTCGTCCGCGACTTGATGGTGGACGTGCCCGGTTTCCTGCTGCGGCACGAATGGATCGACTTCGGCCACAACCGGTCCCTGGCGTTGGCCGCCGCCAGGCCCCACGCGGAATACACCCTGATGATCGACGCCGATGAGATATTCGACGTCCCGGATGGCTTCGCCTGGCCGCAGCTGACCTCCGACTCCGTCCAATTGCGGCACCGCGCCGGGAACACGGTCTATTGGCGCAAAACGATGTTCGCCAATCGGCTGCCCTGGCGTTATGTGGGCGTTCTGCATGAATACCCCGAGGCGGACGGGGAGCAGTCCAGCGACCGGCTCGCCGAACCCGAGGTGATCGGGTACTACGACGGCGGCCGCAGCAAGGGCCTGTCCAACAAGGAGAAATACGCCCGGGACGCCCGTGTGCTCGAGGCGGCAGTGGCGGCCGAGCCGGACAACACCCGCTATCAGTACTACCTGGCGCGCAGCTATCGGGACAGCGGCCAGGACCAATTGGCCGAGGCCGCCTTCCGGCGGCGGGCCGAGATGCCCGGCGGTTTCGCCGAGGAGGTAGCCGATTCGCTGCTGGAGGCGGCCGGCTATCTCGCGCGCTCGGGGACGGATTTCGACGCGGTGGTGACCGCGTACCTGCGGGCCTGGGAGTCCCGGCCGATACGCGCCGAAGCCCTCGCGGGACTGGCCCGTTACTGCCGGGAGCAGGGGCGGTACGCGCTGGGTCGGATGTTTGCGGCGCACTCGCTGACGATCCCCAGGCCGGACGATCTGCTCTGGATCGACGAGGAGGTCTACGACTGGCGCCGGCTCGACGAGTTGGCGGTGTGCTCGACGTGGACCGGGCACTGGGTCGACGCCGCGGCCGGCTGCGAGCTGCTGTTGGCGGAGGGCAGGCTGCCCAAGGGTGAACGCAGCCGGGTCCGGAAGAACCTCAAGCTGGCCCGGGAACACCTCGACCCGGCTCTGCTGCCCGGCGGGAAGAAGCGCGGGGAGGGCAAGAAGCACAAGAAGGGACGCAAGCCCGGGTCGGCGGCGGATCACTGAGCCGAGACCCGTGACCCGACCTACTTGCAGTATGGAGTATATTCATACGGCGAGGAGGTCGACGTGGGGTTGCGGGTCGCGATTGCCGGGGCGAGCGGGTACGCCGGGGGCGAGTTGTTGCGTCTGCTGGCGGGCCACCCGGAGCTGGACGTCGTCACCGCCCAGGCCGACAGTCGGGCGGGCGAACCGCTGGTGGCGGTGCACCCGCAGCTGGTCGGCCTTCCCGAGCTGACGCTGACCGCCGCCGATCCGACGGCGCTGGCCGAGGCCGACGTCGTGTTCCTGGCCCTGCCGCACGGGGCGTCGGCGCAGGTGGCGCCCGCGCTGGGCGCCGATCAGCTGGTGATCGATCTGGGGGCCGACTTCCGCCTGGTCGACCGGCCTGCATTCGAGCGCTACTACGGGTTGCCGCACCCCGGGTGCTGGACCTACGGCCTGCCCGAGTTGCCCGGGGCTCGGGCCCGGATTGCCGCCGGGCGACGGATCGCCAACCCGGGGTGCTACCCGACGGCGGCGGCGCTGGCGCTGGCGCCGCTGCTGGCCGCCGATTTGGTGGCGGGCGAGGACGTGGTGGTGGTGGCCGCCTCCGGGACGTCGGGTGCCGGCCGCAAACCGCTGCTCGGCCTGCTCGGCGCCGAGGTCATGGGCGACGTGTCGGCATACAAGATCGGCGGAGTCCACCAGCACACCCCGGAGATCGCCCAGAGCCTGACCGCCGCCGCCGGTCGACCGGTGACCGTCAGCTTCACGCCGTTGCTGGTACCCATGCCGCGCGGGATCCTCGCCACCTGCACCGCACGGCTGCGTCCCGGCGTGGCCGCCGGGCAGCTGCGCGCGGCGCTGGAGTCCGCCTACGCCCACGAGCCCTTCGTGCATTTGCTGCCGGAGGGCGTGCTGCCTCACACCGCCGCCACCTTCGGGGGCAACTCGGTCCACCTGCAGGTGGCTGCCGACGAGGTGGCGGGCCGCGCGGTGGTGGTGGCCGCGATCGACAACCTGGTGAAGGGGGCGGCCGGGCAGGCGATCCAGAACGCCAACATCGCCCTCGGCCTGCCCGAGACCACCGCGCTGTCGGCACTCGGAGTCGCACCGTGAGCGTCACGGCGGCCGCGGGGTTTCGGGCCAGCGGGGTGGTCGCCGGACTGAAGCCGAGCGGGCTGCCCGATGTCGCGCTGGTGGTGAACGACGGACCGTTGCACGCCGGTGCCGCCGTGTTCACGACCAATCGCGTGCAGGCCGCGCCGGTGCTGTGGACCCGGCAGGTGGTGAGCGACGGTCGGGTGGACGCGGTGGTGCTGAACTCGGGTGGGGCGAACGCCTGTCTCGGCCCGGCGGGATTCGCCGACGCGCACGCGACCGCCGAGCGTGTCGCCGAACTGCTCGGCATCTCCGCCGGGGACGTCGCCGTCTGCTCGACGGGGCTGATCGGCCAACCGCTGCCGATGGCGAAGCTGCTGCCCGGCGTGGAAGCGGCGACGCTCGGTTTGGCCATGGACGGTGGGCCCGCCGCGGCCGCGGCGATCATGACCACCGACACCGTGCCCAAACAGGCCGCGATCTCCGGTGACGGCTGGACGCTCGGTGGCATGGCCAAGGGCGCAGGCATGCTGGCGCCGGGGCTGGCGACGATGCTGGTGGTCCTCACCACCGACGCGGCCGTCGAGGCCGGCGAGCTCGACGCGGCGCTGCGGGCGGCCTGTCGGGTCAGCTTCGATCGGTTGGACTCCGATGGCTGCATGTCGACCAACGACACTGTGCTGCTGCTGGCGTCGGGGGCCGCCGGGGTCACCCCGCCGCCGACGCAGTTCGCCGAGCGGACCCGGCAGGTGTGCCTCGACCTGGCCATGCAGCTGCTGCGCGACGCCGAGGGCTCCGCCCACGACATCGCGATCGAGGTGGTCAATGCGGTTGATGAGGAGGATGCCGTCGAGGTCGGCCGGGCGGTCGCGCGCAGCAACCTGTTCAAGTGCGCGGTTTTCGGTCGAGACCCGAACTGGGGGCGCATCCTCGCTGCGGTCGGTACCGCCGGGGCGGAGTTCGACCCCACGACCTTGGACGTGGCGATCAATGGCGTTTGGGTGTGCCGGGACTCCGCGGCCGCGGAGTCGCCGGACAAGGTTGATCTGACTGGTCGTCAGGTATCCGTGCTGATCGATCTGAAGGCGGGCATGGCACGGGCCACCGTCTGGACGAACGACCTGACCCAGGCCTACGTCCACGAGAACGCGGCGTACTCCACATGAGCGGGCGCAGCGAGGCGGGCGCATGAGTAGGGATCGGGCGCTGGCGCAGGCGAAGGCCTCGGTGCTCGTGGCCGCGCTGCCCTGGCTCGGCCGCTTCCACGGTCGGACCGTGGTCGTCAAGTTCGGCGGCAACGCCATGACCGACGACGCGCTGCTGGACTCGTTCGCCGAGGACCTGGTGTTCCTGCGCTACGCCGGCATCCGGCCGGTGATCGTGCACGGGGGCGGACCGCAGATCTCGGCCACACTGAATCGGTTGGGCATCGAGTCGCGCTTCGCTGCCGGCCTGCGGATCACCACGCCCGAGACCATGGATGTCGTGCGGATGGTGCTGGTCGGGCAGGTCCAACGAGAGATCGTCGGGAGGTTGAACGCGCATGGGCCATTCGCGGTCGGGCTCTCCGGTGAGGACGGTCGGCTGTTCACCGCGCGGCGGCGCCCGGCGTTCGTCGACGGTGCCGAGGTCGACATCGGGCTGGTGGGGGAGGTGACCAGCGTCGAGCCGGGGGTGGTGGAGGGCCTGCTCGCCGACGGCCGTATCCCGGTGGTGTCCTCGGTCGCGCGGGGCAGCGACGGGGAGATCTACAACGTCAACGCCGACACTGCCGCGGCCGCGTTGGCGATCGCGCTGCGCGCGGAAAAATTGGTGGTGCTCACCGACGTCGAGGGCCTGTACGCGAACTATCCCCACGACCAAGAGGTGATAAGCAAACTGACGGCCGATCAGTTGGCCGAGATGCTGCCGGGGCTCGCCTCCGGCATGATTCCCAAGATGGAGGCCTGCCTGCACGCGGTGCGCGGCGGGGTGCGCTCCGCCCACGTCCTGGACGGACGGGTGCCGCACTCGGTGCTGCTGGAACTGGTCACCGACGAGGGCATCGGCACGATGGTGATGCCGTCATGAGACAGACGTCGCAACTGCAGCAGCGCTGGGAGACGGCACTGATGCCCAACTACGGCACCCCACCGGTCGCGCTCTCTCACGGGCTCGGCGCCGAGGTCTGGGATGTCGACGGCAGGCGGTACCTGGACCTGCTCGCCGGGATAGCCGTCAGTTCGCTCGGACACGCCCACCCGCGGCTGGTGGCGGCGGTGTCGGATCAGGTGGCGAAGCTCGCGCACACCTCGAACCTGTACCTGCACTCACCCGGCGTTCGGCTGGCCGAGCGCCTGCTCGAACTGCTGGGTTCGGACGGGCGGGTATTCCTGTGCAACAGCGGGACGGAGGCCACCGAGGCGGCCTTCAAGATGGTGCGGCGCCACCACGGTCCCGCCCGACCGCGGCTGGTGGCCGCCCAGAACGGCTTTCACGGCCGGTCGATGGGGGCGCTCGGGCTGACCGGGAAGCCGGCCATCCGTGACCCCTTCGGGCCGTATCCGGCCGAGGTCACATTCGTGCCCTACGGTGACGCCGACGCCCTGCGTGCCGCGGTTGGCCCGGACACCGCGGCGGTCTTCCTCGAGCCCACGCTCGGGGAGGGCGGCGTGGTGCCGCCGCCGCCGGGTTACCTGCGCGCGGCCCGCGAAGTCTGCGACGCCACCGGCGCCGTCTTCGTGCTCGACGAGATCCAGTCGGCGATCGGGCGCACCGGCGAGTGGTTCGCCCACCGGGCCGAGGGTGTGCGCCCGGATGTGCTGACGCTGGCCAAGGGCCTGGGCGGCGGGCTGCCGATCGGCGCGTGCATCGGGCTCGGCCGGTTCGGCACGGTGTTCCACCGCGGGGACCACGGCAGCACGTTCGGCGGCAATCCGGTGGCGTGTGCGGCGGCACTGGCGGTGCTGGAGGTGATCGAGACCGACGGCCTGCTGGAGAACGCCACCAAGGTGGGCGAGCATCTCGCGCGCGGCATCGAGGCGTTGACCCATCCGATGGTGCGCCAGGTGCGGGGCCGCGGGCTGTGGCTGGGCATCGTGTTGGCGGCCGAGGCGGCCGGTGCCGTGGAGGCGCGGGCGCGGGCGGCGCGTTTCCTGGTCAACGCCGTGCAACCGTCGGTCATCCGGCTGGCGCCACCGCTGATCCTGACCACCGACCAGGCGCAGTCGTTCATCGACGCCCTTCCCGCGATCCTGGACGCCGCAACCGGCGGGGGTCGGACGCCATGACCGTTCGTCACTTCCGGCGCGACGACGATCTGACCCCGGCCGAACAGACCGAGATCCTGGATCTCGCCGACGCCATGAAGCGGGACCGGCTGGGTCACCGTCCGCTGGAGGGGCCCCTGGCCGTGGCGATCATGTTTGACAAGCAGTCCACCCGCACCCGGGTGTCGTTCAGCGTCGGGGTGGCCGAACTGGGCGGCTATCCGCTCGTGATCGAGGCCGCCGGTTCGCAGCTCGAGCGGGGCGAAACCATCGCGGACACCGCCCGGGTGCTGGAGCGGCAGTGCGCGGCGATCGTGTGGCGCACCTTCGGGCAGGAGCGCATCGAGGAGATGGCCGCGGCCAGCCGGGTGCCGGTCGTGAACGCGCTGTCGGACTCCTTCCATCCCTGCCAGGTGCTGGCCGACCTGCAGACGATTCGCGAACGCTTCGGCCGCTTGGTCGGCCTGACGCTCGCCTACCTCGGCGACGGCGCCAACAACATGGCCCACTCCTACCTGCTGGGTGGGGCCACCGCAGGCATGAACGTCCGCATCGGGTGCCCGGGCGAGTTCCGGCCCGCCCCCGAGGTGCTGGCGCGGGCAGAGCAGATCGCGGCGAGCACCGGTGGGTCGGTTCTCGTGACCGGCGATCACAAGGAGGCCTGCGCCGGCGCCGAGGTGCTCGCCACCGACACCTGGGTGTCGATGGGCATGGCGGCCGAGGGCCGCGAGAAGGCCTTCGCGCCATTCGTGCTCGACGACGCCGCGCTCGCGCTGGCCGCCCCCACCGCGATCGTGCTGCACTGCCTGCCCGCGTACCGCGGCCGGGAGATCACCGCCGCCGTGCTCGACGGACCGGCCTCCGCGGTGTGGGACGAGGCGGAGAACCGCCTGCACGCCCAGAAGGCCCTGCTCGCCTGGCTGATCGCGGCCTCGGGGCGCTGACGTGTCGCTGCCGACCACCAAGACCGCCCGGCACCGCCGGATCGTGGAACTGCTCACCCGCACCCGGGTGCACTCCCAGACCGAGCTCGCCGGGCTGCTGGGCAACGACGGCCTGACGGTCACTCAGGCCACCCTCTCCAGGGATCTGGACGAGCTGGGGGCGGTGCGGATCCGCGACGGCGACGGAACTCTGGTCTATGCGGTGCCGGCCGAGGGCGGCGACCGCAGCCCCAGGGTGCCGCCGGAGCCGGGCCTGCTCAACGCCAGACTCACCCGCACCGTCTCGGAGCTGCTCGTCAGCGCCGAGGCCTCGGCGAACCTGGTCGTGCTGCGCACCCCGCCCGGCGCGGCGCAGTTCTTCGCCTCCGTAGTCGACGCCGCCGCGCTGCCCGACCTGCTGGGCACCATCGCCGGGGACGACACCGTGTTGCTGATAACCCGCGACCCGGTGGGCGGTGCCGCGTGCGCGCGGTTCTTCGTTTCGCTGGCCGAACGGCAGTCCCCCAACCAAGCTGACGCACCATCACCGGCAACCGAACAAGGAGCAAGATCGTGACCGAACGCGTGGTCCTCGCCTACTCGGGCGGTCTGGACACCTCCGTGTGCATCGGGTGGATCGCCGCGGCGACCGGTGCCGAAATCGTCGCCGTCGCCGCCGACGTCGGCCAGGGCGGGGAGGACATGGCGGTGATCCGGCAACGTGCGCTCGACTGCGGCGCCGTTGAGGCCGTGGTACTGGACCTCAAGGACGAATTCGCCGAGGAGTACTGCCTGCCCGCGCTGCGCGCCAATGCCCTGTACATGCAGCGCTATCCGCTGGTGTCGGCACTCTCCCGCCCGATCATCGTCAAGCATCTGGTGGCCGCCGCCCGGGCACACGGCGCGGGTGCGGTCGCCCACGGCTGCACGGGCAAGGGGAACGACCAGGTGCGGTTCGAGGTCGGCATCGGGGCGTTGGCGCCGGACCTGAAGGTGCTCGCGCCGGTGCGCGACTCCGGCATGACGCGCGATAAGGCGATTGCGTTTGCCGAGGAGAAGCAGCTGCCGATCGACGTCAACAAGCGCTCGCCCTACTCGATCGACCAGAACGTGTGGGGGCGCGCGATCGAGACCGGGTTCCTGGAGGACATCTGGAACGCACCCGTGGAGGACATCTACGCCTACACGCAGGACCCCGCTGCCGCCCGCGAACCCGACGAGGTGGTGATCGCGTTTGAATCCGGGCGGCCGGTGGCGATCGACGGCCGGACCGTCACGATGCTGGAGGCGATCATTGAGATGAACCGGCGCGCCGGTGCGCACGGGGTGGGTCGGCTGGACATGGTCGAGGACCGGCTGGTCGGCATCAAGAGCCGCGAGGTGTACGAGGCACCGGGTGCGATCGCGCTGATTACCGCGAAGCAGGAATTGGAGAACGTCACGGTCGAGCGCGAGCTGGCCCGCCACAAGCGCGGGGTGGAGCAGAGGTGGTCCGAGCTGGTGTACGACGGGCTGTGGTTCTCCCCGTTGAAATCGGCCCTGGACGCCTACCTGGACGTGGCCAACAGGCCGGTCACCGGCGAGATCCGGATGAAAATGCACGGCGGTCGGGCGGTGCCCACCGGCCGGCGTTCGGTGGCCTCGCTCTACGACTACAACCTGGCCACCTACGACGCCGAGGACACCTTCGATCAGTCGCTGGCCAAGGGGTTCATCGACATCTTCGGGATGTCCAGCCGGATCGCGGCGGCGCGCGACGCCCGCCTACCCGGGGCCCCCGGCTCGTGATCCGGAACACGTCGGTCTCCCCGGGCACCGGGGGCGCACCGTGACCGGGCTGCGGCTGTGGGGCGGTCGGTTCGCCGCCGGGCCGGCCGACGCGGTGGCGGCGCTGTCGGCGTCGGTGCACTTCGACTGGCGCCTGGCACCGTACGACATCGCGGGCTCCCGCGCCCACGCCCGTGCGCTTAATCGGGCCGGCCTGCTCGACGACCGGCAACTGGCGGCACTGCTGGCCGGGCTCGACCGCCTGGCCGCCGACGTGGGCACCGGCACATTCGCCCCGACCCCCGCCGACGAGGACGTTCACACCGCCCTTGAGCGTGGCCTGATCGAACGGGTCGGGACCGAACTCGGTGGCCGGTTGCGGGCCGGGCGATCGCGCAACGACCAGATCGCGACGCTGTTCCGGATGTACCTGCGCGACGCGGCCCGACGCGTCGTCGCCGCGATCCTCGACCTGCAGGCAGCGCTGGTCGCACAGGCCGAGGAGAACCGTGGCGTGGCCATGCCCGGCCGCACTCACCTCCAGCACGCCCAGCCGGTGCTGCTGGCCCACCACCTGCTGGCGCACGTCCACGCGTTGGGCCGCGACGTCGAGCGATTGCGCGACTGGGATGCCAGGACGGCGGTGTCGCCGTACGGCTCCGGGGCGCTGGCCGGGACGTCTCTGGGTCTGGACCCCGAACCCGTGGCCGTCGAGCTCGGTTTCACCAGCTCGGTCGCCAACTCGATCGACGGCACCGCCGCCCGCGACTTTGCCGCCGAGGCCGCGTTCGTGTTCGCGATGATCGGCGTCGATCTCTCGCGGCTCGCCGAGGAGGTGATCCTGTGGGCGACAAGGGAGTTCTCCTTCGTTGCCCTCGACGACGCCTACGCGACCGGCTCGTCGATCATGCCGCAGAAGAAGAACCCCGACGTCGCCGAGCTGGCCCGCGGAAAGGCCGGGCGGCTGATCGGCAACCTGGCCGGGTTGCTCGCCACTCTCAAGGGCCTGCCCCTGGCCTACAACCGCGACCTGCAGGAGGACAAGGAACCGTTGTTCGATTCGGTCGACACGCTTGAGGTGCTGCTGCCGGCGCTAACCGGCATGATCGCGACCCTGCGATTCGACACCGCCCGGCTGCAATCGCTTGCCCCCGACGGTTTCTCACTCGCCACGGATGTCGCCGAATGGCTGGTCCGCCGGGGGATCCCGTTCCGCGATGCACACGAGATCGCCGGTGCGTGCGTGCGGGCCTGCGAGAGCCGCGGCATCGAGTTGGCGGATCTGTCCGACGCCGACCTCAAGCAAATCTCGCCCGAGCTGGCCCCGGCGGTCCGTGACGTCCTGACCGTCGCGGGCTCCATCGCGTCCCGAGACGCTCGCGGCGGCACGGCTTTGTCCCGGGTGGATGAACAACTGCTGCAGCTACGCGCCGAGATGGCCACTTGGAGGCGCTGGTCGGGTGCAACCGCGCGACTACCCCTGAACGAATGAGCGAACGCCCTCGGCGATCAGCTCGCCGATCGGGTCCAACCCCAACCCTGATCGTGGACTGACCCCGGGTCGTATCTGGCCGGATCGGCATAGGGCGGACCGCCGGGCGGGCGGCGTGGGGCCCATCGGCTTGCCGTATTAGGTTTCCGCGGTGCGTTGCGATTCGGCGGGCCTGGGGCGATCGTTCTTCGACCGACCGGTGTTGGAGGTGGCCGCGGAACTCCTCGGCTGCGTGCTCGAACACGCCGGGGTGGCGGTGCGGCTGACCGAGGTCGAGGCCTACGACGGCGAGGCCGACCCGGCCTCACACGCCTACCGGGGCTGGACGGCACGCAACGCGGTGATGTTCGGCCCGCCGGGGCACCTCTATATCTACTTCACCTACGGCATGCACCACTGCTCGAACTTGGTGTGCGGCCCGGAGGGCCGCGCCGCCGCGGTCCTGCTGCGGGCCGGGGAGGTCGTGGCCGGACTTGAGACCGCCCGCGCCCACCGACCGGGCATTGGCCCGGCGCACGCGCTGGCTCGGGGGCCCGCCAATCTGGTTCGCACCCTCGGACTGGGCCCCCAACACAACGGTCTGGACGTGTGCGCGCAGCCGACGTCGACGGTGTATCGGCCCGCCGGGTGGTCGGTCGCCGGTCGGGTCCGCACCGGGCCACGGGTTGGGGTTCGGTTGGGCGCCGACCGCCGCTGGCGGTTCTGGCTCGGCGATGAGCCCTCGGTCAGTGCCTACCGCCCGGCGGCGCGACGCGACCGAGGGCCCGCCGCCCTGCCCTACACTGATTTCACGTGACCGGCATCCTCGACGAACTGACCTGGCGGGGTTTGCTCGCACAGACCACCGACTCCGACGCCCTCGCCGCCGCCGTCGGCGCCGGACCGATCACGCTCTACTGCGGCTTTGACCCAACCGCGTCCAGCCTGCACGTGGGCCATCTGGTTCAGGTCCTGACGCTGCGTCGGTTCCAACAGGCCGGGCACCGGGTGATCGTCCTGGTCGGCGGCGCGACCGGGTTGATCGGCGACCCGAAGGAGAACGCCGAACGGACCCTGAACAGCCCCGAGGTGGTGTCCGAGTGGGTGGGGCGAATCCGCGCGCAGATCGAACCGTTCCTCACCCTCGACGGCGAGAACCCGGCCGTCGTAGTGAACAACCTGGATTGGACCGCGGGGCTTTCCACCATCGACTTTCTCCGAGATGTCGGCAAGCACTTTCCGGTCAATCGCATGCTCGCCCGTGACGCGGTGTCCAAACGACTGGCCTCCGACGTCGGCATCTCCTACACCGAGTTCAGCTATGTCCTGCTCCAATCGATGGATTACCTTGAGCTGTTCCGCCGGCACGGTTGCACCCTGCAGATCGGCGGTTCGGACCAGTGGGGCAACATCACGGCCGGCGTCGAGCTGATCCGCCGCGTCGCCGGTGGCCGCGCGCACGCGCTGACCACCAACCTGCTCACCAAGTCCGACGGTGAGAAGTTCGGCAAGACCGAGTCCGGCTCGGTCTGGCTGGACGCGGAACTGACCAGTCCTTATGCGTTCTTCCAGTTCTGGATGAACACCGACGATCGCGACGTGATCGGTTACTGCAGGGCACTGACGTTTCTGACCCAGGATCAGATCACTGACCTGGAGCGGGCCACCACCCAGCGACCCGGCGCCCGGGAGGCGCAGCGCGCGCTGGCCCGCGAGCTCACCACGCTCGTGCACGGCGCGCGGGAGGCCGCGGCCGTCGAGGCGGCAAGCGCGGCGTTGTTCGGGCGCGGCGACCTGGTCGAGCTGGACGCCGCGACCGTCGCCGCGGCGCTGGCCGAGCTGCCCAGGGCGACGGTGTCCGGCCCGCTGCCGACGGTCGCGGAGCTGCTGGTCGCGACCGGGCTGGAACGCAGCGGCAACAGCGCCCGGCGCACGATCGCCGACGGCGGCGCCTACCTGAACAATGTCAAGATCACCGACGCGACGGCCGCCCCGGCGGCCGCCGACCTGCTGCACGGGCAGTGGCTGCTGCTGCGCCGGGGCAAACGGCACCTGGCCGCGGTTCGCGTCACGTCGTAGCGCGACCCGCCTGTGGACGCCGACTGATCGGCTCCTCCGGCGGGTAGCGTGACGATGCAACGACGCGTGTCGGGAGGTTGAAGTGGAAGTCGATCAATCAGAAGCTGCCGCGGCCCCGGAGGTGTCCGATCCGGCGGCGCCGGCTCCGATCGAGGTTCCCGACACCGGTGAGCCCGGCGTGGACGAGGTCCTCGCGGGGCTGTGGGCGCTCGCCGATACCCCGCTCGCGGAACACCCGGCGATCTACGAGGCCGTCCAACGCGGCCTGGCCGAGCAACTGTCCGGGGCCCCGCCGCCTCGGGCATCGAACCCGGAACCACCGACGGGGCTCGGCTGATCGGGTTGTCAAACCGTCGCCTGCGGCTGGACGCGGAGCTGGTGCGCCGCGGCCTGGCCCGCTCGCGGGAGCACGCGGTCGAGCTGGTCGCGGCCGGTCGGGTCCGCGTTTCCGGGCGCGCCGCCACAAAGCCGGCGACCCAGGTGGTACCGGCCGAGCCGATCCTGGTCGACTCCGACCCGGTCGAGGACGGCTGGGCATCGCGGGGTGCGTACAAACTGGCCGGGGCCCTGGATGAGTTCGGGCGGCTGCCGGGCGGGCAGGCGTTGGTCGTCGGCCGCCGATGCCTGGACGCGGGGGCATCCACCGGCGGGTTCACCGATGTGCTGCTGCGGCGCGGCGCCAGTTCCGTTGTGGCCGTCGACGTCGGCTACGGCCAGCTCGCCTGGCGGCTGCGCGTCGATCCGCGGGTTGTGGTGCTGGAGCGCACGAATGTCCGTGACCTGACGGGCGATCAGATTGGGCCGCCGCCCGGCCTGGTGGTGGCCGACCTGTCGTTCATCTCGCTGGAGTTGGTGCTCCCGCCGCTGGCCGCGGTGGCGCGCGCCGACGCCGACCTGGTGGTGCTGGTCAAACCCCAGTTCGAGGTGGGGCGGGAGCGGATCGGCCCCGGCGGTGTGGTGCGCGACCCGGCGCTGCGGGCGCAGGCGGTCCGCTCGGTGGCCGCGGCGGCGCGCCGGCTCGGCCTGGGCGTTCGGGCCGTGACGGCCAGTCAGCTGCCGGGCCCGGCGGGCAACGTCGAGTATTTCCTGTGGCTCCGGCGCGGCCCCGAGCAACTCGACGAGACGCAGCTGGCCGCGGCGATCGCGCGGAGTCCGGCATGAGCGGCTCGCCCGAACGTGCGGTGCTGCTGATCGCGCACCTGGGCCGCCCGGACGCGGTCGAGGCCGCCCGCAAGGTGGCCGATCGGTTGCTCGCGGCGGGGCTGGACGTGCGCGCTCCGAAGAAGGAGGCCGAACAGCTCGCGCCGTGCGGGGTCACCTGTGTGCCCGCCGATCAGGAGGCGGCGGCCGGTTGCGAGGTCGCCGTGGTGCTGGGCGGGGATGGCACGCTGTTGCGCGCGGCGGAGCTGGCCCACGGGTGGGGTGTCCCCCTGCTTGGGGTGAACCTCGGGCATGTCGGCTTTCTCGCCGAGGCCGAACGCGATGAGCTGACCGAGGTGGCGGACCGGGTGATCGCGCGCGAGTGGACGGTCGAGGAACGCATGACGATCGATGTGCTCGCCCGGGTCGGTGACACCACGATCGCGAGCACCTGGGCCCTGAACGAGGCCTCGGTGGAGAAGGCCTCCCGGGACCGGATGCTGGAGGTCGTCGTCGAGATCGACGGCAGGCCGCTGTCCCGTTGGGGCTGCGACGGGGTGGTCTGCGCGACCCCCACTGGGTCCACCGCGTACGCCTTCTCGGCCGGCGGTCCGGTGGTCTGGCCCGAGGTCGACGCGCTGCTGATGATCCCGATCAGTGCCCACGCCCTGTTCGCGCGTCCGCTGGTGGTGTCCCCGGCCTCGACGTTGGCGGTGGAGGTCCAATCCGACACCCCCCACGGGGTGCTTTGGGTGGACGGTCGGCGGCACTGGCCGCTGCCCGCCGGCGCCAGGGTCGAGGCTCGCTGCGGAGCGCTCCCGGTTCGGTTCGCCCGGCTGCACCGCCTCCCCTTCACCGATCGGCTGGTCCGGAAGTTCGAGCTGCCGGTACGCGGCTGGCGCGGCGGCGCCAACCGCCAACCCGGGCCGGAGACCCGATGATCGAGGAGATCAGCATCCGGGGGCTCGGCGTCATCGAGGACGCCGTGCTCCAGCTCGGACCCGGTTTGACCGTGATCACCGGCGAGACCGGCGCGGGCAAGACCATGGTGATGACCGGGTTGGGTCTGCTGCTCGGCGGCCGCGGCGACGCCGGCCTGGTCCGGCCTACGCCCGGGCGCCTGGTCGTCGAGGGCCGGGTCCGGGTCGACCCGGACGGCAAGGTGGCGGCGCGCGCGATCGAGGCCGGCGCCCAGATCGAGGACGGCGTGCTGATCCTCGGCCGCACCATCGGTGCCGAGGGCCGATCCCGGGCGCAGATGGGCGGTGCCTCGGTGCCGGTCGGGGTGCTCGCCGAATTGGGCGAGCACCTGGTGGCCGTGCACGGCCAGACAGACCAGCAACACCTGCGCAGCCCCGCCCAGCAGCGGGAACTGCTCGACCGCTACGGCGGTGCCCCACTGGCCGAAGCCCTGCGCGACTACGGCCGGGCGTACCGGCAGCTGGCCGAAATCCGCCGCCGGCGCCTCGAGCTGGTCGAGCACGCCCGCGAGCGCGCACACGAGGCCGACGCGCTGCGCGCGGTCCTGGAGGAGGTCTCCGCGCTGGACCCGCAACCCGGCGAGGACGTCGCGTTGACCGCCGAGATCGCGCGTCTGAGCCACGCCGAGACCCTGCAGGGCGCCGCGGCGGCCGCGCACGAGCTGCTGCGGGGTGATCCCGAACAACGGTCGGGGCCCGAGGTCGCGACGCTGCTGGCGCAGGCCCGCCGGCACGTCGAGGCGGCCGCGGCGCACGACCCGCAACTGGCCGATCTGGGCCACCGGCTGGCCGAATTGGGCTATCTGCTCGACGACCTGGGCGCTGATTTGGCCTCCTACGCGGCGGCCATCGACGCCGACCCGGTCCGGCTGGCCGCCGCCACCGACCGCCGGGCCGCGCTGGGCCGCCTGCTGCGCCGGTACGGGGACACGATCGACGAGGTCCGCGCCCGGGCGGAGGCGGGCGCGCGGCGGCTGACCGAATTGGACGCCGACGCCGACACCACGGCCGAGCTGCGGGCAGCCGAGGCCGCGGGGCTCGAGTTGCTCGCGGCCGCCGGTGCGCGGCTCTCCCTGGCCCGGGCGGAGGCCGCGGCCCGCCTGGAGAAGGCCGTCGCCGCGGAGCTGGTCGCCCTGGCCATGCCCGGTGCCAGGTTGACCGTCGGGGTGCAACAGCAGCCACCGAACGGTTCGAACCCGGACGCGGCAGGCCTCGACGACCGGGGCCCCGGGTTCGGCAGGCATGGTCTGGACGAGGTCGAGATGCTGCTCACGGCCCACCCCGACGCCCCGCCGCGGCCGGTGCAACGGGCGGCCTCCGGCGGCGAGCTGTCCCGCATCATGCTCGCGGTCCAAGTGGTGCTGGCCGGCAGCGATCCGGTGCCGACCTTCGTCTTCGACGAGATCGACGCCGGGATCGGCGGCCGAGCCGCGGTCGAGGTCGGGCGGCGGCTGGCCCGGCTGGCGGCGGGCGCGCAGGTGCTGGTCGTGACTCACCTGCCGCAGGTGGCCGCCTTCGCCGACCAGCACCTGGTCGTGGCCCGTGGCGCCGGGCCCGGCGCCCGGACCGAGGTCAGGCGAGTGACCGGTGCCGATCAGCTGCGGGAGCTGGCCCGAATGCTCGCCGGGCAGGCCGATTCGGCCACCGCGCGCGCGCACGCCGAGGAGCTCCTCGCCGCCGCGCGGGCGCTCCAACCCGTCCCGAACCGCTCCCGCGGCATCACGCAACGTCGCGACCGGCGGGCCATGGGAGAATTCCGCGGTGAGGTTGACACGCATCGGCCGTGATCGACCCGCCGCAGAGCCCGGTGTTTGCGCGGTGGCCCGGGTCGACCGACGCACGAAGAACCTCACCAAGCGCCTGCGGCCCGGCGAGATCGCCATCATCGATCACGTCGATCTGGACCGCGTCAGCGCCGAGACGTTGGTCGCCCGCCGGCCGGCGGCGGTGGTCAACGCCGCACCCAGCATCAGCGGTCGCTACCCCAACCTCGGCCCGGAGATCCTGCTGGCCGCGGGCATCCCGCTGCTCGACGACGCCGGCGGTGACCTCCTCGACCTGGTCGAGGACGGGGAGGTGCTGCGGCTGCACGAGGCCGTCCTCTACCGCAACGAGGAGGCCGTGGCCACCGGCAAGATCGCGAACCCGGAGGCGGTCGCCGCCGCGATGGCCGCGGCCCGTGATGGCCTGTCCGAGCAGCTGAAGGCCTTCGTCGCCAACACCATGGACCACCTCGAACGCGAGCACAGCGTGCTGCTGGACCCGATCGCGGCACCGGAGCTGCGCACTCGACTGGACGGCCGGCACGCGCTGATCGTCGTCCGCGGTCCCCATTACCGGCAGGACATCGCCGCGCTTCGCCCGTACCTGCGCGAGTACCGGCCGGTGCTGATCGGTGTCGACGGCGGCGCCGACGCCCTGTTGGAGGCCGGCTACGCCCCCGACCTGATCGTCGGGGACATGGACTCGGTCTCCGATCGGGCACTCGCCTGCGGCGCGGAGCTGGTCGTGCACGCCTACCCGGATGGCACCGCGCCGGGCCTGGTGCGGCTGGGCTCCCGGGGTCGCTCGGCCGTTGTCGTGCCCGCGACCGGCACCAGCGAGGACGTGGCGATGCTGCTCGCGGACGAGGCGGGGGCGGATCTGATCGTGGCCGTGGGCACCCACGCGAACCTGGAGGAGTTCTTCGACAAGGGCCGCGAGGGGATGTCCAGCACGTTCCTCACCCGGCTGCGGGTGGGCAGCAAGCTGGTCGATGCCAAGGGCGTGTCGCGGCTCTACCGCAGCCGGATCAGCAACGCCCAACTGCTGTTGTTGCTGCTCGCGGCGCTGGTCACGATGGTCGTGGTCGTGACGGCCTCCCCGTCCGGCCGTGCCATCATGACCACACTCGGCACCCGCTGGGACGACCTGCGGTATTGGTTCCACGGCCTGTTCTGACCGACCGGCCCCGCCAAGGCCGACCACCGTCGCGACGGAGTCCGCACTGATCGACTTCCGGTATCACCTGGTGTCGCTGGTCGCCGTTTTCATGGCGCTGGCGACCGGCATCCTGGTCGGTTCATCGCTGCTGAACCAGTCGCTGATCGACTCCCAGCGGTCCACCATCGCCGGCCTGGCCGGCGAGAAGGACTCCCTGCGGCATGACCTGGCCGGGGCGCAGAGCGAGGTCACCTACCGCGATCAGTACCTGGCCTCGTTGCACGCCACGCTGCTGACCGGTCGCCTGCTCGGCCACCGGGTGCAGATGATCACGCTGCCGGGGGCGGCCCGAAAGGACGCCGACTCGTTGATCAAGACGTTGACCGAGGCGGGCGCCCAGATAAGCGGCCGCATTGACGTCAACGCCGCCTTCTTCGATACGGCCAACGACCCGGCCGGGGGCAAGGCGGCACTGCGCGATCAGACGGTGCGGCGGCTCGCGCTGCCCGACGTGAGCAGCCGCGGAGCAGAGGCGCAATTGGCAGGCGCACTGCTGTCCCGGGTGCCGGCCAAGACCCTCGATGCCGCGCCGGCCAACCTGCTGGCCGAGCTCGAGCACAACGGGCTGATCACCCGGGAGCAACTGTCCGACCGGGGTGACCTGGCGGTGCTGGTCACCGGGACCCCGCCGAAGGTGCCCAGCCCCGGTGACGACCGAGTCATCGCCGGCTCGGTGCGACTGGCCGCGGCCCTGCGCGCCGCGGGCAGCGGCGCGATCATGGTCGGCCCGACGGCGGCCGCGCTCGGTGGGCCGCTGCCGGCGATGCGCAAGGACAGTGCCGCCGCGGTTTCCACCGTCGACGGTGTCGACACGCCGTTCGGCCAGGTCGCCGCCGCGTACGCGCTGGTCGAACAGCTCGCCGGCGGATCCGGGCAGTACGGTGCGGCCGATTCCGGCGACGCCCCGCTGCCTCAATTCCGGGTGCCGACGGCCAAGAAGTGAGGCTCCCCCGGGCGGGCGGCGCGTCGGGGGGTTACCCGGCGCCGCCGGCGGCGTCCCGGCTGGGGACGGCCGCGGTGGCTGCCGGCGTCGCCCGCGCGGCACTGTGGGCGCTGCATCGGCACCCGCCGGGCGGGGCCGCCGGTTGGGACCGGCTCAACTACGCCGGTCGGTCGGTGTCCCTGCTCGCGGGCCCGGCCTGCACCGCGGGCCTCGCCGCGGGTGCGCTGGGGGCGGCGGGCGTTCCGGCCCGCGGCCGAGCCGCAACCGTGGTCGCGGTGCTCGGGGCCGGGCTGATCGGGGCCTATGACGACCTGTGCGAGACCAAGCGGCCGATGGCCAAGGGCCTGCGCGGCCACCTGTCGGCCTCCCTCGACGGTGGGCTCACCGGCGGGGCGATCAAGGCGGTGGGCCTGTCCGCGGTTGGGCTGGGGGCCGCGGGGCTGGTCTCGCGCAATCGCCTCGACGCCGTGTTGGGCGGCGCGGTCGTGGCGGGTTTCGCCAACCTGGCCAACCTGTTCGACCTGCGGCCGGGACGGTGTCTGAAGTTCGCCCTGTTGCATGCGCCACTGATCTCTGTGCCGGGCCCCGGGGGCGCCGCCATCGCCGCCCCGGTCGGCGTCGGGGTGGGTCTGCTTCCGGCGGATCTGGGCGAGCGGACCATGCTGGGCGACTGCGGGGCCAACGCGTTGGGGGCGGCGGTGGGGGCCGCGCTGCTGCTGCGCTACGGCCGGGTCGGCAGACTGGTGCACCTGGCCGGGCTGATCCTCCTCACCGCGGCCAGTGAGCGGGTGAGCTTCACCGAGGCAATCGCGGCGAACCCGGTGCTGCGCCGGCTCGACGAGCTGGGGCGACGGGGGCCCGATCCCGCGGCGGACGTCCGGGCGGGCAACTAGTGTCCGCTGCGGACCATCTACCCTCGCCCCTGGCGCGTGGCCTGATCGGCGGTGCGGTGCTCATCGCCGCGGTCACCGTGGTCGCGCGGGCGGTGGGCTTCGGCCGCTGGGTGGTGTTCGCGCACACCGTCCGCGGCGGGTGCCTGGCCGATGTCTACAACACGGCGAACCTGTTGCCGAACGTCCTGTTCGAGGTCGTGGCGGGCGGGGCGTTGGCCGGCGCCGTGGTCCCGGTGCTGGTCGGCCCGATCGCCCGCGGCGACCGGGCGGCCGTCGACCGCACGGTCTCCGCCCTGCTGACGTGGGCCCTGACCTTGCTGGTGCCGGTTACCCTCGCCGCCGCGCTGGCCGCCCGACCGCTGATGCGGTTGTTCCTGGGCAGCCGTCCCGGCTGTGGGCCGGCGGCGCTGGATGTGGGCACCCGAATGCTGCTGATCTTCCTGCCCCAGCTGCTGTGCTACGCGGTGGCTGTCGTGCTGTCCGGAACGCTGACCGCACACCGTCGCTTCCTGGCCGCCGCCCTGGCGCCGCTGGTCTCTAGCGTCGTGGTCATCGGTTCGTACCTGCTCTTCCGAGGCCTGGCCAACGGCGACGTGGGGGTGGCCACGGTGCCCACCGGGGCCCGAACCGCGTTGGCGGTGGGTACGACGGCCGGGGTGGTGGCGCTGGCCGCCACGGTCGCGGTGCCCGCGCTGCGGACGGGGGTGCGGCTGCGGCCGGTGTGGTCGTGGCCGGATCGCACCGGGCGCCAGGTTGGGGTGCTGGCCGCGGCCGGGATTGCCGCGGTGGTTGCCCAACAGGGTCACCTGCTGGTTGTCGCGTGGCTGGCCAACCATCAGGGCCCGCCGGGCGCGGTCACCGCATACACGTGGGCCGCGGCCGTGTTCCTGCTGCCGTACGCGGCGCTGAGCGTACCGATCGCCACCAGCGCCTTCCCCCGCATCGCGGAGGCGCTGGTCACGGCGGATACCGCGGCGGCCGACGTCCTCACCGCCGCCACCACCCGCACGGTGCTCGCCGCCGGATGCCTCGGCGCGGCGGTAACCGCGGCGACCGCGGTGCCGGTTTCGCGGGTGTTCGTGGCCGGCACCGCTGCCGGCGACGCCCCGGCCCTGGCCGACGGCATCGCCGCCCTGGCGCCGGGTCTGGTGGGCTACGCCCTGATCGCGCACCTGTCGCGGGTGTTGTACGCCGCCCACCACGGCGGCCGCGCCGCGGCCGCCACCGTCGCCGGTTGGCTGGTGGCCGCGGGCGGTGCGGCAGTCGCGGTGGTGCTCAGCCCGAGCCGCGACGCCGTTCGTGCCCTCGGCCTAGGGTCCTCTTTCGGCCTGACCGTCGGTGGCGCGCTGTTGCTGTCGGCCGTGCGTCGCTGCCGCGGCGGCCGGGCGCTTGACGGCGTGGCACGAACCGGATCGGCTGCGGCGGTGGCCGCCGCGTTCACCGCCGTGGTCGGCCACTTCGTCGGTGCGGAGTTCTCGCACACCGGGGTCGGCACGGCAGTGGCCGCGTCCGCCGGGGTCGGGCTGGGCGCGGCGGCGGTCTTCGTTGCGCTGTTGGCCGTGGGCGATCGCGACGGCCTGCGTTCGCTGCGGATTCGGCCGCAGACCGCGGCGGCGAAGGCCCGTCACCTTGTCTGACGTGCGCCTGCTGCTGGTGGTGCCGGACAGCACCGGCGGCATCGGCAGCCACGTGGCCGCGCTGGTCGAGGGCCTGCGCGGCAGCGACATCGAGGTGCACGTCGCGGGACCCGCTCGGACGGATCGCCGGTTCCGCTTCTCGGACTCGGGCGCGAGGTACTGGCCGGTTGAGATCGCCGAGCGGCCCCGGCCGCGGCATGACCCGGGAACAGTCCTGAGGCTGTCGCGAGTGCTGCGCCTGGCCCGGCCCACCGTGGTGCACGCGCATGGCTTGCGGGCCGGGGCGTTGGCGGTGATTGCCCGGTGGCGCCCCGGCATATCCCCGTCCCCGCTGATGGTTACCTGGCACAACGCGGTGCTCGGCGGCGGGCCCGGGCGGCGGTTGCTGACGGCCCTGGAGGTGCTCGTCGCCCGCGGTGCCGACCTGACGTTGGGCGCCTCGGGGGATCTCGTCGAACGGGCCGTGCACCTGGGCGCCCGACGGGCCCACCTCGGCGCGGTCGCGGCGCCGGCGGCACCGGGGCCGGTCACCGCGCGCGCCGACACCCGCTCCGCACTGGGACTCGGCGACCGGCCGTTCGTGCTGGCCGTCGGCAGGCTCGCCCCGCAGAAGGACTACCCGACGCTGCTCGCGGCCGCGCGGCACTGGCGCGAGCGCACGCCCCGGCCGCTCGTGGGCATTGTCGGGGAGGGACCGTTGCACGACCGACTGGCGGCCCGGGTGGTCGCCGAGCAACTGCCGGTGCGGTTGTTCGGCCGCCGCCACGACGTGGCCGACCTGCTCGCGGCGGCCGACGTGGCCGTCGTCTCGAGCGTGTGGGAGGCCCGCTCGCTGTACGCGCAGGAGGTGCTGCGGGCGGGGGTGCCGCTGGTTGCCACCGCCGTCGGTGGGATACCCGAGCTGGTCGGCGATGCGGCCGTGCTGGTGCCCGCCGGCGACCCCGCGGCGATGGCGGGCGCGGTCGCCCGGGTGTTGGCCTCCCCGGAGCTGCGGGAGCGCCTGTCGCTGGCCGGACCGGCCCGGGCCGCGGGTTGGCCCACGCAGCAGGACGTGACCGCGGAACTGGCCGCGCTGTACCGACGGCTCTCGCCCGAGCCGCCCCGCCGTTGACAGCGTCCCGTCGCCGGGCCGGGCCCCGCCGGGGGTAGTCTGGAATCCCGTGGAACACCCGGCGGTACCCCGCCGGCCCGAGCCCCACGGAGTGCCCCTTGGCCGCGCCGCACACCACCAAGCATTTGTTCGTCACCGGCGGCGTCGCCTCCTCGCTCGGCAAGGGCCTGACCGCCTCCAGCCTGGGAAACCTGCTGACCGCACGCGGTCTTCGCGTGACGATGCAAAAGCTCGACCCGTACCTCAACGTCGATCCCGGCACGATGAACCCGTTCCAGCACGGGGAGGTGTTCGTCACCGACGACGGTGCGGAGACCGACCTCGACGTCGGGCACTACGAGCGCTTCCTCGACGTGGTGCTCCACGGCTCGGCGAATGTGACGACCGGTCAGGTGTACTCGGCGGTGATCGCCAAGGAGCGACGCGGGGAGTACCTCGGGGACACCGTTCAGGTGATTCCGCACATCACCAACGAGATCAAGACCCGCATCCGGAAGATGGCCGGGCCGGGCTCGGGCGCCGGACAGGAACCGATCGACGTGGTGATCACCGAGATCGGCGGCACCGTCGGCGACATCGAATCGCTGCCCTTCCTCGAGGCCGCCCGGCAGATCCGCCACGAGGTCGGCCGGGAGAACGTGTTCTTCCTGCATGTCTCGCTGGTGCCCTACATCGGGCCGTCGGGGGAGTTGAAGACCAAACCCACGCAGCACTCGGTGGCCGCCCTGCGCTCGATCGGTATCCAGCCCGACGCGATCGTGTGCCGCTCGGATCGGCCGATTCCCTCCGGGGTCAAGCGCAAGATCTCGCTGATGTGCGACGTGGACACCGAGGCGGTAGCGGCGGCGGTGGACGCCCCGTCGATCTACGACATCCCGAAGGTCCTGCACGCGGAGGGGCTCGACGCCTATGTGGTGCGTCGGTTGGGCCTGCCGTTCCGCGACGTGGACTGGACGGCGTGGGACGAGCTGCTGCGCCGCGTGCATGCCCCGGCCGGGGAGTTGACCGTGGGCCTGGTGGGCAAGTACGTGGACCTGCCCGACGCCTATTTATCGGTGACCGAGGCCCTGCGCCACGGTGGGTTCGCGCACGACGCGCGGGTGAACATCGCCTGGGTCACCTCCGACGACTGTCAGAGCCCCGACGGCGCCGCGGCCGCCCTGCGCGACGTGGACGCGGTCTGCATTCCGGGCGGGTTCGGGGTCCGCGGGATCGAGGGAAAGCTGGGCGCGGTCAGATGCGCCAGGGAGCGGGGGATCCCCTTGCTCGGCCTGTGCCTGGGTCTGCAGTGCGTGGTGATCGAGTACGCCCGGAACGTGGCCAATCTGCACGGTGCCAACTCCACGGAATTCGACGCGGCAACGGCGCACCCGGTGATAGCCACCATGGCCGACCAGCGCGACGTCGTGGCCGGGGAACGGGACCTGGGCGGGACCATGCGGCTGGGCCTGTACCCGGCGAAGCTGGCCGAGGGCTCGCTGGTGCGCCAGCTCTACGGCGAGCCCTACATCTCCGAGCGGCACCGGCACCGCTACGAGGTCAACAATGATTACCGCGCCGAACTCGAACGCGCCGGGCTGGTGTTCTCCGGCACCTCACCCGATGGCCGGTTGGTGGAGTTCGTCGAGCTGCCGCGCAGCGTGCATCCCTACCTGGTCGCGACCCAGGCGCACCCGGAATTTCGCTCCCGGCCCACCCGGGCGCACCCGCTGTTCGCGGGTCTGATCGGGGCTGGTCTGACGCGGCGTCAGGAGCGGCTGGCGGGCACCGTGGGCGGCGAGGGTGCACCCGCCGGACGGTTCGTCAGCGCGGGTACGTGACGGAGCCCGGGGACGCGCTCGCCGACGGACCGGCGGCGCTGCCGGTGCGGCGCTCGGTGACGGCCTTCCGCGGTGGGAAGGTCGACATGCGGGTGGATCACGTGTTGATGCCCGACGGCGAGTTGGCCGTGCGCGACTATCTGGTGCACCCCGGATCGGTGGGGGTCTTCGCGCTGGACTCCGGGAATCGGGTGCTGGTGCTGCGCCAGTACCGGCACCCGGTGCGCAAGCGCATGTGGGAGCTCCCGGCGGGCCTGCTCGACGAGCCCGGCGAGCCATTGGTGGAGGCGGCCGGCCGCGAGCTGGCCGAGGAGGCCCACCTGTGCGCCGCCGACTGGCGGGTGCTCCTGGACGCCTACACCTCACCCGGCATCAGCGATGAGGCGGTGCGGATCTTCGTCGCGCGCGACCTGCAGCCCGCTCCCGGTGAGCGGGCGGTCGGTCGGCACGAGGAGTTCGACCTGGAGCTGCGCTGGGTGCGCCTCGACGAGCTGGTCGAGGGCGTGCTCCGCGGGGAGCTGCGCAACCCGTTGCTGGTGATGGGCGCGCCGGCGCTGCGGTGGGTGCTCTCCGGCCCGGGCGTGGACTCCCTGCGTAGGTGTAACCGCAGCGGGTAAGTACTTGGGATGGAGTGACTTGGAAAGACCGCTTCGACCCCAATGGTTACGATCTTCCCAAATCGCCCCGACAGCATCTTTTGCACCGCCGCAGAAACGATCTATCGTCGAAACAGCCCGACGGGCGGCGGTCTGCACGAGGGAAGGGTAGACACGGTCATGCGCTTCTTCATCATTCGTCACAGATTTTTCAACACCTTTGACGACTTTGGCAGCTTTGACAGGTTCGACCGGTTCAGCAGGTTTGACGACTTCAGCTTCCGTCGTCACTTTTTCGACTCCTGTGACGACAGCTTCGACGAATAAGCTTGCTGCTCTTCGGTAAGCCCGGGCGCCCCGGCCGCTCCACCTGGCCGGGGCGCCGTCGCGCGGGCGTGTGGAACCGGCTGGCGCGCGGCGTCGCGCCGCGCGCGCAGGGGCCGGGGCTGGTCGCCAGGACGCCCGACATCCCGCTGCGAGCGCTGATCGGGCGTTTCCGGCCCGACGTTCGCCCCTATCGCTGGGGCATCGCGCTCCTGATTGTCCTCGCGATCGCCGTACCCGCCATCGAGTCGATCGAGATCTGGATCTTCCAGAGGGTGATCGACCAGGTCCTGATCCCGAGGAACCTGCACGCGATCTACCACATTGCGCTGATCTACATCACGCTGACGATCTGGGGCGGACTGCTCGGCTGGCTCGACTCCTACCTCGGCGCCTGGATCGGCGAACACCTGCAGCTGCGGGTGCGCCGCCGCATGCTCGATCGCCTCCAACGCGCCTCCACTACCGCGTTGGACCGGCTGCGCGCCGGGGACCTGCTGAGCCGGCTCAACTCCGACGTCAACGGCGTCGAGACGCTGATGATCGGGATCGCCGTGTCGGCAACCGGCTCGATCGCGCGGCTGGTGATCTTCGGTGGTGCGCTGGTCAAGCTGGACTGGCGGCTGAGCCTGCTCTCGGCCTGCGTGATCCCGATCTTCTGGTTCGCCGCGGCGCGCTTCGCCCGCCGGCTCAAGGTGGTTTCCCGGGAGAAACGCCGCCGCTCGGGTTCGATGACCGCGGTCGCCGAGGAGACCATCGGCGCGATGGCGCTGGTGCAGGTGCACGGCCGCGCCGCGGAAGAGGCGGCCCGCTTCGATCGGGAGGCGCGCGCCGTGCTGGCCGCCGAGCTCGACGCAGCTCGATTGCGCGCGACGTTCCCGCTGGTCGTCAACATACTGGAGCTGCTGGGCATGCTCGCGGTAATGACCGCCGGGGCGTTCGTGCTCTCCCACAACCACCTGACGCTGGGCGGGCTGCTGGTCTTCCTGACGTATCTGTCCCAGATGTACAACCCGGTCCGCCAGTTGGGTGATTTGGGCAACACGTTGGTCACCTCGACCGCCGGCGTGCAGCGAGTGGCGGAGCTGCTCGACGTGCCGCTCGGCGTCACCGAACGACCCGACGCGGTCGCGGTGGACCCGGCGAGCGTTCGTGGCGAACTGAGCCTGATCGACGTCGGATTCACCTACCCCGGGGCGGCCCGCCCCGCCGTGGAGGGCATCTCCGGCCGGTTCTCACCCGGTCGGCTCACCGTGATCGCGGGACCCAGTGGGTCCGGTAAGTCGACGTTGATCCGGTTGCTGGCCCGCCTCGACGACCCCGACCGCGGGCACGTCCACCTCGACGGCCACGACCTTCGCGATTTGACGCTGCGCAGCCTGCGCGACTCGGTCACAGTGCTGCTGCAGGAGGCGCCGGTGCTGGACGCCAGCGTGCGCGACAACATCACCTTCGCCCGACCCGGCGCGGGTGACGCGGCCGTGTGGGAGGCATTGCGGCTGGCGGGGATCGACAGCGAGATCGCCGAACTTCCCGACGGTCTGGAGGCGCGGTTGGGGCAGCGCGGGCGTTCGCTGTCCGGCGGGCAGCGGCAGCGCATCGCCCTGGCTCGCGCGCTCGTCGGCGGCGCCCGCGTGCTGATCCTCGACGAGCCCAACACGGGGCTGGATGCGGCGGCGGCCGAACGGTTCCTGGCCACGTTGCGGTCGTTGAGCCGGCATCGCACGATCATCATTGCCACCCACGACACCTCGCTGTTGGCCGCGGCCGACGAGGTGCTCCGACTGCCGCCCGGCCCCGGCTATGACCCGACCACCGGCGCCGAACGCTGGCGGCGGGTCCAGCGCGTGGGCGAGGCGAGCGACCCCTTCGCCGCCTACCATGCCCAGGCATGAGGATCGGCGTCCCGCTTGAGCTGAAGAACCACGAGTACCGGGTCGCCATCACGCCGGCCGGTGTGCACGAACTTGTCCGGCACGGGCACCGGGTGATCATCGAGCACGAGGCAGGTGCCGGCTCGTCGATCTCGGACGCCGACTTCGTGGCGGCGGGCGCCCAAATCGCCACCGACCCCGACGACGTGTGGGCCGATGCGGAGCTCATCCTGAAGGTCAAGGAGCCAATCCCGGACGAGTACCACCTGCTGCGACCCGACCTGGTGCTGTTCACCTACCTGCACCTGGCCGCGTCGAAGGAGTCGACCGACGCGCTGATGGTTGCCGGAACCACGGCCATCGCGTACGAGACCGTCCAGTTGCCCGACGGCTCGCTGCCGCTGCTCTATCCGATGAGCGAGGTGGCGGGTCGGCTCGCGCCGCTGGCCGGCGCCTATCACCTCATGCGCGCGGGCGGCGGGCGCGGCGTGCTGATGGGCGGGGTGTCGGGGGTGTACGCGGCCAAGGTCGTGGTGATCGGTGCGGGCGTCTCGGGCATGAACGCCGCCGCGATCGCGATCGGCATGCAGGCCGAGGTGCTCCTTCTGGACCGCAACATCGCCAAGCTGCGCGAGGCCGACCGGATCTACCAGGGGCACGCCCAGACCGTCGCGTCGAACGCCTACGAGATCGAAAAGGCCGTCGTGGACGCCGACTTGGTGGTGGGCGCGGTGCTGGTGCCGGGCGCGGTCGCGCCGAAGTTGGTGTCGTCCGACCTGGTGGCACGCATGAAGCCGGGCACGGTGCTGGTCGACATCGCCATCGACCAGGGCGGCTGCTTCGAGGACTCCCACCCGACCACCCACGCCGATCCGGTGTTCGAGGCGCACGGATCGCTGTTCTACTGCGTCGGCAACATGCCCGGGGCCGTCCCACACACCTCCACCCATGCGCTGACCAACGTGACGCTGCCCTACGCCCTGGCCATCGCCGAACGGGGCTGGCGCGAGGCCTGCCGCGCCGACCACGCGCTGGCACTGGGGCTGAACACCCATCACGGCAGCGTGGTCTGCCCGCCGGTGGCGGCCGCGCACGGGCTGCCGGTGCTCGCGCTGTCCGACGCCCTCGCCTGACAGCGCGCGCTCCTCCGGGCGGGGCCCATCGGGCGACACGACCGCCGAAGTTGACGGCAACTCGGCGGTTTCGTCCCTCCCGGCGGCTACGGTCGCGGCGGGTGCCTGGAGGGAGGGTCGTGGCCGAGGTTGAGCTGGCCGTCGCGGTGCGGACCTACCTGGACCATCTGATGGTCGAGCGCGGTCTGGCGGGCAACACGTTGACCTCCTACCGGCGCGATCTGGGCCGCTACCTGACTGTGCTGGCCGAACGCGGCATCACCCGAACCAACGAGGTGACCGAGGCCGACGTCTCCGAGTTCCTGGTGCGGCTGCGCTCCGGCGATGCCGAGCGCCAGCCGCTGGCGGCGAGCTCGGCCGCACGGGCGGTGATCGCGGTCCGCGGATTCCACCGCTTCGCGGCGCAGGAGGGCCTCAGCGGGGGAGATCCGGCGCGGCAAGTCCGCCCCCCGAGGACCCCGCAGCGGCTGCCCAAGGCGATCTCGGTGTCCGAGGTGACCGCCTTGATCGAGGCCGCAGGCCGGGGAACCCGGCCGGAGCTGGGCATGCGCGACGTGGCACTGCTCGAACTGCTGTACGGCACCGGGGCACGGATCTCCGAGGCCGTCGGGCTGAACCTGCGCGCGATCGATCTCGACGCCCGCTCCGTGCTGTTGGACGGCAAGGGCGGCAAGCAGCGGATGGTTCCGCTGGGCAGCTGCGCCGCCGAAGCCGTCGCGGCCTACCTCCACGGCGCCCGACCGGCGCTCGCCGCGGCCGCAGCCGAAACAACCACCGGCCGGAAGGTCGTTCGGCAGCGGCGCGGCGAGGATCGCGATGGCGCGCTGTTCCTCAATGCCCGCGGTGGGCGGTTGTCGCGGCAAAGCGCCTGGACGGTGCTGCGCTCGGCGGCGACGGGCGCGGGCAGCCGGGCTCCGATCTCGCCGCACACGCTCCGGCACTCGTTCGCCACCCACATGCTCGAGGGGGGCGCCGACGTTCGGGTCGTGCAGGAGTTGCTCGGCCACGCCTCGATCGCCACCACCCAGCTGTACACCCGGGTCAGCGTTGAGCATCTGCGCGAGGTGTACGCCACGTCACACCCGCGGGCGAGGGTCGCAGCCCCGGCAAAATAACCCCTTTTGACCCACAAACCCACTCCTGCAACAGCTACGGCAAGACACGCGCGGAGGACCCGCGACACGCCGCCGGAATAGCCGGGGGAGCGCCATCCGGTGCGCGAACCTGACCTGCGTAGCGCACACGGTGAGGGAAAGAGGCTCGCATGCCCGAGTCCACCTACGTACCGCACGGCTTCGGCTCCCAACAGGGTGCGACCGCCCGAGCCGATGAGGTTTTCCCGCCGCTGCCCGTGGCGCGGGCCGCGGTGCCGCGCGAGCGTTGGATGGCGCCGCGCGGGGCCGAACCCGCTGTCCCCGCCTCCGCCGTCCCGCTCGGGCGGGAGAACGAACCCGCCGAGCCCGAGGCCGGGGTCGCCCCGATCCTCGGTCCGACCGGGCGTCCGCTGCCCGACTTCCCGATACCGCCGCCGCTGGATGATCACGGCCCGGCGCGGATCATCGCGATGTGCAACCAGAAGGGCGGAGTCGGCAAGACGACCTCGGCGATCAACCTGGGCGCGGCGATCGCCGAGCACGGTCGTCGCGTGCTGCTGGTCGACTTCGATCCGCAGGGCTCCCTCGGCGTCGGCCTGGGAATCAACCCGCACGAGTTGGATCTAACGCTCTACAACCTGCTGCTGGACCGGGGCGTGCAACTGGCTGACGTGCTGCTCAAGACCAACATCCCCGGCCTGGACCTGCTTCCGTGCAACATCGACCTTTCCGCGGCCGAGGTCCAATTGGTCTCCGAGGTGGCCCGGGAGCAATGCCTCGCGCGTGTCCTGGCGCCGGCGGTGCCGGACTACGACGTGATCATCATCGACTGCCAACCTTCCCTCGGTCTGCTCACCGTCAACGCGCTCACGGCGGCCCATTCGGTAATCGTGCCGTTGGAGTGCGAGTACTTCGCGCTGCGCGGTGTGGCTCTGCTGGCCGACACGATCGACAAGGTGCAGCAGCGGCTGAACCCCGGGCTGCGGCTGGACGGCATCCTCGCGACGATGTATGACGCGCGCACCGTTCACGGCCGTGAGGTCAT
>Ga0157362_1000044_pt1:20000-32500 | contig 35239 bp, 22 predicted proteins | sample AttlaeALBM3_FD_111480 | JGI IMG/M metagenome (GOLD analysis project Ga0157362, IMG submission 111480) | Fungus gardens microbial communities from leaf cutter ant in Ribeirão Preto, State of São Paulo, Brazil - Atta laevigata ALBM3 | ecosystem: Host-associated > Fungi > Mycelium >... | reverse complement strand
ACTTTAAATTCCTCCATTTGAAATTCGATTTAAACCAAAGGTAAAGGTAAGGGATTTATTGGGTTATCAAATGATCCATTGGGTTATCAAATGATACATAGTGCGATACAGTCAAAACAAGGTATTGTAGTAAAAACCTTGGAAACGGGTAGACTCATCACCGGATTCTCTATCCTCTCATTTTCCATTTAATTGAATTGGTTTATGGGTTTATGTTTGTTAGAGTATATAAAGGGTGGTTAGAAATCCTTTATTTTTTCAATCCAATCGCTCTTTTGATTTTGGAAAAAAAAAATATCTTTATCAATATACTGCTTCTTCTACACATTCATCTCCAACCCATAAAAGGGATTAACTAATAGTTAGGACTCATTAAAAAAATCGATAATCTACTCATGGGAAAACCTTTTCCCGCATTAGGAACTAATATCTTTTTAACGTTTAATTAGATCGGGTAATCATTCAAATGAAATTAAGAACAGAAGCTCGTTGCTTTTTTTTTTGTTTCCCTATAATGGGACCCGTAGGGGTCTATCCATTTATTCACTCGACCCGACTTTGAATTCAATTTCTTTTGGTCCGCACCAAGAATTCAAGCCTGGTTTTGTACCGATTGAATAAGAATCAAATATTCTCAAAATTCTCCATTGATACGACATGCTGGTTTTTCCATTCATTTGTTTCAGGATCAGTCGTGGTCTTACAAACTCTCCCGATGGTATGGACGAATCCTTTTCTTCATAGAAATGTGTAAAAGATGCGAGCCGCACTTAAAAGCCGAGTACTCTACCGTTGAGTTAGCAACCCCGAATAATTCGAATGTGTAGATACAGTCGGAATCAAAATATTAAACTAGCAAGAAACCTAAGAAAAAATTTTCTAATCGAGTCGGAACATAAAACTAAAAAAAACAATTAAATGAACAGATCGGATAAAAATACAAGAAATTTTCAGATAAAAACATTAAAAGCATAGATAATATAGAGAAAAAGTCAAAAATTATCGGTGGTCCCTTAGTCCTGTAGTATTCATTTTTTTTTCATTAAAAAACCTTTTCACTAAAAAAACACTTCTTGTATAACAGAAAATCCAACGAATCCGTCATTTCAATCAAGTCAAGAAAAAAAACCAAACCTATGGGATGGAGATAAACAGATCCATTTATCTACAATCAAATTATATTTGTTCGATACACTGTTGTCAATATCACTATGAATGTTGAAGATGAATCGTGAGAAAAGAATATAAAAAATACAATGGCAATGGCGAAAACAAAAAGAGTTAATTTATTAATTTAATAAAAATCCAAATAATGAGAATCCAAATTAAAATGAAATTAAATATATTAAATATAAATATATAAAATGGAATAGATAAATAGAAAGAATTTAGAAATACTTGAAATAAATCTAAAAGCAAAAGGACTTGTACTGGATGTGCACTACATATACAAATGGATCAAAAAGAGGTGTAGGTGAAAAAAGAAATTAACGAAAAAAAAAATAGGAAGAAACCTTGGGCTTATTCAATCAAGCAATATAAATAACAAAACAAGGGATTAGGCTTGGGTATTTTATTTATATTTCTAGATCCAATTATCAATTCTCACTTGATCTTTTTTATATGCATCTTATATCAATAAAATTCTAGCAATAAAATCGATTTTTGTACTTATACGTATAGAACATGATATTCTACAGTAGCAACATTAAATAGGAATAATAAATAGGTATGAATAGAGAACCAAAAAAGCGGGGAAGAGTAAAGAAAAAGTTATAGAAAACTATATAGGAGTCATCTACACCCTCTTTTTTGGTTCTATTGCTTAATAGAATTTCGTTTGATTAAGACTAAGCTGCGTAAAAACCCCCGCCTTCTTTGAAATATCATGAACAGTTCCTGTAGGTTGAGCGCCCTTGTCAAGGAAATATAGAATAGCAGGAACGTTTAAATGGGTTTGATTATTTATCGGATCATAAAAACCCACTTTCCGAAGATCTCTTCCTTCTCTTCGGGATCGAACATCAATTGCAACGATTCGATAAACGGCTCATTGGGATAGATATAAATGAACAATACCCCCCCTAGAAACGTATAAGAGGTTTTCTCCTCGTACGGCTCGCGAAAAAATGATTCGAAATTATTATGTATCGAATTAGAATGTCAAATATCAAATAGATATATAAAATCATCAAATCAATTTCCAGAAATTTAAGTCCTTCTTTTTTTCTTCTTTTTCGAAAAAGAAGAAAAAAAGAGCATTCGTACTCTCATAACTCAAGTTGGATAACTTTCAAATAGCCTAAAAGAACAGCCTTAGGCATTTATTTCATTTTTTGAGCGGTCTCTAACCCCTTTGTTGTTTGTCTCCTTTCGAATCCATTTTTGGAGTCTCGATTCTGATCTAATTATTGAGACAATTGAAAACGGTATTTCCTTGTTCCAGGATCCTTTATCTTTGCCTTGAATCATTGGGTTTAGACATTACTTCGGTGATCTTTAATCGTTTTAAAAAATGGCAGCAACAAACCCCTTTTTGTGATTTCTTTCTATGAAAGAATCATACGAACAATTGATTCCTGCATGATACACTTTTGATCGAAAGAGTTTTACCAATTCAAAAAGATTTTCCTTTTGCATTGAAAAATTGTTCGAATCGGATCCTTTCGATTTCGATATCAAAAATATACTTACGAAGTTTGTTCCAACGTATTGATTGGTATTAACCCTAGACCCTTGCCCCTGAGAAACGAATAAATACTTTCTACTCGAGCTCCATCATGTCCTATTTACATTACAACCCAACAAAAAACGAGGGTTGTAGTAGAACCGAACAAAGGATGTCGAGCCAAGAGCCCATTCATTCCTAGATAATAGAAAATAGAAAATGGTGGATGGAAAAAAAATCCACAGCTGATCATGTCCTTCAAGTCGCACGTTGCTTTCTACCACATCGTTTCAAACGAAGTTTTACCATAACATTTCTCTAGTTTCGAACCAGTATGTAATTGATTCAATTATGGAATCATGAATAGTCATTGCTTCGGTCAATACACAGTACTTTTGACTTCTATATGAAATGAATAAGTAATTCAAGCCTCAGTTAGGAAGAAAAAGGCTCAGTAAGAATTCAATTTAACCCTCTATTTTATTGTATGACTGCAATAGTTTTTTTATTTATAAATAAAAAATAACACGAATAAAAAAAATTGGAATCTGCGTTGCATCTTCAAATGATTCGATAGAATAGATTCAACAATCTTACACGTCTTCGAGTCCCAAGGACCCGTAAAAAACATTCAAATTATTTAAAAAAATTTCCTACCCCGACATCACAATTTAAATACAGTTTTACTAAGGATTATATTTGATGATCATAAGAGAGATAAATCCATATCGAGGATTTACGTATCTATCAGATTAGACTGAACAATTTTCATTGGAAGGAATTATTGATATTCGATGTTAAATATTTAAGAGTAAGGTAAGGGCTCACAAATCCTTTTCAAAAAAAAGCGAAAGAACGCTATCAATGAAATATAAGGATAGCAATCCATGCATATAAAGATTTCCTCAATTTATGCGTAGTTTCTTTTGCTTGAACTTAAGGTTGACTAATCTTTCCCTAAAATTGAAAATGAAAATAAAGTAAATAAGATGTATGAAGCATCCCCGTCTCAATTGTTATTACATAGATTTAAATTATTCATTAGAGACAAATACCAAATACCTAAAAATGAGGGTTAAAGAAAATCTATTAACCATTAAATGATGAATCATAAATAAAAAAGGATCCCTTTTTCTGGGATGCTAGACTATTTTATCTAAAATACAAAGCCAAAAAGATCCAGATTAAGTCATTAACTAGTCTTAAGAGACTTAATCCCATTGATTGAATTCAATCAGTAACAAGAATACCCTCTTGTTTAGAATTCAGAAATAAAAGGAGAATAATTGGGCTGTCTTATTAAAAAAAGATAGGGAATATAGAGGCTTTCGCATTTCGATTTAGAATGTATCCTTGAAAAATCAACTAGATATGGCACGTAAGACTTTTCTAAGCAACTAACTTAAATACGAAAGTTAAAGGGGGAGGCATAAACTAAAAGGCTCATCAGACTTTTTTTGACTTCAACCTCTTGGGATCTATGTTCCCATCTTACCTGGATCAAAAATGGATTCTCTTATGTTTTCGTATTATTCGAACTCGATTCAATTTGTGAAAAAAGATCAGACTCAGAGAAAATTTTTTAAAATTAGAAGCAAGAAGTCAATTTTATCAAAACAAAAATTAGACTCTTAAATAGTAAATAAAACGTTGCTCAAAAACAAAAAGAGAATTTTGATTCTGATATCTGATATATATTAGAGTCCACTCTGGGACGGAAGGATTCGAACCTCCGAATAGCGGGACCAAAACCCGTTGCCTTACCACTTGGCCACGCCCCATTTCAATTTCTATTCAATACTAATAAACACTAATATTGATATTGGTTGTTCGTCAATTCCAGTGCAAATCCCTACGGAATAAATTCGATTCTTGTTTTATTTTAGTATTAGGGTTTTGACACGTGTAGCTGTCGAATTAAACTCAATTTATTGATCATTATATATAATTCAATTAAGATATTGTATGAAAGTATGATTTCTTCTATTCTCATTCTCACAAGAGAATAGAAGGATTTTTGTTTTGATTGGTTCGGTTCAAAGAAGTATTTTTTTGTCTACCTGACTTCCTTTTCTTCATTTTTACCTTCTATCAATAACATATTAATAACTCAATCAAAATACAACTATCTCCAAGAAACAAATATTTGTTATGCTTAATATCTTTAGTTTGATTTATATCTGTTTTAATTCTGCCCCTTATTCCAGTAGTTTTTTATTCGCCAAATTGCCCGAGGCCTACGCTTTTTTGAATCCAATTGTAGATATTATGCCAGTAATACCTCTTTTCTTTTTTCTCTTAGCCTTTGTTTGGCAAGCTGCTGTAAGTTTTCGATGAGATCTTTAATACTATCCTAGAAAAATTCATAATTTATTTGAGTTCGAGAAAAAAATTTTACCAATTGATAAGATCAGATGAGTCTTACAATATGAATGAACCCTCAATTCAAACGGTGAAATTATTGAGTAGCCACGATAAATTTGGATCCCGCTTCTTACTTTTTTTTTTTTCACTGAAACACCCTATATCGAGTCCACCACAATATCGAATTCGAATTGTGTGAATTTCTGAAAACTCTTTTCTATTTCTAGAAATTCTAAAACCGTTTCATTTCTTGGTGTCAAACGAGGATCCATAGTTCATAGTATAAAAATAGAGAATCTATTTTCTTTTTCCCAGAAAAACAGATTTGGAGATTGTGTAATGCTTACTCTCAAACTCTTTGTTTACACCGTCGTGATATTCTTTGTTTCTCTCTTCATCTTCGGATTCCTATCTAATGATCCAGGACGTAATCCTGGACGTGAAGAATAAAAAATAAGAAGGTTTTCCTTGCTTTATTCAATTCTTAGAAATGCTCTTAGGATTTTTTTCTATTCCACATCTTTAACTAGAACTATATCTTTAACTATAACTATAAAAAAAAACAAAAAGATTCACTAAATTCAAATTTGAAAGATACCAAGCCGTTGACGGAAACGGAAAGAGAGGGATTCGAACCCTCGGTACGAATAACTCGTACAACGGATTAGCAATCCGACGCTTTAATCCACTCAGCCATCTCTCCTAATTGAAAAAAAGACAATTACTATGTTACATTACACAAAAAAAAATAATGTTTAAAAAAAGTCCTTCTTTACTTTATTTATTATATTTATATAAATTTCTTATCTAAATTATTAGATAGCTTATAGAGATTCGTTTTTGATTCTATTTTGTATTGTATTATATAGATAGATACAACTTTTATCAGCAATTCCATTTTTATAAAATTCAAATAAACGGCTCGAAAACGATATCTCGAATAAAAAAAAAAAGAAAATAAAGAATATCTCTTTAATTTTGTTTCCAAGGGCCTTTTTGATTTCCATGGCCTGGCCTGGCAGTACCCAGCCGGGCCTCCTCTTTTTGTTTTGTTTCAATGAAGCATACCACACCGAATCCTAGATAAAATGATTTATTTGGATTTGATTTGAAAACCAAAAAAATAAATGCGTGTTCCTCTTATTATATTCAAACAAGACTCAAAAGATGGAACTATCGATTTTTGCACAATTCATTTTTATGTTATGACTTAAGTTAAGTTCTTTTGTCGAGCCATATCTGTCAAAATTCCTCCACCAAAAGAACTTGTTATTTAGTTATTAAATTTCGTTAGTTAAAGGAATTGGACAAAAGGCCCATTTATATACAATAATCGCATTGTAGCGGGTATAGTTTAGTGGTAAAAGTGCGATTCGTTCTATTAACCCCCTTAATAGTTAAGGGGTCCTTCAGTTTCATTCATATTCCGATCAAAAACTTTATTTCTTAAAAGGATTGAATTTGAATCCTTTACCTCTAAATGAAAAATTCGAGGAAGAATATCCATTCTCGTGATTTGTATCCAAGGGTCACAATTCGAAATTGAAAATTTGGATTATGAAATTGCGAAACATAATTTTTTTGAATTGGATCCATACTTCCAATTGAATAAGTATAAGTAAGGGATCCATGGATAAAGATAGAAAAGTCTATTTCGAATCGTAACTAAATCTTCAATTTTTGTTTTGTATAGTGTAGATTGAAGCAAAATAGCTATTAAACGATAACTTTGGTTTACTAGAGGCATCGACCTATTCATATTCTATTTTTTTAGCTCGGAGGAAACAAAATACTTTTCCTGAGGATTCTCTCAAATAGAAATAGAGAACGAAGTAACTAGAAAGATTGGTATTGTTAGAATCCCCTTCTTCTAGAGGGATCATCTAGAAAGCGAATTGTTTTTAATGGATTCAGACCAAAAAAGCTGACATAGATGTTATGGGTCGAATTTTTTTATTTCGTTCCCGTCTTATATCTGGGAATTTATCCATCTTCCATAAAGGAGCCGAATGAAACCAAAGTTTCATGTTCGGTTTTGAATTAGAGGCGTTCAAAATGATGAATGGACGTCGACTATAACCCCTAGCCTTCCAAGCTAACGATGCGGGTTCGATTCCCGCTACCCGCCCCATATGATAATTATATCAATTATTATATCAATATCATTGATGCATTAATTCAATTCAAATTAATGCATCAATGAATTGAATACGCAATTCCTTAAATTCTCTCCCATATTCTTTTTCTTTATTTTTTCCGAACAAGAGATAGGAAAGAAAAATGCGAAAAAAAATTCGGAATGAAAGGCGTCCATTGTCTAATGGATAGGACAGAGGTCTTCTAAACCTTGGGTATAGGTTCAAATCCTATTGGACGCAATTTATTTCCATTTCCATAGAATATTATAATAGGATTATTTTAATAACTAATTAAAAATAAGAAATTCAAATTACTTATTACTTCTCTCTTAATTTATTTTATTAATATTTAATATTCCATTTTTTGAATATTCAATTCTGAATCGAATTCAGTATTAGAAAGATTAAGAGTGATCGGTTTTTTTTATTTATAATTGTTCCTGAAGTAGAAAGCGTTCCATATGTTCCTGAATAGCTTCTTTCAAAAGGGCTTCTGCCTCCTCGGTGAATGTCTTGGTAGAAGATATGATTTCTTGGAACTGAGGTTTATTCGTTTTTAAGTAAGTACGTAACTCAACGAGAAATTTTCTTACCTGTCCAATTTCTAATGAATCAAGATAACCATTCGTTCCAGTATAAATAGTCATTATCTGTTCTTCAACCGTGAGAGGGGCTGATTGGGATTGTTTGAGCAACTCACGTAATCGTTGACCCCTTGCCAATTGATTCTGAGTAGCTTTATCGAGATCAGAAGCAAATTGCGCAAAGGCTTCTAATTCTGCGAATTGGGCCAATTCCAATTTTAATTTGCCGGCTACTTGTTTCATAGCTTTAATTTGAGCGGCGGATCCTACTCTGGAGACAGAAATACCCACATTAATGGCAGGTCTGATTCCTGCATTGAATAGATCCGCGGATAAGAATATTTGTCCATCTGTAATGGAAATTACATTAGTAGGAATATAAGCCGAAACATCTCCGGACTGGGTCTCAACTATTGGTAAAGCGGTCATACTTCCTTCACCTAACTGAGAACTTAATTTCGCGGCTCGTTCCAAAAGTCGTGAATGTAAATAAAAAACATCTCCTGGATAAGCTTCGCGACCGGGAGGTCTTCGTAATAGAAGAGACATTTGTCGGTAAGCCTGCGCTTGTTTGGAGGGATCATCATAAATGATTAAAGTGTGTCGTTCACGGTACATAAAATATTCAGCCAGAGCTGCTCCCGTATAAGGAGCGAGATATTGTAACGTAGCGGGGGAATCCGCCGTTTCGGCTACCACAATAGTGTATTCCAGCGCCCCCCTTTCCTGGAAAGTAGTCACTACCTGAGCCACAGAAGATGCTTTTTGACCAATAGCTACATAAACACATATTACATTTTGCCCTTGTTGATTGAGAATCGTATCCGTGGCTACTGCCGTTTTACCGGTCTGTCTGTCCCCAATAATTAATTCTCGTTGACCGCGTCCTATAGGGATCATCGAATCAATAGCAATAAGTCCTGTTTGAAGAGGCTCATATACGGAACGTCTCGAAATAATACCTGGGGCGGGGGATTCAATTAATCGAGATTCAGAAGCTGAAATTTCACCTCGACCGTCAATAGGTTTAGCCAGGGCATTTATAACACGACCCAAATAAGCCTCGCTTACTGGTATCTGAGCAATTTTTCCTGTTGCTTTTACAGAACTTCCCTCTTGTATCATTAAACCGTCACCCATTAATACAACACCAACATTATTTGATTCTAAATTTAGAGCAATGCCTATTGTACCCTCTTCAAATTCTACTAATTCACCTGCCATTACTTCATCAAGACCATAAATACGAGCGATGCCATCGCCTACTTGAAGTACGGTACCAATATTTACAATCTTTACTTCTCTATTATATTGCTCAATACGTTCACGGATAATATTACTAATTTCGTCGGCTCTAATTGTTACCATGAGTATTTCTTAATTTTTTTTTGGAAGAAAAAAAATAATGCCTACTGCAAAAGGACTAATCAGTTATTTCTTTTAGCGCCCCAAACATGCCAATATTAGCACTAATGGTACGTAAATGTAACTCCTTGTTCAAACAACTATTTAGAGTTCCTAGAGCTCCTTGTAAAGCTTGTTGGAAAACCCGTTGTCGGACTTGATTAATTGCTCTTTGTTGTTCAAAATGGATGGTTTCATTTTTGTAATTTTCTAATTGTTCCAAAGTTTTAGAAGTTGAATTAATCAAATTCAATTTTTCTCGTTCTATCTCAGAGTACCCATTCACTCGAAACTGATCTGCCTCCATTTCAACTTTCTGTAAACGGGCCCGGGCTTTTTCCAGCCGTTCAATGGCCCCTCCCTGCAGTTCTTCTGAATTTCGAATAGTATTTAAGATCCTCTGTTTTCGATTATCTAATAAATCACTTAATGAAAGTAGATTATCGTTCCATTCATCTCAAAATTTCCATAATCCCTTCCCGAACCAAACATGAATTTTTCGATTCATTTGGCTCTCACACTCAATTACTTGAACTATTTATGTATGGGAGGCATTCCCATATCTTTTTTTTAATGTAATGAGCCTATCCTCTTCCTCTCTTCTCTATTCATATTCCAAAATGTCGTGACTGATCAATAAAATCAAGACAAGAATATTCGGAGGACTCTTCTGACCAAACAAAAATAGATAATTGTCAGCAAAGTTGTTTCTTTTTTCTTAAAATCCAAAGAATTCTTCTTACTTTAATATATAGGTCATCGATTCAGCATAAAAAGGGGTTGATTGAAATACCCATTTTTCCAATATTTTCCAATAAAAAATAAAAGGCTCAAATCATTTTATCGACACGAGTGTTTTATATCGAAAAAAATTATAATTATTCATTTTGAAAACATTTCTATTCGATATTAACATAGAAGTAGAAAGAGTACCATGCTGCGTCTGTACTTCAAACGGTTTAGCTTTAACCATGTTCATGTTAATGGTCCCGCATTATTGGTTTGTTTGATAGAGAATCAAAGTAGATTTACCAATGAATCACGAAATGCTATAGTTCTTAAATATGATTTTCAATTTATTCAGAAGTAATTCGCGGAATGGTGCACCTTTTTCAGTCCTAGTTAGAACAAAAAAAAAGTGCAGCTGGTTGGATCCAGCCTATTCTTGAAATAAACAACTCACACACACTCCCTTTCCAAAAAAGATCAATACACCAAGCACTACACTTAGATTTATTGGATTTGTTGCTAAAATATCGGTATTAAACCCGAAACTCCCGGCGAATGGCCAGTGAAACGAGGAAACGAAAGACTCGGTTCCATTTTTCATATGATCTCCTCTTTTAGATAGACTAAAAAAAAAAGAACAGAGTTCTTTTTTTTTATATCACTTCACCCTTTTTTCGACTTCTTCTATCTATTTCTATTTATTTATTATTATTATTTAATATTAAATTTCGATTTTTTTTTTTTTTTTTTAGTAATTTATCTATTGCGAAATAGAGGCAAAAATTCGATATATAATTTTAAAAAGCAAGGAACACAGGTCTCTAAATACGACAAAAAAATACGTAATTTTCCTATTTATAGGATTAAACAAAGGGGTTCGCAAATAAAAGCGCTAATGCTACAACCAGTCCATAAATTGTTAAAGCTTCCATAAAAGCCAGACTAAGCAATAAAGTACCTCGTATTTTTCCCTCCGCTTCGGGCTGTCTCGCGATACCTTCTACAGCTTGGCCTGCTGCAGTACCTTGACCGACCCCAGGTCCAATAGAAGCAAGCCCGACAGCCAACCCAGCAGCAATAACAGAAGCGGCAGAAATCAGTGGATTCATGATAAGTTCCTCGCACTAAAATAAAGAAATAGTTAATGATACAATCGTCCAATGAATTTAGATTTTTTGTTCTTCCATTTCTTTTTTCCGAACCTTTTTTTGAACTCTTCGTTCGTTAGTTGTCTTTATTTCATCCCTTTATTCAGTCAATTCACAGTCAAAGACGAAACAAAAGAATTTCTATTGGAATGCCTATTCTATTGGAATGCCTATCTAAATTAACAACAGTAGGGCGGATTAGATATATCTTTAGTTCATATCTAACTAGCAATATCTAATATCCTATATACATGTGTTTCTTCCATAACGTAAACCAAATATTCAGATCTTAGATTCAAACTATTCGTATCTTAAAGTCAATCGCATTTTAGAATCATTCTTCGAAACCTCCACAAGAATTGGCTTAGAGCCATTCGATTCCATATACCTAATTTTGTCCCCTTCCCCTACTCGCCCATGAATCTCGTTTTTTGTAAATTTTTCTATTCCTTTTATTTATCATTATCCAAGATGGCTAGAATCGAAATAGACGAATTGATTCCATTGCATAGAAATAAATATCAGTATTTGATTGAGGTAAGGCCATGCAATTTCTTATTTATTAATATTTTCTTTTCTTTTGGTCAATCGTTGAATTGAATAAAATCAACTGAAATGGGAATCCTTCTAGAAGGGATCTTTCTTTTCTTTTTTTTAATCACACGCCCTAAATTGTGTGTGATACTAGATACTATAAGAATTTTTATTCAAATTATGACTCCAAATATTTGATATTGGAATTGAATGACCAAAAATGAACAAAACAATATAAAGAGAATATTCATTGCCGGGGGGTATGATATAATAAAAAAGTCCACGTAGGAATTTTAGGAAAAAGATTTTTTAGATCTCTTTCCCCTTTTTTGACAATTCCTTACTATCGTAATTTTTGTCTATGACTCTTGATCGCCACACATTTGTCTATTTATGTTTGTATATTTATGTTTCCTAAGTGGATTAACTTGAGTTACGCATAGATTGCGTTTTTCTAAACTAAAAAAAAAAAGACTATTTCGAAAACTAGTTAATTTAATGATGGCCCTCCATGGATTCGCCTATATAAGCCGCAGCTAAAGTTGCAAAAATAAGAGCTTGAATACCGCTTGTAAATAATCCAAGGAACATGACCGGTATAGGAATCACTAAAGGTACTAAAGAAACAAGAACAACAACTACTAATTCATCGGCTAATATATTCCCGAAAAGTCGAAAACTAAGTGATAAAGGTTTTGTAAAATCTTCTAAAATGTTAATGGGTAAAAGAATTGGAGTTGGTTGAATGTATTTACTGAAATAACCTAATCCTTTTTTGGAAAGGCCCGCATAGAAATATGCTACTGACGTGATCAAAGCTAAAGCAACAGTAGTATTTATATCATTCGTAGGTGCGGCTAACTCCCCATGAGGTAACTGTATGATTTTCCAAGGTAAAAGAGCACCGGACCAATTAGAAACAAAAATAAAT
>Ga0157362_1000044_pt1:5000-12500 | contig 35239 bp, 22 predicted proteins | sample AttlaeALBM3_FD_111480 | JGI IMG/M metagenome (GOLD analysis project Ga0157362, IMG submission 111480) | Fungus gardens microbial communities from leaf cutter ant in Ribeirão Preto, State of São Paulo, Brazil - Atta laevigata ALBM3 | ecosystem: Host-associated > Fungi > Mycelium >... | reverse complement strand
AAAGAAAGAGGTTCTCCCTTTCAAATTCTAGAAAACCCCCAAAACAACTACTCCTTACTCAAGTTCTGAGTGAAGACCAAACAACATTTCATTGATTCATTCTTCTTTTCCTTTTATTTAGATTTTCGAAATTCTTTCTTCAATTCTAAATGACGAAAAGGAAATGTGAAATTCTTGAGTAGTCTACTTCCCTTCTAATGATGAATCTCCTTTAATTTAATTTAAGGTTTAAGGAAAGAAGTGCCTTGTAATTCATAAGGGATTTACTTGTCTATGTATCATTCCATTCGATCTTTTAGGTCCTGCTTCACCTCGACGGTTATCCCACGGTGTCCTTAAAGCCTATATGCGATGTATAGACTCCCGCAACCATCCCATATTTGCTTACTTGAACATAATTTCATTTCTTTCTCAAGAAAGGGAATTCTTAATTACGCAAAAGCAAAAGAAAGAAGTCTTTTTTCACGAGGTACAACTAGAATCTTTTATTTTATTTTACTGAATCGACCATAGACCAATTCCCCTTTTTTATTTGGGAGTATTGAATACACCCATCATTCTGAGCTTCATGTTACTCTTCCCAAGAGACATATCAGATTCAGGGCATCCCAATTCGATTGACTGGGATGACAGTTTCATATTTCTAATCTGTAAAATCAAAATTTCGATCAAATCACACATCGCAATATACTAGGCCTTCTAATTCTTTAAGAGGTTTATCTAAAAGATTCGCGATATAACTAGGAAGACGTTTCAAATACCACACGTGGGTTACCGGGCATCCCAGTTTTATGTATCCCATTTGATATCTTCGTATCCGAGAATCAACAAATTGAACTCCGCATTGTTCACAAAATTGCGGGTCTTCTTTTTCATCTCCAATTACTCGATAATTTCCACAAGCACAAATTCCACTTTTAATAGGCCCAAAAATTCTTTCACAAAATAATCCATCTTTTTCCGGTTTATTGGTTTTGTAATGAAAAGTATAGGGTTTTGTCACTTCTCCAACTATCTCTCCATTAGGTAGGATTTTATTAGTCCAAGCGCTTATTTGTTGAGGAGAAACTGATCCAATTCGGAGTTGTTGATGTTTATACCGATCAATCATAGAAGAAAAATTGTGATTCATTCCGATTAAGCTTCCTTCTTATTAATCTGGAAGTTCTTCTCAGATACAAGGAAATGATTCAGTTCCAAAGCCAAAGATCGTAGTTCTCGAACGAGCAATCGAAAAGATTCTGGAGCATCTTCAGGTTTAGGTATTGTTCCTCCAATGATCGTAGTACCAAGTACTTCTTGGCGAGCTCTAATATGATCAGATTTATAAGTAAGCATCTCTTGTAAAATATGAGCAACACCAAAGCCCTCTAGAGCCCAAACCTCCATTTCTCCTACCCGTTGTCCCCCTTGCTTGGACCTTCCTCTAAGGGGTTGTTGGGTAACAAGTGCATAATGCCCACTGGAGCGTCCGTGTATTTTATCATCAACCTGATGAATTAATTTCAAGATATAAGGCTTTCCTATTATAACAGGTTGTTCAAAAGGATCTCCCGTTCGTCCATCAAATATTCTGCTTTTTCCCGGATACTCGGGTTCAAATACCCATGGATTCGCTGTTTGCTTACTGGCTTCATATAATTCCGAAAACACGAGTTTTCTCGAAGCCTCTTGTTCATATCTCTCATCAAAAGGTGCTATTCGATAATGTCTATTTAGCAGATCCCCCGCTAACCCGAGCGAGCATTCAAATATCTGTCCTACATTCATTCGCGAAGGTACTCCTAATGGGTTGAAGACCATATCAACAGGTCCTCCATCTTGCAAATAAGGCATATCCTGTCTAGGCAAAATTTTTGAAATGATACCTTTATTTCCATGTCTTCCAGCTACTTTATCACCTACTTTGATTTCACGTTTCTGTGAAATATATACACGAATCTTTTCTGGATTATAACTTGAACCCCCTTTTTTCTGGATCCATCTCACATCAATAACGCGACCCCTACCGCCTATAGGTAGTTTTAGACAAGTTTCTTTTGAAGTGGATACCTGAATGCCAAGTATGGCCCGTAATAATCTATCTTCCGGAGAATACGACGATTCTTTCGCTGTCTGGGGCGTTAATTTACCTACTAAAATATCGCCCGTCTCTACCCAAGATCCGAGCATCACAATTCCATTTTTGTCTAAATTACGGAGTAAACGGGCTTCTAGATGCGGGATTTCATTAGTGATCCTTTCGGGACCTTGGCTTGTCACATGAGTCTGAATTTCATATTTCCGTATGTGAAAAGAAGTATAAATATCGTCATATATCAGACGTTCGCTAATAAGTACCGCATCCTCAAAATTATAACCTTCCCATGGCATATAAGCTACTAATACGTTTTTCCCCAAAGCGAGTTCGCCACCAACTGTAGCGGCACCATCCGCTAAAACTTGTCCCTTTTTAATGCATTTACCCCGTCCAACCTGTCTTTTTTGATGCATACAAGTATTTTTGTTGGAACGTTGATAGACAACTAATGGAATACTTAGAGTATCTCCATTGCCCGATAAAACGATCTTGTCAATATCGGTATAAATGATCTTTCCCTCGTGTTGGGCTATAGCAGGAACTCCTGAATCTAGAGCCGCTTGGCGTTCCAACCCAGTTCCAACAATGCATTTTTCGGACCGAGAGAGCGGAACTGCTTGTCGTTGCATATTAGAACTCATTAAAGCTCGATTCGCATCATTATGTTCGATAAAAGGAATGAGGGAAGCTCCAATAGAAAAATATTGGAAGGGAAAAATACTTCGAAGATGAACCTGTTCCCACGCAATAGTAAGGAATTCTTGACGGTATCGAGTTGGAACAACCTGTTCTTCCGGAATACCTTGATTCAGCGCCAAAGAATTTCCCGCCGCTACCATATAGTATTCATCTTTACTTGGTGATAAATAAAGCATCCGTACTTTTTTTGATTTCTCAAAGATTTCATAAAATGGGCTTTCTAGAGACCCCCAATAACCAATTCTCGCATGAATTGCTAAGGATCCAATAAGTCCAACATTGATTCCTTCAGACGTGTCAATTGGGCAAATGCGTCCATAGTGACTAGGATGGATATCTCGTATCCGAAAACTAGCAGTTCGTCCTGTCAATCCTCCAGGGCCCAAATAACTCAATTTTCTCCCATGAACTATTTGTGTCAATGGATTAGTTCGATCCAAAACTTGAGATAGTGGGTGTAATCCGAAAAAAGAATCATAAGTGGTTGTTAATGGAGTTGAAGTTACCAAATTTTGAGGAGTCGGCATCAACTTATGCCGAATTGCTCCGCATATAGTTCCTCTAACCACATTTTCTAACCGAACCAACGCCAATCCGAATTGATCTTGTAAGAGATCGGCTACAGACCGAATCCGTTTATTTTTCAAATGATTCATATCATCAAGTGTACCCATTCCAAATTTCAGTTCAATCAAATGATCCGCAGCTGCTAATACATCTCGCGGTAACAAAAATGTATTGTTCTGAGGTATATTAAGATTCAGCCTCTGGTTCATATTTCGTCGACCAATCCTTCCTAATTCACATCTTTGGTGAAAAAATTTCTTTTGTAATTCCTTACATAAGGATTCAGAAAATACCGGATCCCCACCTACACAAGCAAATTGTTGATAAAATTCCAAAATGGCATTTTCTTTTGACCCAATTCTTTTTTTCTCCTTATCAGTCAGGAAAGACAAGAAAATTTCGGGGTAGCAAAGATTCTCTAGAATTTCTCTTAGATTCGAACCCATAGCTGATGATAGAACTAGAATAGATATTTTCTGTTTCCTACTCACACGAGCCCATATCCTTGCTTTTCTATCAATCTCTAATTCTAATCTTCCTCCCCAATCTGATATTATGGTACCCGCATAGACCGAAAGTCCGTTATGGTCCAATTCGGACCGGTAATAGATACCGGGACTTTGCAATATTTGATTGATCACAATTCTGTATATTCCATTTACTATAGAAGTTCCCAAGGAATTCATTAGAGGAATGTTTCCAATAAAAATTGTTTGTTCTTGCATATCCCCTCTGCTTTTCCAAATTAATCCTGCGGATACATATAATTCCGAAGAATATGTGAGTGATTCATATACAGCATCTCTTTCTTTTATCAAAGGTTCTACCAATTGATATGTGTCCACAAATAATTGAAATTCAATTTCTTGATCTGTATCCTCAATTTTTGGAAACTTAGAAAGTTCTTCTGTTAAGCCCTGATCAATGAACCTACAAAATCCTTCAAATTGTATTTGATTAAACCCAGGTATTGTAGACATTCCCGCATTTCCATCTCCGAGCATTTTGAATTTCCCATTTATCAAAAAATCCCATTTCTGCATCGAATCATATGAATCGATCTAGCAATGATAGAATTTCGATTCTGTTTACTGAATCACATGAAATTTTACCCAACTCCATATATATGGAATGTATGAAATATGAAATACATATGAACGGAGGAAAAAAGATAATTTTAGACTTAATTAAATTGGAATTTCTAAGAGAGAAATACAAATGGAAAGGAATTGAGAAATTCCACTTAGACTTACGGAGTTTTGTATAGAAAAGTAATTCAATTTATACCATTATTATGATATTCCATATTCCAATCCGACTGGATACCAGAAAAATAAACGGATTCGGGATTTGCTCTATTCGCTGAGCTAAAGACATAATAATCAGAAACAATATAACAATAGAAAGTTTGTTTTTTTTTAGCACTTAACCTTGTCGTGGATTCCATTGTTCAAAAAATGATTTGCAGAAAACTCTTTTTTCTTTTTTTAGTAGAATTTTGAGAATACGATTGAAGTGTGTAAGAAGGCTTGTATTTATTAAACCCGTGCGGATCTAGCTATCTATATATACATCGCTTCCCCTTATTGCACCTTATTGCATAGTTCGATTCGGGACAGTACATGTCGTGCTCTATCAAAATTTCGATTTTCTCTTCATACTTCATAAATTACAGTACAGCAATTTCCTGCTAATTCCCTATAGACAGGCATCATACACAGATAAGATACCCGATAAGATAGTTGCGTAACTGTAACAACTTAGGTTCTGGGGTTTACATAGACTCAGAATTGCGGTTATAATTGAAATTGAGAAGTCTTTTTTTATTGAAAAAAATCAATACTGATTAGTTATGTATCAATTTTGTTTTTCTTACATCATTTATCATTAGGGAAACCCAATTTGAGATTGAAATCCAAGAGTTTTCCAGTCAATAGTTAATGGTTCCAATTTGTCCTGGATTTTGGCTTGTGTGACTGAAAATCCATATTTGGTTTGTCAATAGATCAATAGAAAAGAGAGGAATTTCGATATTGTGTGTTTTGAGATACTATAAAAACAATTGAAGGGATGGATCCACTTCAAAAAAGAGGACGGATTTCTTTTAGGCAAGGAATTAAGGAACACGAGGTTTCAGATAGAAGTACAATAAAAAAAAAAGACATTTAGTAACCCCCCCAAAAACAAAACAAGCAAACGGGGAATATTTTCATCGATTTTGTATAGTTTTGGCGGCATGGCCGAGCGGTAAGGTGGGGGACTGCAAATCCTTTTTCCCCAGTTCAAATCTGGGTGTCGCCTGATCAACAAAAGACAAGACTCGAAATCCCTTATTCTGCTTTGCTGGTATAACTCGCCGAATTTTTCACAGCAAAACAAGGCGTAAGAAAAAGACTCTTGATACTTTATTGTTCTAAATAGCTGCGGGTTCCGTTCTTTAAAGTGCTGTAAATCTTTGCATCTAGGATTCAAGGGAAGATTCTAGTAGTGGAAAGGCTATCATATCAAATCAAGAGTTACCGATTTCTTTCCACTACTAATGGAGTGTCTACTTACCAGGTCTTGAATTAGATTGGATAGTCAAACGGAAAATCGAATTAATAGTTATGGAAGGGGGAGAAAATACTTTGTATACAGAGTATACAGACTCATGAGAGTCTCTGAGTGCACGGGCATTCAAGCAATATTAGATTGGATGCATAAAGGAGAATGGGTCTTCTTATTCCTACATATTAGTAACATTCCCTTTGATACTTCCAAAGAAAAGTGTGACTGCGTATTTTGTTTAATGTTTCCCGATTCTACTAGAAATCATATAAGAACTTGTTATACCTTGTTATACGTGGATTTATAGGAGTCTTTCATCAAGGTTCTTGGGTCAGAATCCCTTTTTGACTCTGCACCAGTGATTCCACTATTATATTATTAGTAAACAATAATGGAATAATTCCTTCATATTCATAGAGATAGGGGACATAATTCACATGGATATAGTAAGTCTCGCTTGGGCTGCTTTAATGGTAGTTTTTACATTTTCCCTTTCACTCGTAGTATGGGGAAGAAGTGGACTCTAGAGATACTACTAATTGAGTTGGGGAATAAAATTGTATCACTTTTTTTATAGATTTTTTCTAGATCGTTCTGCATCTTAATATTGAATTCATTAATTTAATTCAATTTCGAAATCCGAAGAAGTAATTGATTGAGCGGTTGACAGATGAGCCAAGGAGTTCTATGGTAACTTCTTCGAAATGCTAAAAAAAAAAGATTACTTTATTTTCATTTTCTTTTATTAACTTGATTTTCTTTTAGTAATATATGCCCAATATTGTTTTTCCTTCATTGATTTGATTCTTGTTTAATGGATACCGGAATTCATATTGAAAATAATAATAATAAGAAATCTAGAAATTAGAAAATTGTAAGAGTTCCCTTTTGATTATTTCAGATTGATTGGAATCACCAAAAAGAAAATAGATAAAGAAAAAGAAAATAGATAAAGCAAAAAAATAGAATTGAGATACTATGTACATTCCATATATTTAATTGATATTAAGATGTATGAAGATACATATACATATTGTAGATTGATCTCTATTCAGTTTGTATCTTTCTACAGTACAATAATAAAAATAGATAGTATGGTCGAAAGATTCATATATGAATCTTTCGACCATACTATCGAATCTCATAGGCTACTGCTGATTCTAGTCCCTTCATTTCATTTAAGACGTGAAATTGGAATCTTTTTTCTTAAATCATTGATAAGAACTAAGAAGTCAAGTTTCATTCAAATTAATCACCTTGACTGACAGTTTTTACGTATATTATAAGCAAAAAAGCAGTAGGAACTAGAATGAACAGTGCAGTAGCAATAAATGCGAGAATATTTACTTCCATAATCTCATCGTTTCGTTTTTTTTTTTTTTTACTTCGCAATAACTCGGGATTTAATCCCATAGAGATGATAAACCTTTCGCTTGTAAATTCAATGGGATGAATTCCATTTCGATGATATCGAATGGTATCAATATCATGAATAACAATATCTGAGCTATCAAGTCGATTCAGCGTCGAGAATTGAATAGTATAACATAGGTAGATCTTTTATCCACACACCGAATACAAACTTTGATTCCGGATTCAATCAAAAG
>Ga0157362_1000043_pt1 | contig 35419 bp, 36 predicted proteins | sample AttlaeALBM3_FD_111480 | JGI IMG/M metagenome (GOLD analysis project Ga0157362, IMG submission 111480) | Fungus gardens microbial communities from leaf cutter ant in Ribeirão Preto, State of São Paulo, Brazil - Atta laevigata ALBM3 | ecosystem: Host-associated > Fungi > Mycelium > Unclassified ... | reverse complement strand
TCACCGCGAATACCGCCGGACCGGCCATGGCGCCGGGGGCCAGTGGTGGCCACAGCTCATTGGCGACGATCAGCATCAACGCCAGGCCGCGCACCGCGCGCACGTCCAATCGCAGGCCGTGGGTCACCCGGCTGCGTCCCAGCGGCTCGCGCCACGCGCGCCGCCCCGGGGCCGGGTCGCGTCGCGGCCGGGGAATCTCGTCCCGGACCGTCTGGGTCTGCGGGGTGTGGGGGGGCGAGTGCACTCCTACCTCCGGATGTGATGCGCCTGGCGGCTGGGTCAGGCGACCGCCCGTCCAGCCTCGTGCGGCCCTTTCGGCCGGTGCCAGCCGAGTACGCCAAACGGGTAAAGGCGGCAAATCGGTCTGTTTGGGGGCATCCGGGTCACACCCGGGCCAACTGGGGGTAAACGCCCGGGGCAGGATGGCGGCGGCGCGTTTGGCTGCCGCACGTCGAGTCGGAGGAAGCAACAGGATGCAGTTCGGGCGGTATTACGAGGAATTCGAGGTCGGCGCGGTGTACAAGCACTGGCCGGGAAAGACGGTCACCGAATACGACGACCACCTTTTCTGCCTGCTGACCATGAACCACCACCCGCTGCACCTCGACGCCAATTACGCCGAGAAGACCACCGAGTTCAAGCGCAACGTGGTGGTGGGCAACTACATCTACTCGCTGCTGTTGGGCATGTCGGTGCCGGATGTCTCCGGTCGCGCGATCGCCAACCTCGAGATTTCCTCGCTGCGTCACGTCGCCCCCACCTTCCACGGCGACACGATCTACGGCGAGACAACGGTGTTGGACAAGACCGAGTCGAAATCCAGGGACGACCGCGGGATCGTCGAGGTCGAGACGATCGGGTACAACCAGGACGGCACCGTGGTGTGCATATTTCGGCGCAAGGTGATGGTCCCCAAACGCAGCTACGGTGAGTCCCGCGGTGGCGAGCAGCCCGGCCGCCCGGAGCCCGCGCGCCAGTGACTGGGCGTCAGTTGTCCCGCCACCAAGCCAATTCGTGAACCGGCCGACCCGCGGCGCGGGCGCGGGCTCCGTATCTGGTCTCCGGTGGCGGGGTCGCGTCCGGCCACGGCCGCAGCGCCGAGACCTCCGCGGCCGCGGCCCGGATACCCGCGGCATAGCTGGGATCGTCGGTCACCAGCAGCAGCGTCCCGCCCGGGCAGAGCAACTCGCTCAGCCGGGCCAGCGCCACGGCGTCGAACAACCGCCGCGCGAGGTGTCGACGCTTCGGCCACGGATCCGGGTGCAGCGCCTGGACGTGACGCAGCGAGCCGGGTGCCAGCAGCGGCAGCAGCGCCAGCACGTCGGCGCGCAGCAGGCGAACTGACGCCGGATCGGCCCGCTGGGTGGTGAGCACCTCCATCGCGCGCAGCACCCCGGGCCCGTGCACCTCGACCCCGAGCACGCGCAGCCCGGGCCGCGTCCGGCCGGCGGCCGCCACCGATTCGCCGTAGCCGAACCCGATGTCGAGGACCTGCGGGGACCAGCCCGCCGCGGTGGCCGGGTCGGGCAGCAGGTAGTCGTTCGCCGCGGCCAAGCGCTCCCGGTCCACGGGAGTCAACCGGCCGCGGTTGCGCCAGCTGCGGGGACGGAACTCCTGCGGGCTCGGGGCACTCATCGGGGCAGCATGCCCCACTGAGTCAGCGCGTCCACCAGACCCGCGGCGGTGTCCAGCGTCATCAGCTCACTGCGCCGTACCCATCTGGCCTCGGTGGCGTCGTCACCGGCTCGCAACCGACCACCGATTACCCCGCAGGCGTAGTCGCGGACGTCGTAGGCCACCCCGTCGGGCCCGGGGAGCACGACCGTCCCCACGCGCACCCCCACGGCCACCTCCAGCCCGGTCTCCTCGGCGACCTCCCGCACCACTGCCTCGACATCGGACTCGGCCTGCTCGACCCTCCCGCCGGGCAGCGACCAACGGCCCGCGCCCGGGGCATTGAGACGGCGGATGAGCAGCAACCGATGCTCGGCGTCGTGCACGATCGCACCCACGCACGGCACCAGTTGGGAGGGCCCTGACACGTCGTCAGCTTAGGTTGCCGGCCGCAATCGCGGGCGTCCCGCGCGCGGCGGGGTTGACGCCCGGTGCGCGCCCGGGAGAACGTCGAGCAATGGAGCCGAGTTGACTGGCCGACCTGTCTGCGCGCGCTGCGCGGGCCCGGTGCGGGCGCCCGGGGTGTGGTCGAACGCGTGGCGCTGCGATGTGCACGGAGACGTCGAGCCGGTCGCCCCAGCCGGTCTGCCCACCCACGACCGCCTCGCCCGGGTGGTGCACGACGCCCGCATCCCGTTCTGGATGCCGTGGCCGTTGCCGGTCGGTTGGCTCGCCACTGGTTTGACCTGGGCAGGAGACGAACGCCACGGCGCCCGCGCGGCACTGGTCGCCTGCTGCGGTCCCGGTCCGCTGGGTGGCTTCTGCGAGCTCGTGGTGATCTCCGAGGAGCCCGGTGTCGGGCTTGGCGCGCATTGGGCCCGCCTGCCCGGCCCGGATCCCGGCGAGCGGTGGGCCACCACGACCGGGGCGCAGGCCAAGGTCGTCGTGGGCGGGCATCCAACCGCGCTGTGGTATGTCGATGCCGGGGACGATCGGGCGGTCTACGTCGGCGAGGCCCTGGGGCTGTGGCTGTGGTTGGTGGTCTGGCCCGCCGACGCCGGTGCGCTGGTGCACGACCGGCTCACCCTGATCGACCTGCGGGACGCACCCCTTCAGCTGCAGATTCCGCTGGGTGCGCTGTCACCGCGCCTGGAGGCGCGCGCCGGGGGGAACTCGGTCGGCTGAGCGGGTGCCGGGGCCGATCGGGCGGGCCGCAATACTCCTGCGCATGCTCACCGATTGCCGGGCCAAGACCGGGCACGTGATCGTCTGCGGTCTGGACGGGCTGGCGTTGCGCACGGTCGAGCAACTGCACATAGCCGGGGTCGCGGTGGTGGTGGCGGCAGAGGTCGGGCAACCGCGCGCCGAGCAGTCACTGCAGCGCTGGGGTGTGCCCTGGATCACGGGATCGCCCCGGACGCGCGAGACACTCGCGGCCGCCGGGCTGGCCGGCGCGGCGGCCGTGGTGTGTGTTCAGGGTGACGACCTGCAGACGCTGGAGACCGCGCTGCTGGTGCTGCGGCTGCGTCCGGACGTCCGGCTGATCGCACAATTGGCGAACCCCGGCGTGGGTCGGGCGCTCAGCGACCTGTCCGGCCCGGGGACCGTGCTCGACGTCGCGACGCTGTCCGCCCCGTCAGTGATCGAGGCGTGCCTGCGTAGACGGGAACACGTCCTGGACATACAGGGCACCCGCTTTTTGGCCACGGAGTTGACCGCCGAGACGACGGGCACGCTACGTCAGCTGTTCGGGGACCTGGCGCCGATCGCCGTTGTGCCCCGGTCGGTCCGCACCGGGGCCGGGGCGGGCGGGTCGACCACGGACGGGATGGTGATCTGCCCCGGTCGCGACCATCGGGTGGCGGCCGGGGATCGGGTGGCCGTGATCGGCACGGAGGCAGAGCTGGCGACCGGTGGCCGTCCGAAGGCGGACGAGGAGACGCCGGTCCGCGGGAGCGCGCTGCGGCACGCTCTGGGCGCCCCCGGGCGGTTCGTCCGGACTGTCCTGCGGGAGGCCGACAAGTCGATCGGGGTGACCCTGACCCTGCTGGGCGTGTTGTTCGCGGTCTCCGTGCTGGTGCTGCGGCTCGGGTATCGCAAACCCCACGGCCGGCACATGAACGTCATCGACGCGATCTACTTCACCGTCGAGACCGTCGCCACGATCGGCTACGGGGACTACTCCTTTGCGGCGCAGCGCCAGTGGCTGAAGATATTTGCAATCGTCTGGATGATGACCGGCGTGGCGCTGCTGGCGCTTTTGTTCGCCCTGGTCACCAATCTGTTGATCTCCCGGCGAATCGCCGAGTCGTTGGGCCGGCGGAACATGGGCCGGATGCGGGGGCACGTGATCGTGGTCGGCCTGGGTGCGGTCGGCGTGCGGGTGATGGAGGGCCTGCTGGCGGCCGGTCGCAGCGTGGTGGTCGTCGACCGCGACGAGGACAACCGCTACCTCGCGGAGGCGCGCGCGCTCGGCGTACCGGTGGTGATTGCCGATGCCACCCAACCCGCCACGCTGCGCACGGTCGGGTTGGCCCGGGCTGACGCGGTGGCTGTGTTGACCACCGACGAGCTGGTCAACATCGAGACGGGGCTGGCGGTGCGGGACCAATTGGGCGAGCGGATCGCGGACGTACCGGTCGTGCTGCGGGTGTTCGACGCAGCACTCGCCGAGACCGTCGAAACCACCCTCGGCTTCGGCCATGTCCGGTCCGCGTCGGCCCTGGCCGCGCCGTGGTTCGTCGGCGCGGCGCTTGGTCTCGACGTGCTCGGCACGTTCTACATCGAGCGGGTGCCGTTCCTGATGGCCCGGTTGGCGGTGGCACCCGACGGTGGCCTGGACGGCCTGGCCATGCAGGAACTCTCCGCACGCACCCGGGTGGTCGCGATCAGCCGGGCCGCGCAACCGGACCGTCTGGAGCACCCCCCGCGCAGCGACACACGCTTCGCCGCGGGTGACCGGGCCTACCTCGTCGGGCCCTACGAGGAACTGCTGCAAGTGCTGCGCCGCGATGCCCTGTCCGCGAGCCAGCTGCCCGCGTCGGCCCCGGGTGCGGCCGGGCCAGTGCCCGGCCGGTGACGGCGGCGAGGCTCAGCCGGCGTCGAGCTCGAACCAAACCTGCTTGCTGCCGCCGAATTCCGACCAGCCCCACCGCGCGGCCAGGGCGTCCACCAGCATCATGCCGCGCCCGGAGGGGCTGTCCGGCGCCGGGTTTCGCAGCCGGGGCGCCTCGCCGGGACGGCCGTCGTGCACCTCGACCCGCAGGCCGTGCCCGGCCCGGCGCGCCACCAGTCGCATGGGCTGCTCGCCGTAGCGCAGGGCGTTGGTCACCAGTTCGCTGACCAACAGGGCTGCGACGCCGTCGGCGTCGGGTACACCCCACCGGTCGAGGCCGGCGGCGACGAGGTGGCGGGCTCGGCTCACCTCACCCGGGTCGTCGCGCAGGGCGGTGCGGAGTTCCACGCGAGAGCAGTTCCTTCGCTCGCTCGGACAGACGGCTGGATGCCGTGGCCTGATTCGCGTCACCCGAATGGCGGTGTCGGCTTGCATACGGGGCCCGCGGCAACCATGGTGCCCGGTTCCGGACAACTTTCAAGTGGTTCCGGGCAGCTGCCCCGAACTACCCGGCCTCCACCGGCTCAATCTCCACCCGCGCCGAGTCCGCGGCGAGCCAAAACGCGCTCAGCGCCGCCGCCGTCTCGGCCGGACGCTCCACCGCCGGTGAGTGGCCGGCGCCCGCGATCGGCACCGGCTCGGAACCGAGCCGCGCCGCCATGGCGCCCTGCTCGTCGGGCAGCCACACGTCGTCATCGACGCCGTAGGCCACCAGCACCGGCACCCCGGTGGCCGCCAGCTCGGCCACCCGGTCGGGGGTGTCGAGCAATTGGCGGGCCATCGCCGTCAACCCGGCCTTGGTCGAGGAGGTGAACCGCCGCTCGAGGAACGCGAGCACCTCGGGTTCGGGGTCGGCGTCCTCGCCGGCCGTGGCGGCCCGGATGATCGCCCACAGATCGGTCACCTCGAATACCTCCAACGCCCCGATCAGCGTCGCCAGCCTCTCCCGCTGGGAGGCCCCGTGCACGCTGCCCGGGCCCGAGCAGAGCAGGGTCACCGATCGGACGCGATCGGGCGCCGCGATCGCGGCGGCCCGCACCGCCAGACCACCGAAGCTGTGCCCGACCAGGTGCACCGGGCCGCCGAGGGCCGCGGCGAGCGCGATCAGATCGGCCCCGAGCTCGGGGAGCGCGTAGGCCGCCGGATCTTCCGGCCCCGGGGTCTCGAACTGGCCCCGCTGATCGACCGCGATCACCCGGTAACCGGCCGCGGCCAGCGGTTCGAGCACGGAAATGAAGTCCTCCTTCGACCCGGTGAAGCCGGGAACCAGTACGGCGGTGGCCCGTGGCCCGTCGCCGGCGGTTGGCGCGGCGGCGTGCACCGCAATCGGCCCGCGGTCGGTCTGCAGCACCGCTGCCCGGGCGCAGGCCGGCAGCCGAAGATGTGGCGGAGTACTCACGGCTGCGACGGTATCCGGCGGTCGGGGCGGGGGTCGGGAAAGGGCATGATGTTCTCCGTGACAGCAACATTGGCCGTGGCCAATCAAAAGGGTGGGGTGGCCAAGACCACAACCGTCGCCTCGTTGGGCGTCGCGTTCGTCGAGCAGGGCCTCCGGGTGGTGACGGTCGACCTCGATCCCCAGGCCTGTCTGACGTTCTCATTGGGCCTGGACCCGGACGAGTTGGAGCTGTCGGTCCACGACGTGTTGATGGGCCGGGTGCCCGCGCGCACCGCGGTGCGGCGGGTACCCAACGGCCCGGATTTGCTGCCCGCCGAGATCGACCTGGTTGGCGCCGAGAAGTTCCTGACCAACCGAAATGGGCGTCAGTTCGTGTTGCGGGACGCGCTCACCGATTTGCACGGCGCGTACGACCTGATCCTCATCGACGCCCCGCCCGCGCTCGGGGTGCTGACGGTCAACGCCCTCACCGCGGCCGACCACCTGCTCATCCCGGTCCAGTGCGAGACCCTGGCCCACCGGGCCGTGCAACAGCTGCTGGAGACCGTTGACAACGTGCGGTCGCTGACGAACCGCAACCTCAACATGCTCGGCGTGCTCCCGACGTTGTACGACGGGCGCTCCAAGCACTCGCGGGCGGTGCTGGCCGACATCTCCTCCCGATATGGCGTCGCCGTGCTGGAGCCCGCGATCCCGCGGTCGATCCGCTTCGCCGAGGCGCCCGCGGCCGGTCGCACCGTGCTGTCGACTGCCTCCAGTTCCCCCGGCGCCATCGCCTATCGGGAACTGGCCAACCGACTGATAAAGGACGGCGTGCTGGCGCCGGTTGGCGACGGACACCGATGAACGATTTCGACCGCATCAAGTCCCGGTCGGAGCCCGAGCAGCCGCGGGGCCGCGGTCCGATGCCTGCGCCGCGCGCCGACTCCGACGGCAAGCACGCCCTGTTCAGCCAACAACCACCGGCACTGTCCGCGCTGCCATTCGGCGCCCTGAGCCTGACCTGTTCGACGTGCCGGACCACCACGGCGATGACCGTGGCGCAGGTGCTCACGGCCGCGGTGCCCAGCCTGCACCTGCCGGTACTGCGCCGTGATTTCCCATCCTGGATGAGATGTCCGGCATGTCGGCGTCGGACTTGGGTGCGGCTGCGAATCAGGCGCGTGGTCTAAATCACTCGCGCCGGAGGGGCCGGAGCAACATGCCGAGGATCATCGCGAGGTCGTGAGGAACAACCATTTCAACCCACCCCCCACTTGTCTAACGTCAGGGAGCGGACGGGGGTCTCCCGACGATTGGGATGAGCGCAAAGGGTGGGGATCATGATTGGACGCACGCTGAGCAAGCGACGGACGACGGCTCTTGCCGCGACGGTCGGCGCGGTGGTTCTCGCCGGCGCCGGATCGGCCGTGGCCGCCCCGTACGTCACCCAGGCCCGGATCGCGATCAGCGGAACCAGCGTCGCGGGCGGTTCCACGATCGCGGTCTCGTTGACCGGCTTCGAAGCGGGTGAGACCGTCGACGGGTCCCTGGATGCACCGCCGACCCAGATTTTCAGGGCTCGTATGGACGCCAGCGGGCAGGCGGCCCTGCAGCTGGTCGTGCCCGACTACGCTCTGTGCGGCGCCCACCTAATGCTGGCGGACGGCGAGAGCAGCGGGTCGCGGGCCACGGTTGCCTTCACCATTGTGCGGAACTGTCGGTAGCGGACGCCTCTGACGGTTCGTCAGTCGGCTTCGGCCTCGGTGTCTTTTGGGCCGGCGCGCCGGCCCTGGTCCGGCGACGCCGGCGGCGGGCGGGCGCGCCGGGTACCGGGGTCGGTGCGGCGGCACCGGCCCCGGTTGCCTCGTCGGCCGGTTCCTCGGCCGGCGGGCGACCTGCCCGGGTCCGGACCCGATCCCGGTGGGCCCGCTTGGGCCGCTCGCCGCTGCCGCCGTCGGCGGCCGTACCCGAGCGCGCCCGGCCCGTCCGGCTGCGCACCCGCCCCGTCTCGCCCAGGTCCTCGACGTCCTCGGCATCCAGGCCGGCGCGGGTGCGGGCAGCGTGCGGCAGCACGCCGTTCGCCCCGGGCGGAATGTCCAGCGCGGCGTAAAGGTGCGGTGAGGTCGAGTAGGTCTCCGGGGGCTCACCGAGCCCCAGACCGTGTGCCTTGTCGATGAGCTGCCATCGGGTCAGGTCGGGCCAGTCCACGAAGGTGACCGCGACCCCCGCGCGTCCGGCCCGGCCGGTGCGGCCGATCCGGTGCAGGTAGATCTTGTCGTCCTCGGGGCACTCGTAATTGACCACGTGAGTGACATCGTCGACGTCGATCCCGCGCGCGGCGACGTCGGTGGCGATCAGCACATCGACCTTGCCCTTGCGGAACGCCCGCAGGGCCTGCTCCCGGGCGCCCTGGCCGAGATCGCCGTGCACCGCGGCGGCGGCGAAGCCGCGGTCGGTCAGGTCGTCGGCGATGACCTGGCACAGTCGCCGCGTCGGGGCGAACACCATCGTCAGCCGACGCCCGGTGGCCTGCAGAATTCGGGCCAGACACTCCGGCTTGTCCAGTTGATGAGTGCGGAAGACGTACTGCTGGATCGCGGGCACGGTGGCCTCGTCGTGGGGGGCCTCCGCGCGGATGTTTGTGGGGGAGCGCAAATACCGTCGTGCCAACGCGACCACCGGGCCCGGCATCGTCGCCGAGAACAGCATCGTCTGCCGGTTGGTGGGCGTGTCGGTGACCAACCGTTCCACATCGGGCAGGAAGCCGAGGTCGAGCATCTCGTCGGCCTCGTCGAGGACCAACGACTTCACGTGGGACAGGTCGAGGTGCCGCTGCTTGCGCAGGTCCAACAGCCGACCGGGGGTGCCGACCACGATCTCGACGCCGCCGGTCAGCATCGCGATCTGCGGCTCGTAGGACCGTCCGCCGTAGATCGCGGCGACCCGGACCCCGCGCCGCCGCCCGGCGAGCTCCAGATCGCCGGTGACCTGTAGGCACAACTCGCGGGTGGGCACGATCACCAGCGCCTGCGGTGCGCCCGGGGCGGCGAGATCGGCAAAATCGTCGTCCCCGGGTGCCACCAGCCGCTGCAGCAGTGGGATCCCGAACGCCAGAGTCTTCCCGGTGCCGGTGCGGGCCTGGCCGATCACATCGGTGCCAGTCAATGCGATGGGCAGGGTCATTTCCTGGATCGGGAAGGCGTCGGTGATGCCCACCTCGGCCAGCGCATCGGTGATCGCGGGGATCACGCCGAGCGAGTGAAAGCTGGTCAGGGTCGGCTCGCCTCTTCTGTGTTTGGCGCTCCGAACGGCGCCCGGACACCACCCGCATGGGGGTCCCTAGGAGGTCCAGCATATCTGCTCGGGCCCGGCCGGGCGTGTCGCGCCGACTACGCTACGTCCATGATCGAACCGCGCCCCGGGACCTCGACGACGCTCGGCTCCCCGGCCGGGCCGCCGGATCTGGCCGCGGTGGTGGATCTGCTCGGTCTCATGGCTTGCGCGGAACTGTTGGCCTTCGAGCGCCTCGCGCACGACGCCACCCTGGCGCCGACGATGGAGGACAAGGCCGAGGTCGCCCGGATGGCCGTGGCGGAGTTCAACCACTTCACGATGCTGCGGGACCGGTTGGCCGACCTGGGCGTCGAACCGGGTGCGGCAATGGCGCCCTTCGCCGAGGATCTCGCGGCATTTCACCGTCGCACCGCGGCCGGCAATTGGCTGGAGGGCCTGGTCAAGGCGTTCGTCGGGGACGGCCTGGCGGCCCACTTCTATCGGGAGATCGCCGTGCACCTCGATCCGGCGACCCGCGATCTGGTGCTGCGCGTGCTGGCCGACACCGGCCACTCGCAGTTCGCAACCGACCGGGTGAGGGCCGCGATCGCCGCCGACCGCCGGGTGGCGGGCCCGCTGGCTCTGTGGGGGCGGAGATTGGTCGGCGAGGTAATGGCTCAGGCCCAGCAGATCGCGGTCGAGCGCGAGGGTCTGACGGCACTGATTGTCGGCGGTACCGACCGGCCGGGGCTCGACCTGGCCGAGCTCGGCGCGATGCTCGAGCGGCTCACCGCCGGGCACCAGGAACGGATGGCGGCCCTGGGGCTCGAGGCTTGAATCTGACGTACCGTCAGAAGTCTGATTTACAGGGCGCCGAAGCCAACGCGCCGTGCCTCGGGCTCGCCGATCTCGATGTAGGTCAGTTTCTCGGCCGGGAGTATGAGCTTCCGGCCCCGCTCATCCAGCAGGATCAGCACTGGGCTGTCCCCGGAAAGGGCGGCGGTGACAGCGGCCTCGATCTCCTCGGCGCTCAAGGGGCTATCGATCGACAGCTCACGCGGCGAGTGTTGAACGCCGATCTTGACCTCCACCGAACCCTCCCGAGTCTCGCATCCGGCGCGCCGACCGCGCCGAACCGAGGCTATCGGTATGGCCGGTGGCGCTCGACGGTAAGGCGGGCGGCGCGGGGAATCGAGCTCGAGCAGCCACAGGCCGCCCAGCCGGTCATCATGATCTGATGAGGCGTCAGGTACGGCTCACGGGTGATCGTGCCGCAACGGCACGCCCTTGATGCCCCGCCACATCAGGGACGAGACGAGCTCGATCGCGTCGTCCCGGCCGATCGACTCGCCGTTGGTGGTCCAGGACCGGGCGGTCACCTGGGCTACCCCGGCCAAGCCGGCTCCCAACAGCCGGCACTCGGCCTCGGGCAACCCGGTGTCCTCGGCGATGACGCCCGCAATCATGTCCGCGCACTTGCGGCCGACGGAGTCCACCCGCTCGCGCACCTCGGGTTCGCCGATCAGATCGGACTCGAAAACCAGCCGGAACGCGCCGGTGTCATCGGAGACGAACCCGTAGTAGGCCCGCACGGTGGCCTTGACCCTGGCCTTGTTGTCGGTGGTCGAGGCCATCGCCCCACGGAGGGCCGCCAGCAACGACTCGGCGCTCTCGTCGAGCAGCGCCAGGTAGAGCTCCCGCTTGCCGGGGAAATGCTGATAGAGCACGGGCTTGCTGACCCCGGCCTTTTCCGCGATGTCATCCATCGCGGCCGCGTGATAACCCTGCGCGACGAACACCGCCAGTGCCGCATCCAGCAGCTGGCGGCGCCGTGCTGTGCGGGGCAGCCGGCCGGTGCGACGCGCGCTGTCGTCGATGGGGCTCACCGAAGCCTCCTCGGACCGTTCGGCCCAGCCTACTCCTCGGTAGACAGCCTCACCGCAACACCGCGGGCCGAGCGTCGAGCGTCGCGAACAGGTCGGCCCGTTCCTCGACCCGCCGCAGCACCTGCGCCGCGGTGAAGCTGAGCGGAACACCCTCGGCCGCGGCCTCGACCTCGCCCCAATCCACGGGGGTGGACACGGTGGGATGGGCCCGCGCGCGCAGGGAGTACGGGGCCACCGTGGTCTTCGCGCCGGCGTTCTGGCTCCAGTCGATCAGCACCTTGCCGACCCGGGCGGCCTGCTCCATGCGCTCCACCACCGAATCGGGATGGGCGAGCGCGATCCGGGTGGCCAGCGCACGGGCGTAGGCGTGGACCTGGCGGACGGGCGTCGGCTGCAACCCCACGTAAAGCTGCAGGCCCTTGGAACCGGAGGTCTTCGCGACGGCCGTCAAACCGAGCCGGGACAGCTCCGTGCGCAACAGCAGCGCGACTCGGGCGCACTCGGTGAGGGCGGCGGGCGCGCCGGGGTCCAGGTCGAGGACGAGGCGGTCGGCGGGGCCGGGCTTGCCGGCGGCATCCACCCGCCACTGGTGGACGTGCAGTTCCAGCGCCGCCAGGTTCGCCAGCCAAACCAGCGTGGGGAGGTCGTCGACCACCACGTAGCTGATGACCTCACGGTTCTTGGTGCTGCCCGGCGCGGGCAGCGTCACCGTGCGGACCCAATCCGGGGTATGGCTGGGCGCGTTCTTCTCGAAGAACGACGGCCCGCCGACCCCGTCCGGGAACCGAACCCGGGTGGCGGCCCGATCGCGCAGGTGCGGCAGCAACACCGGTGCGATCCGGGTGTAGTAGTCGATCACCTCGGCCTTGGTGAACCCGGTCTCCGGATAGAGAACCTTGCCCAGGTTTGACAGTGAAAGCGCGCGACCCTCGATCGAAACGGTGATGCGCTCGCCTGCGGCCACATGAGTGAGGATCGCAGTAGGTTCGCCGCAACGAACGAAACACCCCGGTACTGCGTCCATCTCGAGAGGGCGGGAAGACGGTGACGGGATCCGGCGAACGGGCCTTCGACTCCGGCGCCGACCCGCTGCCGGCTGCGGGATTGGGCCGGGTGCGGGCGGTGCTCGCGCTGGGCGGGATTCCCCCGCACGAGGTGGACGACGGCGTCCAGGAGGTTCGACTGCGACTGCTGCAGCAGGCCACGCGGAAGGAGGAGATCCGTGACCCGATCGCGTGGGCCGTCGTGGTCGCCTCCCGCGTCGCCGTGGACTGGCACCGTGGCCGGCGCCGGGACGACGGCCTGCGGGACCGATTGGCCGCGCGTTGGTCCACCGCGCCCCCGGAGCCGTCGCCGGAGGACCGGGTGCTGGCCCTGGCGGTCGCGGCCGGGATGGATGCGCTCGCACCGGGACACCGGCAGGTGCTGGCGCTGCGGTTCTACGCCGACCTCCCCGTCGCCGACATCGCCGCGGCCCTCGAGATACCCGAGGGCACGGTCAAGAGCCGCCTGCACGCCGCGGTGGCGGCGTTGCGGGAGCGTCTGCGCGAGAGCGAGGTGATCTGAGCATGACCGGCACGAACGGAGGCTTTGATCGCGACGATCTCGACGCGGCGGCGCTGGACCGGGTGCTGGACGGTCTCGGGCCGGGCCCCGATGCGGACGCGGTGGCTGCGCACGCGCGGGCGACCGCGGACGTGGCGACCCTGCGCCGGGCGTTGGGGCTGATCGCCGACGCGCTGGCGGATCCCGCCGCGGCCGCCGAGACACCGGTGCTCGCGCCGGTGGTGCCGTTGCGGCGCCGCCGACCGTCGCCGCGCGTGCTGGCGGCGGCCGCCTCGGTGATCGCGGGCATCGGACTGGGGGCCGTGCTGCTCACCCACGGGGGCGGCGAGGGCGGATCCGGCTCTCAAGTGGCGCAGGGCCCTCCGACGGCGGCCCCCGCCCCGGCCGGGCCGCAGCCGCAGTCCGAGCGCATGAACGCCCTCGCGGCCGCGCCGACGGGCGGGTCCGGGGCCAGCGACGCGGCGGTACTCAGTGCCCCGGCCGCGGCCCCCAACCAGCCCCCGGCCAAGGTGGCGACGACCGGCCAATCGAGAGACGACTTCGACCGGACCGTGGTGTGCGCGCGCGGCATTCTGATCGGCCGGGTGGTATCGGTGTCCACCTCGGGCGGGCAGACCCGGTTGACCGTCGCCGTCGACTCCGACGGGTGGATCACTCCGGGGCAGGGGCCGCCCGTGATGACCTACGACGTGGCCGGGCCGTACGCGAGGACCGACCGGGGTCAGGAGAAACTGAGGGCCGGTCAGCAGCGGCTGTTCATCATTCCCGGCTCGGCCTCGGACGCGGTGCGGGACTACGTCGGGCCGGACTACTCGGCGATCCGCGCGCGGATCCGCGATGCCCAGCAGCGCAGCGCCGGTCAATCCTGCCCCTGAACTGGTTACCTTGGGTTTATGCAGACGATTTGGAAGGGCGCGATCTCCTTCGGTCTGGTGTCGATCCCGGTCAAGGTCTACTCGGCCACCGACGAACGCGGCGTGTCGCTGCGCCAGGTGCACGCGGCCGACGGGGGACGGATCCGGTACCGACGCGTTTGCGAGGTCGACGGCGCCGAGGTCCCCTACTCGGACATCGCGAAGGGGTACGACCTCGGCGGTGGCGACCTGGTGGTGCTGACCGACGAGGACCTGGAATCTCTGCCGCTGCCCTCCGTGAAGGGTGTGGACGTGCTCCAGTTCGTGGACGTGGAGCAGACCGACCCGGTGGCCGTGCACCGCAGTTACTACCTGGCCCCCGACCAGCACGGCGCCAAGCCGTACGTCCTGCTGCGGGACGCGTTGGCCAAATCCGGCAAGGTGGCGATCGTCAAGGTCGCGCTGCGATCGCGGGAGTCACTGGCGATGATCCGCCCGCACGGTGACGTGCTGCTGCTGCAGATGCTGCTCTGGCCGGAGGAGATCCGCGATCCCTCGTCGCTGGCTCCGGACGCCGACGTGACCGTGCGTCAGCAGGAGGTCGACATGGCCGGCGCCTACATCGACACCATGACCTCCGAGTTCAACCCCGACGAGTACACCGACGAGTACGCCGCCGCGCTGCGGGCGGTCGTCGACGCGAAAGTGGCGGGACGTCAGATTGTCTCGGTGGACACCGAGACGCAACCCGCCGGCGAGGTGGTCGACCTCATGGAGGCTCTGCGCCAGAGCGTGGCCCGGGCGAAGGCGCGTCGCGAGGGGGAGGCCGCCGACGAGCCGGGGGCCCCGGACGGGGCCCCCGCGAAGAAGGCCGCCCGGAAGCCCGCCGCGGCGAAGGCGTCCGCCAAGCGGGCCCCGGCCAAGGCCGACGGCGCCGCGGACAAGCCTCCGACGAAGAAGGCGGCGGCGGGGAAGACTCCGGCCAAGCGCGCCGGCTCCAAACGCTCCGCGTGAGTCGGGGGGCCGTGGCGGGCACAAACCGGGGGGCCGGCCGCCGACGCCCGCCCCCGGGAGGCGGAATCCCCCGGCGCGTGGCACCGTTGGTACTGGAACGTCGTGCCGCCCACAGGAGATTGCCGTGAGTCTGCCCCCGCTGGTTGAACCCGCCGCCGAGCTGACCGTCGACGAGGTCCGCCGCTACAGCCGCCATCTGATCATTCCCGACGTCGGCATGACCGGCCAGAAGCGGCTGAAGAACGCCAAGGTGGTGGTCGTCGGCGCGGGCGGGCTGGGTTCCCCGGCGCTGCTCTACCTGGCCGCGGCCGGGGTCGGCACGCTGGGCATCATCGATTTCGACGTCGTCGACGAGTCGAACCTGCAGCGGCAGGTCATCCACGGTCAATCGGACATCGGCAAATCCAAGGCGGTGTCGGCGCGCGACTCGATCGCCGAGATCAACCCGCTGGTCCAGGTGAATCTGCACACCGACCGACTGGACTCGTCCAATGCCCTGGAGATCTTCTCCGGCTACGACCTCATCGTCGACGGCACCGACAACTTCGCCACCCGGTATCTGGTCAACGACGCCTGCGTGCTGCTCGGCAAGCCATACGTGTGGGGCTCGATCTACCGGTTCGAGGGCCAGGCGAGCGTGTTCTGGGACGCCCACGGCCCGAACTACCGACACCTGTATCCCGAGCCGCCGCCGCCGGGCATGGTGCCGTCGTGCGCCGAGGGCGGCGTGCTCGGCGTGCTGTGCGCCTCGATCGGGTCGGTGATGGTCACCGAGGCGATCAAGCTGATCTGCGGGATCGGCGAACCGCTCGTGGGCCGGCTGATGATCTACGACGCGCTGGAAATGGAGTACCGCACGGTGCGCGTGCGACGGGATCCGAGCGCGCCCCCGATCACCGAGTTGATCGACTACGAGGCGTTCTGCGGCGCGGTCTCCGAGGAGGCGAGCGAGGCGGTCCGCGACTCCACTATCTCGGTGAAGGAACTCAAGGACCTGCTCGACGAGGGGGCCCCGATCGCGCTGATCGATGTTCGGGAGCCCAACGAGTTCGAAATCGTGGCGATACCCGGTGCCACGTTGATCCCGAAGGGGGAGTTCCTCAACGGTTCGGCCCTGGCCCGGCTTCCGCAGGACCGCCAGCTCGTCCTGTACTGCAAGAGCGGGGTCCGCTCGGCGGAGGCGCTGGCGGTGGCGAAGGGCGCCGGGTTCGCCGACGCGGTGCACGTGGGCGGCGGTGTGCTGGCCTGGGTGAGCCAGATCGAACCGGAAAAGCCCTCGTACTAACGAGCCGGGTGACCGACGGTTGCTGAAGGAAGGCTGAGAATTTCCCGGCTGCACCGGGGGAACGGCCGGGATCGTCCCAGTTTGCCCGAGCCGAACCCCTGCCCCCGATGGATACTTTCGCGTCATCATTGCGAAGAACGTCGTATTTTCGAAGGTGGACTGCGAACAGGCCGCTCGTCAGCGGGGGCGGACTCACTCCGGCAGGCACAACCCGTCCGGGTGGGGTTCTCCAACTCCGGGGTGCCGACGTCAGCTCCAGATTTGCGCACCAGTTGTCCCCACCGGACCCGAGGAGTTCGCCGATGAGCTCGCAGCGCTTGTTCCGCCGCAGCGCACTGAGTGCCGCACTTGCCGCCGCCGCAATTACCGCCGCCGTCCTCGCGCCCATCTCCGGCGCGAATGCCGCCGCCCCGGTTCCGCCGGTTCCCCAATGGGCCGACGTCGGGCTCTCGACGATCCACCCCGGCGTCGTCACCACGACCAAGGACGCGTCGTGCACGTCGAACTTCGTGTTCATCGACGCGAAGCGGCACGCCTACCTCGGCCAGGCGGCGCACTGCTCGGGCAAGGGCACGGCGAACGAGACCAACGGCTGCAACTCGAGCTCGTATCCGTTGGGCACCGAGGTGAAGCTCGGCGACTCCCAGGTCATGGGCACGCTGGTCTACAACTCCTGGCTGATGATGCAGAAGCTGGGCGAGAAGCAGGACGACGTGTGCGCGAACAATGACTTCGCGCTGGTGCGGATCCCCGACAGCGCCCTGGACAAGGTCAACCCGTCGATCCCGGTGTTCGGCGGGCCCACGGGACTGCGCGAGACCAAGCTCGAGAACGGCGAGGCGGTGCTGAGCTACGGCAACTCCCCGCTGCGCGGTGGCCTCTCCTACCTCTCGCCCAAGCAGGGCTTCAGCCTCGGCACCGACCCCTCCGGTTGGGAGCACACCGTCTACACGGTCAGCCCGGGCGTCCCGGGTGACTCCGGCAGCGGTTTCATCGACGCCAGCGGGAAGGCGTTCGGGGTGCTGTCCACGCTCGCGCTGGCCCCACTGCCGGGCAGCAACGGTGTGGCCGACCTGGCCATGTGCCTGCACTACGCCCAGCAGCACGCGGGCATCCCCGGTCTTGCGCTGGCCCAGGGCACGGCCAACTTCGCCCCGGGCGATCTTCCGGCGCTCAGCGGGTTCCAGGGCTCGGCCCTGCCGCCCCCCGGCAAGCACTGAACCCCCGGGGCCGCCACCCGGCCCGGCAGGCCCCACCGGCAATTGCCGCTCGGGACTACGCCGAGGCGGTGCTGGCCGTGGTGGAGTCGATACCACCGGGGCGGGTGCTGGCGTACGGGGACATCGCGGAATTCCTCGGCACCGGCGGCCCGCGCCAGGTCGGGGCGGTGCTCTCCCGCGACGGGGGCGGGGTGCCCTGGTGGCGGGTCGTCCACGCCGACGGCTCGGCCCCGCCGGGCAAGGCCGATCTGGCCCGCCGACAGTGGCTGGCCGAGGGCACGTCGCTGCGGCGCGGGGAGCGGGTCGATATGGACCGGGCCCGTTGGTCGCCGGTGATCGACTGACGTAGCCGGTTGGCCGCGACGGTTTGCCCGCCCGCCGAACTGCCCGGGTGTCGGCGCGGCCTGGTGTGATGATCCGCATCGGCAGGGCAGACCGAAGCGGTGGAGGGGTCGTGGCGGTGCGGGCGGCGTCGCCGGTGTATCGGCTGGTGTACGCCCCACCCCCACCGACCGTGCCGCCGGTGCTGGACGCCGGGCAGCGGGCCGTCGTGGAGCACCGGGGCGGGCCGCTGCTGGTGCTGGCCGGGCCGGGGACCGGGAAGACGACCACGCTGGTGGAGGCGGTGGCGCACCGCGTCGCGGCGGGCACCGACCCGGCCCGCATCCTGGCGCTGACGTTCAGTCGAAGGGCCGCGGCCGAGTTGCGCGACCGCATCGGTGGGCGACTCGGGCGCACCACGCTCACGCCCACGGCCTCGACGTTTCACGCGTTCTGTCACGCCCTGCTGACCGGGCCGGATCGACCCGGTGACGGTCGACCGCTGCGGATGCTCTGCGGTGCCGAGCAGCAGGTGGCGGTGGGTGAGCTACTGGCCGGCACGGTAAGCGACCCGTTGACCCGAATTTCCTGGCCGGACCAGATCGCGGCGGCGGTCGGCACGCGCGGTCTCACCGAGGAGGTTCGGGACGTCCTGGCGCGGGTGGACGAGCGCGGGCTGGATCTGCGTCGCCTGGCCGCGCTCGAGCCGGGGAAGGGCGAGCAGTGGCGGGCGCTGGCTCGCTTCGCGGAGGTCTACTCCGACGTCCTGGACGCCCGCGGGATGGTCGACAACGCCAGGCTCATCCGCGCCGCGGTAGATGAGCTGGCGCACCCGGTGGCCCGGATGCGGATGCGCGCCAGATTCGACGCGGTGTTCGTCGACGAGTACCAGGACGCCGACCCGGCCCAGGTGGAGCTGCTGGCTGCGTTGGCCGGTGACGGGCGTGATCTGGTGGTGTTCGGCGACCCGGATCAGTCGATCTATGCGTTCCGGGGCGCGGATGTCCGCGGCATTCTGGAGTTCCCGACCCGGTTTCGCACCGTCACCGGCGCCGCCGCACCGGTGCTGGCGCTGACGGTCTCGCGCCGCGCGACTCCGGGCCTGCTGGCCGCCGCCCGCCAGGTGGCGCGCCGCTTGCCGCTGCGCGGCCTCGACGCCTCGGCGGTTCGGGCGCATCGGGAGCTGGGCGGCGCGGGGGCGGTCGCCGTGCCCGGGCCGGACCTTGAGGTCGCGACGTTTCCGAGCCGGGGGGCCGAATTGGGCCACGTCGGCGACATGCTCCGGCGGGCGCACCTGGAGGAGGGGCTGGCGTGGTCGGACATGGCCGTTCTGGTCCGGGCCGGGGTGCGCACGATCCCGGTCGTCCGCCGCGTGCTCTCCTCGCTCGAAATCCCGCTGTCGTTGGCCGCCGAGGAGGTCCCGCTGGCCGCAGAACCCACTGTGGCAATGCTTCTGACGGCGCTTCAGTTCGCGGTTGACCCCACCGCGGTCACCGCCGGGATGGCCCGCGCCTTGTTGGGATCGCCGCTGTGCGGGCTCGAGCCCGAGCAACTGCGGCTGTTCGGGCGGGCCGAGCGGGCCCGAGCCCGAGCGGCCGACGCCGGGCCGGTCGCGAGCTCGGCCGAGTTGATCCGGCTGGCGCTGCTGGATCCGGTCGGCCCAACCGGCGAGCTCGACGATGCGGCCGCGTCGGTCCGACGGATCGGCGAGCTGCTGGCCGGCGCCGCGGCCCGGGTGGCGGCGGGCGCCGCGGTGGGCGAGGTCCTCTGGCACCTGTGGTCGGGAACCTCATGGCCCGAGCGGCTCGAGCGCGCCGCGGCCGGACGCGGTCCGGCGGCGCAACGCGCGGAGCATGCCCTGGACGCCGTCTGTGCCCTGTTCGCGGCTGCCGAGCGCACCGACGACGCCCAGCCGGGCGGCGGCGGGGTCCGCGCGTTTGTCGCCGCGATTGCGGCCCAGCAGATTCCCGGTGAGCCGCCCGCCGCCGGCAACCGGAACGGCGAGGCGGTCGCGCTGATGACCGCCCACCGGGCCAAGGGGCTGGAGTGGCCGCTGGTGGCGATCGTGGGTGTGCAGGAGGGCGTCTGGCCGGATCTGCGGCGGCGGGGCGGCCTGCTGTCCGCCGATCGACTGGGCCCCGACGGCCCGGGACCTGCCCCGACGACCGGGGAGCTGCTGGCCGAGGAACGACGCCTGTTCTATGTGGCGGTGACCCGGGCGCGGCGGCGGCTGCTGGTGACGGCGGTCGATGACCCGGCGGAGGACGGGGAGCGGCCCTCCCGCTTCCTTGGCGAGCTCGGCGTCCGGCCCCGGGGGGTGCCGGCCCGCCCGAACCGGACCCTGTCCGTTGCCGGGCTGGTCGGGGAGCTCCGCGCGGTGCTGTTCGACGAGCAGGCCTCGCCGGCGCTGCGGGAGGCCGCCGCGGCCCGTTTGGCCGCCCTTGCCGCGGCCCGGGGCGCCGACGGGCGAGCGCTGGCCCCGGCCGCCCGCCCCGAGAACTGGTGGGGATGCGCCGAGCCAACCTCGGCGGTGACGCCGGTGCGCGACCCGGCGCTACCGCTCGCGCTATCCGGCAGCGCGGTGCAGACCCTGGCCGACTGTCCGCTGCGCTGGTTCCTGCGTCGGGAGGTGCACGCGGAGGATGCCCCCGGGGTGGCGCAGGCCTTCGGCACCGTGCTGCACGCGCTGGCGGAGGAGGTCGGGCGGGGTGTGCCCGCAGACGTCGATGCTCTCCCGGGCCGATTGGATGCGGTTTGGGACGAGCTGTCGTTCGAGGCCCGATGGCAGGGTCCGCAGCAACGCGAGGCGGCCGCTGCGGCGCTGGTCCGTTTCCTCGCCTGGCACACCGGCCGGCCGGACCGCACGCTGGTCGGTGTGGAGGTGCCCGTCGACGTCACCGTGGACGCCGACGGCGAGGCGGTTCGGATTCGGGGTCGACTCGACCGAGTCGAGCTGGACGCCCGGGGCGCGGTCCACATAGTCGACCTGAAGACCTCGCGTACGCCGGTGGCCGTCGCGGCAGTCGCGGAGCATCCACAGCTCGGCATCTACCAGCTGGCCGTCACGGCGGGGGCGCTGGCCGAGGTGGTCGGGCCGGAGGCCGAGCTGGGCGGCGCGGAGCTCGTGATGCTGCGTCAGGAGGAGGCCGGCACCGGGATGCCGCGGATTCATGTGCAGGAGCCGGTCGGCCGCGGCGCCGATCCGCAGCGGTTCGCGCGGCTGCTGGGTGAGTCGGCCAGGCGGGTGCGAGCCGAGCGGTTCAGCCCCAATCCCTCCGACGAGTGCGACCGGTGCGAGTTCCGCGGTTGCTGCAGCGCCAGGCCCGAGGGCCGCGGGTTGGTGTCGTGACCTCGACCCGCGCCGGCGCAGCCGCATTGCGCGACCCGGCGGATTTGGCCCTCGTGGTCGGCTTGCCGTTGTCCGACGAGCAACTCGCGGCGATCACCGCGCCCCTGGCACCGCTGGTGGTCATCGCCGGGGCCGGGTCCGGCAAGACCACGGTGATGGCCGCGCGCGTGGTTTGGCTGGTCGGCACGGGGGCGGTGCGGGCCGACGAGGTGCTCGGGCTGACGTTCACCAACAAGGCCGCCGCGGAGTTGGGGGAGCGGGTCCGGGCCGCGTTACGCCGCCTCGGGTGGGGCGGGCCGGAGATCGAGGAGGAGATCGGCGAGCCGGAGATCGCCACCTACCACGCCTACGCGGGCAGGCTCATCGCCGAGCACGGTCTGCGCGTCGGGGTGGAGCCGAACGCCCGGCTGCTGGCCGACGCCGGCCGCTACCAGCTGGCGGCGCGGGTGATCCGGGAGGCGGAGGGTCCGCTGCGGGCCCTGCAACGCACCGTACCCACCCTGGTCGGCGAGCTGCTCGGTCTCGAGAGCGAGTGCCGCGAGCACCTTGTCGACCTCGACGTGCTCCGGGAGTTCGACCACGACCTGATCCGCCGCCTGCAACCGGCGACGAGCTCACCGACCTCGAGGGTCGGGCTCGCAATCGACGCAGCCCGCCGCAGACTCGAGCTGGCCGACCTGGTGGCGGCCTACCGACGGGCCAAGAACGACCGGGATCTGGTCGATTTCGGCGATCAGATGGCGATCGCGGCGCGGGTGGCCGAGCATTGTCCCGAGGTCGGCCAACTTGAGCGGGAACGCCACCGGGTCGTGCTGCTGGACGAGTATCAGGACACCTCTGTCGCGCAACGGCGAATGCTCGTCGGGCTGTTCGGGGCCGGCCACCCGGTCACCGCGGTTGGTGACCCGTGCCAGGCGATCTACGGCTGGCGCGGGGCCTCGGTGGCCAACCTGGAGGAGTTCCCGCGTCATTTCCCCCCACCGAGCGCCGACGATGCCCAGTCCCGCGCCCCCAGACTGACCCTGCGTCAGAACCGTCGCAACGGCGCGCGGATCCTGGGGGCGGCCAATGCGTTGTCCCAGCCGCTGCGGGCGATTCACGCCGGTGTCTCGGAGCTCCTGCCGGCCCCCGGTGGCGCCGGGGAGGTCCGCACCGCAGTGCTGACCACCTGGGCGGAGGAGTTGGCCTGGGTGGGCGATGAGGTCTGCGCGGCGCTCGCCGACGGGATTGCGGCCCACCAGATCGCGGTACTGGTGCGGGCCACCCGCGACATCGGGCCACTGCACGCTGAACTGACGAAGCGTCAGATACCGGTGGAGGTGGTCGGCCTGGGCGGGCTGGTTCACCTTCCGGAGGTGGCCGAGCTGATCGCCGTGCTCGAGGTGCTCGACTCGCCGGTGGCCAACGCGGCGCTGGTTCGGTTGCTGACCGGCCCCCGGTGGCGAATCGGGGTCCGCGACCTGGCATTGCTGGGTCGGCGGGCCGCGGAACTGATCTCGGTGCCCGGGCCGGAGGCCGGCGACCGGCTGCGCGCGGCCCTGCCGGTCACCGACCCCGCCGAGCGGGTGTCGCTGTCCGAGGCGCTGGCCCGGCCCGGTGAGTTGCCCTATTCCGCGGCCGCCCGGGCCCGCTTCGCGCAGTTGGGGGCCGAGCTGCGCGAGTTGCGCGGGCACCTCGGGCGACCGCTGCTCGATGTCCTGCACCTGATCGTCACCCGCACCGGCCTGGACACCGAGATCGCCGCCGGGCCCGCCGCGGCCCGGCGGCAGGAGTGCCTGGCGGCGTTCCTGGACATCGCGGCGGATTTCACCGATCTCGACGGGGAGACCTCCGTGACGGCCTTCCTGGCCTACCTGCGGGCCGCCGCCGAGCACGACCGGGGGCTGGACGCGGCGGGTCCCGGCCCCGCGGAGTCGGTGAAGCTGATGACTGCCCACAAGGCCAAGGGCCTGGAATGGGACGTGGTCCTGCTGCCCGACCTCACCGAGACGGTTTTCCCCGCCGCCCGCGGTCGCGCCCGGTGGACCACGACGCACGGCTGCCTGCCCTTCCCACTGCGCGGTGACCGCGAGAGCCTGCCGGGCGTGGGGGACTGGTCCCCGGCGGGCCTGGCGGGCTTCGAGGCCGACCTTCGGGAGCACAGCGAGTTGGAGGAGCGTCGGCTCGCCTACGTCGCGACGACCCGGCCGCGGCGGCGTCTGGTCGCCAGCTCGCACTGGTGGGGGGCCACCCAGAAACGGCCCCGCGGCCCGTCGGCGTACCTGCGGGAGTTGCGGGCGTTCACCGATCGCCTCGGGTGCAACCCCGGCGGGCCGTGGGCCCCGGGCCCGCCGGCCGGTGCGGTCAACCCGACATTGACCCGGGCAGCCGAACTGGGCTGGCCGGCACCGTTGGACGCCGCCGCGGCGGCCGGGCGTCGCGACGCCGCCGAACTGGTGCGGCGCGCCATGCGCCGGCCGGGCCGCCCGCTCGCCGCGACCCTCTCCCCGGCCGAGGCGGCGCGGGTGTCCGGTTGGGACCATGACCTGACGCTGCTCCGGGCCGAGCAACGCATTCGCGCCACCCGCGAAAGGATCGTGCCGCTGCCGACGTCGTTGACGGCCTCGCAAGTCGTCCAGCTGGCCACCGATCCCGCCGGTCTCGCCCGGGAACTCGCCCGACCCATGCCGCGGCAGCCGCAACCCGCGGCCCGTCGGGGCAGCCGCTTTCACGCCTGGCTGGCGAGCCGGTTCGGGCAACAGGTGCTGCTCGAACCCGACGAGATCCCCGGCGCCGGGGACACGACCCGCGAGGCGGACGTCGAGCTGAAGGTTCTGCAGGACGCCTTCGCCCGCGGCGAGTTCGCCGACAAGGTGCCCCTGATCGTCGAGGCCCCATTCGCCCTGTCCCTGGGCGGGCGGGTGGTTCGCGGCCGCATCGACGCGGTGTACGAGACCCTCGACGGGTTTGAGGTGATCGACTGGAAGACCAGCGGGCGCGAACGGGCGGATGCGCTGCAGCTCGCGCTCTACCGGCTGGCCTGGGCCGAGATTGCCGGGGTGCCGCCGGATGACGTCACCGCCGCGTTCCACTACGTGCGGTCCGGCCGAACCGTGCGACCCGTCCTGGTGGGTCGAGCCGGGGTGGAGGGGTTGCTCAACGGCGCAGCCGCCGCGGATCCCTCCGCCACGTAGGGTTCGGTCATGACCGCGGTGCCGTGCCCGACCCCCGCGGCGGCCATGCCATTGGCGGGCGGCACTCATGACCGGGCCGCTGCGCTGCGGCTGGACCAGTCACGGCTGGACGAACTGTGGGGGCATCCGCGCGCCCGGGTGCTGCGGGTCCACGACGGCGCGGTCGCCGTGCTCGCGGATGGGGCGGACCTGGCGTATCTGACACCGGATCAGGTCAGTCGGGACGCCCCGCGCTACTTCCTGGGGCGCGGCGAGGACGACGCGCCCTACTTCGCTGTCGACGCGCCGTTCGAGGCGGCCGCCGGTGAGCGGGCCGCCAACGTTCGGGAACTCTCCGCCGGTCTGCCCGCGCCCGCCGCGGGTCTGTTCGCGCACGCGGTGGGGTTGGCCAACTGGCACGCCAGGCACGGCTTCTGTTCGGCCTGCGGCAAGCCCACGCGGGCCCGCGCGGCCGGCCACATGCGGGTGTGCACGGTCTGCCGGGTCGAGCACTTTCCGCGCCATGACCCGGCCGTGATCATGCTCGTTGTCGACGACGACGACCGCTGCCTGCTCGGCCACAACCCGGCGTGGCCGCCCGGCAGATTCTCCACCCTGGCCGGGTTCGTAGAGCCCGGTGAATCCCTCGAGCAGGCCGTCGTGCGCGAGGTGTTCGAGGAGGTCGGCGTGCTGGTCGACCGGGTCAGCTATGAGGGCAGCCAGCCCTGGCCGTACCCCAGTTCGCTGATGCTCGGGTTCCGGGCTCATGCCGCGGACCCGACGATCCGGGTGGACCCGGGCGAAATCACCGACGCGCGCTGGTTCACCCGCGAGGAGCTCATCGCCGCGGGGCAGCGGCGGGAGGTGCTGATGCCCGGCGCGATCTCGATCGCGCGCTGGCTGATCGAGCGCTGGTTTGGCGGACCGCTGCCGCCGGAGAACCGCTGGTGAGGCGTCCCGCCTAGCTCGCCACAGCCAGCTGTTGCCTCACCTGGGCGAAGGTTGGGTTGGTCAGCGTGGTCCCGTCCGGGAACAGGACGGTCGGCACCGTGGCGTAGCCCCGGTTGACCTCGATCACGAACCGCTCGGCGTCCGGATCGGTCTCGATGTCCACGGCGGTGAACGAGATCCCGTCCGCGTGCAGCAGCGCCTTCAGCCGCCTACACGGCCCGCACCAGGAGGTGGTGAATACGGTAATCGCCCTGCTGCTCGACACTTGATGACCCTTCCCGTCCCGTCGGTTCCACCTGTCCGCGGTGTAACCCGGCGGCGCACCGCAGTGTTCCCGACCGACTGTCGTGCCCGACTGTCAGGATGAGCCGGTGGCAAGCCGCGCGGAGGCGATTCTCGCCGCCCTCGACCCCGAGCAGCGCACTGCGGCGGAGGCGTTGCGTGGCCCGGTGTGCGTGCTGGCCGGGGCGGGGACCGGCAAGACCCGGGCGATCACGCATCGGATCGCCCACGGGGTGCTCACCGGTGCCTATCAACCGCGGCACGTCCTCGCGGTGACGTTCACCACCCGCGCAGCCGGGGAGCTGCGCACTCGGCTGCGCTCCCTCGGCGCCGACGGCGTGGCCGCCCGCACGTTCCACTCCGCCGCCCTGCGCCAGCTGCAGTACTTCTGGTCCGGCGCGGTCGGCGGCCAGATGCCGCGCGTCGAGTCCTCGAAGGCGCCGCTGGTGGGCGCCGCGGCGGCCCGCCTCGGGTTGCGGCCGGGCCCGGCGGATATCAGGGACATCGCCGCGGAGATCGAGTGGGCGAAGGTCTGCCAGGTGCCCCCGGCCGATTACGCGGCCGCCGCGTCGAAGGTCGGGCGCCACCCGCCCGCGGCGCTGGACGGGCCCGCGATGGCCGACGTCTACGCCGGCTACGAGGAGGTCAAGTCCGGCCGCGGCGGGATCGACATGGAGGACATCCTCCTGCTCACCGTCGGGCTGCTCGCCGAGAACGCGGAGGTTGCCGAGCGAGTCCGCCGCCAGTACCGGCACTTCGTGGTGGACGAGTATCAGGACGTCAGCCCCCTGCAGCAGCGGCTGCTCGAGCTGTGGCTCGGCGGCCGGGACGAGCTGTGCGTGGTCGGCGACCCCAATCAGACGATCTATTCGTTCGCGGGCGCCACGCCCGAGTTCCTGCTGAACTTCCCGCGGCGCCACCCCGACCCGACCGTGGTTCGGTTGTTCCGCAACTACCGATCGACGCCGCAGGTCGTGACGTTGGCAAACGCGGTGCTGCGGGGCCGACGCGAGCCCGGGGCGGCCGGCGTCGAGCTGCGGGCGATGGCCGCCGCCGGTCCGGAGCCGGCGCTGACCGAATACCCCGACGAGGCCGCCGAGGCGGAGGCGGTGGCGAACCGCATCGGCGAGTTGCTGGCCGCCGGAATCGCGGCGGCGGAGATCGCCGTGCTCTTCCGCACCAATAGCCAGTCCCTGGCCTACGAGCAGGCTCTCGCCGAGCACGGCATCGGATTCGTCGTGCGGGGTGGGGAGAAGTTCTTCGACCGACCCGAGGTGCGGGCCGCCCTGGTGCGGCTGCGGGGTGCCGCGCGGGCGGCGGCGGTGGGCGCCGACGCCGGGGACGACCCGGCCGCCGGATTGGTCGCCCACACCCGGGCGGTGCTCTCCGATGCCGGGCTGCTCGCCGGCACGCCCAGCGGGCCCGGGGCCGCCGGCGAGCAGGCGGCCGCGCTGGCGGCGCTGGTGCGGATCGCGGAGGAGCTGGCCGCGGCCGACCCGGCGGCCGACCTGGCGCGGCTGGTGGCCGAGCTGGAGATCCGCGCCGCCGACTCGCACGTCCCGGTTCTCGACTGCGTGACGCTGGCCTCGCTGCACGCGGCCAAGGGGTTGGAGTGGGACGCGGTGTTCATCGTCGGTGTGTTCGAGGGGATGGTGCCGATCAGCTACGCCGAAACCGAGACGGCGATAGCCGAGGAGCGCCGACTGCTCTACGTCGGGGTGACCCGGTCGCGGCGGCACCTCGAGCTGTCCTGGTCGGCGGCGCGCACCTCGGGCGCACGGGCGTCACGATCGCCGTCCCGCTTTCTCGCCGGGCTCCGCCCGGCTCGGCCCGCACCGACTGCGGGCCGCCCCTCGGCGCGACCAGGTCGCGGACCGCGGACTTGCCGGGTCTGTGCCGGCCCGCTGCTCGACGCCGTCCAGCGGAAGTTGGGCCGCTGCGCCGAGTGCCCGGCCTCGGTGGACGAGGCCCTGCTCGACCGGTTGCGGAGCTGGCGGCTCGACCGTTCGCGGGCGGCCTCGCTGCCCGCGTATTGCGTGTTCACCGACGCCACCCTGCTGGCGATCGCCGAGGCGGTGCCGGGCGAGCTGGCGGAATTGGCTCGCCTGCCGGGAATCGGGGCGGCGAAGCTGGAGCGCTACGGGCCGGAGGTCTTGGCGATCTGCGCCGGTCGGGAGCCCGAGGACAGCCAGGTCCCCAACGGCGGGTAATTCGGTTGCGACCGGCAGTTAGCCCACGTAGCCTCGCGCTGACGACGGCCGTCGACCGCACGGTCGAGCCGGGACTGCGAGGAGGTGATCCCCGGTGATCAACAGCCGGATGCGCATGTGGCGCGCCTCGGCGGAGACCGTCGGTGTGGTCGCTCCCGCTCCTGCCATGCAGGGCAAGCGCACGCCGGGAGCCGGCAGCACCCGGCGTCTCGCCCCACTCGCCCCGTCCGCCCATGTGCCGGCCACCCGTGTGCCGGCCTCGCACCGCGATGCCAAGTACTTCGCCCCCTCGGGCACCCGTGGAACCGCGCCACCGATCTGAAGATCGGCCGGCACGGACAGGCCGCGGACCCGGGACCGGGATCCGCGGCCTTTTCGTTTCCCCGCGCAACCCAAACCGATCGGCAGCACGAGCACGAAAGGGTGAGCCACCGATGAAAGCCCTGGTCGGCACCATCGCCGAGGACGTCGCGGCACGGCTGCCGTGCCGTGCCTTCGATGCCGACCTGTTCTTCGCCGAGTCCCCGGAGGACGTCGAGTACGCGAAGTCCTTGTGTCGCAACTGTCCGATTCGGACCCAGTGCCTCGCCGGCGCACTCGCCCGCGGGGAGCCGTGGGGGGTCTGGGGGGGCGAGTTGTTCTCGGACGGGGCCATCGAGCCGCACAAGCGGCCCCGCGGTCGGCCCCGCAAGGCCGAGCTGGCGGCCTGAGCGTGGGCCGCCCTCCCCGGGTCAACGCAACTACGGCCCGGACCCCCACGGGTCCGGGCCGCAGTTGTGCACTCGTCAGGCGGTGGGTTGCTCCGCGCCCTGGCCGTCGGCGGCCTCCGGCAGCTCACGGCCCGGCCCGGCCTGGACCGGGATCAGCCGCGGGCTGGTGCTCGCGTGCACACCGCCGACCCGTACGGTCAGCACGCCCGCGTCGTAGGTCGCGCTGATCGCGTCGGTGCCGACATCGGCGGGCAGCTTGAACGTGCGGCGGAACGAGCCGTAGCGGGTCTCGCGCAGGCTGAAGCCGTCGCGGTTCTCGCCGTGCTGGTCGCGCTTCTCACCGGACACCACCAGGCGCCCGTCGGCCGTCTCGACCTTGATGTCCTCGGCGCTCAGGCCCGGCAGCTCCAGTCGCACGACCGCATCGTCGCCGTCGCGAACGATCTCCGCCGCCGGTGCCCAGGCCTGTCCAGCCATCCCGTAGCGGTACGGACTGCCGAACGGGGCGTAAAGCAGCGCGCCGAAGAACGGGTCGCGGCGAATCATCGCGGGGTAGTTCATCTTGGATCTCCTCAAGTCGCTGCAGTCACATCCGGATTTCACCCGGTCTGACTTAGCAAACCTGAGTCGCTTCGACTCTATTCCCACTCTGGGCTGGGGATTTCCTCGTCGCCGGGAAGCCATTCCGCCAGCTCATCCCGCCACGGCCCGCCCGCCTCCAGTTGGCACAGCACACCGATGGCACCGGCCCAGACCCGGTGGATCAGCAGGTAGGCGGGCGGGAGGTTGAGCTGCAGACCGGTGTAGTAGTGCGCCGAGCGCGGATCGCTGATCCGCGCCGCCTGCGCCCGCAGCCACGGCCGGGAGAACGAGAACTCCGGGACGGTGACCGGCTCCAGGAACGGCAGCAGGTAGGACAACAGCTTGTCCGGGTCGATGGCGATCGACCGCTTGATGAAGCCCTCGTCGCGCAGGCCCTCGACCACCACTTCGCCCTGTCCGAACAGGGCTGCGGAAAGGAACCGGCGGATGGCGCGCGGCAGCCCGTCGGGGAGCTGGTTGACCGCTCCGAAGTCCAGAACCCCGAGGCGCCCGTCGGGCAGCATGCGAAAGTTGCCCGGGTGCGGGTCGGCATGCAGCATTCGGGCGCGGGCCGGGCCGGACAGGAGGAAGCGGTGGTAGAGAAGACCGGCCCGGTCGCGGGTCGCCTTGTCGCCGTTCGCGATGATGGCCGAGAGCGGAACGCCCTCGATCCACTCGCTCACGATCACCTCCCCGGCCTGGTGCACGACCTTCGGGACGCAGATTTCGGCGTCGCCGTCGAAGGCCGCGGCGAATCCCCGTTGCGAGCTCGCCTCCAGCGCATAGTCGAGCTCCTCGGCGACGCGCTCCTTGAGCTCGGCGATCAGCGGTTTGACGTCCAGTCCCGGCACCAGCGCCCCGAACAGCCGGGCCAGGCGGGAGAGCTGGTTGAGATCGCCGAGCAGGGCGGGACCGGCGCCCGGGTACTGCACCTTGACCGCCACGTCGCGCCCGTCGGCCCACAGCGCCCGGTGGACCTGGCCGACGCTGGCGGCCGCCACCGCCCGGGTGTCGAATCGGGCGAACAACGTCTCCCAGTCCGGGCCCAGGCTGTCCGCCATGACCCGCCGCACAACCCGGGGCGGCAACGGCGGGGCGGCCTCCTGAAGCTTGACCAGCGTCGCGCGGTACGGCGCCGCGAGGGCCTCGGGCAGCGCCGCCTCGAAGATCGACAGGGTCTGGCCGAACTTCATCGCGCCGCCCTTGAGCTCCCCGAGCACCTTGAAGACCTGCTCGGCGGTGCGCTGTTGGATCTCCGAGGTCACGATCTCGGCCGGTCGGCCCCCGATCCTTTTGCCGATGCCCAGCGTGGCCCGCCCGGCCATCCCCAGGGGCAGCGCGGCCAACTTGACCCCGCGCGTGACCGCCCGCAGCGGGATGTCGGCCGGGCCGGACGTCTCGGAGCTCACGCCTCCATTGTGAGTCAACCCAGCCACCCCGCGGCAGGACACGGTGGCTCGTCGCCCCAACCGCACCCACAGGCCGGATGGCTTACCCACGACCGCCGGCGCAGGCCGCCCTCGGGCAGCTCGACGTGGAGGGTTCCGCCCACCGCCGCGCAGGTCCCGCAGTCCAGATACGACAACGCCTGCAAACAGGCGTGGGCGGCAACGGCGGTGGCCAGCACCACGTCGCATGCCGATCTCCCGACCGCGGCCCGCCTACCGGGCGCCCGCAGCTGCGCGGTCAGCTCCGGCCATCCCGGGTCCCGATCGGTCCGGGTCAGATCGAGGCAGCGCAGGCAGGGCGAGCGTCCGGGGATGACCAACGGACCGATCACCCCCGCGGTCTCGCACACGTAGGCCGCAAGGTGCGGCGGGGTCGGTCCGGGCGGTCGGTCGATGGCCGCACCGTCGTCGGACGCCAGGACGATCAGGGCCACCGGAGGCGCCGACCCGGACCGCCGCCGGCGGGGAACCGGCGGGGGGGTGGCGGCCGGCCCGCGGCCACCACCCAGCTGGTGCTCCCGCAGCCCGGCCGGGCCGAGGTCGGCCGGGCCGACGATCCCGGCGTCGACCACTCGCACCACTCCGACCCCGGCGGCGGCCAGCAGGTTGGCCACCGCGGACCCAACCCGACCGGCGCCCCGAACCTCCACGCAAGCCGCCAGCCGGCGCGCCAGGCGCTTCTTGCCGCCGTCGGGCCGTGGGTCAAGGAGTGTCAACGAGGCGAGATCCGGCGCGAGCCGATCGCGGGTGTACAGGGGGAGCTCCGCCCACCCGGGGCACGGGGCGGCGGCGTCCTCCAACAGGCCGTGCCCGGCGAGCAGCTCAAGAACCGCCTCGACAGTGCCGCCATCGACGCCGGCGTGTTCGGCGATCCTGCGGAGTGCGACCGGATCCCGCAGGCCGTCCAGGTCGTGGATCCACCGCTCGGTCGCGGCGTCGAGCCCGGTCAGCAGCACGGAACGATCGGCGTTGAGCCCAAACTGGAGCGTGCCCGGCGCGCGGCGAATGCGGCGCACCCCCGACTTGAGCAACGGTCGCCCGATCGCGGCCTGCGGGCGGGGGGCGCACTTGGCGTTCCGCATCATCACCCCGGGGCTCGGCGGCCCGCCCGATTGGGGCCGTTGCGCGCAAGACTGCGCGCCGGTCCGGGCCGGCGGGCGGATGAGTGGCCGCCCGGGGATAACTCGGTGCAGGAGAGGAGCTGTTCGCTCAGGCCTTGCCGAGGATCCGGTTGAGCTTCGTGCCGCAGACGCTGCAAATGCCCTGGGCCATCCGGCGTCCGGATTCGCTGACCTTTACCTCACCGGTAAAGTCACGCTTCTCCTTGCATTTCACGCAGTACGCATTGCCGGTATACGTCTCAGCCATTGCGCTCTCCTCCTCGTCGGCGCACGTTCGGCTCCTGTGGGCCACCCTAGGGGAGATGGGCGCGCCGGACCGGGACGCCCGCCCGGCGCGGCGCCGTGACCGCGGTCTGGTCCATCGCACGGCGCAGACGGACCACTACCCTGCCGCAATGACCGACACGGGCCGCGCGGGCCAACTCTCGGTGAGCCGGGACCCCTCCGGGGTCGTCACCGTCCGCCTGGACAATCCGGAACGACGCAACGCGATGTCGGCCGAGATGACCAGCTCGTGGCTGGCGACGATGACCGCGCTGCGGTCGGACCGAAGCGTGCGCGTGGTGGTGGTCACCGGCAACGGCGACGCGTTCTGTTCCGGGGGCGACACCGGCTGGCTGGTGTCCCGCCCGGAGGACACGGTCGACGAGTTGCGCGAGCGGATGCTCCCCTTCTACCGCGCCTGGCTGTCGATTCGCGAGCTCGAGGTTCCCACGATCGCGGCGATCAACGGGGCGGCCATCGGGGCAGGGTTGTGTCTGGCCCTGGCCGCCGATCTGCGTTACGCCGCGGACGACGCGCGGTTGTCGGTGCCGTTCACCAGGCTCGGGATCAACCCCGGCATGGCCGGGACCTGGTTGCTGCCCGCGGTGGCCGGGATCGGCCTGGCCCGGGAAATGCTGCTCGCGGGCCGGGTCCTCACCGGGGCCGAGGCGGCTGCGGCCGGTCTGGTGAACCGCTCATTCCCGGGGGCCCGATTGGCCGATGAGGTCACCGCGATAGCGGGCGCGATCGCGGATGCTGCGCCGATCGCCACCCGGTTGACCAAGCTGGCGCTGGCGGCGGGAGGTCATGTCGATTTCGACTCCGCGTTGCAGTGGGAGGCGTTGGCGCAGCCGATCACGATGGCCACGGCCGACAGCCGGGAGGGCCTGGTCGCGGCCCGGGAGCGTCGACCCCCGGTCTTCCGCGGAATGTGATCGGCGATTCGTGTCGCGGGTCGGTGGCGGATGCCGCTGCCGCTAACGTCGGTTGCCGTGTCGTCGAGGCGGTCGGAGCACCCGAACCGGGCCATCGGGCTCGAGTCGGTCGAGGTGCGCCGCAGTGCACGTCGGAAGGTCACGGTGACGGCCTACCGCGAGGGCGGGCGCACCGTCGTGTTGATCCCGGCGCGGATGAGTCGTGCCGAGGAACGACGCTGGGTCGAGGTGATGCTCGCCCGCCTGTCCGCCCGCGACGGCCGCCGGCCCGCAACCGATGAGGCGCTGCTGAGCCGGGCCCGGGCCCTCGGCGGGCAGTACCTGGACGCGCTGGCCGAGCCGACCTCGGTCCGATGGGCCGACAACCAGCTCACCCGCTGGGGCTCGTGCACCCCGCTGGACGGCACGATCCGGTTGTCGACGCGGCTGCGCGGCATGCCCGCCTACGTCATCGACTATGTGCTTTTGCACGAGCTCGCGCACCTGATCGTGCCCGGCCACGGCGCGGACTTCTGGGAGCTGTTGGCCGGCTACCCCAAGCTGGAAAGAGCTCGGGGATACCTTGATGGCGTGGCCCACGCGGCGGGTCTGAACCTCGACGAGGACGACTGGGCCTGATCCCGTGCCTCAGGCGACCGCGGCCGCGATACCGCAGGCCAGCGTCCACGCGAGCGCGTAGGCCGCCAGGTTCACCAGCCCCGGGCTTCGCCGGCGGGCGGCGCCGGGGCCCGTGGAAACCTCGGCGGGAGCATCCAATGAGGCGACCAGCGACTCGGCGCTGTAGGTGGCCGGGTCGGGCCGCCGCGTACCGCGCCGGATCGCCTCGGCGTTGAGTGCCTCGATCAGTTGATCCACCCGGATGCGCTTGGTGAGCGGGCTGGAGAGGACCGGGCCGAAGAGGATCGAATGCACCCGCTCGCCGTCGGCGAGCACCAGCTGGAGTCGCCCGTCGAAGCCGGCCCCCAGCACCGCCGGCCAGGGTGCGTCGATGGTCTCGACCGGGTTGTGGAACGCCACGCCGTGCACGTCCGCCCGCACCCGGGGACGCAGCAGGAAACGGTCCACCCCCCACAGCACCGGCACGATCAGGATCCCGAAGAACCAGCGGTCCACGAAACCGTTGCCGCTGCCGACGGTGGGCCCGGGGTCGACCAGCACTGCCGTCGCGAACGCCCCGGCGACGATCACCAGGAAGGCCCCGACACCGAGGGCCGCCGCCTGGCGCACCACGAGCGGGCTCGAGGCGTCGATCGGCTGTTGGCTCGGGATGGGCCCGAGGCCGAATGGACGCCTCACCGGCACCGCCCAACGGTTCCGCGTGCCGGCGCGCAGAGGCAACAGCTCACTCCGGATCGCGCTCGGGCCCGGCCTCGTCATCGCGGAGCAGGCTGCCCAAATCGATCTCCCCGGCCCGGACGAAGCCCTCCGGGTCGTTGAGATCGGCGGCGTCGGGCAACAGGTCCGGATGACCCCAGGTACCGTCTCGCCCCTCGGTTCCGCGGGCCTCGCCGAGAAGGCGCCACAACTGCGCCGCCTCCCGGAGCCGACGCGGGCGCAGCTCCAGGCCGACCAGGTTGCCGAAGGTCCGCTCGGCGGGTCCCCCCGCGGCCCGGCGCCGGCGCAGCGTCTCCCGCAGGGCAACCGCGCCGGACAGATGCGGCTCGGCGGCCGCGGCGGTGACCTCGTCCACCCAGCCCTCGATGAGGGCCAGGATGGTCTCCAACCGCGTCAGCGCGGCCTGCTGGTCCGGCGTCTGCTCGGGGGTGAACACGCCCTCCGACAGCGCCCGAGTGATCGCCTCCGGGTCCGCCGGATCGAGTTGACCGACCAGTTGCTCGATCCTGGACATGTCGACGCTGATGCCCCGGGCGTATGCCTCGACCGCGGAGAGCACGTGATCGCGCAGCCAGGGCACGCCCGCGAACAAGCGCTGATGCGCGGCCTCGCGCAGCGCCAGGAAGAGCCTCACCTGATCGGGATCGATCCCCAGGCCCTCGCCGAAGGCCGCGATGTTGGTGGGCACGAGCGCGGGACGTCCGGCCGGGCCGAGCGGCAGCCCGATGTCGGTGGCGCCAACCACTTCGCAGGCCAGGCTGGCCAGGCCCTGCCCCACCTGGGCGCCGAACATCGCGCCGCCCATCTGTCGCATCATGCCCAGCAATGGCAGCGCCGGGCTGACCATCTCCGCGGGCAGGACTTCGCCCATCGCGTTGACCACTCGCGCGGCCACCGGATCGATCAGGGTGCGCCAGACCGGGAGCGTCCCCTCGATCCATTCGGCACGGCTCCACGCCAACGTGCCCGCCCCGGCCGAGGCCATGCCCGTTGCCGGGTCCAACCAGAGCTCGGCCAGCCGCAGGGCCTCGGCAACCTCCCGCCGGGACGATTCCGACACCGACGGGTCCGGTTGTTCCGCGACCGCCCGACGGGCCAGATCGCGCGCGAGATCCCAGTTGACCGGGCCGCCACTCCATGACATCAGCTGCCCGAGTTGGACGAACGCGGCCTGAATCGCCGCCGGGTCGTTGCCGAACATCGCCGCGAACGGGTTCTGCTCGCTGGTGAAGTCCATCGGCGGCCGGTCCGGATCCTCACCGGGCGGCAGACCGAAACCGAACGGGGTACCGCTCATTGGACCGGAGTGGACGGCAGGACGGGCCGGTTCATAGCGTCCAACCTAGCCTTTCGCCGCCGGGGCGACTTAAGCGCGACGGGTGGCCCGAGGGCGGGACATGATTGCGGACCCGGAGAGGGGGACAATGGCCCGATGAGCGTTTCCGCGCCCGATGCGATCCGGCTGGTTGAGATCCGCGACGTCCCGTTGTCCCCCGCCGAGGTGTTGGCCGCGGTGGACGATCCGCGTTCCGGCGGCACCACGATGTTCGT
>Ga0157362_1000042_pt1 | contig 35674 bp, 31 predicted proteins | sample AttlaeALBM3_FD_111480 | JGI IMG/M metagenome (GOLD analysis project Ga0157362, IMG submission 111480) | Fungus gardens microbial communities from leaf cutter ant in Ribeirão Preto, State of São Paulo, Brazil - Atta laevigata ALBM3 | ecosystem: Host-associated > Fungi > Mycelium > Unclassified ... | reverse complement strand
GACCATCCCCGGCGTCGGGCCCCACGTCTCGGTCATCGCGCTGCACCGCAACAGCCACGGAACCCCGGGGGTGCCGCCGCTGTCGAGCACCGGCAAGACCGAGATGGCCTTCGACCTCGGAAGCGGTATCCGGCCCGGTGACCCGCACGGCAACGCGCTCCTGAACGCCCACACCTGGCCCGACGGCACCGCACTGGGGAACAAGCTCCTCGCCGGGCTGCACGACGGGGACCAGATCGTCGTGCACGGCCTGCTGGGCCAGATCTGCTACCGGGTCACCGATCGGGTCGAGGTCCCGGCCACCGATCCCGGGAAGCGCTACTACGCCACAACCGGGCCACCGCAGATCGCGATCGCGGTCTGCTCGGGCAAGCGCCTCGGGCCCGGACTGTGGACGAAGCGGACCCTCTGGTTCGCCTCCCCGATCGCCTGAACGCCCCGGGATCCGCCCGCATCACCGCCGTTCCAGCACGGTGACCACCGCTGCGGCCTCGTGCCCGCCGAGGACACCGCCCGCGTTCTGCGCCAGCGCGACCCGGGCCCCGGGAACCTGGCGTGCCCCGCAGCGCCCGCGCAACTGATCGACCAGCTCCACCAGTTGCGCACACCCGGTGGCCCCGACCGGGTGCCCGCGCGAGAGCAATCCCCCGCTGGGGTTGACCGGGCGCCGGCCGCCGGGGCCGGCGACCCCGTCACGTAGCTGCCCGAGGGCCTCCCCCTCACCGCACAGGTCCAGATCCTCCAGGCAGAAGAGTTCCGCCGGGGCGGCTGCGTCGTGCACCTCGACCACATCGACGTCGGCCGGGCCGATCCCGGCCCGCGTGTATGCCAGTGTTGCCGCGCGCCGGGTTGGCGGATCGACAGCACCGGGATCGGCGCTGACCAGGGCAATCCCGGCCACGCGCACCTGTCGTCGGTCCAGACGCGCGGCGACGCGGTCGGACACCACGACCACGGCAGCCGCACCGTCGCCGATCGGGGAACACATGGCCAGCCGCAGCGGATCGGCGATCATCCGCCCGGCCAACACCTCGTCGACCGACGTCGGCGACCGGAACTGTGCGTTCGGATTGTTCGCGGCGAAGGCCCGGGATTTGACCACGACGCCGGCGAGGTCCCTGACATCCCCACCCGCCTTATCGAGGTAGGCCGCGCCCTTGTGGGCGTAGTGCTCCATGAACGACGGCGTGCGCGCCTCCGCCGGCCGCCGCACCGTATCTGTGCCGCCGGCCGCCATCGCGCCGAAGAGCTGCGCACGGTCGGCCGCGGTCATTTTCTCCGCACCGACGGCGATCGCGATCTCGGCCATGCCGCTGCCCACGGCATTGACGGCCACAGCCACTGCGGTCGAGCTGGACGCGCAGGCGTTCTCCACGTTGATCATCGCCTTGCCCAGCAGACCGGTCTCGGCGAGGTAGATCTGGCCGCGGATGCCGGCCTGGCCCTCCAGCAGGCCGGCGAGCGCGTTGGCGAACACCACCAGGTCCACGTCATCGGCTCCCAGCCCGGCATCGACCAGGGCATCCCGCGCCGCGGCGCCCGCCAAGGCATCAAGGCCGAGCGGGCTGGGACCGAAGGTGGTCATGCCCGTACCGGCCAACCAGACCTGATCTTCCATTGGATCGACCCGGCCCGCGATCAGTCGTCCTGGTCGTCGGGGTAGCCGTACATGCGGGCCAGGAACATCAGCTCGTCGAATCGGCCCGGGGTGGGCGCCGGTGCCTGGAGCAGGTTCGCTTCCTGGAGCCGCGTCACCACTGCGGGGTCGCGCGTGAACGGGGTGCCGTAGGCGCCCTCGGAGAATAGCTTCTCGAAGTCGTGCCGGGGCCGCTGCCCGCCGGCCTTGACGCCCTCGGCCGAGTAGCCGACCAGCTGCAACCAGACCGGGATGAAGTGCGCGGGCACGCCGAGGATCTCCTTGACCCGTTCCTGGGCGCTCGGCTTGGCGATCATGTGCAGGCACGTTCCCAGGCCCAGGTTGACCGCCGCGAGAAGCCCGACGGCGCAGGCGCCCACCGTCTCCGCATACGCGACTTGCGCCGAGGCCTCCACGGGCAGGTCGTGCAGCAACTCGTGGATCGACGCCATGCCCGCGGGCGTCTCCACCGCCCGCTCGATGGCATCCACGATTCGCTTCTTCGACCAGCCATAGGCCGGCGGCGCCGCCCCGACCTCGAGGAGCTGGTGGGTGCTCGTCACGAACGAGGCCGGCCGGGCGGCCTCCGGGTCGGCGTATACGTAAATCCACACCGGGGCCTGCACGTGGCCGCCCTGCCAGTTGTCGGCCTTGAGCAGCTCCTCGCGGACGTCCGGGTCCAGCTCGTCGCGGTAGACCACGATCGCCCGCCACGGCTGCAGGTTGCCCGGACAGGTGGTCAGGCGCATCACCTCGAGGATTTCCTGGATCTTCTCCCGCTCCACCGGCTCCCAGGTCTTGAACCAACGGACACTGCGCCGGCTGCCCACGACGTCCAAGAACTCCATCCGTTCCTCCCTCGACGATTCCTTGTGAAACCGGGTGACGGCAGCCTTTCGAATGCGCCGCGCAGCATCAAGAGCTGGGGGTACTTGGCAGCGTGGCCGCCACGGCGATGGCCGGGCCGGTGGCGGCCGCAGGTCGCGGCAGCAGCCGGCCGAGCGGCGCCGGGACCGCGAGCCCGGCGACCAGCGACCCGACCCGTCGGCCGCGCTGGTCCCAGGGGCGCGGGCGGGCGGCGCCAAGGGTGGCGCCCGCGACGGTCAGGGCGGCGAAATGCCAGTGCCGGGATGAGCAACGGCGGTCCCTCGTGGCCGGTGGGTCGGGCCCGGGTCGTCTGTATCGCGGTCATGCCCACTCCGTTGTCCGACAGAATCGTTTATAATCAGAATCATTTGATCCTGTAACTGTCGACCGGCTAGGCTCGACCCGTGACGATGAGCCGAGGGCCGGGAGTGGCGTTTCTGCTTGCCCAATTGGGCAGCCACGCGGCGATGCTGTTCGCCGAGCGAATCCGTCCGTTGGACCTGACGCCGCCTCAGGTTGGTTTGCTCCGCGCAGTCGGTGCCCAACCCGCGATGTCACAACGCGAGCTGGCGGACCTGTTGGGCATGCCGCCGAGCCGGTTGGTCGCCTTGATCGACGACCTCGACACGCGTGGCCTCCTCGAGCGTCGCGCGAACGCCGAGGACCGTCGTCAGTACGCGTTGTACCTGACCGCGGCCGGTGCCGCGCTCATGCGCGGCGTGGGCGAGGTTGCACGCGCCCACGACGACGCCGTCTGCGCCGGGTTGACCCGGGCCGAGCGCGAGACGCTGCGCGACCTGCTGGCACGGCTGGTCTCGGCCCGGGGCCTGACCCCGGGGGTGCACCCGGGGTTCCGACGGATCTGAGCAGAGGAGAACCATGACCGCACGACCCTTCCGCTTCGGCGTCGTGGCCACCCCGACCGGCGGCCAGGCCTGGCTTGCGACGGCCCGCCGGGTCGAGGAGCTCGGCTACGCCACCCTGCTGATGCCCGACGTCGCGGCGTTGCCCGACCCGTTCGCGGCGCTGGCCATGGCAGCCGGGGCAACGACACGGCTGCGGGTCGGCACCTTCGTCCTGGCCGGTCCGGTGCGCACCCCGCAGCAGGCGGCTCGGGCAGGCCACAGCCTGTCCCTGCTGTCCGGCGGCCGCTTCGACTTCGGCATCGGCACCGGCCGGCCCGACGCCGCCGGCGACGCCGCCCGGGTCGGGATGCCCTTCGGCTCGGCCGAACAACGCCTGGCCGACGTCGCCGCGGCCATCGACGCGCTGCGCGCCCTGGACGGGGCGACGACCCGCACCCCGGTGCTGATCGCCGCCGGTGGCCCGAGGGCCCGCGCGTTGGCGGGCGCCAGGGCGGACATCGTCACCCTCGCCGCCGGCCCCCTGGCCGCGCGCGACGAGGTCGCGGCGCAGGCCGCCGAGGTGCGCGCCGCCGCGGATGGGCGGGCGGATTCCGTCGAGCTCGCGATGAACCTGTTCGTCATCGGCGAGGAGGTCCCGCCGCCGGTGCAGGGTTTTCTGAAGCTCGACGCCGCGACGCTGATCGCTCACGACTCCCTGACCATGCTGCGCGGGACGCCGGCCGAGATGGCCGACGAACTCCAACGCCGCAGAGACGCACTGGGCGTCTCCTACATCTGTGTCAACTCGATGTTCGGAGAGCAGTTCGCGCCCGTCCTCGAGCGTCTCGACGGGCACTGACCGTTGCTGAGAGGCTCGTCGCATGATTACCGAACAGGACGCTGCGCTGCACAAGCCGGACTCCGACCACCCGGCCTGGGCGGAGACCAACTACTTCGGCTTCTACGTGCCCGAGCGCTCGATGAACTGCGGTGTCTACGCGCTGTGGCGGCCGAATCTCGGCGTGGTGCACACGACCGTCTGCCTCAACTCCCGGCGCACCACGCACTACTGGGAGATCGACTACTGCGACATGCAGGCCCACGTCCCGATGCCGGCCGACCCGGACCTGCTGAACTACCGGCTGGCCAGTGGCCTGTCGGTCCGGTGCACGGACCCGAACATGGCCTGGGAGGTGGACTTCGAGGACGACACCGGTAACGGCCTGCATTTCGAGTACCGGTCGCTGATGGACCCCTTCGACATCCACGACCCGAGCCAAAACCCGCGCGCGGAGGCCTGGGCGTGGGGCACTCACTACTCGGGCCACTTCGACCAGACGGGGGTCTACGAGGGCGAGATCCGGCTGTCCGGGGAGCGGATTCCGTTCCGGTGCACCTCGACGATGGACCACAGCTGGGGCGCCCGCCCGGAACGCGGCACGCGCAACATGAGTTGGGTGCACGCCCACTTCGGCGAGGATCTGGCCATGCACGCCATCCTCACGTTCGACGCAGCGGACCGCGGTGCCACCCTCCGGCTGGTCAACGGCTACCTGCTGGAGGACGGTGCGGCGCACGGGCTGGTCGCCGGGCAGGGCACCTCGATCCGCAGCGACGGCTGGTTCGCCGACACGATCACCCTCGAGGTGACCGACCGGCGCGGCCGGACCCTGTCGATCGCCGGCGATATGGTCAGCTGCTTCCCGTGGCCCGCGTGGCCCAACATCGTCGTGTTCAACTCGCTGTTGCACTGGCGGGAGGGGGACGGGCGGACTGGATACGGGGAGACGCAGGACATCGTCAGCGTGGCGACGTTGACCGCCTAATCCCGCTGGGCGGCGGCGGCCATCTCGGCGTGACGTGGCATCCGGAGAAGCGTGAACCCCTCGGCGGCTTCTCGCAGTAGCCTCCGGGCGAGCTCGGCGTCACCGGGCGAGGCACGCTCGGCGAGCAGGCCCGCGTAGAAGCGTCGAGTCTCGTACTGCTCGAAACGGTGGGGTAATTCCGCGGCCTGCTCCAGTGCACGCCGGAAGTGGTTCTCGGCCCTCTGGTAGTCACCACCGGCCGTGGCCGCGATGCCCGCCAACCGCTCGACCAACGCACCCGGGGCGTAGGGCTGGATCAACACCCCGTTGACCCGCTCGGCCTCGACGATCAGCGGGTACCACGCCGCGGGCAGTTCCCGTTCCCCGAGCACGAACAACCCCTCGGTGAAAGCGAACAGCAGCCCCCACGTCCCGCTGGTGGTGGGCCGCGCGGGTTCGCCGAGCGCGACCCGGTGCTCGTCGAACACGGCCAGGGCTTCCGCGCGTCGGCCGCAGTAGGCCAGGTAGGCGAACCAGGATCCGAAGCACCAGCCCTCGTAGCCGCCGCGGACGACCGTGTCCATGCCTCGACGGAACCACTCGCCGGCGCGATCCCAGTCGCCGCGAAGGAACTCCGCCATGCCCATCCAGGAGTACGACCAACCGATCCACGCGCCGCCGAGGAACTCGTTGAACAGCTCGATCTCCCGGCCGATCGAGTCGACCAGCGCATCCAGATCCCCGGACTGGTAGAACTCACGCGGCCCCCCGGCCCGGCGTTCGAAGGGGAGCGCGTAATGGCCGAGCCGCCGGCCAAGGGTGCAGAACTCCTCGAACAGCTCGGCGGATTCGGCGAACTTGCCGAGGCACATGAGGTTCCACGCGCAGGGCCACAGCGCACTGGCCAAGCCCCACAGTTCGCCACTGGCGCGCAGTGCCTCGGTGGCGCGAAGCCCCACGTCCGCGCCCTCGGCGGCGCGCATCAGCGAATGGCAGGCCACCGTGCGGTCGGTGTGGACGTACCCCGCCACGGTCCGGTCGCCGACGGCCTCCGCCACCTCAAGCGCCTCGGCATAGCAGCGGTCGCCGCCGTCCGGATCGCCGGCGACGGCCAGGACGAACCCCAGCACGGAGAGCAGCCGAGCCCGCTCCGGGCTTTTGGCCGCCCCGATCGCGGACAGACCCTGACGCGCGCTGTGCCCGGCCTCCGTGACCCTTCCCCAGTAGGCGAGGCAGGTGCCCATCTCGACGGAAATGCGTCCCACGGCGGCCAGATCCCCCACCGCCTGATACTCCCGACGGGCCCGTTCCCACGCCCCGATGGCTGCGTCCTGACGTCCGAGCGAGCGGTGGGCCTTGCCCAGGGCGAAGAACAGTTCACCCCGCTGCGCCGGGCCGGCGATCTCGGCGAGTGCGGCCGCGCGCTCCAGATGGGTGAACGCCTCCTCGAACGCGGACGTGGCCAGGGCCCGCTCACCGGCACGCTGACGGAAGGCCAGCAGCACCTTCGGGTCGGCGGCGTCAGCGGCCTGTTCGAGATGATGCGCGATTTCCGCGGCATGGCCGTCAAGATCGCCGGCCCGAGCGGTGATCATGGCCTCCGCGGCGCGCAGGTGCGCCCGGCGCCGACGCGGCCCGGACAGGCCTGCGGTCAGCGTCTGACGGACGAGCTCGTGGGCGAACAGGAACTCGTCGTCGTCCGTGCCGGGGATGATCAGCGCAGCCCGCTCGGCCTCGTCGACCACGTCGAGGACGGTGTCGGGGTCAAGGTCGCCGAGCCCGCGCAGCAGACCGAAGGAGAACACCCGGCCCGTTACCGCCGCGGCGGTGAGCAGCCGCTGCGCGTCGGCGGACAGACGTTCCAGGCGTCGTGCAGTGACCAGGCGGACGCCGTCGGGGACGCCGAGAGCGGCGACGTCGGCGTCGGCGCGGAACTCGCCGTCGGCGTCGAAGAGCCGGTCCTGCTCCATCAGATCCCGGAGCACCTCTTCGAGGAAGAACACGTTGCCCTCGGTCGCGACGTACAGCCCTTGCACCAGGGCGGTCGGGGCTTCCCGGCCCGCCAGGACTCGCACCAGCTCACCCGCCTCGGTGGCGCTGAGCGCGCCGAGCTTGAGTCGATGCGCCAGTCGGCGCCGATGCAGCGCCTCGAAGGTGTGCGCGAGGGGGCGACCGACCTCGGCGTCCCGGTAGGTGGCGATCACCGCCAGGGAGAGCCGGCCGAGCCTGGGCGCGAGATGTTCGACGAACAACAGGGTCGGCTCGTCGGCCCAGTGGAGGTCGTCGAGCAGTAGCAGCGTTGGCCGGTCGGCGCACAGCCGGCCGAGCACGTCCAGCAGGCAGCGGAACAGGTACTGCCGCTCCTGGGTCGGGGGCAGCTCGAGCGGAGCGGGCAGGTCGGGGAAGCGGCGACGCAGGTGTGGTAGCAGCCGCGCGACCTCCGGTGCCGCGTCTGCGAGGACCTCCGCGACGAACTCCTCCGGGGTGGGCGCGGCGGCCAGGGCAGACTCGAGGATCTCGACGAAGGCCACGTACGGCGAGGCGCCCGCCATCTCGTAGCTGTGTCCGGCATGGACAGCCATGCCGAGGCCGGCGGCCTCCGCGGCCGCCTCCTCCGCCAGCCGGGTCTTGCCGATGCCGGGTTCGCCGCCGATGAGGACCAGGCTGCCCCGCCCCGCCCAGGCCTCGCCGAGCAACCTGGACAGTGTCGTCCGTTCGGCCGCCCGGCCGATGAACGGCGTCCGTTCGCCGACCGTCGCGCCCACGCCCGGCGGGACCGTCGGGCGGGGCGTCGGGTGGATGCGATCCGGGGCCATCGCTCGGGGGCCGCCCGGGACCGGGGCGGGCGGCGGGGCCCTCAATGCGGGGTCGTGCCGCAGGATCCGCGCCTCGAGCTCGGAAACCGCCGGGGTGGGGTCGATCCCGAGTTGTTCCCGCAGGTCCGCCCGCAGCCGCTGGTAGGCCTGCAGCGCCTCGGCCTGCCGCCCGAGCTGATAGAGGGCAACCATGAGCTGTCCCCGGGCACGTTCCCGAAGTGGGTGGGCGGCGACGTGCAGCTCCAGGCGGGCGAGAGCATCGGCTGCCCATCCGCTCGCCAGTTCCGCTTCCGCGAGGTCCTCGACGGCGTCGAGGCGAGCGGCATCCAGGTGTGCGGCCTCGGCGGCCAGGTATCCGGCGTCGACCAGGTCGATCAGGGCCTCACTCCGCCACAGTGTCAGGGCGTCGCGGAATCCCACGGCGGCCGCCGGTGCCTCCCCGCGGGCCAGCCGGGCCCTGGCGTCGGCGACCAGCGCCTCGAACCGGGCGGCGTCGATGCGGTCGGCGTCGCAGCGCAGGCACCAACCCGGTCCCTGCGTCGCCAGCTGGACGGTTCCATCGCCGGCGTCGAGCACGCGGCGCAGCCGGGACACCAGGCTGCGCAAGGTGAGCGTGGCCGACGTGGGCGGCTCGTCGGGCCAGAGCCGGTCCAGGAGCGCATCGCGGGAAACGACCTGGTTGGCGTGCAGGGCAAGCACGGCCAGCACCGCCCGTTGTTTCACGCTGCCTATCTCGAGCGTTGCGGCCGCGCCACCCGGGGGACCGCCGGCAACCAGTTCGAACGGCCCGAGTAGCCGCAGGCTCAGGGCACCGAGGGTGCCCGCCGCCGTGGCCGGACGGTCCGCGCCGGCCATCGCGCCTCCCTGGTCACCGTGCGGATTTCACCGGGGTCGATGCGCTTGCAGCCTACGGCCGGGCCGCGACCCCGGTCGCGCAACCGCCGCGCAAACCCGATGCAACGACCTGCCCCGAGGCTCGTCATGTCCACCCACGAGGAGCGAACCGATGAGCCTGATCGAACCCCTGACGAAAGACGAGCCGGCCGCTTTCGCGGCGGGCCGTGGCCCCGCTCACCTCGACGTGCTCGACCCCGGTTTTCGGGTGAACTCCGCGTCGGTGCGGGCCGCGGCGGCCCGGCACTGGTACGCGACCACGCCGCTGGGCCCGGCGGTGCTGCGGTATGAGGATTGCCTGGCGCTGCTGCACGACCGGCGCCTGACTCAGGGTTCGGTCGATCACCTCGCCGGCCAGGGGATCACCGAGGGCCCGTTGGCCGAGACGTGGAGCAGAGTGCTGATCACCGTGGACGGGGAGCGCCACCTGCGGCTGCGCCGGCTGGTGTCCAAGGCCTTCACCCCCCGCGAGGTCGAACGCCTCAGATCCCGCATGCGCGGCATCGTCGATGAACTCATCGACGGCTTTGCCCCGCTGGGTGCCTGCGAGTTCATGGACGCCTTCGCCGACCGCTACCCCGATCGGGTCATGCAGGACCTGCTGGGCATACCGCCCGCCGTCCGCGAGCGGTTCACCGAGTGGGGCAAGCAGTTCGCGCTGTTCCTCAGCTTCTCGGTCGCAGAGCACGCCGCCGAGATGCAGGCCGCGCTCGAGGAGCTCGCCGAGACGGTCGACCGCCTGGCCGCCGAACGGCGGCGCCGACCCACCGACGACCTGTTCTCGCACATGGTCACGGTTTCCGACGGCGATGACCGTTTCACCGTTGAGGAACTGCACTCGATGGTGGTCATTCTGCTGATCGGCGGGCAGGACACCATCCGAGGCCAATTGGGATACGCCATGATCACCTTCGCCGAGCACCCCGAACAATGGGCGCTGCTCGCCGAGCACCCCGAGCTGGCCGGACGGGCCACCGAGGAGGTCATGCGGTTCAACCCCGTCATCCCCATCATCTGGCGGCAAACCGTCGAGGAGCTGAATTACAAGGATCTGGTGGCTCCGCTGGGCACCCGGCTGTGGATGATGATCGACACCGTCCATCGGGACGAGGCGGTCTTCGGCCCGCCCGGTTTCGACATCACCCTCGAGCGTCCCACGCAGCTCCATTTCGGCGGAGGCCCCCATTACTGCCTGGGCGCGGCACTCGCGCGTGCCGAGTTGAACGAGGCCCTCCCGGTGCTCGCGGCCCGCTTGCCGGGCCTGGAGCTGGCCGGTACCCCGATGGTGCGGCCGGAGCTGTCCGGCGTCATGGGACCGACGTTCCTGCCAATCCGCTTCCGCCCAACTGGAATCTGATCGAGCGTCAGGCGTCGGCGCGCCCGGCTGCGGATCAGCTCGCGCGTGGGCCGGCGGGGCCGGGTATGACCGGCAGTTCGTCCAGGCCGCGCAGCACGAGGCCGTCGCCATGCCCCCAATGCAGTTCGGCGGGGGGAACCGCCAGCCGCAGCTCGGGGAACCGGGTCAGCAGCGTGGTGAAGGCGATCTGGCCCTCCACCCGCGCGAGTGGTGCGCCCAGGCAGAAGTGGATCCCGTGCCCGAAGGCGATGTGGCGGCGGTCCTCGCGCCCGATGTCGAGGTCCTCGGGATCGGTGAATCGCTTGGGATCACGGTTGGCCGACGCGATCGAGATCAGCACCTGCTCGCCGGCCGGGATGACCACACCGCCGATCTCGGTGTCGACGGCCGCGTAGCGGAAGGTGGAGTGCGGGACCGGGGCGTCGAACCGGAGGAACTCCTCGACCGCATTCGGCACCAGCGACAGATCCGCGCGCAGCGCCGCGAGCTGCTCCGGGTGGGTCAGCAGGGCGGCCACCCCGTTGCCGATCAGGCTGGCGGTGGTGTCGTGGCCGGCCACGAACAACTGGAACAGGGTGGAGCACAGCTCGCGGTGGGTCAGTTGCGTCGACCCGTCCCGTACGTCGCCGAGCGCGGTGATCAGGTCGTCGTCGGGGTGCTCCTTCTTGTGCACGGTGATGTGGTCCAGGTAGCCGATGATGTGCTGGGCGCCGGCGATGGCCTCCGGCGGAGGCTCGGGACCGTCAGCCGGCAGGAACAGCGCTGTGAACGCGGCACCCAGCGGCGCCCGGTCGGGTTCGGGAATCCCGAGCAGCTCGCAGATCACGGTGTAGGGCAGCGGGAAGGCGAACGCGGCAACCAGATCCACGGTGGCGTCGGGGCCGGCCGCGGCCAGGTCGTCGAGCAGATCGTCGACCAGGGCCTGGACCCGCGGCCGCAGTGATTCCACGCGGCGTGGCGTGAAGGCCGTCGCGACCAGGCCGCGCAGCCGGGTGTGATCGGGCGGGTCCTTGGTCAACATGTGCTGCGCCAGCGCCGCGCCGGGCAGCCCCTCGGCCACGACCTCGCGGTCGGAGGACATGGCCTTGTTCATGTCCTTGGACAGCCGTGGATCATTCAGCGCCTGCTTGGCCTCGGCGTAACGCATGATCAACCACGCGTTGTGCCCGTCGGACAGCCGGACCTTGTGCACCGGTGCATCGGCACGGACCTGTGCGAACACCGGGAAGGGAGCGTCGAGGTCGAGGCCGCCGCGCCCCCACGCCTGCAGGGAGGGGTGTCGCATGCTCAATCCTTACTCGCACCCACCGATAGGGCGAAGCCGGGTGCGCAGCGCGGGCTACGCACGCGCTGGTCCGCACAAACGTCCCCGGGGCCGTGGAGCACCGCTCCGAGCATCGTCGATCTCCCTACGCATAGCCTTTGCCGAGGCGCCCCGAGTGCGCGACGGGCCCATGCCGGAACAACATCCGAGGGAGGCCATTGTGCCGATCAAGCCGAAGCAGCCGACCATCAAGGGTCCCGCCGAGATGTTCACCGGTGAGGTCTACGTCGACCCGATCGTGCAGGGTGTGGAGCCGTCCCGGGTTCGGGTCCTTGCCGTCCGGTTCACCCCGTCCGCCCGCACCGCATGGCACTCCCACGTTCTCGGTCAAACCCTCTACGTCACGGAGGGAACCGGCCTGCACCAGTCACGCGGGGGCCCGATCGAGGAGATCCGTGCCGGGGACGTCGTGCATCAACCGGCCGACGTCTGGCACTGGCACGGCGCGGCGCCCGAGCACTTCATGGCCCACCTGTCCATCACCGAGGCGGACGCCGATGGGACGGAGTACGAATGGGGTGCCCACGTCACCGACGAGGAGTACGGCGCCCGTTAGAGGGTGTCTCACGTGGCCGGCCGTAGCGAGGCGCGGCCCCGGCGTCGATCCGGCAAGGCCGAGGAGGAGCCGATACTGGCACGTATCGGCGACGACGAGAACGCGGCCGGGCGGCGTCGGGGCCGCGCCGCAGTAGGACCGCGCAGAGAATCACCCCAGCCATGCACGGGCGTGGCGAGGGAACAGCTCGCCACGTGAGACACCCTCTTAGTTGCATCCGGGGCTGTTCGGCTTACATCCGGCCCGTTTGGCGCCGGGGTCGACGTTCTGGCTCGCGTTGGACTGGTTGGCGTTCGACGCGGACTGGTCAACCTTGGGCGGAGTGTTGGCATTGGTCTGACCGCCGGTCGATCCCTGACCGCCGCTTTGCACCTGCTTCGTACCGGTGGGTGTCGTCACCTCGTGACTGCCGGCGTGGTCGGTGGTCTGCCCGCCCTGGACGGTCGCGCCGGTGTTCGTCGACTGCGTATGCGTCGGCGTTGAATTCGTGGTTGTCGACGACGAATGGGTGTTTGTCGACGACGAGTTGCTCGATTGGGTGGTTGTCGACGACGAGTTCGTGCCCGTCACCGGCGCCGCGGTGGTCCGCGGGGTTACGTTGCTGTGCTGGGTCGAGTCGACGTTGGGTGTAGTGCTGCTGCCCTGCGTGGCCGCGGTACCCGTGGTGTTGGTTGTGACGGGAGCCGTGCCCATGGGCGCGCCGCCGGTGTTGTTGTTGGGCTGCCCGCCGGTCGTGTTGTTGGACTGTGTGGTCCCGGCGACCTGTGGCATCGGCTGCGGCTGGGGTGCGTTGCGTTGCTGGAATGGACCGACCCGCGGGTCCGCCGGCGGATCACCGGCCGGCTTCCACGATCCGCTCGCGGGATTCCACACCGGCGGGTCCAGCTTGGGGTTCCACACCGGCGGGCCCAGGTTGGGATGCGTCCAAACGGGCCGGTTCCCGTCCCAGAAGAACGGGTCATCCCGAATAACGTCAGGGAAAAAGTCCGGGCGAAGGACGACAACGAAGATAATGAAGTCCGCGCGCTCGTGACCCCACCGATCCCAGTCCGCCTCTTCGAAGCTCGGACTGTCCCAGTGCGGCCGGAAGCACCAGTGCTCCCCCGCAACGTCTCGGCCCTCACGCACGGTCTCCGGTCCATCCGAGTTGCCCGGCCGAGCATCACTCGAGATCCGGTCGGGCGCCGGGTCGACTACCCGGGTCGTCACCGCGTTGACGGTCTGCGTGCCCGGAGTCAGCACCCGCGGGGCCAGCACATCGAACGTGTGCATCACGGATCGCTGCAGTTGCTCCGTCACCCCGGGACATTGGTCGAGGCTGCTGAGCAGCAACAGAACCTGACTCTGTTGCTCGGGGGTCAACTGGTCGATCCCGACGCCGAAGGTGTCCTGGATCGCCGGGTCCACCTGTTGGGTCCGCTGGAGAGCGTCGAAGAACCCGGGCGCGCGGGTCAACAGGGGGTCACCGGCTGCGACCTTGGGCGTGAACTGCGTCATCCCGCAACTTGTCGGCGCGGACACGGGATGGCTCTTGCCGACCCGCGTCACCGCCTGGGACTGTCCGCCGCCGATCGGTCCGAAGGCCGAGGGAATGCCGCAGGCCGATATCCCGGCCAACACACCGCCCGCCAGCAGAGCTGCGGAAATCCTTCGGCCGTTGCGCGAATTCAGCGCAGAGAGCATCCCCGTATCCTCCCTCGCCCGAGACGGCGCGTAATTACGCCATACCCGCGAGCCTACATTCGAATCAGCGTCAGTGAAGGGAGCTACTTTGCCCGAGGGCGACACTGTCTGGCTGACGTGTCGACGCCTGCACGCGGTGCTGGCCGGACGCGCGCTGGTCACCGCCGATCTTCGCGTCGCCAGGCTCGCCACCGTCGACCTGCGCGGGGTCGTGATGCGGGAGGTTGCCTCCCGCGGCAAGCATCAACTATTGCGTCTGGAGGACGGTTGGACGCTGCACACGCACATGCGGATGGACGGCACCTGGTGGATCCGCCCGGTGGGCGTGCGCCGGGGCGGTGGTCCGGCTCATCAGATTCGGGTGCTGTTGGAAACCGCCGATAATCAGGCGATCGGCTACCGGTTGCCCGTGGTCGAGCTGCTCCGAACTGACGCCGAGTCAGAACGCCTCGGCCATTTGGGTCCGGACCTGCTCGGCGCGGACTGGAACGCCGATGAGGCGCTGGCGAGGCTGCAATCGGATCCCAACCGGGCGATCGGCGAGGCGCTGCTGGACCAGCGCAACCTTGCCGGCCTGGGCACGCTCTATCGCGCCGAGGTTTTGTACCTGACCGGTGTGCATCCACGTCGACCCGTCGGCCGGGTCGCGAATTTGGCGCGCATGGTCGAGCTCGCCCACGATCTGCTGCACGCCAATCGGAACACCTTCGATCAGGTCACCACCGGCAATGCGCGCCGGGGTGAGCAGCACTGGGTCTTTCAGCGCCCGAACCGGCCGTGCCGCCGCTGCGGCTCCGCGATCCGGGCCGAGACCTTCGGGCCCGCCGGGGCGGAACGGCCGAGCTATTGGTGCCCCGCTTGCCAGCCGGAATGAGCAACGCCTGTCACGCGGCCGCGCTGCGGGCGCGCTCGCTCATTTCAGCCGATCCCCCACCTCACGCCACAGCGCCGCGTAGGCCAAACCGGCCGGGCTGCGCGGCGCCCACTGGACGACTGGTGCCCGGCGCACGCCCATTTGCTCGACCACGGAGGCGATCGGGATCACCGTTTCGGCCAGTTCGACCCGGCCGTCCGGGGGGCGACTGGTCAGCTCGCGATGCAGCCGCCGGCGGCGGTCGACCATGGACAGGAACGCGAGTATCGGCGGCGTGCGGCCCTTGGTGCCGGCGGCGAAGTCGGCGAGTTGGTCCAGCGTCCGCAGCGACAGTGGGGAGGGCAGCACCGGGGCGAGCAGGAGATCGGCGGCCCGCACGACGTTCTCCGAGATGAGCGAGACGCTGGGGGCACAGTCCATGATCACCAGGTCGTATTCGGCGCCAAGACCCTCCAGTAACAGACCCAGCTGCCGAGTGGGCTTCTTCTGGTGGTCCAGCCACAGGTCCAGGTGCCGGTAGGAGAAGTCGGCGGGCAGCAGATCGAGGTTGTCGAAGTCGCTGGCCTTGACCGCCTCGGCCGGGGTGAGGCTGCGGCGTACCAACGCCCGCGCGCCGCCCTTGACCTTCGGTCGGACGCGGAAGAGGAAGGTCGCCCCGCCCTGCGGGTCGAGGTCCCACAGGAGCACCCGCCGGCCCTCCGCGGCGGCCAGCCAGGCGAGGTTTGCCGCGGCGGTTGTCTTTCCGACCCCGCCCTTGATGCTGTACGAGGCGAGCACGTTCATGACGCGGACACCATGGCCGCGAATTGCTTGCGATTCGTGCGGGCATCGAACCGATTCCAGCGGTCGGAGAACGCGGCGTGAGCAGCTTCCTGACGCAACCTCAGATCGTTTTCGATACGTCCCATCGTCAGCAGTGTCTCGATCGGGGCGGCGCCGCCGCGCAGTTCCTCGGCGCAGCTGCGCACCAGCAGCCGGTGCGATTCCGCGTCCTGGAACTCCCCGAGGTTGTCCTGGAGGCGTTTGAGCTCATCGACGATTCTGCGGTGCGCGCGCTGGTCGTAGAGGGAGGCGAAGAACTCCAACAGGTAGCGCAGCTCCTTGCAGCGCTTGCGCAGGTCGTGCAGCGCCTCGGCGGGGGAATCGACCCGGATCGCCCGGCCGCGTTTGGCCACCCGCCGCCACGCCCTCGAGAGCAGGTTGTGGGCCACCTCCGCGATCGCTGTCGTGGCGAGTGGACCCCCGGTGGTCGTCCGGGCCAAGTCGTGTCCCCAACCGGCGAGCAGGGCGGCGCACCGGTCCGAGCGCAGCACCCGGTTCAGTGCGGCATGAGCCCGGCGGCAGCGGCGCTCGACCAGGCGCCGGAACGGCTCGGCCGGGCCGGCCTCCGCGACCTCGCCGAAGCCGAGCAGGTACACGTCGAGGTCACGACTGAGCGAGGTGGCGTCGGCCAACCACTTCAGCTCACCCGCGTAGCGCTGCCGGGTCGGCTCGTCGAGGATTCCCTCGGCCACCTTGAGCACGGACCGGGACCGGCGCACCGCGACCCGCAGGTCGTGGAGGAACTCGGTGTCGAGCTCCCGCAGGGTGCCGTCGAGGTTGTCCCGCACGATCTCCAGCAGCTCGGCGAACGTCTCGGCGAAGGCCTCGCCGGCCGGAGTCTCCGCTCGGAAACTGCCGGTGGGCTTGGACTTGTGACGCCCGGGTTCGACGCCGGTGGCCAGGGCCAGGGCCGCGAACACCGAGGTCTGCACCGGCGTGAGGCCGGACAGGGCACCCAGCTGTGCCGCTATCTTGCGCCCCTGCTTCTCGTATCCGCGGAGGGGCTCGACGCGCACCCGGACCACCCGGGGTGCCACGCCGTCCGCCGCCCACGGCCCCTCGATCACAACCCGGGCGACGGTCTTGTCCAGGTCGTCCAGCACGGCCAACAGCGATGTCGGGCCCTCCGCGGACAGCTTCGGGAGCAGCGCCCGGATCCCGATTGGACCCGCCACCCGGCCGCGGATCGGGCCGTCGGGGAGGGTGCGCGCGGTGACCGTCCGCCGTCCGACGGGGGCCCGATATATCGGAGCGCCGTCCAACTGGGTCAGCACCAGGCACTGCTGCCCGCCGCCGGTGCGCTGTTCCAACAGCAGGCCGGCCCGAAACAGGCTCCAGTCATGGGTGTCCAGCCACAGGCGCCGTTCCGTGTGGCTGTGCAGGAGTTGAGCCGGCAGCGATTCGCTCACCACGTCCAGCACCGACTGGTCGGTGGGGGCGTCGACCGCGAATTCGCCGGCCAAACCATCACCTCCGATTCGGAGGCGCAAACGCTATCGCTTGACCGTGCCGATGACCACGGCGGCGGGCCCTAGGCTCGGCGCGGACGAGTACGACAACCGGAGGTTGCCATGCCGCTGGACCCGCAGATCGCCGGGCTGCTCAAGCAGGCCGCGGCGATGGGCGCGAAGCCGCTCCACGAGCAGTCCGTGGCCGAGGCGCGCGCCGGTCTGGCGATGATGATGGCGCTGGGGGCCCGCAGCCTCGCCCGACCCGCCGTCGCGGACCGGGCGATTCCGGGACCGGGTGGGGAGCTGAGCCTGCGCATCTACACCCCGGAGGGTGTCGGGCCATTCGCCGTCCTGGTCTTCTTCCACGGCGGCGGGTTCGTGCTGGGTGACGTGGGGACCCACGACGGCGTCTGCCGGGAACTGGCCGTCGGGGCCGGCTGCGTCGTGGTCTCGGTGGACTACCGGTTGGCGCCGGAGCACAAGTTCCCGGCGGCACCCGACGACGCCGAGGCCGCCGTGCGCTGGACGTTCGAGGCCGCCGCGTCGGTCCAGGGCGATCCCACGCGGGTGGCGATCGGCGGCGAGAGCGCGGGGGCCAACCTGGCGGCAGTGGTCGCCCAACGACTGCGCGACGACGGTGGCCCGGCGCCGGTGGCGCAGCTGCTGGTGTACCCCACCGTGCAGATGAGCGGCGCCCCGACCCAGTCGATCCTGGACAACGCCGAGGGTTACCTCCTCACCGCGAAGGACATGCAGTGGTTCCTCGACCAGTACCTGTCCGATCCCGCGGACGCGGCCAACCCTTCCGCCTCGCCGGCGCTGGCCACCTCCCTTGCCGGGTTGCCGCCCGCGCTTGTGATCACCGCCGAGTTCGACCCGTTGCGGGACGAGGGTGAGGAATACGCCGCGGCGCTGCGGGCCGCGGGGGTCGAGGTCAAGGTCTCCCGCTACGACGGGGCCATCCACGGCTTCTGGACCTTCTTCGGCATGCTGAAGCTGGGTCGCGAGGCGATGGACGAATCCATCGAATGGCTGCGTGTACGCCTGACCACGCCCGAACTGTGACCAGTACCCCCGCGCGACCGCGGGGTCAGCGGCGCGCCTCGCAGTAGTCCTTCAGGCCCCGGATGCCCTGACCCATCACCTCGGTGAAGATCGGGCCGAGCTCGTCGGGCCGGACGTCCGCGCTGTAGATCACCAGCGACCCGGCCCCGTCGTCCAGGACGTCGAATGTGCCGATGTGGTGCTCCACGGGCAGACCGGACTTGATCGTGTACTGGAACCGGCGCAGGGCGGGGTCGTTTGTGACGGTGTCCTCGTCGATCTCGGTTCCATCGCCGAGGACGACGACGCGCCCGGTGGGGGTGGCGCTCGCCTTCGCGATCGGCCCGAACCAGGCCGCGATCCCGGGGGCGTCGCTGACGACCTTCCATACCTCGTCGGCCGGCGCGGCGATGCGGATGTGGTGACGTACGGTGGCCATGGTGCCTCCCTGTGCGCGTGTCCCGAGTCCCGGCGTGCGGGGTCTAGGGTCGCATCAGAGGGGTGTCCACCCCAGACACCCTCCCGGGAGCCCAGAGACTGGAGGTCCGGTGATGAAGAGCGAGCATCGGGGCAAGGACGCCACGATCACCTACGACAGCGAGGTCTGCATTCACTCGGGCAATTGCGTGAAGGGACTCGCCTCCGTGTTCAACGTCGAGCGCGACCCCTGGATTGATCCCGACGGCGCGTCAGTCGCGGCGCTCAAGAACGCCATTCGCAATTGCCCCTCGGGGGCGCTGACGATCATGGTGCATTCCTGATCGTGTCGGCTCGGCACCGAACGCGGTGTCCAATCTGACGCTGAGTCATGCAAGTGCGACATGCAGCCGGGCGGTGGTCCCCGCGCGCGAGGAGCGCAGCTGCACCAGGTCGCACAGGCTGTTCACCAGCCACAGCCCGCGGCCGTAGCACCAGGTCAGGCTGGGCGTACGACGACCGGTCAACGGATCCCCGAGGGGACCCCGGTCGTGCACGTCGCAGACGATGTACCCCTCCTCCTGCCATATCGACAGCACGCCACTGCCGCCGCCGTGGGTGACGCTGTTGGTCACCAGCTCGCTGACGGCGAGCACCAGGTCTGAGCACCGGATCGGGTCCAGCTGCGCAAGCCGTGCCCGGACCAAGACCTGGCGGCGGGCCCAGGCCACGCTGCGCGCGCCGGCGAACGGCTCGCGGTGCGCCCGCGGCGGAGGAGGGGGCAACGCGGCGGCGAACTCATCGGGTGCCGCCGCTGCTTGGGCGGCCTCGGGCGGCAGCGCCCCGCAGGTGGCCATGTGTGTGCTCTTGGCGTCGACCAGCTCCCGGGGCCCGCAGACCTCGGTGTCGTAGAGGCAACGCAGCAGCAGGCCGCCACCGGTTCCGGAAAGTGCCTCGGCCAGCAGCCGTTCGTGCAGCTGCGCCTCGGTGATTTCGGCCTGACGGGCGCCGGGGCGCAGCGGTTCGTCGATGCCGCGCACCCACGGACGACCCTGCTCGGCGACGAACGCCCGCAAAGTCGGGATCAATGTGCACGGATTGGCCCGCGGGCTCTTGTCCAGGAACACGATCGCGTCCGCGTCGGCGCCAAGGGCCGCCCGCAGCGCGGCTGCTCGCGGCGGTTGCAGCATCACCAGCGTGGGCTCCCCGAGTGCGGCCGCCTCACGCAGGAAGGGGACCGTGCGCGAGAGCAGGTCGGCCGTGCCGCGGTAGAAGTCGGCCTCATGGATGAGTGCCGGGCGCGTGTGGGCTCTCGAGCATGCGGCGCCCTCCAACGTCGCGTACGGCTGCGGCATCGTTTGGGTCATCGGTCCTCCCGGTTCGGTCCGCCGGCGGCGAAGCTGCCTCGCTTGAAACCTCGGGTAAAGGAACAACCAACTTGAGGGGTGGCCGGCAAATCTTCGGACCCGCCGCCGGGTCGGGCATTCTCCGTGACCCGGCCTTGTTGCACCGGCGTGAGCGTTTCCCGGCGAAGCGTGCTGCGCGGGCTCGGGTTGGGGGCTGCCGCCGCGCTCGGCGGGTGCGGACACCGGACGGCCGCGGGCGGGCAACCCACTCCGTCCCCGGCAACGCAGCGCATCCCGTCCGCCACACCGCGCGGGCAGCTGCCCCCGGCCACGCCTTGGCGGGCCCGGTCGGGGGAGGTCAAGCCCGAGGTCAAGGCCCGCGCCACCCAGCTGCTGCAGCTGGTGGGCACGTGGTCCGACGGCCGAGGCGATCCCGGCGCAGCCGGTCGGCGTCTGGGTGCGGCCGGGTACAACCCCGGGCTGGCCGCCCGGCTCGATTTCCTGACCCCGAACGCCGCCGCTGCGACCACGTTGGTCACCGACGCCCAATACGGCGGAATTCTCAGCGACTCGGCGAGCGTGCTGATCCCCGTCGTGCAGTGGTATAGCGCACCGGATGGATCGGTCGTTCGGCACGGCAGCACCTTCGACGTGCGCCTGAGCCGGTCCGGGTCGGAGTGGACGGTCACGGAGATCCACCCGGCCGCGCCCGGACCGCCCGCGGGCAACCTGTCGGCGTCTGCGAACGCGGTGCTGGCGAACGACCGGATCCGCTTGACCGACAGTGCCCGGGCGGATGTGGTGGCCGGTCAGGTGCACGACTCGGTCCTGGACGCGCTGCAGGAGCTCGCTCGCCGGAACGTCCTCGACGTGAGCGTGCTGCGTTCCGGGCACCCGCTGTTGGTGTTCGGCACCGATCGGCCCAGTGACCATCCGTACGGGCGCGCGGCCGACGTCTGGGCGATCGACGGGGCCACGGTCGTGGACCCGGCGAACCGGGATGTGGTCACCGCTTTCATGCGCGCGGCGGCGCGCACGGGGCCGTGGCAGGTCGGCGGGCCCGTCCTCCCGGACGGGGGGAACATGTTCTTCAGCGACGACACCCACCACGACCACGTGCACATGGGGTTTCACACCTGAGCTGCCGCGGGTTCGAAGGCGCGTCCGGAGTCTCTGGCAGCCTGAACCGGCCACCCGACCCCCCGGAGGTCCGAATGCGTGCCCGGGGTCCGCTGCCGGTCCTGCCGACGCTCCTCGCCCTCGCGACGGCGGCGTGCGCCGGCTCGGCCCCGGTGGACGTGGCGGCAGTGTCGCATCCGTCGCAGCTGGTCGGGCTCTGGGTGGCGGAGGGCGCCACGATCCCACCCGGCACCGTGCTCAAGTTCAAGGCCGACGAGCACTTGTTCCTGTTCTCCGCCTGCGGCGCACCGTTCGGGCGCTGGCGTGCCGTCCCCGGCGGCGCGTTCAGCGCGATCCTGACGGTGGCCGCGCCCGATTGTCCCCCGATTCCCGGGCCGGACGAGTGGGAGCGCAATACCCCGGTCTGGTTGCGGTCGGTGGTGACCTTTCGCCCCGATGGGAGCAGCCGGGTTCTCCTCGACGGCTCGGGGCGGACGGTCGCGACGCTGCGGGCGACCGCGACCGCGCCGGGCGAACTCCTCCTCGGCGAGCAGGGACCGCCCGACCCGCCCTCGCCGACCGAGCTGGCCCGCCTGGACGGCGTGCCGTCGCCGCACCGAAGGCCCGGCGCGGCGCACCCGGCGGATCTGACGGGGCGTTGGATCGTTGCCGACCCGGCCCTGCGGCGCCCGGACGCCTACGTCCGGTTCGGGGCCGACGGGACGCTGAAGGTGCGCGATGGGTGCAATTCCGCCCGCGGCCGGTGGACGCTGACACACGGCGGATCATTCGCGGCGGTGCTGTCGCGCTCCGACGTGGTCGCCTGCGACAACGTCAAGTTTGCCGACTGGCTCCAACTGGCGGACTGGGCCACTCGGGACGGGGACCGGTTGGTGTTCACCGGCGCCGACGATCATGAGCTCGGGGCCCTGATCAGGTCGGATTGACGCCGCCGCGGCGGCCCCGCCGGAGCCGGCGGGGCCGCGTGGGCGATCAACCGTTCTTGGGCGGCGCTGCGGTTGGCGGAGGCTGCGTCGGCGGCGACGTCGGTGGCGACGTCGGTGGCTGCGTGGGCGGCGCCGACGATGGATCGCCGGGTGCGGTCGTTGGGGTGGCCGCGGACGTCGGCTCCGGTGTCGCGGCCGGCGACGATGCCGCCTTGGGCGTGGGCGTGGGCGTCGGCGTCGGGGTCGGTGGCGGGGGCGGTGCTGGGGCGGCGAGTGGAAGCAACACCGTCGCCGGCGCCGGGGGAGCCGGGTCGGCGGGCATCGACCGGCCGACGATCCGGAGCGCGTGCTCCAGGTTGTTCGCGTACAGCCCGTTGACGCCGGTCTTCAGGATCTCCGACACCGAAAGCGGAGCACCTTCCACCGGCAGCACGAGGTCACCCTTGCCGAGCGCGGCCTTGATGTACTTCGAGCCGAGGACCCCGGTGCCGCTGCTGAACGGCACCATCACCGGATAGTTGTGCTTCCAGTCCTTCTTGCTGTGCACCATGCGGCCCAGCCGGTACGCCCCGGCCTTCCGCAGCCGCTTGAGGACCGTGTCGTTCTCCCCGACGAAATCCGTGCGGGCGTTGTTCATGCTCTCGGACTTCACCACGTTCACCAGATGGTTGGCCTGGCCCTGCGACACCTTGGGCTTGATGTGCAGGTAGACGTGGACGGTGTTGGAGTGCGAGCCGATGTAGGTGACCGCGTCTATCAGGCGCGGCACGCGGACTGGATAGTGGGAGCCGCCGAACCAACTCCCGGCGTCGCACATGGACAGGATCGCCCACGTGAGCTCGTCAACCAGACCCTTGCACTGTGCTCCCCGAGTGGTGCGGTCCACGGTGTCGTCGTGCATCGCGACCGCGGTGCCGTCCCGGGTGAACCGAACGTCGAACTCGATTCCGTCGGCGCCGTGCTTGATCGCGTCGCCGAACGATTCCAGCGTCGACTCCGGGTCGTCGGCCATGTCGCCGCGGTGTGCCACCACCTCGAAATGGCCGGCCGCGGCTGCGGTGCCGATGCCGGAGGTCGCCAGGGCCCCGACGGCGACGGCGCCCGCAATAGCGGTGTTGAGCAGCAAACGTCGCCGGCGGCGGCGGGGCGCGGATTCGATCTCCGCAGCGGCGTGGTCGTTCGGGTGGCTCACGTTCCCCCCTGGTCGGAGCCTGAAGCTGATGGGTTGCCGTTTTCGACGTGCTTCGCGGAGTCGGGGTTATCCCGAACGGTTGATGATTGGGTCAACCTTTCGGTTGAGCCGGGGATATTTCCCGCGGAGTCCGGCAATTCGAATGCTCATAGCCGAACTGACGCATCATCAGGTACCGGTTTCCTCGACAAGACCCGCCCGGCCTCGCGGGCGTCCGCCTCGCCCGGGAGATTGGTGCCCGACGGGGACGAAAGCGGAAGGAATCCACCGATGACCGAGCAATCCGCCGCAGTGGCGCTCGCCGCCGACCCGAGGCTGACCTTCGAGGGTGAAATCGCCGTTTTGTCGCTGGGCGCCGGTGAGGGGAGGTTCAGCGGGGATTCGGTCGCGGCTCTGCACGCCTGCCTGGACGAGGTGGAGTCCTCCGAGGCCACCGCGCTGATCACCACCGCCGATTCGAAGGTCTGGTCGAATGGCTTCGACACCACCTGGCTGGCGACGCATGTCGAGGCCGCCCCGGCGACGATCCAATCCGCCGAGCGGCTGTTCGGGCGGCTGCTGACCTTCCCGATCCCCACGGTGGCCGCGATTGGTGGGCACGTTTTCGCCGGTGGGGTGATGCTCGCCGTGGCCCACGACGTGCGGCTGATGCGTGCCGACCGCGGTTACCTATGCCTGCCGGAGGTGGACCTGGGAGTGGTGTTCACCCCCGGCATGACGGCTTTGCTCACCGCCACGATGACCCCGGCCACCGCGCACCGGGCCATCGTGCTCGGCCATCGGTTCACCGCACCGGAGGCGGTGGCCGCCGGGTTGGTCACCGAGGCCGTCTCGCTGGAGGAAATGCCCGTGCGGGCCCGCGAGATTGCCGCTGCGCTCGGTGGGCGGGATCGAGCCACCGTGGCCGAGCTCAAGCGTCGGGTCTACCCCGAGGCCGCGACCACTCTGGGCGCCACCCCGCCGGAGCGGGCCCTACTCGAGGCCCTCGCCGCCGCAGTCAGCTGACCCGGCCGACCGGTAGGCAGGGCTCGTCCACGACGCCCAACGTCTGCAGGATCGCGCGGAATTTCGCGTCGGCCTCGGCCAACTCCGTGTCCGGGTCGGAGTCCGCGACGATCCCGCAGCCGGCGAACAGTCGCAGCCGATCGCCCTCGACCCGGGCGCAGCGCAGCGCGATGCCCCACTCGCCGTCCCCGGCCGCGTCCATCCAGCCCACCGGACCGGCGTAGCGGCCCCGGTCCATTCCCTCCAGGTCGGCGATGACCCGGGCGGCGACAGGCGTCGGGGTGCCGCAGACTGCCGCTGTGGGGTGCAGCCGACCGGCCAGCGTCAGCGCGCACTCCGCGCCCCGTAGAGTCCCCGTGACCTCCGTGGCCAGGTGCACCACGTTGGGCAGCGCCAGCACCGCGGGCGCCTGAGGTACCGTCAGATCGCTGCAGTACGGCTCCAGTGCGGCTGCCGCGGAGAGCGCGGCGTAGGCGTGTTCCTCGCGGTCCTTGGACGAATCCCACAGCCGTGCGGCCAGTTCGGCATCAGCCTCGCCGTCACCGGGACGTTCCCGCCAGGCGGTGCCCGCCAGCACCCGCGAGCAGACCGACTCCCCGAAGCGCCGGATCAGCAGCTCCGGCGTGGCTCCAACCAGGCCGTCGACGGTGAACGTGAAGCACTCGGGGTAGCCGGCGGCCAGTTCGCGCAGCACGTGCCGGACATCGATGGGCGCGGGCGCGTGCGCCAGCAGATCCCGGGCCAGCACGACCTTCGCCAGGTCCCCGGCGCGGATGCGGCGGATCGCCGCGCCGACCGCGTCCCGCCAGCCTAATGCGGACAGCGCTCCATCGCTGATGCGCACGCCGGAGGGCGGCTGCGGCGCGGCTGCGGCGGGCATGGGCTCGACCGGGGTCGACCCCACCGTCGTCAGCCAGCTGCAGCCGTCCCGACGGCCGAGCAACATCCGGGGCACAACCAGAACCGACGAGGTGGGACCGTCGGCGAACGCGAAGCTGCCGAACACGACCGGACCGCAGCCCGGCAGGCCGACCTCGTCCTCGACGACCGCCCCGGCCACCAGCGATCGCCACCACGAGACCGCGCGGCGGAAGCGGTCGTGCCCGCGCACGGTCAGCCGGGCGGCCTCACCCCAGCCGATCAGTCCGTCGCCGGAGTGGATCCACGCCAACGGCGCGCCATTGGGTAGGGCATCGGCCAGCGCGGCCGCGGGGCCGGGGGTCCCTTCGTCGAGCCGCACCGTGCGCACGACCAGCGGTTCCGAGGCCGCCGCAGTGCTCACCGGCCCAGCTCCCATACGTCAGGCACACCCACCTCTGCCATCCCCCGAGGGCACGGGCTCGGACCCCGCCGCATTCCCGCCGCTCGTGGCGACGCACCGTCAGAGTACGCGCGCCCCGCCGCCCCCGGCCCGGCGGCCCGACACCACCCCCCTGTACGGGCGCCGCCGGCCCGGCAGGATGGGTGCGTGGCACGGGCAACGCTGGAGAAGCGGCCGGACGAGGTGGCGGCGATGTTCGATCGCGTTGCCCGCCGCTACGACCTGGCCAATGACGTGCTCAGCCTCGGTCGCACCCGGCGCTGGCGGCGCGAGGTTGCCCGCGCCGTCGGGGCGCGGCCCGGTGAACTGGTCCTGGACCTGGCCGGCGGAACCGGCACCAGCGCGCTGCCGTTCGCAGCGGCCGGGGCCAAACCGGTCTGCTGCGACTTCTCCCTCGGGATGATCGGCGTCGGCCGGCGCCGGGCGCCGGGCCTGGACTTCGTCGCCGGGGACGCGATGCGCCTGCCGTTCGCGGACGCCCGCTTCGACGTGGTGACGGTCAGCTTCGGTCTGCGCAACGTCGCCGACCCGGCGCTGGCCGCCGCGGAGATGTTGCGGGTCACCCGGCGGGGCGGGCGTCTGGTCGTGTGTGAGTTCAGCCGGCCGACGTGGGGACCGTTCGACACGGTCTACACCGAATACCTGATGCGCGCGCTGCCGGCACTCGCACGCCGCGTCAGCAGCAACCCGGACGCCTACGTCTACCTGGCCGAGTCCATCCGGGCCTGGCCCGCGCAGCGGGAGCTGGCCGCGCTGCTCGGCGCGGCGGGCTGGAGCAAGGTTGGCTGGCGCAACCTGTCCGGGGGGATCGTCGCGCTCCATCGTGGTGTGCGCGCTGCCTGAACCGGCGCGCCGGCGGCGATTGGTCGGGGCGTAGACTGCCCGCAAGGCGTTCTCGTGAAACCGTTCACAAGGGTGGTCCCCAGTGACGCAGACGGCCGTTTCAGCCAACCACCGGGATGCCGACGTGGTCGTGGTGGGCGCCGGCCCCGCGGGCTCCACCGCCGCCTTCCACCTGGCCCGGGCGGGGCTGAGCGTGGCGCTGCTGGAGAAGGCAACCTTCCCGCGCGAGAAGGTCTGCGGCGACGGGTTCACCCCGCGCGGGGTGAGGCAACTGGTCGCGATGGGCATTTCCACGCGCCCGGAGGACGGCTGGATCCGCAACCAGGGCCTGCGGATCATCGCCGGCAGATCGCGCCTGGAGGTGCGCTGGCCCGATCTGGCCAGCTTCCCCGACTACGGCCTGGTCCGCCCGCGCCTGGACTTCGACGAAATGCTGGCCCGGCACGCCGAGAAGGCCGGGGCCCGGCTCTACGAGGGCACGACCGTCACCGCCCCGGTCCTGGACGAGCGCAGCGGCCGGGTCCTCGGCGTAACCGCGCGGCGGGACGGCGAGCCGCGCGAGTTCCGCGCCCCGATCACGCTGGCCTGTGACGGGAACTCCAGCCGGCTGGCGCTCACGCTCGGCCTGCACCTGCGGGGCGACCGCCCGATGGGCGTGGCCATCCGTACCTACTACGCCAGCCCCCGCCACGACGACGACTATCTCGAGTCCTGGTTGGAGTTGTGGGACCGCTCGAACGGCCGGGAGGAGCTGCTGCCCGGCTACGGCTGGGTGTTCGGCGTCGGCAACGGCACCAGCAACATAGGGCTCGGGATCCTCAACACGTCCACCGCTTTCCGACGCACCAACTACAAGGCGATGCTGCGCAGCTGGCTGGACTCCACCCCGGAGGAGTGGGGCTTCCGGGAGGCCAACCGGCGCGGCGAGGTTGCGGGCGCCGCGCTCCCGATGGGCTTCAACCGCGTCCCCCAGTACAGCCGCGGGGTGCTCCTGGTAGGGGACGCCGGCGGCATGATCAACCCCTTCAACGGCGAGGGCATTGCCTACGCGATGGAGGCCGCCGCGCTCGCCGCCGAGATCGTCGTCCAGGCGCTGGTGGCCCGTAGCGAGGCCGGTCGCGAGCGGGTGCTCAACTCCTACCCGCGGGTGCTGCGGGAGACCTGGGGCGGCTACTTCACCCTCGGCCGAATGTTCGTCAACGCCATCGGGAACCCCGCCTTCATGAAGTTCGCCACCCGCCACGGGCTGACCCGCCCGACGCTGATGCGACTAACCCTCAAACTGCTCGCGAACCTGACCGACCCGACCGGCGGCGACGCCATGGACCGGCTGATCAATGGCCTGTCGAAGCTCGCCCCGGCGGCCTGACCCGATGCCGACGCAAATCGATGCGATCCATAGGATTAGGCGCTTTCGGCGCCGGCCCGCGCAGGAGGAAGGAGTGGCGCGATGAACGGCAATGTCTACATCCCGATCGCCGTGCTCGCCGCGCTGGCCTTCGGGTTCGCCGCCTTCTCGGTCGTGGCCGGGCGGCTGACCGGCCCGCGGCGCTACAACCGCGCCAAGCTCGATGCCTACAAGTGCGGCATCCAGCCGACCCCGCAGCCGATCGGCGGCGGCCGGTTCCCGGTCAAGTACTTCCTGACCGCGATGCTGTTCATCATCTTCGATGTCGAGATCATCTTCCTCTACCCGTGGGCCGTCACCTTCGACTCGTTCGGCATCGCGATCCTGATCGAGATGGTGCTGTTCATCGTCACGGTGTTCGTGCCGTTCGTCTACGTCTGGCGCCGGGGCGGTCTGGATTGGGACTGACGCCGCCTCACTTTCCATACGGCCCGGGGGACTGTCCATGGGGATAGAGGAGAAGCTGCCCAGCGGCTTCCTGCTCAGCACGGTCGAGGGCCTGGCCGGCTACATGCGGAAGAGCTCGCTGTGGCCCGCCACGTTCGGGCTCGCCTGCTGCGCCATCGAGATGATGGCCACCGGCACCGGCCGCTACGACATCGCGCGCTTCGGCATGGAGGCCTTCCGTGCCTCGCCGCGCCAGGCCGACCTGATGATCGTGGCCGGCCGGGTGAGCCAGAAGATGGCCCCGGTCCTGCGTCAGATCTACGACCAGATGACCAACCCGAAGTGGGTCCTGGCGATGGGCGTGTGCGCCTCGTCGGGCGGGATGTTCAACAACTACGCGATCGTGCAGGGTGTCGACCACGTGGTGCCTGTCGACATCTACCTGCCCGGCTGCCCGCCGCGCCCGGAAATGCTGCTCGACGCGATCCTCAAGCTGCACGCGCAGATTCAGCAGACCAAGCTCGGCGCGCACGCCGTTAAGGCACGACAGGTCTCCGAGGCCGAGGCGCTGCTGGCGGCGCCCACCTCCGAAATGCGGGGGTTGCTCAGATGAGCGTGGAACAGCCGGCTGCCACCCAGCCGGAGAACCTGCCCACGCCTCCGGACGCGCAGGGCACGACGGTGGACGTGCGCCGGGGCATGTTCGGGGTGCGCGGCACCGGGGACACCTCCGGCTACTCCGGCCTGGTCCGCCACGTGACGCTGCCCGCCGCCACGCCGCGTCCGTACGGCGGTTGGTTCGACGAGCTCGCCGACGACCTGCGGCGCGCGCTGATCCCGTCCGCTCTGGATTGGCACGAGGCGATCGAGGCTGTGGTGGTGGACCGCGGCGAACTCACCTTCCACGTGCGCCGGGAGCGGTTGCTCGAGGTTGCCCGGGCGTTGCGTGATGACCCGTCACTGCGCTTCGAGCTGTGCAGCGGGGTATCCGGTGTGCACTACCCCCATCAGACCGATCGGGAGCTGCACGCCGTCTATCACCTGCTCTCGATCACCCACAACCGGCGAATCCGCCTGGAGGTCTCGGCACCCGACGACGACCCGCACATCCCGTCGCTGTACCCGGTCTACCCGACCAACGATTGGCACGAGCGGGAGACCTACGACTTCTTCGGCATCATCTTCGACGGCCATCCGGCGTTGACCCGCATTGAGATGCCGGACGACTGGCCCGGCCACCCGCAGCGCAAGGACTATCCGCTGGGCGGCATTCCGGTGGAGTACAAGGGCGCGACGATCCCGCCGCCGGACGAGAGGCGGTCGTACAACTGATGACCGAGCAATACGTGGGCACCTCGTCGACGGCCGATCCCTACGCCACCGCGACCGACACCGCCTCGGGCCGTGTGTTCAACCTGACCGGGGGGGACTGGGACAACATCGTCACCGACCTCGGCGAGGCCCCGGAGGAACGGATCGTCGTCAACATGGGTCCGCAGCACCCGTCCACTCACGGCGTGCTTCGACTGATCCTCGAACTGGACGGGGAGACGGTGACCGAGGCCCGCTGCGGCATCGGCTACCTCCACACCGGGATCGAGAAGAACTGCGAGTACCGCAACTTCACCCAGGGCGTCACGTTCGTGACCCGCATGGACTACCTGTCGCCGTTCTTCTCCGAGACCGCGTACTGCCTGGCCACCGAGAAGCTGCTGGGGATAACCGACCAGATCCCGGAGCGGGCATCGGTGGTTCGGGTGCTGCTGATGGAGCTCAACCGGGTCAGCTCACACCTGGTCGCGCTGGCCACCGGCGCCATGGAGCTGGGCGCGATCACGCCGATGATGTTCGGCTTCCGGGAGCGGGAGCTGATCCTGGACATCTTCGAGGAGATCAGCGGGTTGCGGATGAATCACGCGTTCATCCGCCCCGGTGGGCTGGCCGGTGATGTGCCGGATTCGGCGATCGAGAAGATCCGCGATCTGCTGAAGATCTGGCCCAAACGGGCGGCCGACATCGTCAAGCTGCTCAGCGGGCAGCCGATTTGGCAGGGCCGCACCGTCAACATCGGTTACCTGGACCTGACCGGGTGCATGGCGCTCGGGATAACCGGACCGATCCTGCGCGCCACCGGGTTGCCGCACGACCTCCGCAAGTCTCAGCCGTACTGCGGCTACGAGAGCTACGAGTTCGACGTGATCACCGACACCAGCTGCGACGCCTGGGCCCGCTATCTGATCCGGGTCCGCGAGATGAACGAGTCGATGCGGATCGTCGAACAGTGCCTGGACAGGTTGCGGCCGGGTCCGGTCATGGTCGCGGACCGCAAGATCGCCTGGCCCGCGCAGCTCTCACTGGGCGGGGACGGCCTGGGCAACTCCCTCGATCACATCCGCAAGATCATGGGCGAATCGATGGAGGCCCTGATCCACCACTTCAAGCTGGTCACCGAGGGCTTCCGGGTGCCCGCCGGGCAGGTTTACGTCGCGGTCGAGTCACCACGCGGGGAGCTCGGGGTGCACATGGTCTCCGACGGCGGCACCAGGCCCTACCGCGTGCACTTCCGCGACCCCTCGTTCACCAACCTCCAGTCGGTGGCGGCGATGAGCGAGGGCAGCCTGGTCGCCGACGTGATTGCCGCGGTTGCCTCGATCGATCCGGTGATGGGGGGCGTCGACAGATGACGCACCGTCACATCAACGCGGGGAGTGCCGCGCGATGCCGTTGAGTGCGTCCACCCGGGAGAGCATGCGGCAGATCATCGCGCGCTACCCGCAATCCCGCTCGGCCCTGCTGCCGATGCTGCACCTGTGCCAGGCCGAGGAGGGATACGTCAGCCCCGCCGCGGTGGCGATGTGCGCCGAGGAACTGGGCCTGACCGTCGCGGAGGTCGGCGCCGTGGCGACGTTCTACACGATGTACAAGCGGCGCCCGATCGGTGATTACCACGTCGGCGTCTGCACGAACACGCTGTGCGCGATCATGGGCGGGGATGCGATCTTCGCCGAGCTGAAGGAGCACCTGGGGATCGGCAACGACGAGACCACCCCGGACGGCAAGGTGACGCTGGAGCACATCGAGTGCAACGCCGCCTGCGACTACGCGCCGGTGATGACCGTCAATTGGGAGTTCTTCGACAACCAGACCCCGTCCTCGGCCAAGGCGCTGGTCGACGACCTGCGCAAGGGCAATCCGGTCTCCCCGACCCGCGGGGCGGGCCCGGTTTGCACGTGGCGGGAGGCCGCCCTGGTGCTGGCCGGGTCCCCCGACGGCCGCGCCGACGAGGGCCCCGCAGCCGGGCCTGCCTCGCTGCTCGGCCTACAGATCGCGGCGGCGCGCGGCGAGAGCGCCCCCCCGATGCCCGAGGGGAGGATCTGACGGATGCTCACCCCCGTACTGTCCGCGCGCTGGGGCGACCCCGAAGCCTGGAGGATCGACACTTACGAGCGCGACGGCGGCTACCGCGCCGCCCGGGCCGCACTGCGCTGGAACCCCGACGATCTCATCGCGCTGGTCAAGGACTCCGGCCTGCGCGGGCGCGGCGGGGCGGGATTCCCGACCGGGATGAAGTGGGGCTTCATTCCACAGGGCGACGGCAAGCCGCACTACTTGGTGGTCAACGCCGACGAGTCCGAACCGGGCACGTGCAAGGACATCCCGCTGATGATGGCCGACCCGCACGTGCTGATCGAGGGTGTGATCATCGCGGCCTACGCGATCCGCGCCAACCACGCGTTCATCTACGTCCGCGGCGAGGTGTTGCACGTCCTGCGTCGCATGCACCAGGCGGTGTCGGACGCATACGCGCGCGGCTATGCGGGCAAGGGCATCTTCGGTACCGACTACGACCTGGAGATCGTCGTGCACGCCGGTGCCGGCGCGTACATCTGCGGTGAGGAGACCGCACTGCTGGACTCGTTGGAGGGCCGCCGCGGCCAGCCCCGACTGCGCCCGCCGTTCCCCGCCGTCGCCGGGCTCTACGGCTCCCCGACCGTCATCAACAACGTCGAATCGATTGCCTCGGTGCCCTCGATCGTGGCCGGCGGCGCGGAGTGGTTCTCCTCGATGGGCACCGAGAAGTCCAAGGGCTACACCCTGTACTCGCTGTCCGGCCACGTGGCCAACCCGGGCCAGTTCGAGGCCCCGCTGGGGGTGACGCTGCGTCAGCTGCTGGAGCTGGCGGGCGGAATGCGACCCGGGCACCGGTTGAAGTTCTGGACCCCCGGTGGCTCGTCGACGCCAATCCTGACCGACGCACATCTGGATGTCCCGCTGGACTACGAGGGCGTGGGCGCGGCCGGCTCGATGCTCGGCACCAAGGCGTTGCAGTGCTTCGACGAAACCACCTGCGTGGTCCGGGCGGTGCTGCGCTGGACGGAGTTCTACGCGCACGAGTCGTACGGCAAATGCACTCCGTGCCGCGAGGGCACCTACTGGCTCGTGCAGCTGCTGCGCCGGTTGGAGAACGGTCGGGGCGAGCCGGAGGAGATCGACACCCTGCTGGACCTGTCGGACAACATCCTGGGGCGGTCGTTCTGCGCGCTCGGCGACGGAGCGACCAGTCCGATCACCTCCTCGGTTGAGTACTTCCGGGATGAGTACCTGGCCCACCTATCCGGTGGCGGCTGCCCGTTCGACCCCATGGCGTCAACCGTGTTCGCCGAAGCGAGTGTCCGATGACGATCACCCACGGCGCCGGGGGCGCACCGGTCCAGTCCACGGACCTGGTCAACCTGACCGTGGACGGGATCCCCGTGGCGGTGCCCAAGGGCACGCTGGTGATCCGGGCCGCCGAGGCCGTGGGGATCCAGGTCCCCCGCTTCTGCGACCATCCCCTGCTCGACCCGGTCGGAGCCTGCCGCCAGTGCCTGGTCGAGGTTGGCGGCCAGCGCAAGCCGGTGGCCTCGTGCACCACCCCGGTGAGCGAGGACATGGAGGTGCACACGCAGCTGAGCTCGCCGGTGGCGGACAAGGCGCAGCAGGGCGTGATGGAACTGTTGCTGATCAACCATCCGCTGGATTGCCCGGTGTGCGACAAGGGCGGCGAGTGCCCGCTGCAGAATCAGGCGCTTTCGAACGGTCGCGCAGACTCCCGGTTCACCGACGTCAAGCGAACCTTCGAAAAGCCAATCGCGATCTCGGCGCAGGTGCTGCTCGACCGCGAGCGCTGCGTACTTTGTGCCCGCTGCACCCGCTTCTCCCAGCAGATCGCGGGCGATCCGTTCATCGACATGTTCGAACGGGGTGCGCTGCAACAGGTCGCCATTTACGAGGACGCGCCGTTCGAGTCCTACTCCTCCGGCAACACCATTCAGATCTGCCCGGTCGGTGCGCTCACCTCGGCGGCCTACCGGTTCCGCTCCCGGCCGTTCGATCTGATCTCGACCCCGAGTGTGTGCGAACACTGCTCCGGCGGGTGTGCGCTGCGCACCGACCACCGGCGCGGCAAGGTCATGCGTCGCCTGGCCGGCGAGGACCCGGAGGTCAACGAGGAGTGGAACTGTGACAAGGGTCGGTTCGCCTTCGCCTACGCGAATCGTCAGGACCGGATCACCACCCCGCTGATCCGGGACGCGGACGGCGCGCTGGTGCCGACCTCGTGGCCGGAGGCGCTGGCGCTGGTCGCGACGAGGCTCGAGGCCGAACGCGGCCGGGTCGGCGTGCTGGTCGGTGGGCGGATGACGGTTGAGGACAACTACGCCTACGCGAAGTTCGCCCGGGTAGCGCTGGACACCAACGACATCGACTTCCGGGCTCGCCCACACTCGGGCGAGGAGTTGGACTTCCTCGCCGCGCACGTCGTCGGGCGCGGGTTGATGGCGGGCACTCCCGGTTCGATGACCCACTCCGGGTTGGAGACCGCGGGCACGGTCCTGCTGGTCGGGCTCGAGGTCGAGGAGGAGGCCGCGGGGGTGTTCCTGCGGCTGCGCAAGGGTTGGCTCAAGCGAACCGTCACGGTCTACTCGATCGCCCCGTTCGTGACGAACGGCCTGGCCAAGTGCGGTGGCACGGTGCTGCCGACCGTCCCCGGCGACGAACCCGCCGTCCTCGACCGGCTGTCTTCGCCGGCGTCCGGCCCCGAGGCGAGCGTGGTCGAGGGCCTGAGCCGGCCGGGCGCGGCAATCCTGGTGGGTGAACGTGCCGCCGGTATCCCCGGAACGCTCGCGGCGGTCGCCCGGCTGGCCGCGGCCACCGGCGCGCAGATCGTCTGGATACCCAGGAGGGCCGGGGAGCGCGGGGCACTCGAGGCCGGCGCCGCACCGACGTTGCTGCCCGGCGGGCGGGGGGTCGACGACGAGGCCGCCCGCCGCGAGGTGGGCGCGGCCTGGGGCGTGGTTGATCTGCCGAGCGCGCCCGGACGGGACACCTCCGCCATCCTCGCCGCCGCTGCGGCGGGGGAGATCAAGGCGCTCGTGCTCGGCGGAATTGACCCGGACGATCTGCCCGACCCGTTCGGCACGCTGGTCGCGCTGGACACCGTCGATTTCGTCGTCAGCCTGGAGATCCGCGCCGGCGAGGTAACCGACCGGGCCGACGTGGTGTTGCCGGTGGCCGCCGTGGCCGAGAAGGCCGGCACGTTCCTGAACTGGGAGGGTCGGGTACGGCCCTTCACGCAGGCCATCGGTCCGGGCTCGATCGGCGGTGCCGCCGCGATGACCGATCTGCGGGTGCTGGAGTCGATCGCCGACGAGATGGGTCGCTCGCTGGGGTTGCGTGACGCAGCCTCGGCGATCCGCGAACTGCAGGCGTTCGGCCCCCGGCCGGCCGCGCCCAACGGCGCCGCGAGGGTCAACGTCGGCCGCCGGCGCCCGGCGGAGCCGGGGGAGGCGGTCCTGGCCACCTGGCGCATGCTGCTGGACCTGGGCCGGCTGCAGGACGGCGAGCCGCATCTGGCGCGTACCGCCCGCAAACCGGTCGCCCGCCTGTCGGCGGCCACCGCGGCCGAGGCGGGAATCGAACCCGGATCGCTGGTTGTGGTCTCCACCGCGCGCGGCACGATCCGCCTGCCGCTCGCCATCACCGAAATGCCCGATCGGGTGGTCTGGCTGCCGAGCAAATCCCCCGGATGTGCGGTGCTGCGCGATCTCGGGGCGCAGGCGGGCGACGTGGTGCGGATCCGGTCCGGGGGGCTCGCGTGAACATTCCGACCGCGGTTGGGCTGCTGCCGACCGACCACGGCGGTGCCGACGGCTCGCATTTGGCCAAGTTCGGCCACGACGTCTGGTGGATCATGCTGATCAAGGTCGTCGTGGTGTTCGCCTTCCTGATGGTGATCACGCTGTTCAACATCTGGTTCGAACGGCGCGTGGTGTCCTTCATGCAGATGCGGATCGGGCCCAACCGGGTCGGCCCGCAGGGCCTGCTCCAGTCGCTGGCCGACGGTGTGAAGCTGATGCTCAAGGAGGACATCGTTCCGAAGGCCGCCGACAAGATCGTGTTCGTGATGGCGCCGATCATTTCCGCGACTGGCGCGTTCCTGGCGTTCTCGGTGATCCCGCTGGGCCCGGAAGTGTCGATCGGGGGACACCACACGGTGCTGCAGGTGACCGATTCGCCGGTGGCGGTGCTGTTCGTTCTCGCCGCCGCCTCGGCCGCGATTTACGGGATCGTGCTGGCCGGCTGGTCCTCGGGCTCGACGTATCCGCTGCTCGGCGGGCTGCGCTCGACCGCGCAGATGATCTCCTACGAGCTGGCGCTGTCCATGTCGTTCGTGG
>Ga0157362_1000041_pt1 | contig 35718 bp, 32 predicted proteins | sample AttlaeALBM3_FD_111480 | JGI IMG/M metagenome (GOLD analysis project Ga0157362, IMG submission 111480) | Fungus gardens microbial communities from leaf cutter ant in Ribeirão Preto, State of São Paulo, Brazil - Atta laevigata ALBM3 | ecosystem: Host-associated > Fungi > Mycelium > Unclassified ... | reverse complement strand
CTGCGGCCCGCCGCACCGACGGCGGCTGCCGGCGACGCTGCCGATCCCGGCCCGCCGCCGACGGCGGCTGCCGGCGACGCTGCCCATCCCGGCCCGCCGCCGACGGCGGCTGCCGGCGAGGCCGCCCATCCCGGCCCGCCGCCGGCCGTGCCGGTCGGTCGACGCGGCCTCGCCGACACGCTGCGCGCCTACGTTGCGCTGACCAAGCCGCGAATCATCGAGTTGCTGCTGGTCACGACCGCGCCGGCGATGTTCCTGGCCGCGGGGGGCTTTCCGCGCGCGGGCCTGGTGGTCGCGACGTTGGCGGGGGGAACCCTGGCCGCCGGCAGCGCGAACGTCCTGAACTGCTACCTGGACCGGGACATCGACGCTGACATGCGCCGCACCCGACGGCGGCCGCTGCCAATGCACGGGGTGTCGCCGCGGGAGACGATGCTCCTGGGGATCGTCCTCGGGGTTGCCGCCACGCTGCTTTTGGGTGCCGCCGTCAACTGGTTGTCCGCGCTGTTGGCGCTGGCCGCCAATCTCTTCTACGTCTTCGGCTACACGATGTTCCTCAAGCGCCGCACCGCCCAGAACATCGTGTGGGGCGGCGCGGCCGGTTGCTTCCCGCCGCTGATCGGCTGGACCGCGGTGACCAACTCGGTGGCCTGGGCGCCGATCGTGATGTTCGCGGTGGTCTTCTTCTGGACCCCGCCGCACTTCTGGGCGCTGGCGATGCGCTACCGGGAGGATTACGCCGCCGCGGGCGTGCCAATGCTGCCGGTGGTCGCCACGGAGAAGCGGGTGGTCGTCGAGATGACGGCCTACACCTGGGCGACGGTCGCGGTCTCGCTGCTGCTTTGGCCGGTGGCGCACACCGGGCCGCTCTACCCGGCGGCCGCGGCGGCGCTGGGGTTGGTCATCCTCGGCGAGGCGCATCGCCTGCTGCATCGGGTGCGGCGCGGGGTCAGCGGCGTGCAGCTGTCACCGATGCGGTTGTTCCACCTGTCCAACAGCTATCTCGCGCTGCTGTTCGCGATGATCGCGGTCGACGCGGTGCTGTTCGGCTGAGGCCTCGGGCAGCCGGATCCGCAGGCTCAGCGTCAGCCGGGTCGCGGCGATCACCAACAGCCCGGCGCCCAGCATGTGCAGCCCGACCAGTACCTCGGGCAGCCCGGTGAAGTACTGGACGTAGCCGATTGCCCCCTGGGTCAGCTCGATCCCGATGAGCACGCTCGCAGCACGGCGGCTCGCCGGGGGAGCGCCCGTGGCGGTCAGGGCCACCGCGGTGGCGATCGTCAGGCCGACGAGCAGCAGCACCGCGTCGGCGTGCAGCTGGGCGGCCAGTCGCGGATCCAGGCCGGTGCGCGGGGCGTGGGCGTCGCCCGCGTGCGGGCCGCTTCCGGTGACCACGGTGCCGAGGTAGAGCACCGCCGCCACCACCGCGAGCAACGCCATCCCGGTTCGTCGCACCGCCGGGGCGACGACGGATAGTGACGGACCGTCAGTCTCCGCGAGCCGCACCCAAAGCAGTGTGGCCAGCCCGATCAACCCCATGGACAGCAGCAGGTGGAACATGACCACCCACGGGTTGAGATCGGTCAGGACCGTGATCCCGCCGAGCACCGCCTGGGCGGGCACCCCGAGAAACAGCACCAACGCCAGCCGCCGGATGTCGCGGCGCGCCGGGCGTGCCCGGTGGGCGACGATCAGCGTCGCCAACGCGACGCCGCCGACCAGGTAGGTGATCATCCGATTGGTGAACTCGATTTGTGAGTGGTAGTCGAGCTCGCCTGTGGGCACGAGCGAATGCGCCGAGCAACGCGGCCAGGTGGGGCAGCCCAGCCCGGATCCGGTCAACCGCACCGCGCCGCCGGTGACCACGATGGTCAGGTTGGCGACGATCGTGGCCAGCGCGAGCCTGCGCAGCAGCGGCGATGTCGGGCCGGTCACCGCAGCATGGTAGGTCCAGGGCCCGGGCGTCATTCCCACCTGAAGAACCTGGCCGCCAGGCCGCCGGCGGCACCGGCCCAACAGACCAGCACTCCCAGCCCCGCCCACGGCACTCCCGCCGAACCGGTGAACACGTCGCGCAGCCCGCCGGAGAGCGCGGCGGACGGGGTTGCGCGCAACGCCGTCCCCGCGCTCCCGAAATGGCTGAGCGGGGCGACGATCCCGCCGCCGACCACGAGCAGCAGAAATATGACGTTCGCGGCCGCGAGCGTGGCCTCGGCGCGCAGAGTCCCGGCCATCAGCAGGCCCAGCCCGGTGAACGCGGCGGTGCCCGCGAGGAGCAGCAGGGCCACCACCAGGGGATTGCCGTGCACCGACCAGCCCAAGCCGAGCGCGATTCCCGCCAGCAGCGCGATCTGCAGCAACTCGACGGCCAGCACGGCCAGCGTCTTGCCGGCCAGCAGACCCCAGCGCGGCAGCGGGGAGACCGCCAAGCGCTTCAGCACGCCGTAGCGCCGGTCGAAGCCGGTCGCGATGGCCTGCCCCGTAAATGCGGTGGACATCACGGCCAGGGCCAGCACGCCCGGCGCCACGAAGTCGATGCGTTCACCGTGCGCGGGCCGCACCACACTCGCCCGGGAGAACACCACCAGCAGCAATGTCGGGATGATCATCGTCAGCAGCAGCTGCTCGCCGTTGCGCAGCAACATGCGGGTTTCCAAACCGGCCTGCGCAAGGATCATGCGCATGGGCGGGGCGGCACCGGGCGCGGGCGCGAACTGACCGGTCGTCACTGCGAGGCCCGGGTGAGTTCGAGGAATACGTCCTCCAGCCGGCGCCGCCCGGAGTTGACGATGTCCGGCATCACGTTCAGCTGCGCGCACCAGGCGGTCACCGCGGCCAGCTCGGCCGGGCCGACGCGGCCGCTGACCCGATATTCGCCGGGGCCATATTCGACCGCGGTGCAGCCGGCCGGCAGCACCGCCGCCAGCGCGGCCAGTGGCAGCGCGGGCGGCGCCAGGAACGTCAGCACACCGCTGTGACCCCGGGTCAGTTCACCCGGGCTCCCCGAGGCGACCAGCTTCCCCCGGTCGATGATGTGCACCAGATCGGCCAATGCCTCGGCCTCGTCCATCAGGTGCGTGGCGAGCACCACGCTCACCCCGTCGGCGCGCAGGGATCGGATCAGGCCCCAGGTGTCGCGCCGGGCGTGCGGATCCAACCCCGCCGTCGGCTCGTCCAGGAACACCAACTCGGGGCGCCCGATCACGGCCAGACCGAGCGCGAGCAGCTGCTTCTGACCACCGGACATGCGGCGGTAGGTGGTGCGACCGAGCTGGTGCAGCCCGAGTCGGTGCAACAGCGCGTCCGGGTCCAGCGGGTTGGCGTGCAGCCGGGCGAAATGACGCATGATCTCCGGAGCGGTCGTGCCGTTGGGGATGCCCCCGGTTTGCAGCATCAGGCCAAGACGGGGGCGCAACGCCGCCCCGTCCCGGACAGGGTCCAGCCCGAGCACCCGAACCTCGCCGGCGTCGGCGGCACGCAGCCCGCAGCAGATCTCCACCGTGGTCGTCTTGCCGGCCCCGTTCGGGCCCAGCAGGGCGGTGACCGCGGCCCGCGGCACAACCAGATCCAGCCCCGCCAACGCAAGGCGCTCCCCGTAGCGCTTGACCAGGTCGCGCACCACCAGGGCGGAATCGTCGCGCTGGGCACCGGGCACGGCGGCCAGTGTAGGGAGCCTCACGCCTTACTTGATGTTAGGTAAGGCTTGCCTAATTACAGCGCAGGTGACATCATTTTCGCCCGACTGGATTTGGCAGCAGCCCCGAATTACGTCACACTGGTGTTGTGAAATATGACGTCGGGCACGTCGCCACGCCCGCCGATGTCGAGCGGGGAACCCGCGACCGCGTCGCGCGCTCGATCCTGGAGAACGGGCCCTCGACGGCTGCGGCGTTGGCGGAGCGTCTGGAGCTGACCCCGGCCGCGGTCCGGCGCCATCTCGACGCCCTGCTCGCCGACGGGACGATCGTTCCCACCACCCCCCGGCTGAGCGTGCAGCGCGGCCGTGGTCGTCCGGCGCGCGCGTTCGCGATCACCGAGGCGGGGCGCGATTCCTTCCACCAGGCCTACGACGACCTCGCGGCCGGCGCCCTGCGCTTCCTGGCGGACACCGCCGGGCCCGCCGCGGTCGGCGAGTTCGCGCGACGTCGGGTCGCGGATCTGGAGGACCGGTACCGGGAGCGGGTCTCCTCGGCACCTGCCGCGGCCCGCCCCGCACTGCTTGCCGACGCCCTGTCGGGCGACGGATACGCCGCCAGCACCCAGCCGGCTCCGGGCGGGCTGGGCGAGCAGGTCTGCCAACACCACTGCCCGGTCGTGCACGTGGCCGAGCAGTTCCCGCAGTTGTGCGAGGCCGAGACGCAGGCCTTCGCCCGCCTGCTGGGCACCCACGTCCAACGTCTCGCCACGATCGCCCGCGGCGACGGCGTCTGCACCACCTACGTTCCGACGGTGGCAACTGACCACCGAACGCTCGCACAACCGCCACAGACGGTGGCAACTGACCACCGAACGCTCGCACAACCGCCACAGACGGTGGCAACTGACCACCGAACGCTCGCACAACCCGCCACAGGAGGGCCCGCCTCATGACCAGCATCGTCCCCACCGCGCTCGAGGGCCTCGGCCGTTACGAGTACGGCTGGGCAGACGCCGACACCGCGGGCGCCAGCGCGCGCCGTGGTCTGTCCGAGGCGGTTGTCCGGGACATCTCGGCGAAGAAGAACGAGCCGGACTGGATGCTGGATATTCGGCTCAAGGGGCTGCGGCTGTTTGAGAAGAAGCCGCTGCCGACCTGGGGTTCAAATCTGTCCGGGATCGACTTCGACAACATCAAGTACTTCGTGCGCTCGACCGAGAAGCAGGCCACCAGCTGGGACGAGTTGCCCGCGGACATCAAGAACACCTACGACCGGCTGGGCATCCCGGAGGCGGAGAAGCAGAGGCTGATCGCCGGTGTGGCCGCGCAGTACGAGTCCGAGGTCGTCTACCACCAGATCCGCGAGGATCTCGAGGCCGAGGGCGTGCTGTTCCTCGACACCGACTCCGGCCTGCGCGAGCACCCGGACATGTTCCGGGAGTACTTCGGCAGCGTGATCCCCGCAGGGGACAACAAGTTTTCCGCGCTGAACACCGCGGTGTGGTCGGGCGGGTCTTTCATCTACGTGCCGCCCGGCGTACACGTCGAGATCCCGTTGCAGGCCTACTTCCGGATCAACACCGAGAACATGGGCCAGTTCGAGCGGACGCTGATCATCGTCGACGAGGGCGCCTATGTGCACTACGTCGAGGGCTGCACGGCGCCGATCTACTCCTCGGACTCGTTGCACTCCGCGGTCGTGGAGATCATCGTCAAGCCGGGGGCCCGCTGCCGGTACACCACGATCCAGAACTGGTCGAACAACGTCTACAACCTGGTGACGAAGCGGGCACGCGCCGAGGCCGGGGCGACGATGGAGTGGATCGACGGGAACATCGGCTCGAAGGTCACGATGAAGTACCCCGCCGTGTGGATGACCGGCGAGCACGCCCGCGGCGAGGTGCTCTCGATCGCCTTCGCGGGCGAGGGTCAGCATCAGGACGCGGGCGCGAAGATGGTCCACGCGGCGCCGCACACCTCCAGCTCGATCGTGTCGAAGTCGGTGGCCCGCGGCGGTGGCCGGACGTCCTACCGCGGGCTGGTCCGGGTGCAGCCGGGAGCCCACTCCAGCCGTTCCACTGTCCGCTGCGACGCGCTGCTGGTCGACACGATCAGCCGCTCGGACACCTACCCGTACGTCGATGCGCGCGAGGACGACGTCGCGCTCGGTCACGAGGCCACCGTCTCGAAGGTCTCCGAGGACCAGCTGTTCTACCTCATGAGCCGCGGCCTGGCCGAGGACGAGGCGATGGCGATGATCGTGCGCGGATTCGTCGAGCCGATCGCCCGCGAACTCCCCATGGAGTACGCCCTCGAGCTCAACCGGCTGATCGAGCTGCAGATGGAAGGGGCCGTGGGTTAGTGACGGCCGCTCAGATCACTCTTCCACCGGCGCCGACCGGACACGAGGAGGAGTGGCGATTCACGCCCCTGCGCCGGTTGCGCGGGCTGCACGACGGCACGGCGCGTCCGCACGGCAAGGTGCTCGTCGAGGTCCTCGCGGCCGACGGGGTGAGCGTGGAGACCGTGGGTCGGGACGACCCGCGGATCGGGCGCGCCGGCGCGTTCACCGATCGCGTGGCGCTGGCCGCGTTCGCCGAGTTCGACCGAGCCACGATCGTCACCGTCCCGAGAGAGCACGTCGCCACCGAGCCCACCGTGCTGACCCTGCGCGGGGAAAACGCCGACGGCGCCGCCTACGGGCACGTGGTGATCGACCTGCAGCCGTTCGCCTCGGCCACCGTGGTGCTCGACCACCAGGGCTCGGCCACCTACGCGGGCAACGTCGAGGCGCACGTGGCTGACGGGGCCTCACTCACCCTGATCAGCCTGCAGGACTGGGCCGACGACAGCGTTCACCTGGGACACCAGCGCCTCGTGCTGGGCCGCGACGCACGACTGAAGGGCGTCACCGTTACCTTCGGCGGGGATCTCGTCCGCCTGTTCCCGCACGTGAGCTACACCGCGCCCGGCGGGGACGCCGAACTGCTCGGGCTCTACTTCGCCGACCAGGGCCAGCACCTGGAGCACCGTTCGTTCGTCGACCACGCCGTGCCGCACTGCCGCAGCAACGTGGCTTACAAGGGCGCGTTGCAGGGCAAGGGCGCGCACACCGTGTGGGTGGGCGATGTGCTGATCCGGCCGGAGGCCGTCGGCACCGACACCTACGAGCTCAATCGCAACCTGGTGCTCTCCGACGGCGCCCACGCCGACTCGGTCCCCAACCTGGAGATCCTCACCGGGGAGGTGGCGGGCGCCGGGCACGCCAGCGCCACGGGACGTTTCGACGACGAGCAGTTGTTCTACCTGCAGGCCCGGGGGATCCCGGCCGAGGAGGCCCGCCGCCTGGTGGTGCGCGGCTTCTTCGCCGAGATCATCGCCCGCATCGGCATTCCCGAGGTCGAGGCACGTCTGCTGGCCACCATCGAGCAGGAACTGGAGACCCTCGCGTGAGCACGCTGGCGATCAAGGATTTGTTCGTCTCGGTGAACACCGACGCGGGCGAGAAGGAGATCCTGCGCGGGGTCAACCTGACGATCCGTCCGGGGGAGACCCACGCGGTCATGGGCCCCAACGGTTCGGGCAAGTCGACCTTGGCGTACAGCATTGCCGGGCACCCGAAGTACAAGGTGGCCTCCGGGAGCATCAGCCTGGACGGGGTCGACGTGCTCACGATGTCGGTGGACCAACGCGCCCGAGCCGGCCTGTTCCTGGCCATGCAGTACCCGGTGGAGGTCCCCGGTGTCAGCGTCTCCAACTTCCTGCGGACCGCGAAGACCGCGATCGCCGGCGAGGCCCCGAAGTTGCGCACCTGGGTCAAACAGGTGCGCACGGCAATGGATTCGTTGGCGATCGACCCGGCCTTCGCCGAGCGCAACGTCAACGAGGGGTTCTCCGGCGGTGAGAAGAAGCGCCACGAGATCCTCCAGCTCGAGCTGTTGAAGCCGCGGATCGCGATCCTCGACGAAACCGACTCCGGGCTGGACATCGACGCGCTCAAGGTGGTGTCCGAGGGAGTCAACCGCTATCGCGCCTCGGGTGAGGTCGGGGTGCTGCTGATCACCCACTACACCCGGATCCTCCGCTACATCTCCCCGGACTTCGTGCACGTTTTCGTGGGTGGCCGCTTCGTGGAGGAGGGGGGCCCGGAACTCGCCGAGCGCCTGGAGGCCGAGGGCTACGAGCGCTACCTCGCCGGAGCCGGCACATGACGAATGGGCCGGGGCTGCTCGATGTCGAGAAGATCCGCAAGGACTTCCCGATCCTCGAGCGCCGACTTTCCGATGGCCGGGCGCTGATCTACCTCGACTCGGCAAACACGTCCCAGAAGCCGCAATCGGTGATCGACGCCCTGATCGAGCACTACGCCCTCCACAACGCGAACGTGGCCCGCGCCGCGCACCAGCTCGGCGAGGAGGCCACCGCCGCCTACGAGGGCGCCCGCGACAAGGTCGCGGCCTTCGTGGGGGCGCCGGACCGGGACGGCGTGATCTTCACCAAGAACGCCTCCGAGGCGCTCAACCTGGTCGCGAACACCCTCGCCTGGGCGGGCGAGCCGTACGGCATCGGCCCCGGCGACGAGGTCGTGGTCTCCGAGATGGAGCACCACTCCAACATCGTGCCCTGGCAGCTGGCCTGCGAACGCCGGGGCGCCAAGCTGCGCTGGTTCGGCATCACCGACGAGGGTCGGCTGGACATCTCCAACATCGACGAGCTGATCACCGAGCGGACCAAGGTGGTCTCGCTGGTGTGGGTTTCCAACGCGTTGGGCACGGTCAACCCGGTGGCGGACATCGTCCGCCGGGCTCACCAGGTCGGGGCGCTGGCGGTGGTCGACGCCTCGCAGGCGGTGCCGCAGATGCCGGTGGATGTGGCCGCGCTCGGCGCCGATTTCGTCGCGTTCACCGGTCACAAGCTCTGCGGACCGACCGGCATCGGTGTCCTGTGCGGCCGCCCCGAGCTCTTGGCAGAGCTGCCGCCGTTCCTGGGCGGCGGCGAGATGATCGAGACCGTCCGGATGGAACGTTCCACCTACGCCGCGCCCCCGCACCGCTTCGAGGCGGGCACCCCGCCGATCGCCCAGGCCGTCGGGCTGGGCGCGGCGCTGGACTACCTGTCCGCGGTCGGCATGGACGCCATCGCCGCGCACGAGCAGGCGATCACGGCCTATGCCCTGGAGGGTCTGAAAACCGTTACGGGGTTGCGAATACTCGGCCCGGACACCGCTGTCGACCGTGGTGGCGCGATCAGCTTCGAACTCGCCGACCTGCACCCCCACGACGTCGGTCAGGTGCTCGACGCCCGGGGTATCGCGGTCCGCGCCGGTCACCACTGCGCCCGCCCGGCCCATGCGCGATTCGGTGTGGTTGCCTCCACCCGCGCCTCGGCCTACCTGTACACGACACCGGCCGAGATCGACGCGTTGGTCGACGGGCTCGAGGTCGTCAAGCGCTACTTCGGGGCAAGCTGATGGACGTTGACGGCCTGTACCAGGAGATCATCCTCGATCACTACCGCCGTCCCCATAACAAGGGATTGCGCGAGCCGTACGGGGCCGAAGTGCACCACGTCAACCCGACCTGCGGGGACGAGGTGACCCTGCGCGTGCACCTGGTCGACGACACGGTGGCGGATGTCTCCTACGACACGCTGGGGTGCTCGATCAGCCAGGCCTCGACCTCGGTGCTGACCGACCTGTTGATCGGCAAGTCACTCGAGGAGGCCCTGGCGGTGCACGCCGAGTTCCTGGCGCTCATGCAGTCCAAGGGGCAGGGTGAACCCGATGAGGACACCCTCGAGGACGCGGTCGCGTTCGCCGGGGTGAGCAAGTATCCGGCGCGGATCAAGTGTGCGCTGCTTGGCTGGATGGCCTGGAAGGACGCCGTCACGCGGGTGACCGGCGACGACACCACCGTCGTGCACACCACCGCTCACGGAGGAGGAGCGTCATGAGCGCCGCACCGGTTAGCGAGGACGACCTGACCGAGGCCCTTCGTGATGTGGTTGACCCCGAGCTCGGGATCAACGTCGTCGATCTCGGCCTTGTCTACGGTGTCACGGTCGATGACACCAACATCGCGACGATCGACATGACGTTGACCTCCGCCGCCTGTCCGCTTACCGATGTGATCGAGGACCAGACCCGCGCCGCCCTCGACGGTTTGGTCGCCGACTTCCGCATCAACTGGGTGTGGATGCCACCCTGGGGACCGGACAAGATCACCGACGAGGGCCGCGAGCAATTGCGCGCCCTGGGTTTCAACGTCTGAGCCACCGCCCGGCGTGGCCGACGCGGCGCCGCCTGCGGAGCGGATCATCGACGTGCCGCCCGAGCGGCTGGCACGCTGGTTCGAAAACTTCGCCGCTCGCAACGGCGCGCCGGTGCAGATCGCGGCCTCGCCGACCGGGTTGACCGCGCGATCGGCCGGCGGCGCGATCGCGGTTGCCGAGGCACCGTTCCCGGCGGGTTGGGCGCCCGGCTCGACCGACCCGGTCGCCGCCCTGGCCGCGCATGCCGCCGCAGATCGACTGGTCGGCGTGCTGCTGGTGCGCCTGGGCGGGTTCGCCGCGGGCGTTTTCCACGGCCCGCGGCTGGTCAGCTCGAAGGTTGGCTCCAGGCACGTGCAGGGCCGCAGCGCCGCGGGCGGGTGGTCCCAGCAGCGGTTCGCCCGTCGGCGTGCCAATCAGGCGGTGGCGGCGCTCGACGCGGCGATCGAGGCGGCTGCCCTGGTTCTGGTTCCCGTTGCCGCCGAACTGGACGCGCTGGTGCTCGGCGGCGACCGCCGGGCAGTCGAACGGGTGCTGGCCGACCCGAGGACCGACGCGCTGGGGCACGTCGACGTCGAACCGCGCTTCCTCCCGGTGCCCGATCCGCGCCCCGGCGTGCTGCGGGCCACCCCCGGGGCGTTCCGGGCGATCCGGATCCGGGTGAGGAACGTGAACTGAGGGCGGACGAACGGCCAGGAGGCCGCCGATGCAGCCCGCTGTCAGAAACGGGACAGCGCCTCGAACGGGATCACGGTGCCCTTGTCGATCACCAGCACTCGGTCGCAGTCGTTGCCCCGCAGTTGCTGGAACTGCTCTGCGATCAGCACCGCCACCCCGCGGTCCAGGCAGATCTGTTGCAGGGCCAGGTACACCCGGTCGACGACCACCGGCGCCAATCCCTGGGAGGGCTCCTCAACCAGAATCAGCTCCGGGCGTGGCATCAGCGCCCGGCCGATGGCCAGCATTTGCTGCTCCCCGCCGGACAGCGTCGCGGCCACCTGGTCCTCCCGCTCGCCCAGGACCGGGAAGTACTCGTAGACCTCGCGGCAGCGTTCGGGCAACGCGCTGGTCGGCACGTTCGACGCCCCGGCGTGGAGGTTCTCCCTGACCGTGAGCGTGGGAAACACCCGCCGGCCCTCGGGGGAGTAGCTGATGCCCGCCTTGGTCCGCCGATGCGGGGCCCAGCGGTTGATCCGCCGGTCGTCGTAGCGCACGTCGCCGCCGAGCACCTGAACCGTGCCCATGATGGCCTTGAGCATCGTGGACTTCCCGGCCCCGTTCCCACCGCACAGGATGACGATCTCGCCGGGCCAGACCTCGAGGTTGACGTCGAACAGCACCGCTACGCCGTCGTAGCCGGCCCGCATGTTCTCCAACGCGAGCTTGGGGTACTCGCGGCCGCGCGACGGCTCAGACACGGCTGCCCGTCCGTCCCGACGCCCGCATCCGCTCCCGCCACGGGGTGGTCGAGTGGGTGGCCCCGGCGCCCAGGTAGTGCTCCTGCACGTCGGCGTTCACCGCCACCTCGGCGGGGTGCCCATGTGCCAGGATCTTGCCCTCAGCCAGCACGTAGACCAGGTCGCAGCCCTCGAGGACCGCCTTCACGTAGTGCTCGACGAGCAGCACGGTCAGCCCGAGGTCGGCCTGAAGGGAACGGACGAGGCTGATCAGGGCACCGGAGGAGGCCGGGTCCAGTCCCGAGGTCGGCTCGTCGAGCAGCAGGATCTGCGGACCCGAAAGCAGCACGCGTCCTAGCTCCGTGCGCCGGCGCGCGGAGAATTCCAGTTCGCCGACCCGCTCATCCCAGAAGCGATCAATGTTGAGCAGCTGCGCGATCGCCCAGGCGGCCTCCTCGGCCTCCCGGACCTGGCGCCACGGTCGCGGGTCGCCGAGGACGAATTGCGGCAGGTTGCCGTGGATGCGCAACCCGGCCCCGGCCAGCAGGTTGTCCGCAACCCCCAACTCCTTGATCACCCGGGTGGTTTGGAAGGTGCGGGTCATCCCGAGGCCGGCCCGGTGCCAGGGCTTCATGCCGGTGACGTTCTGCCCGAATATCCGCACCGTCCCGCGGTCGGGCCGCTGCAAACCGGAGACGACGTCGAACAGAGTCGTCTTGCCCGCACCATTGGGGCCGATCAACCCGGTGAACGATCCGGTGGGTACGGACACGGTCGCGCCGCACAGCGCCCTGACCCCGCCGAAGGACAGCCAGATGTTCTCCGCGGACAGTGCCACCTCGTCCGTGCGACGTGTCGGGAACCACTCCTCCAGCGTCGCCAGCGCGCTGTTGCGCACCGCGGCGTTGGCACCGTACTCGGCGAGATCGATGATCCCGTCGCCGCGGCTGAGCACCGCTGCAGCGGTGCTCAGCGTCGCCGGGCGCGCCGCGCGGCGCGTCACCGGGCGGCCGAATCGGATTGTCCGGTACAGATCCTGCAGCCGCCCGCCCAGACCCCGCGATCCGCACAGCACCCCGGCCATCAGCGAGACGCCCGCCAGACCCTGATAGTCCACGTGGTAGTGCTCGAGCAGGAACGGCACGCCCTGGAACAGCACCGCCACCGCAAGTACCGCGGTCATCGAGTCGAACCCGCCGAGGATCGCAATCGACAGCCACAGCAGCGACGTCGTCGCCTGGTAGTTGACCGTGGTGGGTGCGCTCACGAACAGCATCGCGGCGAGGATCCCGCCCAGCCCACCCAGGCCGCCGCAGACCGCGAAGCCCAACGCCTTGGCTCGCCACGGTGAGATGCCAACCGCGGCCGCGGCCTGCTGATCGGCCCCGGTGAGCATCATCGCCCGCCCGTAGGGGGAGTACCGCAGCCGGCTCAGAACGGCCATGACCAGGGCGATGATGGCCATGAGGAACAGGTAGAACGGGCGGTCCTTGCCCTCCAGGTCGTAGCCGAAGATGATCGGCCGGGGGTTGTCCAGCGCGGTGTCGCCACCGGTGAGGTGGTAGCGGGTGAACATGACCCGCTCGATCATGACCTGAAGGCCGAGGGTGAACACCATCACGTAGACGCCGGAGAACCGCACCGCGAGCACCGAGACCGCGAGCATGATCGCCGCGCCGATCGCTATCGCGGCCATGACCGCGACAATCAACGGCCAACCCAGCCCGTTGGGTTGCGTGCGGTAGATGTACGAGGCCAGATAAAGGGTGGTGGCGTAGACGCCGGCGGAGGCGAGATTGACCTCGCGACACCACCCGGTCATCACCATCACGCCGAGTGCCACGACCCCGATGACCAGGCCGGACGAGACGGTGTACACCCAGTAGTCCTTGACCGCGAAGATCCACAGCAGCGCCGCGGCCGCGCCGATGATGTTCAGCGGCTGGCGCAGCAGCGACAGCAGGGGCCGGGCCCGGCTGTAGGGGTTGTGCGAGGTGTCGATCTGTTCCGCCGCCCCCGGCACGGCGAACCCCGGCCGAGCCCTCAGACGGGGCGCTGCATCCTTCGGGACGTCATCGTCCCTCCGATCGGCGCCCGGGCGGAGGGGACCGGTTGTGGGGTCGACCTCGATGCTCATCGAAGCGGTCCCCGCCGGTCGAGTCCGGGATTCACAGGACCTCGACCTCCAACCGGTGTCCGGCGCGCTTGCGCAGCTTCGCGACCGCCAGCGCGGTGGCGAGCATGGCCAGGAAGATGCACGTTTCCTTGGTGCCGGGGCCGATGTTGCCCAGCGCGGTAGTGGTGGTGAAGGCCTCGGTCAGGCTGATGATCACCGCGCCCAGCAGTGCGAGCGCCGGTGAGCGGAAACCGCCGACGACCGCCACGGTCAACGCGCGGAAGAACACCAGCAGGATCGAGGAAAGGTCGGTCCCGGCGATCGGCGCCAGCAGAGCCCCGGCCATCGCCGACATGGCACCGGACGCGGCATAGGCGCCGACCCCGATTCGGAACAGCCGGATGCCGGACCACCGGGCCGCCTCGACGTCGTCGGAGATCGCGCGGACGTTCACCCCGGCCCGGGTCCCGTTCAGCCAAAGCGCGAGCAGCAGGACGAACGACACCGTCACGGCCAGGCTCACGATTCGATGGGTCGTCACGTTGAAGGACAGGATCCGGACGCTGCCGTCGCCGAACGGGCTCTCGCTAACGGCGACATCAGGACGCACCGGGAACATTCGCGTGGCCACCGCGGTGAGCATCAGCATGACCGCGAGCGAGATGATGGACAGGGTGATTCGCGGCAGAAACGCGATCTTGCGGTTCATCACGAGGAGCCCGTAGACGCCGCCGATCGCCGCGCCGGTGCCAACGAGCAGGAACAGCGCGGCGATGCCGTTCATCCGGTATTCGGCGGTCAGGTGGTAATAGCCGTAGGCGCCGACGACGGCGATGCCGTAGTGCATGAACCCGATGGTTCGGCTGATCTTGAAAGTCAGCACCACCGCGACCGCAAGGACGCTGTAGATGCCCGCGTTGGCCACGCCGATGACCAAGGTCGGACCGAACAGCGACAGATCGGGGTGGAAGCCGAGCATCGCCACCCTCACCGTGCCCGGGGCCGCGGGCACCAAATTCGATCGCCGGACCGGCGCGGAGGCACCGCGTGCGGGTTGGTGTGAGCGGCTCGACCCGACCCACCAACCAAGCGTACGGGCGCCCCGTTGCGCCCGCACTACCCCGCTTCGTCGTATTCGTTCCGCGGGTGCGGGTGGATTGAGGCGGAGTTCGTAGACTCCAACCGTGAGCCATTCATGATCAACGCCGCCGATCTGGAGCTGCGGGCCGGGCCCCGCCTGCTGTTGGGTTCTTGCTCCGTGCGGGTGGGCAAGGGCGACCGGATCGGGCTGGTGGGGCGCAACGGGGCGGGCAAGACCACGCTGATGCGGGTGCTGTCCGGTGAGGCATTGCCGGCCGCTGGTCGGGTGGTCCGCAGCGGTCAGGTCGGTTACCTCCCGCAGGATCCGCGCACCGGCGAGGGGGAGGAGTCGGCGGGCGAGCGGATCCTGGCTGCCCGCGGGCTCGACGAGACATTGCGCCGGATGCGTGCCACCGAGGGTCAGATGGCCAGCGCGGACGCGGCAACCCACGATGCGGCGATGCGGCGTTACCCCCGCCTGGAGGCGGAGTTCCACGCCGCGGGCGGTTACGCCGCCGAGGCCGAGGCGGCTGCGATCGCGGCCGGTCTGGGCCTGCCCGACCGAGTGCTGGCGCAACCGTTGCGCACCCTGTCGGGGGGCCAGCGCCGGCGCGTGGAGCTGGCCCGCATTCTGTTCGCGGATCCCCAGACCCTGCTGCTCGACGAGCCGACCAACCATTTGGACGCCGACTCAATCGGTTGGCTGCGCGAGTACCTGCGCTGCTTCCCCGGTGGGTTCATGGTCATCAGCCACGACGTCTCGCTGGTCGAGCATTGTGTGAACAAGGTCTTCCACCTCGACGCCAACCGAGCCGAACTGGACATCTATAACCTCGGGTGGCGGGCCTATCTGACGGCCCGTGAGGCCGATGAACGACGGCGCAAACGGGAACGTGCAAACGCCGAGAAGAAGGCCGCGGACCTGCTGGCGCAGGCCGATCGAATGCGGGCGAAGGCCACCAAGGCCACAGCCGCGGCGAACATGACCCGCCGCGCCAGGGTGTTGATCGCCGGTGCCGAGCCGGAGCGGCGGGGGGACAAGGTCGCCCGGCTGCGGCTGCCGGAGCCGGCGCCGTGCGGCCGGACCCCGTTGACCGCCACCGGATTGAGCAAGTCCTACGGCAGCCTCGAGGTGTTCACCGACATCGACCTGGCCGTCGACCGCGGTTCCCGGGTGGTGATCCTGGGCCTGAACGGTGCCGGGAAGACGACGTTGCTGCGCATCCTCGCGGGGCTGGAGGTCCCGGACACCGGCGAAGTCCTGGCCGGGCACGGCCTTCGGTTGGGCTACTACGCGCAGGAGCACGAGACTCTCGATCCGGATCGCAGCGTGCTGGAGAACATGCAGTCGGCCGCGGCCGAGCTGCCGGAGGTCGAGGTCCGCCGCATTCTCGGGTCGTTCCTGTTCAGCGGGGACGACGTCGACAAGCCGGTCGCGGTGCTCTCCGGCGGGGAGAAGACCAGGCTCGCGTTGGCCGTGCTGGTGGTCAGCAGCGCGAACGTGCTGCTGCTCGACGAGCCGACCAACAACCTGGACCCGGCCAGCCGGGGGGAGATCCTGGAGGCGCTGCGCCGGTACGCCGGCGCCGTGGTGCTGGTCACCCACGACGACGGAGCGGTGGACGCCCTCGATCCGCAACGGCTGATTCTCCTGCCCGACGGGGTGGAGGACTATTGGAGCGCCGAGTACGCCGACCTCATCGCGTTGGCCTGACCCGAGCCCCCGCGGTGGCGTGCCGGCGCCCGACCCGGGGTACGTCCAATGACAAATATGAACAAGCGTCATTACCGACTATCACGAGTTTTCCGATCGGCCTGCCAACTGAATCTTTCTCGGCTGATCATGAGCACGTCTCGGGGAACGGTTCCACCCTGCACGACGGTGATTCCCGATCGGAGGAAGTACGTGGCCGAACTCAGGAAAGGCAGCCGGGTCACCGGCACCGCGCGTGAGCGCCTCGCCGCCGACCTGAAGAAGAAGTACAGCCAGGGCCGGAGCATTCGCGCCCTGGCGCAGGAGACCGGACGGTCCTACGGGTTCGTCCACCGCATGCTGTCCGAGTCCGGGGTCACCCTCCGGGGCCGCGGCGGCGCCACGCGGGGCAAGGTCAAGGCTTAGGCCTGTCCGCGGCCGGTGCGCCGGTCGCTGCCCGTCGGATCCGGTCGGTGCAGTCCCGGCCGGCCGGACCTCGACGATGCGGTCTGCCTCGGCCGCCCTTAGGGTCGTCGGATGGACCCGAATCAGGACAGCGCGCTCGGCGTCGTTGATGTGCTCGGCGCGGGCGGGGTTCGGCTCGACGTCGACGGCGGTCTGGCCGAGGTGGTGCTGAACCGGCCCGACCGCCGAAACGCGATGACCCCCTCGATGTGGGCGGCGCTGGCCGCGGTGCCGGATCTGCTGCCGGACACCGCGCGCGTCGTGCTGATACGGGGTGAGGGCCCGGTCTTCTGCGCCGGGCTGGATCTGCGGATGGCCACCGCCGAGGGTGTTCCCGGGGAGACCTCGCTGCTCGCGGTGGCTGAGGGCAGCGACGCCGAGATCGAGGACTGGATCGCGCGGCAACACGACGCCTACATCTGGATGGTCGACCCCCGCTGGGTCACGATCGCAGCCGTGCAGGGGGCGGCCGTGGGCGCCGGGTTCCAACTTGCGCTGGCCGCCGATCTGCGCGTGATCGCCACCGACGCCCGGTTCTGCATGCGGGAGACCGCGCTCGGCCTGGTGCCCGACTTGACGGGCACCGCCATGCTGCACCGCGCGGTGGGCTACCCGACGGCGTTGGAGCTCTGCGCGACCGCCCGGTGGATCGACGCGCCCGAGGCGATGCGAATAGGGCTGGCGAGCGCGGTCTCCGAACCCGAACAACTGCGGTCCCGGGCGCTGCAGCTGGCGGGCGAGATCCTGGCCAACGGTGCGTCCGCGGTCCGCTCGGTCAAGGCCCTGCTGGTCGGCGCGGCCGATCGGGACCTGGCCGGGCAGGCTCGCGCCGAACGCGTCGCGCAGGTCCCGTTGCTGCGCGCGGTCGCCGCAGGCCTTCGCTGACTCGCGGCCCGACGGCGGATGTGACTGATAGTCGGCGTTGGTCCCGGATTGCACCGACTCCAAGGCTGCGCCGGCGCAGCTGAACATCCCCCGAACGTATGGTTTCCCGCACCCGATGGTGCCGGACGCGTCGATGCTGCGTCTTAGTCCCGACTGGCCGGAAAGGCCGGCGGGAGCGCAGGGGGACGGAATGTCCGACGACCGGGAGTACGGCGCCGATTTCAGCCGCGAGAGCACCCGTGAGTCCGACCCCTCGTGGAGCCGGTCCCGGCTCTCCGAGGAGACCGACGCCTCGCGGGAGCTGAGGGCCGCCCGCCTGGTGTACGCCGGTGTTCGTGACGCCGAGCGGGTGGCGGCGGTCGTGTACGGCTCGATCTTCCGGCGAATCCGCGTCTACGTCCTCGGGCTGGAAAACGACCTGCACTGGGTCTCGGCGGTGGAGGCGATGTGGGCCGCGGGCCTGGTCGTGGTCTTGGAGGACATCCTGCCGACGGAATTCGATGAGGTCGGCGGCCCGGGCCTGCCGACCGAGGCGGAGATCCGCTCGGTGGACCTGTTGGTGCTGACCGGGAACTTGGAGAACGACCCCCGCGCGCTGGCCCTGGCCGAACGGTGCGGCACCCCGGCTGTCCCGCTGCGGGCGTTGGTCCAGTCCTAATCGCGGCCGCGCCCACGCGCTTGGTGAGCTAGGCGCCGGTGAGCGCCGAGCGGCCCACGGCCCGGGGTCGGGCGAGTTCGGCCGCCTCGCGACGCACCAGCAACACGAACCCCAACGGCGCGATTCCCGCGAACACGAACCATTGCCACGCGTAAGCGAGGTGGAGCAGCTCGGTTTCGCTGCCCGGCAGGGGGTTGGGGTCGGGCACCGAGGCACCGTCGACGACCGACGCGGGGGGTTGCTGCGTGCGCAGATCGACGTAGCCGGAGTAGACCGGGTACGCCAGCGTCCGGGAAATCCGCGGCACGTCAATGCGCACGACCTGTCCGGCCGGGGTGTCCGCGGCATCGTGGGGGCCCCGCCGGGGTTGGGTCTCGGTCGGGCGCAGCAGCCCGGTCACCCGCACGGTCCCGACGGGGGTTTCGGGGAGCGCGGGGGCCGACCCCGCTTCGGGCGCGGCAAGCCACCCGCGGTCGATAAGCGCCGCCGGTCCGGCCTCGGTGAGCAGCGGCGTCAGCACGTGGAACCCCGGCGCGCCGTCCCGGCTGCGATTGCGCACGAGCAACGTGTGGACGTTGTCGTAGCGACCGGTTACGGACAGTGAGCGCCAAACCAGATCCCGAGGGATTGTCCCGCCGACCGCGCTGACCGCGGCCATGTCAGTCGGCGCGGCCCGCGAATTAACCCGGATCTGTTCGTTGCGCGCCCGCGCGTGATCGAGTCGATGCAGCTGCCAACGCCCCAGTTCGGCGCAGCCCGGCACGGCCAGGGTCGCGAGCAGGAGCAACGAGACCCAGCGGGGCCTCAGCAGGAACCGGTACACAAATCTCCGTCTCGGCGCCGCCCGGCGGGCAGCCGCCCCACGGTAGCTCGCCGCCGGGGGAATGCGCCCACCCCGTTCGGGCCTTACCCTGTGGGGAGTAGATGTGACCGAACCGGCGCGGGAGGCCACTTTGTCACTGGTCGACACCTTCGGGCGGGTGGCCACGGACCTGCGGGTCTCGTTGACCGACCGATGCAACCTGCGCTGCAGCTACTGCATGCCGGCCGAGGGCCTGGACTGGATCCCCGGTCCGGAGTTGCTCACCGACGACGAGCTCGGTCGGCTGCTCGAGATCGCGGTCTGCCGGCTGGGCGTCCGGGAGGTCCGGTTCACCGGCGGCGAGCCGCTGATCCGGCGCGGCCTGGTCGGGATCGTGGCCCGGGCGGCGGCGCTGACCCCGCGCCCCAAATTGTCGTTGACCACCAACGGGATCGGGTTGGACCGTCTGGCCGCCCCGTTGGCGGACGCCGGGCTGGACCGGGTGAACGTCTCGTTGGACACCCTCGATCCCGAGGAGTTCGCCAGGATCACCCGCCGCGATCGGCTGCCGGACGTGCTCCGGGGGCTCGCCGCCGCCGAGGCCACCGGGCTGCGCCCGGTCAAGGTCAACGCGGTACTGCTGCGCGGCGTGAACGACGCCGATCCGGGGCGCTTGCTGGACTGGTGCCTGGAACGAGGTTACGAGCTGCGGTTCATCGAGCAGATGCCGCTGGATCCGCAGCACGGCTGGACGAGGGACCAGATGATCACCGCCGCCGAGATCCTCGACCGACTGTCGCGGAGCTACGAGCTGACCCCCGAGTCCTCGGATCTGCGGGGTGCGGCACCGGCGGAACGCTGGGTGGTCAATGGCGGGCCGGCCACAGTCGGGATCATCGCGAGCGTCACCCGACCGTTCTGCGGCGACTGCGACCGGGTCCGGCTGACCGCGGACGGGCAGGTGCGCAATTGCCTGTTCGCCCGCGAGGAATCCGACCTGCGCGGGCCGCTGCGGGACGGCGTGGACGACGCGGAGCTGGCGCTGCGCTGGCAGATCGCGGTTCGTGGGAAACGCGCCGGACATGGCATCGACGACCCGACGTTCCTGCAACCCTCCCGGCCGATGTCGGCGATCGGCGGCTGATCGGGGGCCTCAAGAACGGGAGAGGCGATGCCGGGTAGCCACGGGGGAAGCTGCCCGGCATCGCCTACCAGGGTCCTGCCAAACCTTGCGGGACGGTGCGAGTATGGCACGAGCCCGGCATCGCGCGCGGCGACACTCGGAAACACTTTCGCAACTGTCGGTGGGGGCTAATCCTCCCCGGAGCCGCCCCGCGGACCCGGTTCGTCGAGCGGCGGCAGCTCGGTGCGGGACGGCAACACGACCGGGTCGAACGAACCGCTGTCCCGTCCCGGGCCCGCGTTCGCGACCACGACCGCGATGTAGGGCAGAACCAGGGCGCCCGCGAACAGCACCCAACGCGCCGGGCCGTGGGTGATTACCGCCGCGACGAAACACACCGTACGGATGCCCATCGTCATCGCGTAACGGCGATATCTGCGCCTAATGTCCTCGCTGCGGCCGGTTCGCACGCCGGTGACCCGGTACACCGGCGTCGGCGGCTTCCTGCGCATCTGAGCCTCGATCGTCTGGTGTTGGGGTCAACGGTACGTCGTCGCGGGGCCGGACGAATCGGGCGGCAAGCGATCGGGGAGCATGGCCGCGGCGCAGGAACCGCAACGAGGAGAACATTGATGGCCGATCGAACCTATCGAGTGACCGAACTGGTCGGGACGTCGAAGGACGGGGTGGAGGCGGCGATCCGGGCCGCGATCTCCCGAGCCGGCAGCACGCTTCGTCACGTCGACTGGTTCGAGGTGACCGAGATACGCGGATATATCCGGGACAACGAGGTGGAGAGCTATCAGGTCGGGCTCAAGCTGGGCTTCCGGCTCGAGGACCCGTGATCGACGCCGGAGACGGGTGAAAGTCCCCCGTCTCGGGATCCCGCGGGGCACGCAGCGCGTCTGAGGGACGAGGAAGTTCACCCGTCCGGCGGCTTGACAGGCACCCGGGGCGGGTGACCCGAGCCCTGGGGCGACGATGCGCGAACCGAGACCGCTGCTGCACGACCCGGACGAGCACACCGGCCCCGGCACGCTACGTACCGCGGCACGGATCTTCGGGTTGAGCGTGCTGGTGAGTTCCGTGGTGGCCGGAGGCTATCTGCTGGTGAACGGCCGGGGCACGGATTCCGCCGGGGCTGCGACCGATGCCGCACCCGGGGTCAGTTCCGCCCCGAGCGCTCGCCCGGTGTCGGCCACGCCGGCCCCTGCTGCCCCGGTGGCCACCCCGAGCTTCGCCGCCCGGGTCCGCTCGGCGGTCGCGAAGCTGCCCGCCGGCCGGCTGGACGCGACCGCCAGGCGCGCGGCGCTGGTCAACTACGACCAGCAGATCGGCCTGCAGCTGGGCCCCAACAGCTCCCCGGCCTCCGCCGCGCAGAGCGCCTGCAAGCTCCTCGATGGGGGTACCAAGCCCGCCGACCTGGTGACCGGCGTGGCCCAGGGCGCCTCGTTGACCGCCGATCAGAGTCGGGCGTTCCTGCTCGGCGCGACGACCCTCTACTGCCGAACGCACGCCACGGCGTTCAAGTTCTGACGCGTCCGGCTCTCAGGTCGCCGCCGAGACCGAGCCGGGGGTGGCGTCAGTTGGTGCGCCGGGCCCCCCGGCCCGCGACCGGAAGGCCCCCCGACCACCAGTTGGACGTCTTGCGGACTGGCTGCGGACTGACGGAGATCATCCGCGGCCCGTGCGGCGGCATCGGCCGAACGGCCGAGCAAAGGATCGTCCGAACGGGGAACCGAATGGTCCCGTAGATCATCAAATGCCCCGTCGGGTCGACTTGGCCCGCTTCGCGATGACTTGGCGGGGTTGTTCATGAAGCTGACCATGGCTCGGGTTCGTGCGAAGGTTGCCGCGGTCGTCGGTGGGGCGATTGTCGCTGCCGGCACGGCATTCGGGGCGGCACCTGCGGCCGCCGCGACGGATCCGAATGGTGCCGAGGATCTGATCACTCAGTTCACCAACGAGGTTGTCGGAGGGCCGACACTCTTGGTGCCGGCGACGGGGCTGTTGATCGAGCCGGCCATGCTGCGCGCCGTGGAACAGGTCGTTGACGCGACGGGCAAGCTCCTGGCGACCAGACCGTCGCAGATGGTCGCATCGGCCGACTCAGGTGGTCTGGACAGCTTCCCGTGCGTGCTAGAGGGCGGCAGCAGGCGGCTAGTCATCTTCCCGGTGGACAACCGGATCCTGTCGGGAAGGGCGGGCTTCGTTCACTTCCAATATCACCCGTACATGCTGTTGAACGCGCGGCGGTTCAACTCCGGCGAGCGGAACCAGGTCGAGGTGTGCACGACCGGGGGCGGGAACCTTCGTGGCGGCTGGCGACTGCTACAGGTCGGCACCGGGATGGCCGTGTCCGACCCGAACCAGACCTTGAAGATCGGCCAGAAGTGGCAGACCGGCTCGACCCCGAAGGACTACTCGCTCAGCCTCGGATTCCAGGTCGCGCCGAAGGACTCCCCGATCTCGGTCAGCGCGTCGCTGACACAGACCCCGACCGACAAGCTCATGGGGTCGATGCTTGGTCCGGTGAGGTCGAACGTCGACAACTACCCGCAGAACGCGGTCCAGGCCTGGTGGCAGGATTCGTGCGTGGACTCCTGGCACGGCTGCCACTTCCGGTGGAACGGCAGCGCGAACTTCCAGGGCTCGTTGGCCCAGGGTCTGTGGGAGTACCCGGCGGACCGGATGCCGTCGCTAATCCCGATGTACTTCGCCGCGTACGCCAAGCCGCTGTGCGTGCATTCGTTCGGGTCCTGCTGATGCGCCTCGCGCCGAGCGCGTTCCTGGTCGGTTTGCTGCTGACGCTGGCCGGATGCGACAGCGGCGCGGATGCGTCGGCGACGCCTTCGGCCGCGACCCCTGCGACGCCCGCCCAGTTCGATGCGATCGTCCTGGGCAGCGAACGCGACCGGGCAGGCGACTCCGACCTGTACGGGCTCACCTTCCATCCGCTGCGCACCTTTCGGCTCACCACCGGCAAGCGGGTCGATGACTTCTCGGCCCTGGCCGACCGGATTGTGGTCTCGGCCGCGGACCAGCAGGTCGACAAGCTGGGCGAGCTCGCTCCGGGCGGACAGATAACGGACGTTCCCGGGCTAGGCCGCCCGCACGCTTTCGGCCCCGAGCTTCGACCCGGCGGTGTTGTCCGGTACGAGGACAACGAAGGCGGCGGCACGGCCGACGAGCGCTTCGTCGAATGGGACCCGCGCACCGGCAAGACCAGCGTCCTGAGCGCCGGACCGAGCAGTGTGTTCGGCGCGGCCCGCACCGGGCCCGAGGGGACCTTGTTCTACTACGACCAAGGCCGTGCGACCCACGGCCGAGTAGTCGTCACCCGGCCGGACAAGTCCGTTCACCCGTACCGGGTTGCGCCGGACATCGGGAATCCCGCAGTTGGGCCCAAGCTGATTGCTGTGACGGTGGACGACAGCGTCCGGTTCGACACCGCCACCGGCTTGGTCCTGCTCGACCCGATGACCGGCAGGCAGATCCCGGTTCCGGGTTGGTCACCCATCGCTTGGTCCCCGGACGGTGCGAGACTCTTGGTAGAGCACACCGACGGCGCGACGAACGCGGCCAGCGAGCTTGCCCTGCTCGACCCGGGCGATCCGGCGCATCCCCGTCCGATCGGCACCGTGCCGCATCTGACGATGTATCAGGGTTCCTGGCTGCGGGGCACTCCGATCCCGTGAGGCACGTCAGGCTTGCGGCTCGACGTGCCTCACGGAAGGCGCGACAGCGCCCACTGAGCCACGTGAGGCGGCTACATGGCCCCCAAGGCCTACGTCGCGGCCGAGACCGAGCTCATGTTGAACTCGGCGACCCGCGCCGGCGGCATCGACGCCCTGGTGAACCAATCGGCCCACTCGCGCGGCAGGCTCGGCGTGGAGCGACCCACTTCGATCAGCCGACCCAGCAGGTCGACCGGGCTCTCGTTGAACCGGAAGTTGTTCACCGCCCCGACGACCTCGCCGTCCTCCACGAGGTAGACACCGTCCCGAGTCAGGCCGGTCAGCAGCAGTGACTGCGGGTCGACCTCGCGGATGTACCACAGGCAGGTCAGCAGCAGGCCACGGCGGGTTCGGGCGATCAGATCCTCCAGATCCCCGCTGGGCGAGCTCACCGACATGATCAGGTTGTCCGCGCCGGGGGTGGCGGCTGCGCCCCCGAATTTGGTCGCGGACCAGCGCGTGTGCATCAGATTGGTCAGCACGCCGTCACGGATCCAGTCGGTGCCGGTGATCGCCAGCCCGTTGTCGAACACCGATGAGGTGCTGTCCGAGGATGCGGCGAGCTGGAACGGACGGCATTCCAGCCCAGCCGTCGCCGGGTCGCTGCGCAGCGTGACGGGTAGGTCGGTGAGCTTCTCGCCCAGGCGGGTGCGGCCGCCCGGCGCCGAGAACGCGCTGCGACCCTCGGCGGCGTCGCGCCCGGCCGTCGACCAATACGCGTTGATCATCAGGTCGGCCACCGCGGACGGGGGCAGGACGACCTCGTAGCGGTCGGCGGGCAACTCGATCCGCCGGCGCGCCCAACCCAATCGAGTGCTCAGCGCGGCGTCGAGCGCCTCGACGTTGACATCCCTGAAATCCCGAGTGGCCACACCGGCCCAGGCCGAGCTGGAGTAGTCCGACGACTTCGCGTTGATCTCCAACCTGCCCGTGGGTTGGGCGTGGCGCAGACGCAGCCCGGTCGAGGTGCCCAGGTAGACCGTCGAGACCCGGTGCTCGGCGAAGCCGAACAGCCGGCGGTCGGCCTCATGGGCACGGCTGAACGCCCGGCCCAACCCGGAGGCGACTCCGGCCAGCACACCGATCTCGGTCCCGTCCGGATCGGCGTCCCACTCGCCGGCCGGTCCCGCCTCGGCCGACGTCACCAGCGGCATGGCGTCCTCGGCGGGCTCGTTGCGGCGTGCCGCCTCCTCGGCGCGACGGACCAGGTCCGCCAGGGCCGCCGGATCGGGGTTGCTCTGGGCCAGCACCGCAGCCGACGTCCCCTGCGCACCGTCGACGGTCGCGATCACCACGACCTCGCGGGAGCGGCTCACCCCGTTGGTGGTCAACGTGTTCGACGCCCACCGCAGGTTCGCGCTGCCCGCCTCCTCGACGATCGCCACGCAGCCGTCCGCGGTGGACAAACCAAGTACCTGCTCGACGAGCTCCTGCGGTCCGCCGGTCATCGCCCACCCTCCGTGAGCGTGTTGAGCACCCGGATGCCGCGGAACAGCGCAGACGGGCAGCCGTGACTGACCGCGGCAACCTGGCCCGGTTGACCCTTGCCGCAGTTGAACGCGCCGCCGAGCAGGTATGTCGCCGGGCCCCCGATCGCGGCCATCGAGCCCCAGAAATCCGTGGTGGTCGACTGGTACGCCACATCGCGCACCTGCCCGGCGAGCCGGCCGCCGCGGATGGCGAAGAAGCGCTGACCGGTGAACTGGAAGTTGTAGCGCTGCATGTCGATCGACCAGCTCTTGTCCCCAACGATGTAGATGCCACGCTCCACGTCGCCGATCAACGCCTCGGTCGAGGGGCCGTCCGGTGCCGGTTGCAGCGAGACGTTGGCCATCCGTTGGATCGGGGTGTGCGCCGGGGAGTCGGCGAAGGCGCACCCGTTCGACCGTTGCCCTCCGGTGCGGGCGGCGATGCGACGATCCAGCTGGTATCCGACGAGGATCCCGTCACGGACGATGTCCCAGGACTGGGTTGCCACACCCTCGTCGTCGAAACCGATCGTCGCCAGACCGTGCGGCACGGTCCGATCCCCGATGACGTTCATGATCGGTGAGCCGTACCGCAACGTGCCGAGTTTGTCCGGGGTCGCAAATGACGTCCCGGCGTAGGCGGCCTCGTAGCCCAGCGCCCGGTCCAGCTCCGTCGCGTGTCCGATCGACTCGTGGATGGTCAGCCACAGGTTGGTGGGGTCGATCACCAGGTCGTAGTCCCCGGCCTCCACCGATGGCGCTGCCAGCTTCTCGACCAGCAACTCGGGCAACTCAGCCAGTTCCGCGTCCCAGTCCCAGCCTGTCCCGGTCACGTACTCCCAGCCCCGGCCGACCGGCGGCGCCAGGGTGTCCATGGTCTCGAAGCGCCCCGAATCCGTTTCGATCGCTGTGGCGACCACGTTGGGCTGGAGCCGGACCCGCTGCTGGACGGTGGTGGTGCCGTTCAGGTCGGCGTAGAACTTGTTCTCCCGAACCGCCAGCAGCGCCGCGTCAACATGGGCCACTCCCGGGTGCCCGAGCAGGCGAGCGCTCCAGTCGGCGAGCAGCTCGACCTTGGTCGCCTCCGGGACCTCAAGGGGGTCGATCTCGTATTCGGAGACCCAAGTCCGGTGGCCGTGCGCGGCTTCGGCGGCCAACTCGATCGGCTCGGTGTTGACCGGCCGGCAGATCCGCGCCACGTCCACCGCCTGCCGGGCGACCGCCCGCGCCGCCTCGGGTGTCAGGTCCACCCCGGCGGCAAATCCCCAGGTTCCGTCGACCACCACCCGCACCGCGAGCCCGGTATCGGTGCTCTGGATGCTCGACTCCAATCGGGCGTCGCGCAGCCGCTGCGCGGAGGTGGCCAGGCGTTCGAGACGGAAATCGGCGTGGGTCGCACCGAGCGCGCGAGCTGTGGACAGGGCCGCGTCGGCGAGTGTTTCCCCGGGCAGTGCGCGGAATTCGGCGCAGATCGAAGGGCTCACCGGTTGAGCCTAGCCAGCCGTTGGATTCGGCTTCACGCACCGGACTCCTCCCGGTTCGGCGAGACGCTCATGCCGATCCTTCAGCAGATGGGAGTCGATCCCGGGCAGCCGGTCGTGGAGCCGATCCACAACATCATCAGGGGCTGATCGTCTACAGCTGCACCCCGCGGGTCAGCGCCCCGTCGACGACCAGATGGGCGCCGGAGATGCGGGAGGCCACCGGGCTGGCGATGAAGACCACGGCGGCTGCCACCTCCTCCGGCGTGCCCATGCGCCCGGTCGGGTTGGCCGCCAGCGCCTGCGCGTACAGGTCGGGCAGGTTCTGCTTGGCGTAGGCCCAGAAACCGGGCTCGCAGTAGGTGTTGCCGGGGGAGACGGTGTTGGCCCGAATGCCCTTCGGCGCCAACTGGTTGGCCACGCCCTGCGTGTAGTGCACGATCGCCGCCTTCAGCGCACCGTACGGCCCGGCCGCGAAGTCAATCTCCCGGCCGGACACGCTGGAGATCGTGGTGATCGACGCGGCATCGCTGCGTTCGAGATGCGGCAGGGCGGCGTCCACGAGCCGGACGCTGTGCATCAGGTCGACCTCGAACTCGGCGCGCCAGCTTTCCTCGTCCGGCCCCGGGGATAGGGCGCTGACGCTGGCCACGACCGCGTCTAGGCCGCCGAGCGCCTCGGCGGCGTCGGCCACCCAGGTCCGCAGGGCCGCACCGTCGGCCACGTCCAGGGCACGTCCGAAGGTCCGCACGCCGTGCCCAGCGAGCGCCTTGGCGGTGGCGTCCACGTCGGTTTCGGTGCGCGCGCAGAACGCCACGTCGGCGCCCTCTGCCGCGAAAGCCTCCACGATCGCCCGGCCGATACCCCTGGTGCCGCCGGTGACCAATGCCCGCCTGCCGCGCAACCCCAGGTCCATCCCAACTCCTCTGCCGCCGGGTGGGCGGCAGATTATCGTCGCTCGGAAACGGATGCGGGCCCCGCGAGCTGACGAACGTCCCGGATTCGTCAGACCGCGGGGCCCGCGGATCTCCCCTGGAGAAAGTGCTGTGCCCCGGAGCTCAGTGAGCGCTATTTGGCGTCGCTACCCAATATGACGTCGACATCCTTCGTCTCGTTCCCGCGAATGTAGGTCAATGTCACCTTGTCGCCCGGTTGATGCGAGTGGACGCTGGCCACCAAACCGTCGTTGGTGTCAATGGGGCGGTTGTCGATTTTGGTGACGAGGTCCCCCTTCTTCAGGCCCGCCTTGTCGGCAGGCCCGCCGGCGCTGACCCGGTTGATCAGCGCGCCGCGCTGGGCCAGATCCGGCGAGCTGCGCACCTCGACGCCCAGCAGCGCGTGCGCCGGGGCCTCGCCCTTGGCGAGTTTGTCCGCGATCACTCGCGCCTGGTCGACCGGGATCGCGAACCCCAGGCCGATCGAGCCGGACTGGCCGCCCAGGCCGCCGCCGAGCGACGCGATCGCCGAGGTGATCCCGATCAGGTTCCCGTTCATGTCGACCAGCGCCCCCCCGGAGTTGCCGGGGTTTATCGGCGCGTCGGTTTGAATGCCGTCTATCACTGGCGGGTTCGTGCCGTCGCCGGCGCCGGAATCCTGCGGCTGGATGGGTCGGTGCAGGGCGCTGACGATGCCGCTGGTGACCGTGCCCGACAGGCCGAGCGGCGAGCCGATCGCAACGACCTCCTGACCGACGGCAAGATCGGCCGAGCGACCGAAGGAGATCGGCGCCGCATCGGTTACCCCGTCGGCCTTGATGACCGCCAAATCGGTCGTCTTGTCCGACTGCACCAGCTTCGCGCGCACCGTGCGGCCGTTCTGGAACGTCACCGCCAGATCACCCGCGCCCGCGACGTGGTTGTTGGTCAGGATGAGCCCGTCGCTGCTGAGCACCACCCCGCTGCCGCTGCCCTCGACGACGTTGCCTCCGTTGTCCCCGCCGGGCAGGCCCGGGAAGCCGGGGAATACCGAGCGGTTGTTCGGCAGGTTGCTGACGTCGATCGATACCACGCTGGGCAGCACCTTCGCCGCCACGGCCTGCACCGAGCCGGTGGGCGCGGGCAGCTTGCTGCTGCTGATCGGTATCGCCAGGGCACTGGAGGAGTGCCGGGAACCCGAGTCGCTCGCCGCGTTGTAGCCGATCGCGCCGCCGACGCCGCCGCCGACCAGGGCGACCGCCAGGGTCAGTGCGGCGAGGAACAACAAGCCGCGGCGCCGCTCCTGGCTCCCGGGCACCCCTCGACCGGCCCAGGGTTGGCCCGGCGCGGAGTATGCCCCGCCGGGCGGGTAGAGCGGGTTGGTGTCGCCCGGTTGACCGGTACCGGCTCCGCCGGGCACGGCCTGCCCGCCGTACGGAGGAAAGGCCCCCGTGCCCGGGTAGGGGTAGTGCGGCGACTCGGGCTGGTAGGGGTTCGACCCGTAGTAGGGCGGGTGCCGGGGGTCCGGGGGAACGGACGCGCCGGCGCCGGGTTGCGGCGGGGGTGCCCAGGGGTCGGGCGGCTCGGGCGGGAACTGCGGGCTGTGCTCATCCATAGCCCCAAGATTCCCAGATTTTCTTTGAGCACGCTTAATGCTCGGTGTGTGTCACCGAAGAGGCGTGGGGCAGCCGCAGCAGCATCAGCGCCCCACCCCTGGGTGCGCGATCGGCCATGACCGTCCCGCCGTGACGTTCCGCGACCTGGCGAACGATTGCCAATCCCAGCCCGGATCCGGGCATCGTCCGGGACTCCTCGGAGCGGTAGAAGCGCTCGAACACGTACGGCAGATCCGCCTCGGCGATGCCCGGCCCCTCGTCGGCGACGGTGAGTGCACCGTCGCTCAGCCGCACCGTCACCGTCCCGCCCGGCGGGCTCCACTTGCCCGCGTTGTCCAGCAGGTTCAGCACCGCCCGCTCCAGTGCCCTGAGGTCGCCGAACACCGTCCACGGGCGGGTCCGGACGTCGAAGGTCACTTCTGGCGCCCGTCGCCGGGCCCGCTCCGCCGCAGCGGCGACCACCTCGGCCAAGTCGACCGGGCGGCCCTCCCACCGCTCGGCGTCGTCCCGGGCGAGCTCCACCAGGTCGCTGACCAGGCCGGTCAATTCCTCCACCTGCGCCCGGACGTCGTCCAGCAACTCGATCCGCTCGCCGGCCGGCAGGCCCTCCTGACCCTCGGCCTGCTGAAGGAGGTCCAGGTTGGTCCGCAGGCTGGTCAACGGGGTGCGCAGCTCGTGACCGGCGTCGGCGACCAGCCGCCGCTGGCGCTCCCGGGACCGCTCAACGGCCGCCAGCATCGCGTTGAAGCTGTTGCCCAACCGGGCCAGCTCATCGCTACCGCGGACCTCGATCGGGCGCAGCTGGCCGGTCTGTGCGACGTGCTCGGCGGCGCGGGTCAGCTTGGTCACCGGTCGCAAGCCCCGCCGGGCCACGAGCACGCCGGCGTAGGTGGCCAGCACCACCCCGGCCACGCCGATGACCAGCAACGCGGTGCCGAGGGCGCGCAGTGTCCCGTCGATTTGGCTCGTGTTCTCGGCCAGGATGAACGCGCTCGGCTCCTCGCCCAGGCCCTTCGAGGCCGGGATCGCGACCACCCGAAAGTGGGATCCCTTCGGGCAGATGATGTCGCGGTCCTCCTCGCAGCCCACCGTTCGCAGCGAGAACGTGTACTTGCCGGATGCCACGGCCCGCTCGGGCGCGCCGATCGGCGGACTGTCCTCCGGGCCGACCCGAACCGGCAGGTCCTGGGGGTTCTGGGAAATCGCCGCCATGCGGGTGTCCGCGGCGGCGAAGATGCCCCGCGGGAAGTGGATGAACGTCCTGAAGTCGACGCCGGGGGTTTGCACCACCGCCTGGGCCCGCCCGACGAGGCTGCTGTCGAACTCCTCGTAGATCTGCGTCCGGATCGTGAAGAACGCCGCCAGCGAGGTAATGGCCACCGTCAGGCCGACGACGACCGCGACCAGCGCGCCGACGCGCGTCTTCAGGCTGAGGTAGGTCAGCCGGGTGGCCAGGAGGTGCCACAGCGCTTTCCGGCGGCCGACCTTGACCGGGACCGCGTCCGCGGGGGCGGGTGGCGAGGGTTTCAGCGCCGCGATGTCCGCCAGGTCCGCCGGTTCCGCGTCGGCGGTCAGCGCCTGCCAGGGGGAGCGCTCCGGTTGCGGCTCCCTGGGGGTTGGGCCGCGTGTGGACGCCGACCGCCGCAGCCAGTGCGGCGCCTGCCGCACCCGGTTGTCCGACGGTCGCTTGGTGGTTTCAACCATCAGGCAGCCGTGGTCACGGCGGTGTCTCGCGCAGGACGTAGCCGACCCCGCGCACCGTGTGGACCAGCCGGGAGCCGCCGGCGGCTTCGGTCTTGCGGCGCAGGTACCCGACGTAGACCTCGAGGGAATTGGCCGTGGTCGGGAAGTCGAATCCCCAAACCTCCTCGAGGATCCGCTCCCGGCTGAGCACCTGGCGCGGATGCCGCAGGAACAGCTCCAACAGTGAGAACTCCGTGCGGGTCAGCTTCAGGTCGTGCTCCCCGCGGTGCACGTCCCGGGTGGCGGTGTTCATCGACAGGTCGACGAAGGTCAGCACGCCGGGGTCGGCGCCGTCCTGGTCGCCTCCGGAGCGGCGCAGCAGGGCCCGCAGTCGGGCCAGGAGCTCCTCCAGCGCAAACGGCTTGGGCAGGTAGTCGTCGGCGCCCGCGTCCAGTCCGGCCACGCGGTCGGCCACCGCGTCACGGGCGGTGAGCACGAGGATGGGAACGTCGTCGCCGGTGGCACGCAGCGCCCGACACGCCTCCAACCCGCCCATCCGGGGCATCATCACGTCGAGGATCAGCGCGTCGGGCCGAATTGCCGCGATCTGTCCCAGCGCGGCTGCCCCGTCCGCGGCGAGGTCCACCTCGTAGCCGTTGAAGGTCAGCGAGCGACGCAGGGACTCCCGCACGGCCCGGTCGTCGTCGACCACGAGAATGCGCATGTCGACAGTGTGCCCCGGGTTGGTTCGGTTGCCCCAGAGACGCTCAACCGCCGCCGGGCGCGACTTCGGCCTCCGGCGCGGCGGGACGCAGCGCGGGGTCGTCGTGGCGGAACGTGCGCACCGATCCCGGAGCGGACGACTCGCGGGTTTCGAACCGCACGGTGACTCGACCCATTCCGGCGCCCCACACCCAACCCGGCCCGTGTTCGGCGTGGACCACGTCCGCTCCGGGCACCCACCCGGGTACGGCGCCGCGGGCAATCTCCGCGGCCGCGGGCCCGGTGGAAATCGGACTCGTCGGGTCGAAGAGGTCCTGCTGCGTCCAGTCGGTCAGCCCGCTGACCCCCACGCCGAGCAACCGCAGCCCGTCGGCGACCTCCACGCCGGCGAGCAGTCGCCGGGCCGCGCCGGCCAGCACCCGGGCCTCGTCGGTGGGGGCGGGCAGGGTGGCCGACCGGGTGATCGTTGTGAAGTCGGCCCGGCGGATCTTCACGGTCACCGTGCGGCCGGAGGCGCCCGCCGCCCGCAGCCGGTCGGCGACCCGGCCGGACATGGCGTCGAGCATCCCGACCAGCGCGTGGCGGTCCACCAGGTCCCGGTCGAAGGTGTCCTCGACGCTGATCGATTTCGACTCCCGGTGGGGGCTGACCGCGCGCTCGTCGTCGGCGCGGGCCAGGCGGGCCAGCAGGTTCCCATGAGCGCTGCCGAGCAGTAGGACCAGGTCGTCCCGTCCGACCCGGGCCAGCTGGCCGATGGTCTGCACACCGATGCGTCGCAACCGCTCCTCGGTCGCCGGCCCGACGCTCCACAGCCGTCGCACCGGCATTTCCTCGAGGAGCTCCCGCTCGCTGCCGGGCGGCACCACGTGCAGTCCGTCGGGCTTGTCGAGATCGGAGGCGATCTTGGCGATCAGCTTCGAGCTGCCCGCTCCGACCGACGCGCGCAGGCCGGTGGAGGCGAACACCGCCTGTTTCAGCTCGCCGGCCACCGCCCGCACCCGCGCGACGTCCCACCGGTCGGGCGGCCTGGAGAGGTCGACGAAGCACTCGTCGAGCGAGATCGGTTCGTATACCTCGGACAACCGGGCGACCACGTCCATGACGCGTTCACTGACCGCGCGATAGGCCGGGAACCGACCCGCCAGGAAGGCCGCGTGCGGACACAGCGCCCGGGCACGGTTCATCGGCATCGCCGAGGCGACGCCGAACGCACGAGCCTCGTAGGAAGCCGTGGCGACCACGCCGCGCGGGCCTAGGCCGCCCACCACAACCGGCTTGCCCCGCAGCGACGGCTTGTCGCGCTGCTCAACCGAGGCGAAGAACGCGTCGAGGTCCAGGTGCAGAATGCTGGGCCGATCGCGCACGGGTGGATGCTCGCAGTCAACCTGACTGGCTGTCAGCCCGACGGGCCGGCGGCGGGTGCGGCATCCGGCGGTGGTCCCCAGCCGCCGCCGCCGGGGGTGAGGATCTCCAGGCACTCGCCCGGTTCGGCGGTGACCGCATCGCAACCGCCGAGCGACACGCGGGTTCCATCGACGCGGATCAACGTGTTCTGCCCCAACGCGCCGGGACCGCCCCCGGCCATCCCGTACGGCGGCACCCGACGGTGGCCGGACAGCAGGCTCACGCTTACCGGTGCGGTGAAGCGCAGCCGGCGGAGCGCCCCATCCCCGCCGCGGTGGCGGCCCGCCCCGCCGCTGCCCGTGCGGATCGAAAATTCCTCCACCAGCACCGGGAATCGGCTCTCCAGCACCTCCGGGTCGGTCAGGCGGGAGTTGGTCATGTGCGTCTGCACCACGGGTGCCCCGGCGTAATCGGGTCCGGCCCCGGAACCGGAGCCGACCGTCTCGTAGTACTGGTGCTCGGCGTTGCCGAACGTCACGTTGTTCATGGTCCCGGAGCCCTCGGCAGCCACACCGAGCGCGCCGAACAGGGCGCCGGTGATCGCCTGTGAGGTCTCGACGTTCCCGGCAACGACCGCCGCCGGGTGCCGGGGCGCCAAAATCGAGCCATCGGGGATCACGATGTGCAGCGGACGCAGGCAGCCCTCGTTGAGCGGAATGTCGCGATCCACCAGCGTCCGGAACACGTAAAGCACCGCGGCCACGACGATCGAGGACGGGGCATTGAAGTTGTTCGGTTGGGCCGGACTGGTCCCGGTGAAGTCGATGACGGCCTCGCGGGCCGAGCGGTCCACGCCTATTCGCACCGCGATCACCGCGCCGTTGTCCATCTCGTAACGGAACTGACCGTCCGTCAGCGAATCGATGACCGAACGCACCGCGGCCGCGGCGTTGTCCAGCACGTGCCCGGCGTAGGCGCTGACCACCTCCAGCCCGAACTCGCCCACCGCGCGGCGCAACTCGGCCACCCCGGTGGCGTTGGCGGCCACCTGGGCGCGCAGGTCGGCCAGATTCACCTGCGGCGCGCGAGACGGGTACGGTCCGGCGCGCAGCAGCCGCTCGGTCTGTTCGGCGCGGAACATGCCGTCCCGGACGAGCAGATGGGAGCGCAGCACCACCCCCTCCTCGTCGATGCGGCAGCTGTCGGCGGGCATCGATCCGGGGGCCTTGCCGCCGATCTCGGCGTGATGGCCGCGGGAGGCCACAAAGAACAACGGGGCGTCGCCGGTGCCGGCGGGCAGCCCCAGCGGCCCGGCATGGACCGGTGTTATCACTGTGATGTCGGGCAGGTGGGTGCCGCCGCGGTAGGGGTCGTTGAGGACGTATACGTCGCCGGGACGCAGGTCCGGTCCGTGGTCGGCGAGCACGGCGCGGACCGACGCGCCCATCGAGCCGAGATGTACCGGCATGTGGGGGGCGTTGGCCAGCAATTGACCGGCCGCGTCGAAGATCGCGCAGGAGAAGTCCAGCCGCTCCTTGATGTTCACCGAGCGCGCGGTGGCCGCCAATCGGGCCCCCATCTGCTCGGCGATGGCCATGAACAGGTTGGCGAAAACCTCCAGTTGCACCGGGTCTGGAGTCCGGGACTCCAGTCGGGGCCGCGGACGCGGGGTCTGCCGGTCCAGGAGTAGCTGCCCGGCGCGGCCCAGCCGGGCGCGCCAGCCCGGATCCACGACGGTGGTGGCGCCGTCCTCGATCACGATCGCGGGGCCCGTCACGATCTCGTCCGGACCCAATTCCGCGCGCCGGCGCAGGGTCGCGGGGCGCCTGCGGCCGTCGAGATGGATCAGCACCTGTGTCGGGGTCCGCGTCCCGGTCCCGGGTGCGGGCACCGGTGGCTCGGTGCCGGCGGCCTGGACGGCCTCCACCCGCAGCGAACCGACGAACAGCGGCGCGTCCGGGGCGAAGGAGAACAACCGCAGGTGGGCCGCTTCGGCCTGACGCTGCATGTCCGCCCCGGCGCCCAGCTCGACCGGAAGCGCGGAGTCCGAACCCTCGTATCGGACGAGGGCAAGCGCCCTCACCTGGATCGAACCCGCGGGCGAGCCCCGGGCGATCAACTCCTCGCGCGCCTGCCCCCCCAGGTGCTCGGCGAGTGAGTTCAGCTCGGGTTCCAGGGCGGCACACAGGCGGCGCTCCACCGCCTGCTCGCGGACCGCGACGAGCTCGGCCACTCCGATGCCCACAGCCGAGAGCAGGCCCGCCAGCGGCGGTACCACAACAGTCGAGATACCCAGTTCGTCGGCGACCTCGCAGGCGTGCTGACCCCCGGCACCGCCGAAGCTGACCAGGGCGTAGCGGCTGACATCCCGGCCGCGGCGCACCGAGATCGTGCGGATTGCGTTCGCGATCGCGGCCACGGCAACCCGGCGGAACCCCATCGCCACCTCCTCGGGGCTGGGCCGGTCGGGGAGCTGTTCGGCGAGCGCGGTGAACGCGCGACGCACCGCGGCCGTGTCCAGCGGCTGGTCGCCGGCGCCGAAGACTGCGGGGAAGTGCTCGGCCTGGATGCGGCCCAACAGCAGATTCGCATCGGTGATGGTCAACGGCCCGTCGCGCCGATAGGCGG
>Ga0157362_1000040_pt1 | contig 35816 bp, 24 predicted proteins | sample AttlaeALBM3_FD_111480 | JGI IMG/M metagenome (GOLD analysis project Ga0157362, IMG submission 111480) | Fungus gardens microbial communities from leaf cutter ant in Ribeirão Preto, State of São Paulo, Brazil - Atta laevigata ALBM3 | ecosystem: Host-associated > Fungi > Mycelium > Unclassified ... | reverse complement strand
TCGCCATATTGCGAGATGCTGCCGCGCATCGTGATGTTGCCGGTGTTCACGTCGTGACGCATCTTGATGTTGATGACGCCCGACACGGCATCGGCACCGTAAAGTTCCGAACCGCCATCCTTCAGGATTTCCACGCCAGCCACCTGCTGAAGCGGAATGGCGTTGAGATCGACGCAGTTCGAGTTGCCATTGATGGTCGTGCGCTTGCCGTCGATCAGCACGAGAACGCGGTTGGTCCCGAGGTTGCGCAGATCGGTACAGGACACACCGCCGCCGCCATTGGTGACAGCGTTCGTCGTAGCACTCGAGCCGACGGAAGGCAGACGGGCAAAGAAATCACCAAGGTTGTTCACACCCGTCTGGGCGATCTGCTTGGAGGTGATGATCTGCACCGGGTTCGCATTGGTGTTATTCGACGTGCTGAGCGCCGAGCCAACCACCGTGATGCTTTCATTGCCAGCCGGGGCGGGGCCGGAAAGCGACGTCAGGCTGCTGCGACGTGCGCTGACTGGCGCTGCCGTCGTGACAGCCGCCGGGGTTGCTGTGATGCCCGTGCTGACTGGACGTGCAGACGGACGTACGGCGCGCTTTGTGCTGCTCTTGTGGCTTGCCTTGTGATGGGCCGTGGTCGCGGTGGCGGCCTGAGCCGTGAAGCTTGCACCGGCGAGGATCGTTGCACCGAGCAGCATGGAGGCGCGGCAGATGCGTATGCGGGAAATGGCCATTGGTCACTTTCGCGAAAAGAATTGAGGGCGGAATAAGCTCCGAATTTGACCCCGCAGATGGCACATGGTGATCAAGAGTTTCAATCTCGTAACGTAGAGTCACCCGCCGCCATTGTGACATTTCCATTGCGATGTGTTCCCGATGCAACAGGCTGCTGCATGGATGTTGATAGGAAGTTTTAAAACTGACGCATGTTTGGGAATTTTATTACCAACCAGTACTTGACGCGCTGATCACGGAAACTTTACAAGGGCGCAGCTCGCGAAAACGCGAGCACGAAACTGCTTCCAGCGAGCCGCCATGACCGTTCATCCCGTCGTTGCTTCCGTCACCGAGCGCATCATCGAGCGCTCCGCCGTGTCGCGGCGTCGTTATCTCGCCCTCATGGAGCGAAACCGTCAGAAGGGCATCTCGCGCCCGCGTCTCGCCTGCGGCAATCTGGCCCATGCTCTCGCGGCGTCGGGGGAGGACAAGGCGCGCCTCATGCGTGGGGGCGGGGTGAATCTGGGTGTCGTCACCAGCTACAACGACATGCTTTCGGCGCATCAGCCTTATGCGCGCTATCCCGATCAAATGCGCCTTTTCGCTCGCGAAATGGGTGCGACAGTGCAGGTGGCTGGCGGCGTGCCGGCCATGTGTGACGGCGTGACGCAGGGGCAGGAGGGTATGGAACTCTCTCTGCTGTCGCGGGACAACATTGCCATGGGCACGGCCATTGCCTTGAGCCACGGCATGTTCGAGGGCGTGGCGCTGCTAGGCATATGCGACAAGATCGTGCCGGGACTGCTCATGGGCGCGCTGCGCTTTGGCCATCTGCCCGCGCTGCTCGTTCCGGCAGGCCCCATGACGTCGGGGCTGCCGAACAAGGAAAAGCAGCGCGTGCGGCAGCTCTATGCCGAAGGAAAGGTGGATTCGAGCGCCCTGATGGAGGCCGAGGCTGCCTCCTATCACAGTGCTGGAACCTGCACCTTTTATGGCACGGCCAACACCAATCAGATGATGGTGGAGATGATGGGCCTGATGCTGCCCGACTCTGCTTTCTGGAACCCGAGCACCCGCATCCGTCAGGCGCTCAACCGCAAGGCTGTGCATCGCCTTGTCGAAATTTCACGACCTGGCGCGGATCACCGCCCGCTTGCCCGGATGGTGGATGAAAAAGCCATCGTGAATGCGGCGGTGGGGCTTCTGGCCACGGGTGGGTCCACCAATCATGCCATCCACTTGCCGGCCATTGCGCGTGCAGCAGGTATCTGCATTGACTGGAGCGATCTCGATGCGCTCTCCGGGGCCGTGCCTTTGCTCACGCGGGCTTATCCCAACGGTTCGGCCGATGTGAACGCCATGCAGGAGGCCGGTGGGCTTCCAACGCTGATCGCTGCGCTGAGCGAGGCCGGGATGCTGCACCAGGACATCCTGACAGTCTCGAAGGGTGGCTATGCGGATTACGCCTGCCGTGCCCGACTGGAGGGAGAGGCCCTGCTGTACAGTGCGGCGCGTGCGTCATCCGATCGCAGCGTGCTGCGCGATACACGCGAGCCGTTCCGTCAGGATGGCGGGATGCGTCTGGTTCAGGGCAGTCTCGGCCGTGGCATTTACAAGACGAGTGCCGTCGATGATGACCGCCAAACCATCGAGGCACCGGCTGCAGTGTTTCACCGTCAGGAAGATGTCATCGCCGCTTTCAAGGCAGGCAAGCTGAACCGCGATGTCATTGTGGTGGTCCGTTTTCAGGGACCGGATGCAAACGGCATGCCCGAGTTGCATCGCCTGACGCCCACTCTGGCAGTCCTGCAGGACAAGGGCTATCGCGTGGCGTTGCTCACGGATGGTCGCATGTCCGGCGCAAGCGGGAAGGTGCCAGCCGCCATCCATATCTGCCCAGAGGCCCAATCCGGCGGGCCTATTGCCCTGATCGAGGATGGCGACATATTGCGCATCTGCGCCCGACGCGGGCAGATCGAGGCGCTGGTCGAGCCCGCCATCTGGCAGGCGCGTCAACCGGCCTTGCCGCCTCTGCCCGGACTGGGTACGGGACGCGAACTGTTCACACTGATGCGCAGCCGGTCCGATACGGCAGAGAAAGGGGGCTCAGCGATGCTCGCCGCTCTCGAAGACACGATGGACCTGCATGCTACAGAACTCGACAAGGAATTCTTCGATGCTCGACACGACTCTGCTCGACTCGGTCATGACGCGTTGTCCGGTCATTCCGGTGCTGGTCATACCGGACCTGTCGCTGGCCCGGCCGATCGCGCAGGCGCTCGTCGCGGGCGGGTTGACCACGCTTGAGGTGACGCTGCGCACCGAATGCGCACTCGATGCCATCCGGGAAATGTCCAAGGTTGAGGGCGCTCATGTCGGGGCGGGCACTGTGCTGAATGGTGACGATCTGGCACGCGCTGTCGATGCGGGCTCGCAGTTCATCGTAAGCCCCGGTCTGACGCCAGAAGTAGCCGCTGCAGCCCAGCGTCATGACGTGCCGCTTCTACCGGGGGTGGCCAATGCGGGTGATATCATGCGAGGGCTCGACCTCGGACTGAGCCGTTTCAAGTTCTTCCCGGCCATGGCTAATGGGGGGCTACCCGCGCTCAAGGCGCTTGCCGCCGTGTTCGGCAAGGCCCGTTTCTGCCCTACAGGTGGGATCACGGAAGACAACGCCAGCGCCTGGCTTGCCGAACCCGCTGTTACATGTGTGGGCGGTTCCTGGCTTACGGCTGGTCCGTTCGATGCTGCCGCGATTGAGGCACGTGCCCGCAATGCTGCGAAGCTGGCAGGCTGAGGCCAAACGCGAGGAGAGAGAGATCTTCTGACGGGCGAGCGACGATGGGCCAGGTTCGCGCGGCCCTAATGCTCGCTGAGATGTCAGGCAGGATGCGTGTTTTGAGTGCCGCGCTGTCTGGCCGCCTGTCTTGTGGGGTGTGTTCGGCGCCCCATGGAATAAGAAAGACTGTCCCTGGGTTTTACGGTCTGCACTGGGGTACGTCCCTGATCCGTCAGTCAGAAATTATAACTTAGAATTTAAGATCGGGATCATTGCCAAGTCGAAGCCTTTCGACGGATAGACACAGACATGCCCTCCTCAGAATTCCGTCCGGATCCCCACGGCTCTCAGCCGCTTTCATGACAAAGCAGGGGCGATCCTATTTCGGATTGGCTGGTGTCATCGTGCTCGCGATGACAACCGAACTCAACGAGCAGGTCTCGTCACAATCACTCCCTGATATCCTGGGCGGGCTGGGCATCAGCCACGATCCCGGGACCTGGTTCAACAGCCTTTATCTCTCGGCCGAAGTCATGGGGATGTCGCTCGCGCCATGGATGGCGCTGACCTTCGGCGTCCGTCGCTTTGCCGTGGTGGTAGCGATGATTGCCAGCCTTTCGGCCGCCTGCATCCCGTTCAACCACAATCTGACCCTGCTCTATGGGTTGCGTCTTATCGAGGGTCTGGCGGGCGGGTTTGCCGTACCGTTGCTGCTGCTGGTGGCCCTGCGCGTGCTGGCACCCCCTGTGCGGCTTTATGGCCTCGCGGCGTACTCCCTGACAGCCACGTTTTTTCCCAATCTCAGTACGGCGCTGGCAGGTCTGTGGACCGATCTTGTCGATTGGCGCTTTGTGTTCTGGCAAGCCGTGCCTTTTGGCAGTCTGGCAATCTCGCTCATCTGGTATGGCATCGCGCCGGAGGAGCCCAATTACAAACGCTTCCGCAATTTCGACTGGAAGGGCGCGCTTCTTATATTGTTCGGCTTCGGGGCGCTCTCCACCATGCTGCAGCAGGGAGACCGGCTGGACTGGTTCAATTCACCCGCCATCTGCGTCATGGCCCTGGTGGCGGTGGTGTGCATACCACTCCTGGTGATCAATGAATGGGAGCAGCATACGCCGCTATTTCGTATCCAGCTTCTCGGTCGACGCAATTTTGCCTACGGGGCAACGACGTTGCTCATCTTCCTTGTGGTGTCTCTGGCCTCATCGACCCTGCCTGCGACATTCCTGCAGGAAGTGGCTGGCTACCGGCCTGAACAGATCTACCCTGTCACGCTGGAGATTGCCTGTATCCAGCTCGTCATGCTGCCTCTTATGGCTGTCGTGCTGAACAGCAAGGCGGTTGATAGCCGCGTGGTCAGCCTGCTGGGCATGTGCCTGATCTGCATGGCGTGTATTGGCGACAGCTTTCTGACGGTCGGATGGAACCGCAACGAGTTCTATCTGTGGCAGATTTTCATGGGCGCGGGTGAGGCGATGATTGTCATGCCACTGCTCATGATGTCCACCAACTCGCTCGTTCCCGCCGAGGGGCCGTTTGCCTCCGCAATGGTCAACACCCCGCGTGCCGTGTCGCAGGCTATCGGCGTCTGGATGCTCCAGCTTATCCATCGCTGGCGCGGTGGGCTGCATTCCAACCGCATTACGGACCGCATCGGGCTGGACCGCTACCGCACCTTTCAGGCAAATGCCATTCCTCTGCAGCGCCCGGCGCCTTTACTGCCTGACGGTACCCCGCGCAGCCCGGATGCGTTGCTCACCTTCAAATATCAGGTTGCCCATCAGACGACCGTTCTGGAACTGTCTGACGCCTATCTCATCATCGCCGGGATTACGGTGTTCCTCATGGCATGGGTCATTCTCCTGCCTCAACGGACCTATCCCCCCCGCCTCATGTTCGTGAAGAAAAAATCCTGAATCATGGCTTCAGACGACCAGAAAAGCAGCCCCGCCAAATGGCCTTTCCTTGTGACAGGCTTCATCCTTGTGGTGTTCTGCGGGATCATCCTTGCGATCATTTTCGTGCCAAACCGTAAGGTCTGGACCAATGATGCCTATGTGACGGCCCATTACGCCACCATTGCGCCGCGTGTACCGGGACAGGTGGTCGAGGTGCTGGTTGATGATAACCAGAGCGTCAAGGCGGGGCAGGTCATGGCACGGCTCGATCCACGCGACTACGAAACGGCGCTTACGCGCAGTCGTGCCCAGCTCGCACACGACGAGGCGCTCGTGCTCGATGCCGAGGCGGCGGTGGATCGTCAGCCGAGCATGATCGAGGAAAGCAAGGCAGAAGCCGCGCGGATCGAAGCGCAGCTCGTCTATGCCAGGCAGAATGCCCAGCGCTATCACAACCTGGCCCAGACCGGCGCAGGGTCCGCGCAGGAGCGTCAGCTCACCGATGCCTCCATGCGCGAAATGGAAGCCAATCTGAGGAGCATGAAAGCGCGGATCACGGCAGCACAGGATGAGATCCCGATCCTGCGGGCACGCCATGAGGCGGCGCTCAGGACGCTCAAGATCGACCACGCCGTGGTACGGCAGGACGAGCTCAACCTGTCCTATACCGAGATACGCGCGCCGTTTGACGGTATGGTGGGCGAGAAGACCGTTCAATCGGGCAATTATGTATCGCCGGGTGCCGCCCTTATGGCGCTTGTGCCGATGGATCAGCTCTGGGTCATGGCGAATTACCGTGAGCTTGCGCTGCGCCATATGCGTCCCGGGCAGCATGCCCGTATCCATGTCGATGCCTATGATATGGATCTGGACGGCATCGTTGACAGTATCCCGCCGGCTTCGGGTGCCGCCTTCGCCCCGATCGCCCCGGAAAATGCCACGGGGAATTTCACCAAGATCGTCCAGCGCCTTCCCGTGAAGATCGTCGTGGCCCCGAACCAGCCTCTCGCCAAGCTGCTGCGTATGGGCTTTTCGGTCGAGACGACGGTCGATACCCATCTTGAAAATGTCGTGGATGAGCAGCGGCATAGCGCGAACGGGATCACCGCACGATGAGAACGATCAGGCGGGCGGCGGCTCTGCGCGGCGGAATAGCGCTGTGCTGCGTTGGTAGCATGGTTGCAGCCTGCACGATGGGCCCTGATTTCAAACGTCCGGATGTGATCTCGCCTGCGCAGTTCGGGGCGGAGCCGCAGGATGTGGCAGGAGCGACCTATGGCGGTCCGGTCGATGTGGCCTGGTGGAAGCAGTTCAACGACCCTGAGCTCAACCATCTGATTGATCGTCTTGCAGTGCAGAACATCGACCTGCAACGCGGGATGCAACGTATTGCCGAAGCCCGGTCGCAAACACGTATCGCGGCCGCGCAGGGGCTCCCTAGTTTGAACTGGGCCGGGTCCTATACCCGCACCCATCAGAGCGAGACAGGATTTATCTCGCTTGTGCAGCCACGCAATGGCGCGCCGAACGAATATGACTTCTTCCAGAACACGCTTGGCGCATCATGGGATCTCGATCTTTTCGGGCAGATACGCCGCGCCGTCGAAGCCCAGCACGCAGCACAGGAGGCCGCAGCCGAGGCACGCCACGGCCTTGCCCTGAGTACGATCGCGACACTGGTTGACAGCTACATGCAGCTTCGCGGTGTTCAGGACCAGATTGCAATCACCGAGCGGCACGTGGCGGTTTCCGATCATGATCTGGCCCTCGTGCAGTCACGGTTTGGCAACGGCGCAGCGACCACGCTCGATCTGGCGCAGGCCCGTACGGAGCAGGCCAATACGGCCTCGGCGCTTCCCACCTTGCGCAATTCCGAAAGTGCGCTGATCAATGCCATCGGCCTGCTTCTGGACGAACCGCCGCGAAGCCTCGCGCAGGAACTGGCGCGCCGTGATGGCACGATGCCGATCATCGTGCCGGCTGCGCCGATCGGGGTGCCCTCAGCCCTGGCTCGCAGGCGCCCTGATATTCGTGAAGCCGAAGCCAAGCTGCATATGGCGACTGCTGGTGTCGGGGTCGCCATCGCTGCGTTTTACCCGGATATTACCCTGACGGGGCAAATGGGCACACAGACCCTGTCTGCAGCGAATTTCTTTTCACTGCCATCTCGTCAGTTTGCGACAGGGCCGACCCTGTCTGTCCCACTCTTTGAGGGCGGGCGCCTGCGCGGGACACTGGCGCTGAGACGGGCTGAGCAAAAGGACGCGGCGCTTGCCTACCACCAGACCGTGACGACGGCCTGGAACGAGGTCGACAATGCCTTGACGGCTTATGCCCAGTCCCAGAAGCGCCTCGTGCAGACGCGGATCGCGTGGCAGGAGAGCCGCAAGGCTGTCGAGGTGGCGCAACAGCGCTATCGCGAAGGGGCTGTGGACTTCCTCCAGGTCGACACGGCAGAGGCTGCGGCGCTGGCCGCGGAGGCGACTTTCTCGGCCAACAGGATTCAAATTGCGACTGCTTTCGTCTCGCTTTACCGGGCGCTGGGTGGAGGCTGGGAGTATCCGGCTTTTTCAGAAGATAAAGCTTCAAAATCAGCAGGTTAAGATCATTATTATGACCAATGTCCGAGAAGGTGTATCGTCGGATCATGCTTTATCAATAACGATCAAATCTCTGATATTATACGATTCCTGAGTCCAAGATTTGTTCCTTTGGGGTTTGAGAGAACAAACTGCGATCCTTGCGCGATCCTTGCGCGATCATGGTGCCAATCTGAACTACATATTTTTCTCCGAGTCTTGTTTAGAATCATCGGCCTAGACGGGAATGATCAAGTGGTGCCATAAGGCGGCATGAATGGACGTTCTCATATCGTTCTGGGTCTGGCCTGTGGAATAACGGCTGCCGCGGCCGGCTATGTGCCGTTCACATTCGCCTCCCTGGGAATGGCTGCCCTGGGGAGCCTGACACCTGATATCGACACCGAACGTTCCATGCTCGGCTGTCGCTTGCCTTGGCTTTCGCGAACGCTTTCCCGTTGCGTAGGCCATAGGACAGTGACCCATTCACTGGCTGTGCCATTGCTGCTGGGTCTGGCTGCGATCCATTTTGGTGGAATGGGTCTCTTGCGTTCCGCTCTGGGAAGTTTCCTGATCGGATATGCGAGCCATATCGCAGGTGACCTCGTGACCGGCGGATGCTGGGCGCTCTACCCATTATCCCGCAACAGGATTTCTCTCTGGCCATATGCAAGGGTAGGCAGCCTGCGCGAATATATGGTCCTGCTTGTCAGCCTCGGGTTGTTGGGAGGCGTGACGTATCATCTCCTGACCCATGAGGCGCGTCAGTCCGGCCATCACACGTCAATCGGCTCTCACAGCGGCAAAGCCCGCCGCATGGCTTTTATTGCGTAAAACGGCTCGTACGCCTATGAGCACCTCTTGAAATCCAGCCATTCCGGAGCTCGTCATGACCTCTCCCGATCGCCTGCCCGTCCGCCGGGCGCTTCTTTCTGTTTCCGACAAGACCGGTCTGATCGATCTGGGCAAGGCGCTGGTCGCGCGTGGCGCGCAGCTTCTCTCGACGGGCGGATCGGCCAAAGCCCTGCGTGATGCCGGACTGCCTGTGACGGATGTTTCCGATCACACGGGCTTCCCCGAAATTCTGGATGGTCGTGTGAAGACGCTGGTGCCGCAGATCCATGGCGGTATTCTTGGCCGTCGTGATCTGGACTCTCACAAGGCCCAGATGGCTGAACACAATATTGCGCCCATCGACCTCGTTTGCGTCAACCTGTACCCGTTTGCCGCGACCGTCGCGTCGGGGGCGGGCCCGGAGGACTGCATCGAGAATATCGATATCGGTGGCCCCGCCATGATCCGCGCAGCAGCCAAAAATCATGACCATGTCGTGATCCTGACAGAGCCCGCACAATATGATGCGCTCAAGGCATCGCTCGATGCGGGCGGCTCCACCCAGGCCGAGCGCACGGCCTGGGCAGGTGCCGCCTATGCCCATACGGGTGCCTATGATGCGATGATTGCCACCTGGTTTGCCGGCCAGCGCGGCGACGCCCTGCCAGAAACCATGACACTGAGTGGCACGCGTCGTGAGTCCCTGCGCTATGGTGAGAACCCTCATCAGCAGGCGGCTTTCTATGTCACCGGTGAGAAGCGTTTCGGCATCGCGACGGCAACGCAGATCCAGGGCAAGGCCCTCAGCTACAACAACCTGAACGATACGGATGCGGCTTTCGAGGCTGTTGCCGAGTTCGACAAGCCGAGCGTGGTGATCGTCAAGCACGCCAATCCCTGCGGTGTGGCCAGCGCCGAGACGCTCGAGGCGGCATGGAAAGCTGCACTCAAATGTGACCCCGTTTCGGCCTTCGGCGGCATCGTCGCGCTGAACCGTACACTCGATGAGGCGACAGCAGAGCAGATTGCCACGATCTTCACCGAGGTGATTGTGGCCCCTGATGCCACCGAAGGCGCGCGCGCGGCGCTGAGCCGCAAGAAGAACCTGCGCCTGCTCCTGACAGGTGGCGTGCCTTCCGCCACGGCTGAGGGCATGACCTTCAAATCGGTTGCGGGCGGCTTCCTGGCACAGAGCCGTGATGCCGGTCAGGTGACCGAAGCCGATCTGCGTGTCGTGACCAAGCGGGCACCGACCGACGCTGAAATGGCCGATCTACTTTTTGCCTTCCGCGTGGCCAAGCACGTGAAATCCAATGCCGTGATCTACGCCAAGGATCGCGCCACGGTCGGCATCGGAGCCGGGCAGATGTCACGCGTCGACTCAGCGCGTATCGCGGCGCGCAAGAGTCTCGACGCAGCCGAAGCTGCAGGTGAGACAGTGGCACTGACAGAAGGGTCGGTCGCGGCGTCTGACGCGTTCTTCCCCTTCGCTGACGGCCTTGAGAGCGTGATTGCAGCCGGTGCCATCGCCGTTATCCAGCCGGGCGGTTCCATTCGCGACCAGGAAGTGATCGATGCTGCCGATGCAGCTGGCATTGCCATGGTATTCACCGGTATGCGCCATTTCCGTCATTGAAACTGGTCTGCGTTGTCGCTTTCCCGATTGCCCGGTGCCTCGGACTGAAGTCGCACCGGGTAACGGGGCGTCAATCAGTCGGTTGTGAAAGACAGGGCTGAGATAGCTCTCACGGAGGGGGGAAACATGAAGATCAGAACCGGTTTGCTGGCAGGGTTCGTTGCTGCGTTGGTGGTTGCGCCTACTGGACGTGCCGCTGCTCAGCCTGCCATCTCAGGGGATACGAAGCCTCAGGGGACCATGTTGCAGGCAGTTCCCGGCTCACTCCCGGCAGGATGTGTTTTCGATCTGACAAGTCTCCCCCGGTTCTTTGGCAAGATAGATCGCCTATTGCCGGGGACGCAGGGAGATGCCGTGGGTGCCTTGCTTAGGGATGGCACCGAAATCGAAATGCCCCCCGGTCTGGCCGCGCAGGATCACCATATGCGTGCGGGGGCGACCATTACCGTTCGCGGGCTTGCCGCACCATCGCTTCGTCTTGTTCGGGCCTTTGCGCTGAACAATGGTCAGGAGCTTTGTGCCCCGCCTATGCCGGAACTCGTGACGGCAGCGCCTCCCGCCAGCACACAGGGCCGGATTGCGCGATTGCTGCATGATGGTGATGGAGCGCTGAACGGAGCCTTGCTTGATAATGGCACCGTGCTGCGTGTGCCTGCCTCCGGCGCCCGTACCTCTTTCCTGCGTCTCGGGGCACCGATCTATGCGGAGGGTTACGGCTATCAGACCGCCTATGGCAAGCTTGTCGTGGCAAGGCGTCTTGGGCCTGACAGGCTGCAGGCTATTCATGTTTCAGGTGAACCGCTTGTCCCGCGTGGCGCGCCACCGGGATCGGCGGGTTACGATCAGATCGAGGCGCCCGGAGGCACTGAATAAGGTCCTCTCAGCGGTTTAGCCTGTGTCTCGATAAGGAAAATGCCGGGTGGCGTTACCATCCGGCATTTCTAACACACCCGCCGGGGCGCTATCGATCGCGTGATGTCCTCAAACGATGTCTGACTCACGCAACGCGAGTGTAAGGCAAGGCGACAGGGGGAGAATAGGGGCAACCGTTGCCTGGAAGGCGTGATACAGATCAGCCTTGTCCGGGTAGACCTCGCCTGAATAACGGCCTTGCGCGTCGACCTCATTACGCCATCCACCAAATTCATGGTCGATCAGTGTGCTGGCGATATAGTCCCAGACTTTGCGATACGATGTTTCATAGGCAGGGCTGCCCGTGCGCTTTAGCAGGTTCACTGCGGCGGTGACGGTTTCGGCCTGCACCCAGTGCGCCCGCACTGTGACCACCGGCTTATGGTCCCAGTCAATCGTGTAGATCATGCCAGGCTCGCCATCGGGTGCCCACCCAAAGCGCAACGCTGAGTCCAGCAGGGCGCGGGCATCATGCAGCATCCAGCCGGGGGCGGTCCCCTCGCGTCGCAGAAGAGCGGCCTCAACCTTCAGGGTGAGGTGAGCCCATTCTGCGAAATGGCCCGGTGTCATGCCATAGGGGCGCAGGGGGTCTGTCGTCTTGTCTTGATTGTAATCCTTGAGGAGTGTCCATTCCCGGTTGAAATGCTCGGGCATGCAGTAATCATGGTTTCCCGCGATCTCGTGCACAAAGCGGTGCACGATACGATGGGCGCGATCGAGCCATTTCTCATCCCCTGTGATATCAGCAAGGGCGAGGCAGGATTCTGTGGAGTGCATGTTGGCGTTTGCGCCGCGATAGTCCTCCTCGTCGCTCCAGTCGAAGGCGAAGCTCTCACGCATGACGCCTTCATCTTCGGACCAGTAATGGGTCTCGAGGATTTCGGTCGCCAGGCTGAGAAGTTTTTCGCCCCCTTCGACTCCCAGCAGGGTTGCAGACGAGCCGGCCAGGGCCACGAAAGCATGAAGATAGGCCTGTTTGCGGCCCTCGCGTGCCGCAGGTGATTCGTACCAGCCGCCGTGATCCTTGTCATGGAGCGGGCCGAGAAGTGCCTTTACGCCATGCCGGACGAGGGGAAGGCAGCCCGGAATACCCTGTAGGGCCGCCATGGAGAAGGCATGGACCATACGGGCGGTCAGGATGCCGTCTGGCAACGCGCCTTCGGGCAGGGTGCCGTCGCGGCCAAGGGCGCCAAAACCGCCTTCCATGCGTGATGCCATTGCAAAGCGGAGCAGGCGGCGGCCCTCGGCGGCCAACCACAGGCGATGGGCGGAACGGCGCACCCAGCTCGTTTCAGGCAGGAGCATGGGCGAGAGAAGATCGGTCATAGAAACTGTCCCGTTATCGGCCGCCAAAGGGGGCCTCGCATTACATGAACGGCAATGATCACGCATGGCGACGCGTTGGGTTGCGCGACAGAGTATTGCGCGTCGTTTCAGGAGACCGGAAACGGCGAACCCGGAAGGGTTCCGCTTCGGATACGTATAACGCCTGTCACGATCCTGCGTCCTGTCTGCTCGGCAAGTCTGTCACAAGAATTCACTATGGCTTGGCATTGGCGCGTCTTATTGTGCGGCATCAACGCGTTAGCGCGTAAGTATTATCGCATCAGGACGACAAGAAAAGACATGGCGCCGTCACAGTCAGTAAATCTGCCTCCGGTTGATCTTCTTGGTTATGGCAAGCTTCCGTTGGGAGTTGCTCGCAACAAGGGAATCTGGCCTGCGCCGCATTATCAGCATTCACTGGTAGCCTGCGCGCGCTGGGAGACGGAAAGCGTCGTGGAATGGCTCACCTATCATCGGTCGATCGGGTTCGACCATGTCTATCTGTACTGTAACGATGATGATCCGACGGCACTCTATGAAGCGGTGATGCCTTTCATTATCGCCGAAAAGCCATTCGTGACCTTCCATCACTATCGCTATGTGGGCGAGCAGTTTCAGATGTATCGCCACTTTCTACGCCACCATGTGCATGAGACGCGCTGGTTGATGTTTCTGGATATCGATGAGTTTGTGTGTTTGCCGGGCAGCAACGACATCAGCAGTGTAAGCACCCGTTTCGGTGCAGATCACGACGCGGTCTATCTCAACTGGTGTGGCTATGGCCATGGTGGTCATGTCGAGCGGCCAGCCGGAAGTGTCCTGCGTCATTACCGCTATCGCGAGAGCGGTGCCTCACCGTTTACCAAGATCCTCGCCAAGGCGGAGGCCGTGTCCTATCGACGTGCCTGCGAGAACCCGCATGTGGCCATCCATCACGATCTATTCGGCTTGGGCGCGCCGCTGCGCGCCTGCAACATGCTCGGTGAATCGATGGAGGGTTATTACAATAACTTCCCTGACCACGCGTGGTCTTTTCTGAACGCCGACAATAGGCGTGAGCGCCTCGTTCAGGCTGGCTATATCGCGCATTTCAATATCCGCTCGGAACAGGATTTCGCGCGTCGTGTTGCCCGGGGATGCCAGGGAGACTTCGCTGCCCAGACCCATTGGCAGAACAAGAATGTGCAGGAGCGGGCCGAGTATCACGCTGCAACCAATGCCGTGCTCGATACCTATCTGTCCGACTACTGGGAGGCGATGATCGGCAAGGGATGGCAGACGAGCATCATGCCCTGCTCGCAATGGGATCTCCTTTCGAGAGGAAAGCGCGCCACGCAGAGTTCCACCATGCATCAAGGCTCGCGCGATGACGATGCCAGTCGGGCCGTATCAGGTTTCCTGACGGGACACCCGCAGCATCACACGACCCTTGAAGACAACCCCTGGTGGATGGTTGATCTTGAAGTGCTCAGCCACATTCATCAGATCATGATTTTCAATCGGCTGGATGGCGTGATGGAGCGGTTGGCGAGCTTCAAGGTCGAAGTTTCGCATGATCGCATCATATGGAAAACAATTATCGATCGGCAGGACGGCCCGGTCTTCGGCGGGCTTGACGGGACGCCATTCAACTGGATCGACGACGCAGGCGTTCTCGGGCGCTTCGTTCGTGTCACCATACCGGGCAGGCAGGTCTATCTGCAGACCGATCAGATCGAGATTTTTGGCCGCCCATTTTCTCTTGACGACTTCAAGGCCGCCAACGCGCCTGACTAGGGCGCATCACGGCGCGGCATCGCCACGGGAGGTCAAGGCAAAGCCCTTTTTGCAAGAAACGTGCCAGGGCGGCCTTGGAAAAAGCCGCAATGTTCCCATGTTCAAGTTATGACGAGGCGAGAACTGCCTGAGAGGGGTTCTCGTTGTCGTAACCAGCCGCCTTTACGGGGCATAGGAGTATTGCGAAAACATGAATATTGAGAAATTTACCGAGCGTAGCCGCGGTTTTCTTCAGGCCGCTTCGACAATTGCACTGCGTGACTTCCACCAGCAGCTGACCCCCGAGCACATTTTGAAAGCGTTGCTCGATGATCCTGAGGGCGCTGCCCCGGGCCTGATCCGCGCAGCCGGGGGTACACCCGAAACAGTCCGCAAAGCCAATGATGCCGCACTGGCTCGTGTTCCCAAGGTGCAGGGCGGCGGGGCTGGTCAGCCTCAGGCAACGCCTGACCTTGTGCGTGTACTCGATAGTGCTGAGCAGGATGCCCAGCGTGCCGGTGACAGCTTCGTTGCGCAGGATCGTCTGCTCGTGGCGCTTGCTGCCAGCAAGACCGGCGCTGGACAGGCCCTGGGCGAAGGTAAGGCCGATGCGAAGGCCCTTGAGCGCGCAGTGGCAGAATTGCGCAAGGGACGCGTGGTCGATAGCGTCAACGCCGAGGCGGGCTTCGATGCCCTCAAGAAATATGCGCGGGATGTGACGGCCGTGGCCCAATCGGGCAAGCTCGATCCGGTGATCGGTCGTGACGAGGAAATCCGTCGCGCCATTCAGGTTCTGGCACGCCGCACCAAGAACAATCCTGTGCTGATTGGTGAGCCCGGTGTGGGCAAGACCGCCATCGTGGAAGGTCTGGCGCTGCGTATCGTCAATGGCGACGTGCCTGAAGCGCTGCGCAACAAGAAGCTGCTCTCGCTCGATATGGGTGCTCTGGTAGCTGGCGCGAAATATCGCGGTGAATTCGAGGAGCGCCTGAAAGCCGTTCTCAAGGAAATCGAAAGCGCCGAGGGGCAGGTGATCCTGTTCATCGACGAGATGCACACGCTCGTGGGCGCGGGACGCTCCGATGGCGCAATGGATGCGTCGAACCTGATCAAACCGGAGCTTGCACGCGGCGTGCTGCATTGCATCGGTGCCACCACGCTCGACGAGTATCGCAAATACATCGAAAAGGACGCGGCGCTGGCCCGTCGTTTTCAGCCGGTTTTTGTGGGTGAGCCCTCAGTGGCCGATACCATCTCGATCCTGCGTGGCATCAAGGAAAAATACGAGCTGCATCACGGTGTGCGTATCACCGATGGCGCACTTGTGGCTGCCGCGATGCTGTCCAATCGCTACATCACGGATCGGTTCCTGCCGGACAAGGCTATTGACCTCGTGGATGAGGCGGCAAGCCGCCTGCGCATGCAGATCGACAGCAAGCCCGAGGCGCTTGACGAACTCGACCGCCGTATCATCCAGCTCAAGATCGAGCGCGAGGCGATCCGCAAGGAAGAGGACAGCGCAAGCCGCGAGCGTCTGGTGAAGCTAGAAGCCGAGCTGGCCGATCTGCAGGAACAGTCGGACACCATGAGCGCCGCTTGGCATGCCGAAAAGGACCGGGTGAACGCTGTTCAGAAGCTCAAGGAGCAGCTCGATCAGGCGCGTTCGGATGTCGATATTGCTCAACGCAAGGGTGATCTCGGCAAGGCGTCCGAGCTTATGTATGCGACGATCCCAGGCCTTGAGCGTCAGATCGAAAAAGCCCAACAGGTCGAGCAGCAGGATGCCGCTCAGGCAGGATTGTTCAGCGAGGCTGTGACCGATCAGGGGATTGCCTCTGTCGTGTCGCGCTGGACCGGTGTGCCGGTGGACCGAATGCTGGAAGGTGAGCGCGCCAAGCTGGTGCGTATGGAGGATGAACTCCGTGAGCGCGTAGTCGGTCAGGAGCCTGCGCTCAAGGCGGTGTCCAACGCCGTGCGTCGTGCCCGTGCAGGTTTGCAGGATCCCAATCGCCCTATCGGTTCGTTCCTCTTCCTCGGCCCAACCGGCGTCGGCAAGACCGAACTGGCCAAGGCGCTGGCGCAGTTCCTGTTTGACGATGATCGCGCCATGCTGCGCGTGGATATGAGCGAGTTCATGGAAAAACACGCCGTATCCCGCCTTGTGGGTGCGCCTCCTGGCTATGTCGGCTACGAAGAGGGTGGCGTGCTGACCGAGGCGGTCCGTCGCAGGCCGTATCAGGTCATCCTGTTCGACGAGGTCGAGAAGGCGCATGAGGATGTTTTCAACATTCTGCTGCAGGTGCTCGATGACGGCCGTCTGACGGACGGGCAGGGGCGTGTGGTGGATTTCCGCAACACGATCATCATCCTGACCTCCAATCTCGGCTCGGACATACTGGCGCAGCAGCCCGATGGGGAGAGCACGGACCTCGTACAGGCTCAGGTGATGGCGGTGGTGCGTAATCATTTCCGCCCTGAATTCCTGAATCGTCTGGACGAGATCGTTCTGTTCTCTCGTCTGCAGCGGGCGGATATGAACCGTATCGTCGCCATTCAGCTCAAGCGCCTGCGTGAGTTGCTGGCTGACCGCAAGATCACACTAGATCTGGATCAGGCGGCAGATAACTGGCTGGCAGAATCCGGCTATGACCCGGTTTATGGCGCTCGACCGCTCAAGCGCGTCATACAGCGCAGCCTGCAGAACACGCTGGCAGGGCTACTCCTGGATGGGACGATCTTTGATGGTCAGACCGTGCATGTCTCGGCCAACGACAAGGGGCTGGTCATCAATGGCCAGCAGGCCGAGTTGAATTGAGTGGCCGCAGGGCCATTGCCATGCCATAGGCCGGTTCATCCGGCGAGCGGCATGGCAAAGAACGGCATTTGAAGTAAAGGGGGCGCACCTATGGCCGGGTGCGCCCCCTTTCGTTTAATGAACGCTGCCCGGAAGGGGCGTCACTGTTATCCGGGCATACCTGTGCCACCAGTTATGCCGTAGATCTGTCCGGTGATGTAACTACCCTCGGTGGAGGCGAGCGTGACATAGACCGGTGCGATCTCCGCGGGCTGGCCCGGACGCCCCATGGGCACGGTGGACCCGTATCTCTCGACGGCGGACATGGGTTGGCCGCCACAGACCTGAAGTGGCGTCCAGAAAGGCCCGGGCGCCACGGCGTTGATGCGTATGCCCTTGGGGAGCAGTTGCTTGGCCAAAGATTTGGTCAGGTTGGCGATGCCAGCCTTCGTCAGGCTATAATCAATGATGATTTCCGACGGGTTATAGGCGTTGGAGGAAGCCGTGTTCACGATGGCGCTGCCTGGTGGCATATGCGGGATAGCTGCCTTGATGATCCAGAACAGCGCATAGAGATTGGTCTTGAGTGTCCAGTCGAATTCCTCGGTGGAAAGTTCAAGGATACTCTCATGGTAGTGCTGCCGACCAGCACAGTTCACCAGCGTATCAAGGCCGCCGAGTTGTGACGCAGCGTCCGACACAAGCTTCTGACAGAACGCCTCGTCGCGAATGTCGCCCGGCAGGGCAATGGCCTTGCGTCCCGCCTTGCGGATGAGGGCCACAACCTCGCGCGCGTCTTCTTCTTCCTGCGGGAGATAGTTGATCGCGATATCAGCCCCTTCCCGTGCGTAGGCAATGGCGATGGCGCGCCCAAGGCCTGAATCGCCGCCTGTGATCAGGGCCCGGCGGCCAGCCATGCGGCCGCTGCCTTTGTAGCTCGTCTCTCCGCAATCCGGTTTGGGATGCATGCGCGATTGCAGACCCGGCCACTCCTGGGGCTGGGACGCAAACGGGGCGTGGGGATAGAGTTTCTGCGGGTCGGCCATCGGTGCTGAGACGGCAGGCGCATCTGGCGCAGCCTGCGCACGGCTCGATCCGGCAACCAGCCCTGCAAGCCCAAGCGTTGCCCCTTGCATCATGCTGCGCCGGTTGGTGGCGGGGCTGGCCCCTTCAGGCGTGGTAGTTTTAAGGGTTTTCTTGTCGGTCGGATCGGTCATGGCGGCTTATCTCGCTTGCGTCGGGGAAACGGTGCCGGTCAGCCGGCACGGGATGAGAAGTCGCGAGACGGGGTTGGGTTGCTATGCAAAGCGGCCCAGAGGCTCTGACAGGCTTGCCGCATAGGGGGCGTGGCTGGGGCATTCCGGGTCCCTGGGTGGCTGGCAGGTGCTTGTCCGGTTGCCCGGTTCCAACGCCCTAGCCGTAGCCCCCTAGAGAGGCTATATTGGCGGCTTGTTGCGAGTAGGAGCGTCACGCCAGCATGTCCGAACAGATCCGTCCGACCGAGTTGCCCGAAAACCTCGATGACGAAGCCGATTATGGCGCCTCCTCGATCTCGGTTCTCAAGGGGCTCGATGCGGTACGTAAGCGCCCCGGTATGTATATCGGCGATACGGATGACGGGTCCGGCCTGCACCACATGGTGTTCGAGATCATCGATAACGCCGTGGACGAGGCTCAGGCTGGCCACGCGACGCGGTGTATCCTGACACTCAACGGCGATGGTTCGATCAGTGTCCGTGATAACGGGCGTGGAATTCCGACCGATCTGCATGACGAAGAAGGTGTCAGCGCTGCAGAAGTGGTGCTGACAAAGCTTCATGCGGGCGGCAAGTTCAACCAGAATTCCTACAAGGTCTCGGGTGGTCTGCACGGCGTTGGCGCGGCCGTTGTCAATGCGCTGTCGGAATGGATGGAAGTCCGTATCTGGCGCAATGGCACAGAACACTTCATCCGTTTCCAGCACGGCGAGCGTGACGACGCTCTGGCGGTAATCGGCGCCAGTGACGAGCCACGCGGCACGCTCGTGACGTTCAAGCCGAGCAAGCAGACTTTCACGAAGGTGGAATTCGAGTTTGCCATTCTCGAGCGTCGTATGCGCGAGCTGGCCTTCCTCAATTCCGGTCTTGAAATTGTCCTGCGGGACGAGCGTCATGCCGAAAACAAGGAAGTCGTCTTTTGCTATGAAGGCGGGTTGAGCGCGTTTGTCGAGTACCTCGATGCCAGCAAGACCTCGATCGTCACCCCGCCCATCGTCGGGTCGATCGATCATGCCGAAAGTGGCATCAAGGTCGAGTTCGCGCTGACGTGGAATGACAGCTTCCATGAGACCATGCTGTGCTTCACCAACAACATCCCCCAGCGTGATGGGGGCACCCATCTTGCAGGGTTCCGCCAGGCACTGACGCGTGTTGTTGGCAAGTACGCTGACACGGGGTCATCCAAGAGTTCGGCATCGCTAACGGGCGAGGATATGCGCGAGGGCATGACCGCTGTGCTGTCGGTCAAGGTGCCCGATCCGAAATTCTCGTCCCAGACCAAGGACAAGCTGGTCTCTTCCGAAGTGCAGCCGGTTGTGCACGTCACGGCTGCTGATTCAATTGGCCACTGGTTCGAGACTCACCCGCGTGAAGCCAAGGCGGTTATTGCCAAGGTGAACGAGGCAGCCGCTGCGCGCGATGCTGCCCGTCGTGCCCGTGAACTGACGCGACGTAAGGGTGTGCTGGATGTCTCCTCACTGCCGGGCAAGCTGGCGGATTGTCAGGAGCGCGATGCCAGCAAGGCCGAATTGTTCATCGTCGAGGGTGACTCGGCAGGTGGAACGGCCAAGCAGGGGCGTGATCGTCGTTTTCAGGCGATCCTACCGCTCAAGGGCAAGATCCTCAATGTCGAGCGTGCGCGTTTTGACCGTATGCTGGGCTCTGCCGAAGTCGGCACGCTGATCACGGCGCTGGGGACGGGCATTGGCCGTGGCGATGTGGAGCAGGGTGGTTTTTCCATCGACAAGCTACGCTACCACAAGATCGTCATCATGACCGACGCTGATGTGGACGGCTCGCATATTCGCACCTTGCTGCTGACTTTCTTCTTCCGCCAGATGCCGGAGCTGATCGAGAAGGGTTATCTCTATATCGCCCAGCCGCCGCTTTACCGCGCCAAGCGCGGCAATGAAGAGCGTTACCTCAAGGATGACGCCGCGCTGGAGCAGTATCTGCTCGACAAGGCGCTGAGCAACGCCACGCTTACTCTTGCCGGGGGCGAGGTGGTTGCCGGTGACGCGCTGATGGAGCGCGTCAAGGCCATGGGCCAGGTGGCCAAGACATTGACAGCCCTCGCGAGCAAGATTCCTGTCTGGGTGCTTGAGCAGGCCTACGTGGCCAAGGCTCTCTCGCTGGGTCATGATCACGCTCAGGAGCGTGCGCCTGTATTGCAGGCTCGTCTCGATGCGGCTTCGCCCGTCAACGAGCGCGGCTGGATGGTCGGTCCCACCGAGGAAGGTGGATTGCGTCTGGCGCGCAGCGTGCGTGGCGTGGGCGAGGTGTATGCGCTCGATGCTGCCCTGCTGAAATCAGCAGAAGCACGCTGGCTGGCAGGTGAGGGCAGCCGCGTGGCCGATTATTTCGAAGGCCCGGTCAAGCTGTCGCTGGACAGTCAGGGTGCCGAGCTTTCAGGTCCTGCAATGGTGTTCGACCGTGTTTTCCAGCAGGGGCGCAAGGGCCTTGCCATCAACCGCTTCAAGGGGTTGGGCGAGATGAACAATGAGCAGCTCTGGGATACAACGCTCGACCCGGCCACGCGTATTCTCCTCCAGGTCAAGGTAGGAGATGTGGAAGATGCGGGTCAGGTGTTCTCGACGCTCATGGGCGATGTGGTGGAGCCACGACGCGACTTCATTGTTGGCAATGCCCAGAAGGTCGCCAACCTTGACGTTTAACTCCCTCGGCAGAGGGCTTGCCGCAACTGCGCTTGTCCTCGGTTTCTCGGGGCAGTCATCTGCAGCTGATGTGGGCGAGGCTATGCCCGCACGCGCTGCAGCCAATAGCGGACAGACCACGGCTGTCTATCGTGTCTATAACCATGGCTTGCATGTCGTCGACGCTACAGCCGATTACACGCTGACAGAGCTTGGATACGGGATCCGCACGACGCTTCATGCTGGTGGCCTGATGAGCTGGTTCATGCGCATGGACATTCAGAGCATGGCTCAGGGACATTTCGATCATTATTGGGTGCAGCCTGTGAGCTATGAAAGCACGGGCTTCTCGCGGGGCAAACATCGCAGCATCGTCCTGCACTATGCTGATAACATGCCCCATGTGGTCACGCTCGATCCGAAGGAATCCGACAGGGAGGCCGTGCCGGAAGCTCAGTTGGGCCATGCGATGGACACACTCAGTGCCATGGCCCTTTTGCTGGAAAATGTGCGTCAGACTGGAAAATGCGATGGTAATGCGCAGGTGTTCGACGGGCTACGCCTGAGCGCCATGACCTCGCATGGTCCTTTCAAGGCAGATGTGCCGGGCAGTTTTGGTCAGAAGTTCAAGGGGCCTGCATTGCGCTGCGATTTTGTTGGGCAGCAGGAAGCAGGATTTATCAAGGATTCCTCCCATCTTGAGGTCATGAAGGCGCCTCACCCTGGTGCTGCATGGTTTCAGGACATTCCCGGCGTTGGTCTGACGGCCGTTCGTGTCGAGTTCGAGCATCCCAAACTGGGACAGATGACAGCAGTGCTTGATCATGTTCCTGCCGTGCAGCCCTGAAGCGGGATGCGGAGACCCTGACGGCGGGTAAGGCTGCCATCACGCACCGTTATATCCCTCTGCCCGACCGGTCTTTGTGACGTTCAATTGGGGCGTGACAGATCATAAATCAGGCGAGGGAGCTCGTCGATACATCCTGCGATAGCAGTGGCATGGGCGCTCATGCTCCGATCGCCGTAGCCCCAGCTCGCGAAGAGCGAAGGCATCGGAACGCCCATCGCCGCCATGATATCGTTCTGATGATCGCCGATCATGATGCCACGTGTTGGCTCGGCGTGAATTAGGCGCATCGTGTTGCGGATGTGGTCCGGGTCAGGTTTGCGTGTGGCGAAGCTGTCGCCGCCACCTATGGCATCGATCAGGGAGGCGACCCCGAGCTTCTCGATGATCGCCTGTGCTGCCTTGACCGGTTTGTTGGTGCAGACGACGCACGCGATTCCGCGCTCACGCAATGTTGTGAGCATGGCCTGCGTGTCGGGAAAGAGATGCGTCTTTTCGGTCGCCCTTGGCTCGTAGATTTCCAGAAAACGACGAGTGGCCTCATCGCGATCGATGCGTTTCTCGTCCCCTCCGTAAATCAGCAGTCGGTCGACAAGACGATGCGCCCCGTCTCCAATCATGCCCCGCACGGCTTCTTCGGTCGGGAGATGCAGATCGTAGGATTTCAGAAGGGCAATGCCGCTCTCGGCAAGGTCGGGCAGGCTGTCAATCAGTGTGCCGTCTAAGTCGAATACGGCGGTCTTTATCTCGGTGCTCACGGTCCATTTTCCTCGTGATAAGGGAGGCTGCAATAAACAGCAATCCGAAGTGACGGAGCGGGCGTTTGACAGAGCTCCGTCGCGTTGGCTACGCCACGTAATGATATGACATCATTTTCCTTTTCCGACGGCCAGCCCGTCCACCATCACAAACCGACGACTGCCGTCATCCTCGCCGCAGGACTCGGCACGCGCATGCATTCCGGGCTTCCCAAGGCAATGCACCCTCTCGGCGGCCGCCCCATGATCAGCCATCTCATCGAGACGGCAAGTGGCGTGTTCGAACGAATCATCGTGGTGGTCGGCCCGGATATGCCATCTCTTGAAAAGGCCGCCGCTCCCTGGCCCTGCGTGGTGCAAGTCGAACGCCTCGGCACGGGCCATGCGGCCCGCATGGCTGAAGCGCTTTTCGGAGAGGGCGATGTCGCGATCCTTTACGCCGATAACCCGCTGATCACAGCGGACACGATGCGCGCGCTGCTCTCCACCCGGCGGGCTAAGGGGACATCGCTTGCCCTGCTCGCCATGCGCCCTGCCGATCCCGCGAAATACGGACGTGTTATCGTTGAAAACGGCTCCGTCAGAGAAGTCATCGAGTTCAAGGATGCAACCGAGGAACAGCGCGCCATTGGCCTATGCAATGCGGGCGTTCTCTGCGCGTCATCCGACGACCTGTGTCGTTGGCTTGGAGACGTGCGCAACGACAACGCACAAGGTGAATATTATCTGACCGACGTGGTGGCACTGGCGGCAAGCGAAGGCTTAGTGCGCCATGTCGAAGCCCCTGCTGAGGAACTGGCAGGAATCAATTCGCGGACTGAACTGGCAACTGCGGAGGCGACGTTGCAAAAGCGCCTGCGTCTCTCAGCGCTCGAGGCGGGCGTCACCCTGATTGCACCGGAGACCGTGTTTTTCAGCGCGGACACCATCATCGAGCCTGATGTCGTTGTTGAACCCAACGTGGTTTTTGGCCCCGGGGTGACGGTGCGCAGTGGCGCGCGAATTCGCGCCTTCAGCCATCTGGAAGGATGCGTGGTTGGCGAGGAGGCCTTGATCGGTCCCTACGCCAGGCTCAGGCCCGGCACGATTTGTGGCAGGGCTTCCCATGTCGGCAATTTCGTCGAGCTCAAGGCAACAGAGCTTGGAGACGGCGCAAAAGCCAATCATCTGACCTATCTTGGGGATGCGCGTATCGGTCAGCGCACCAATGTCGGTGCCGGTACGATCACGTGCAATTACGACGGGGTGTTCAAACACCGTACGACGATTGGGAACGACGTCTTCGTGGGGTCTGATTCCATTCTCGTGGCGCCCATATCCGTGGGTGACGGCGCCTTGCTGGCTGCTGGCAGCGTGCTGACCGAGGACGTGGAGCCAGGTGCGCTCGCCTTGGGGCGGTCAAGGCAGATCAACAAGGCAATGCGTGGGCAGGAGATAGCCTCTACCCTTCGTGCAAAAAAGGAGAATGGCTGATGTGCGGCATTTGTGGCGTTGTCGGCCATCAGAACGCGACACCTCTCGTTGTCGAGGCGCTGCGTCGCCTTGAATATCGCGGCTATGATTCAGCAGGTATTGCGAGTCTGGTAGACGGGCATATTTCGCGCCGCCGCGCGGCGGGCAAGCTCGATAATCTGCAGGCGGTCCTGGATACGCAGCCGCTGGACGGGATAACGGCAATCGGTCATACGCGTTGGGCCACCCACGGGCTGCCGAACGAGGCCAACGCCCATCCGCATGCCACTGGTCGTGTTGCGATCGTGCATAACGGCATCATCGAGAATTACGAAGAGCTCAGGGCCGAGATGCTGGCGGTAGGGCGCCACTTCACTTCCGAGACGGACACGGAGTGTGTCGCCCAGCTTGTCGATTTCTATCTCGATCAGGGGCTTTCCCCTCGCGAGGCCGCCAGCAAGACACTGGGGCGCCTTCAGGGCGCCTACGCACTTGCCATGATCTTTGCCGGGCATGAGGGGCTCATGATCGGCGCCCGTCATGGGGCGCCCCTCGCCGTCGGCTTTGGTGAGGGCGAGATGTTTCTTGGTTCGGACAGCCTCGCTCTGGCACCTCTCGCCCGTAAAATCGCCTATCTCGATGATGGCGACTGGTGCGTGCTCAGACCCGATCAGGTCGAGTTCTTTGATGCCGCAAACCAGCGCGTGCAGCGTCCCGTACAGACGATTGCCCTCATTGCGGGAACCGTCGGCAAGGATGGCTACCGCCATTATATGGAAAAGGAGCTGCACGAGCATCCGGTCGTGATCGGCCAGACATTGCAGCGCATCATCGATCCGGTCACGCGCGAGATCAATCTGCCGGCTTTCCCCTTTGAGCTGGCTGAACTGCCTCGCGCCATCATCACCGCCTGTGGCTCGGCCTTCTATGCTGGTCTCGTTGCACGCTACTGGCTTGAGGCCGAGGCACGACTTCCGGTCGATATCGATGTTGCCTCCGAACTGCGCTACCGCAATCCGCCCCTGACCCCACGTGGCATGGCGCTGATGATCTCGCAGTCTGGCGAAACAGCCGATACGCTTGCCGCACTACGCAGCCTTCGCGAACGCGAGCAGCACATCGTCTCGATCCTCAATGTTGAGGGCAGCACGATGGGCCGCGAGAGCGACGTGGTTCTTGGCATGGTTGCAGGACCCGAAATTTCGGTCGCGAGCACCAAGGCCTTCACAGCGCAGCTCGCGGTGCTTGCCGTACTCACGATTGCCATTGCGCGGGCCCGTGAGACAATGTCGGAAAAGCGTGCGGGCGACCTGCTGGCCCATCTGCTAGACCTTCCTTCGCGTGCGTCGGAAGTGTTTTCCCGTGCGAGTGATATCCAGGCCATGGCGGCCTCGGTGGCTGAGGCGCGTGACGTGCTCTATCTCGGGCGTGGAATCTGTTTCCCGGTTGCTCTGGAAGGGGCGCTGAAGCTCAAGGAGATTTCCTATATTCACGCCGAGGCGTATGCCGCAGGTGAGATGAAGCATGGACCGATCTCCCTTATCGACAAGGATGTGCCTATTGTGGTGATCGCGCCCTCGACGATCCTGTTCGACAAGACTCTCTCCAATATCCAGGAGGCCAAGGCCCGAGGTGGCCGTATCATGGCCTTTACGGATGAAAAGGGGGCTCAGCGCCTGAGCGGTATCGCCGAGCATATGGTGATCCTGCCGGAGGTCGATCCCTTTGTGGCACCGATCCTCTACACGATCCCTGTGCAGATGCTGGCCTATGAGGTGGCGTTGCGCCGTGGGACAGATGTGGACCAGCCGCGTAACCTCGCCAAATCGGTTACTGTGGAGTAGGCTTGCCAAAAAATAGCCTGAGCTGCAGCGAGGAGCGTTCGACATGACAGGACCGGGACCAAAGGTGCTGATCAAGGGGGCAGGGGTTGCCGGTCTGGTCACCGCTGTCACGCTGGCAGAACGCGGGGCGCAGGTCACGCTGCATGAAGCGGGCTCCCGTATCGGTTCAGGCGCGTCCTGGTTTGCGGGCGGCATGCTGGCGCCCTGGTGCGAGGCTGAGTCAGCGCCGGAAGAAGTGACCCGTGACTCGCTTAGTTCGCTCGCCTGGTGGTCTGCCCATGTACCGTCTGTTGTGCATCAGGGCAGCCTTGTTGTGGCCCCCCCTCGTGATCAGGTCGAACTTGCCCGGTTTGGCAGAAGAACCAGTCATTTCGAGACGATAGATGCCGAGCGTATCGGCCAGCTCGAACCCGATCTGGCGGGGCGTTTTGACCGTGCGCTCTTCTTTGCCGAGGAAGGGCACGTTGACCCCCGGATCGCTCTGAAGGGGCTGGAAGCGCGCCTGGTGGAACTGGGCGGCCATTTCAGATTCGATGCGGATCCGATGGAAGAGACCTTCGACTGGGTGGTCGGTTGTACAGGTATCGCAGCAAGGGAAAGTGATGCCGGCTTGCGTGGGGTGAGGGGGGAGATGATTCTCGTTCGTTGCCCGGAAGTCACCCTTCACCGTCCAATCCGTATGCTTCATCCGCGCATACCCATCTATATCGTCCCGCGTGAAAACAAGGTCTTCATGGCGGGAGCGACGATGGTAGAGAGTGACGATTCTCGCGAGATTACAGTTCGCGCCATGAGCGAACTGCTCAATGCGCTTTACACGCTTCATCCGGCTTTTGCCGAGGCTGAGATCATCGAGGCCAATGCGGGCATACGTCCCTCTTATGCCGATAATGTCCCAAGGGTGCACCGCGAAGGAAACAGGATTTCCCTGAATGGTATGTACCGTCATGGATTTCTGCTGTCCCCCGCCCGAGCTGCTGAAGTGGCTGCAATCGTGTTCCCCACGCCGGGTTGAGAGGTTTGCTCCGGCAGCCTAGGGTGGCCAGACCATAGTCAGTAATGTCCGAGCCGGTAGGAAACGACCACCTGTGCGAACCGGGTCGGGTATGAACACCAGATAGTGCAGGAGACTCACCATGATGATTCTGGTGAACGACGAAACGAAGATCATCAAGAACCACTCGCTTGCGGATGTCCTTATCGAGCTCGGTTATGGTGAGACGAAGGTTGCGACCGCTCTGGACGGGCAATTTGTTCCGCGATCTGACCGTGCCTCACGTATTCTCAGCGAGGGATGCCGGCTGGAAATTCTCGCTCCCATGCAGGGAGGCTGAGACATGCTGGCCTACGGCACGGAACTGAGTTCGCCGCTTATGCTGGGAACGGCACTGTATGACAGCCCAGCCATTCTGGCTGAGTCCGTCCGGGCGGCGCAGCCTGGTGCAGTAACCGTATCGCTGCGACGTGAGTCCGCCGGCTTGCAGGCGGGGCAGGCCTTCTGGGAACTGGTGCGCAGCCTGAAGGTGCCCGTTCTGCCCAATACAGCAGGCTGCCACACGGTGCGCGAAGCCGTGACCACGGCCCAGATGGCGCGCGAGGTTTTCGATACGGACTGGATCAAGCTTGAGGTGATCGGCCAGGGTGATCTGCTTCAGCCGGATGTATTCTCGCTGGTTGAGGCGGCGCGCATACTGACGGAAGAGGGTTTCAAGGTCTTTCCTTACACCACCGAGGGTCTGGTGGTGGCAGAGCGCCTGTTGCGGGCAGGTTGTGAATTGCTGATGCCCTGGGGCGCACCCATCGGGTCGGGCAGGGGGCTCAACAATCCCTTTGGGCTGCGTGCGCTGCGGGCGCATTTTCCCGATGTTCCGATGGTGATCGATGCTGGCATAGGCAGGCCCTCTCATGCCGTGATGGCGTTTGAACTCGGGTACGATGCGATCCTGATCAATACGGCAGTTGCCAAAGCGGGGGACCCTGTTGTCATGGCGGAGGCCTTCCGTCTGGCCTGCGACGTCGGATGTCTGTCCCGCAGGGCCGATCCAATGGACGAGCGTGACATGGCGGTTCCCTCAACACCAACTCTTGGCAAGGCGAGTTTCTGACCATGACGTCACGACTTCCATCTCCGATCTATCCAGTTGTGGATCATCCGCGCTGGGTCGAACGGCTGGGCGCAGCTGGCGCACGTTTCATTCAGCTTCGCCTGAAAAATCTTGATCCCGAAATGCTGCGAGCCCAGGTGATCGAGGCGCAGGAAGCGGCAACACGCCACAATGTCCGGCTCGTGCTGAACGACTACTGGCAACTCGCGATCGAACTTGGCGTCGATTATATCCACATTGGGCAGGAAGATCTCGACACGGCCGATCTGGATCAGATCAGGGCTGCACGTATTGCCTTTGGCATCTCGACTCACTCGCATGAGGAACTGCAGCGCGCGCTTTCGGTCTCACCCGATTATGTAGCGCTTGGCCCCATCTGGGAGACGAAACTCAAGAAAATGATATGGGGCCCGCAGGGGGTGGAGAAGTTGCGTGAATGGCGCAAGATCATCGGCCCTGACATGCCGTTGGTTGCAATTGGTGGCATTACGCTCGAACGCGCTCCATCCTGCATCGTTGCCGGTGCGGACAGTGTTGCGGCAGTGTCGGACTTCATTGCCTCGCCCGATCCTGAGGGACAGGTAAAACACTGGCTTGAGGCCTGCCAGATCTGATCGAGACGAAAGAGTTTCACACCGTGGTTCAGTAATATTTCCTTCATGTTCCACATAGCGCACTCGCGGAGTCGTGAAGTTTCGCCTATACTGCGGGTGTTTATGCAGAAGTGAAGGAGAACACCCACCCATGATGGTGACGGGACTGGCTGCCGTTATTCTGGCGCTGGCGCTTTTGATGGTTCTCATCAGCGCTGTGCAGCCTCTAGCCCGACGCTGGGAAGTGTCGGAGACGGTCCTGCTTGCCTTGGCGGGTATTGGCATAGGTGCCGCGGCAGATCTGTTGTTGCGCTCATCCCTGACCGAAATTTTCGATGGTGCGGCAGAGACGCTGCTCTATTTCCCGGTCAATAGTGAGGCATTCCTTCTCATCTTTCTGCCGATCCTCGTGTTTCAGGGGGCGCTTGCGATCGACGTACGCCGTCTGGCGCATGAGACGGCGACCGTCCTGCTTCTGGCCGTTGTGGCGGTGCTGGTCTCGACCCTGACCATTGGCATGGCACTCTATCCCTTCGCCGGACAGACAATGGTGGTCTGTCTGTTGCTGGGGTCAATCGTCGCGACGACCGACCCCTCGGCTGTCGCCGGGATCTTCCGCGAAATTGGCGCAGCTTCGCGCCTGACCAGACTGGTCGAGGGCGAGGCCCTGCTCAATGATGCCGCGGCGATCGCCATTTTCTCGATCCTGCTTGCCTCGGTCACGTCTCACCGACATATCGAGCTTGGCGAGACGGTTATCGATTTCTTTGCGTCGTTCGGCGGCGCCATGATCGTCGGTGTCGCGGTTGGCCGCCTGACCCTACTGATGATTGCAGGTCTCGGTGGATCGGCAGCGGCCGAGATCACGCTGACACTGGCGTTGCCTTATATCGTCTATATCCTCTGCGATGAGTTCCTTGGCTTTTCAGGCGTTGTGGCTACTGCAGCTTCCGGCCTGACAATGTCGGTTTACGGGCCTTCCACTTTCAGGCCTCAGGTCTGGCGTTTTTTGAATGAATTATGGGTCCAGCTCGTGTTCTGGGCGGGCTCTCTGGTGTTCGTTCTGGCCTCAATGTTGGTGCCACGCCTGCTGATCGGCATGACGCGATGGGACTGCGTGCTGATCCTTATCGCGACGGTTGCCGGGTTGCTGGCGCGTGGGGCCGTGGTGTTCGGCCTGCTGCCCATCCTCGCAGCCTTCAAACTGTCGCCTCCCGTGCCCGCACCCTTCAAGACAACGATGGTCTGGGGTGGGTTGCGTGGTGCCATCACGCTGGCCCTGGCGCTGGCGGTGACTGAAAACCAGCGTGTCTCCACTTCGACCGCTCATTTCATTGGCATCATCGCGACAGGGTTTGTGCTGATCACCCTTTTGGTAAACGGCACGACGCTGCGCTACCTCGTGATGTTCCTCAAGCTTGATCAGTTGCCTGCAATCGATCAGGCGATGCGCCATCAGGTGCTCAGTAGCGGTCTGGCACAGGTTGCCGAACGCACGCACAGCCTTGCTGACGAACTAGGTTTTGGGGCAGGGACGCAGAAAACCATCATTGGTCAGATCGAGCGACGCGCCCAGGAAGAGAGCGAGGCCAATACCTTCGATACCGCTCTCGGTGATCGTCAGCGCGTGACGCTGGCACTGATCACCATCGCCAATCGCGAGCGTTCGCTTCTGCTTGACCTGTTCCGTATACGGGGCCTGTCGAGGCGGGTCATGGAGACGCTTCTGCGTTCTTCCGAGGCAATGGTCGATGGAGCCCGGCTTGAAGGCCGGTATGGTTATGTGAGAGCCCTGCGACGGCGGTTGCGTCCTACCATGCGGTTTCGTATGGCGCAGATGTTGCACCGGCGCTTTCACATCGATCAGCCGCTCATGCACTGCATGTCAGAGCGCTTCGAGATGCTGGTTATCGCGCATCTTGTTTCGCTGTCACTCATGCGCTTCATGCATCAGCGCCTTGAACCGACACTTGGTAACCGCATCGGCGAAATTGTTTCCGAGGTTCTCGGGCGTCAGCGCCGTATGCTCGACGATGCGCTGGAAATGATGCGCCTGCATTATCAGGGTTACTCGGAGGCGCTGGAGAGTCGCATTCTTCATCAGATCGCGTTGCGCCTCGAGGAAGAGGAGTATGACGAGCTCCTTTCTGACAACCTCGTCAGCGAGGAGCTGCATCGCGAACTGCTTAAGGATGTCGAAAAGCGCCAGGAGCGCCTCGAAAAGCCACTGCGCTTCAATCTCAAGAGCGGAATCGAGCAGAGATTGCGGTCGTTTCCGGCGTTTCGTGGCGTGCCGGACGGCGTTCTTCATGATCTCGCGATGAATATCTCGCTGCGTTTCGCTTCGCCTGGTGAGGTCCTGCTCAAGCGTAATGGCAAGATCAGAATGGTCTATGCTGTCGTAGCGGGACTGGCAGAAGTTCATATTGCCGAACAGGATGTGCAGTTTGGGGCAGGGGACCTTATCGGGGCTGCGCCATTGATCAACGAGACGTTCTCGAGGGGTACGGTGCGTACTCTTCAGTTCTGTCATCTGCTCGCCATACCGGCATCGTTGTTCCGTCGTCTGGTCGAGGATTATCCGATCGTGCGTCGGACAATTGACGAGCGTGCAGAAGCGCGGCTTGCAGACGGACATCGCCTGTCGCTCGTGCTCGGTGGGGACAAGGAACCGTTCATCCCGGCGAGAGAACTTATCAAGGCGGAGAGGGATATCTCCAAGAGCTCCTGACTGGACTGCGCCTTTGTGCCGGAAACGACCCCGGCGCGAAGGTGGTCTATGTGGAATGCAGATGCCGCATTCAGCGGCCGCCAGCGTCGTGGCTGAGATTTTACAGGTTCAATCTGCAGCCATATGAGGTGGTGATCTGATGGTGTCCGGCGAGCCCTTCTTTCGCATATATAAAAGCTCGATAAGATATATTATGCCAACTCGTATATCAGTCCGTAGGGTGAAGGCCTGATGTTGCGCCGCCGCGCGCGTGGACTTTATCCCTATGTCGTCTGCGCGACAGCCCATCGCGCCAGCGTTCCATCCGCCGACGCGTTGCTTGGGTGTTTTCAAGCCAAGGCGTAGCTGCCCAGTTCAGCGCCGGTCTGGCTATCAACTTCCTTGAGGATGACTCCATAGCCCCAGAGCTGGCCAAGATGCTCCAGCGTCAGCCTTGCATCCGTAGGTTGCAACAGCTTTCCCGGTCGCGTGCGGTGCTCAAGCCGCAGGATACGATCTCCAGTGAGATCGGCCCCTACGATCTCGATCTCCTCAGCGAGCAGACCGGGATCGTAGGATGCGGCCACGGAGCGACGTATGTCTCGATATCCGCCGTCATCATGAATTGCGTCGACCAGCAGATAAGGCTGGCTCAGATCATCCTCCAGTCTGAACAAGCGGAAGTCACGGATCACCTTGGGTGAGAGGAATTGCTGCACAAAGCTTTCGTCCCGATATTCAGCCCAGGCGTGATGAAGCGTGCCCACAGGGTCCTTGTTTCCTGCATGATCGGGAAACCAGCGTCGATCCTCCTCTGTCGGGTCAGTACATACGCGTGCGATATCGCTCATCATGGCAAAGCCAAGGGCGTAAGGGTTGAAGTTCGCCCCTCCCCCCTCATCGAAGCCACGCTGGGTGATCACATTGCTTGTTGAATGGATGACTTCCAATATAGCCGCGTCATCGATCAGTTTCTTGTCATGCAGGCGATGCATGATGAAATTGTGCACCCAGGTTGCGCACCCTTCATTCATGAGCTTCGCCTGAGGTTGCGGATAGAAATACTGAGCGATCAGGCGCACGATACGAATGATCTCGCGCTCCCAGTTCGCCAGTCGCGGCGCGTGTTTTTCGAGAAAATAGAGGATGTTTTCTTCAGGCAGACCAAGGCTTGCCATCTGATCATCTGTGGCACCGCTCCCCGTGTTCAAGCCCTGTGTCTCTGGCAGCGTGCGCCACAGATCGTTGAACTGCTCATCCTCATAGGCGCGCCTTTCACGCGCGCGTTCCTGCTCCTGTCGCAAATCAAGGCGCTTGCTGCCTGTATGACGGTCAACCCCTTGCCCCTGCAGGGCATGGGCCGCATCCAGAATGCGTTCGACAGCCTTGATGCCGTATTTCTCCTCGCAGCGCGCTACATAGCCACGTGCGAACTCGAGATAGTCCAGGATCTGGGTTGGGTCGGTCCACTCTCGGAAAAGCCGATTGTTCTTGAAGAAATGGTTATGCCCGAATGCCGCATGGGCGATAACGAGCGCCTGCATGGTGGCCGTATTTTCTTCCATCAGATAGCTGATGCATGGGCTCGAATTGATGACGACCTCGTAAGCGAGACCCATCAGGCCGCGCTTGTAGGCGTTCTCATGCGATACGAAGCGTTTACCCGCCGACCAGTGCGGGTAGCTGATCGGCATACCGTGCGAGGTATAGACATCAAGCATCTGCTCTGAGGTGATGATTTCGATACGATTTGGATACGTGTCGAGCCGTAATTCCTCGCTCGCAATACGGTCGATCTCGCCGTAGCAATCCCTGAGCGTCGAAAATGTCCAGTCGGTGCCGGTATAGAGCATAATCACTCCCCTGCCCGTTCGGCCGCACGACGGGCGAACAGATCTCTGAAAACCGGAAAGATATCGCGCCTGTCCTGGACCTGACGCATGGCGAGTTGCGGCGTGTTGCCAGCAATATTCTTGTAGCCACGCCACAAATCGGTTTCGCTCCGCAGTAACGCGCCGCCCATACTGACTTCGACATAGGCGAAATACTGCACGACAGGCAGGATCGCCTCGGTCATCAGGCGATTGACCTTGTTCATGTCAGATGAAATATTATCGCCGTCCGAAATCTGGGCGACATAGACATTCCATTTTTCAGTCGGGTACCGCTCAGCCTGGATCTGATGCATCAATTCCAGCGCGGTGGAGACAACCGTGCCGCCTGTCCGCGGATCGGTAAAGAACACGTCCTCATCCACTTCTTCCGCAGTTTCGGCGTGGCGAATGAAGACGATCTCAAGCTTCTCGTATCGCTTTTCGAGGAAGACATGCAGCAGGAGGAAGAACTGCTTGCCCAGTTCCTTCATCTTCTCGGTCATAGAGCCAGAGACATCCATGATGCAGAAGATCACGGCCTGCGTGGTCGGTTTCGGGACAGGGGTAAAACGCCGGTAGCGCAGATCGACCGGATCGACCCAGGGGATACGCGCGAGGCGTTGGCGCAAAAGGTCGCGCTCGTCACGCAGGCCTTGCAACCGCGCAAACTGGTCGTCGGAAAGAGGACGCGCCTCCTCGAGGGCAGCGATTTCGGCTTCGAGATCGAGTAATTCCTGAGGTTTGGGACGTTTGAGGCCGATACGCCTTCCCATTGAACGGCGCATGGTGCGACCGAGATCGATCTGTGAGGGTGAGCCGTCGCTCGTCAGGCCGGACCGGCTGGTTGCGAGCGTTGTTGTCGAGGCAATCTCGCGCTTGACGAGATCCGGGAGTTCCAGATCGTCGAAAAACAGATCGAGAAACTCCTCGCGTGAGAGAACGAAGCGGTAGGAATCCTCGCCTCCACCCTGATCGCCCGCACCACTTCCCTCACCCGCGCCCTTGCCTTCACCACCCGGCGGCCGGCGCAGCCTGTCTCCCTTTACGAACTCCTTATTGCCTGAAAGCACGATATGGCGGGCACCAGCGCTGAAATGCCGATGAAAGCTCGGCTCGTGCAGGACATCGGCCGGGATCGATACAGCACTATCTTGGCCTATTTCTCGTATGCGGCCCTGTGCCGCGGCATCGCGCACGGCGCTCTGTATCGCCTGGCGCGCCCTTGTCAGGACGCGCTGGCGGTTCTCGGTGTTCTTGCCGTGCGGGTTCGGGCGCCTGTCTATGATTTCCATGAAACGCTCCGTGAAAGAGAGATCAGGCAGACTGCTTGACGCGCATGTACCACTCGACCAGTCGCCGCACCTGACGTTCGGTGTAGCCGCGTGCGACCATGCGGCTGACAAACTCGTCATGTTTGCGCTCGCTCGTGCTGTCCTTCTTCGAGCCGAAGCTGATGACCGGCAGCAGATCCTCGACCTGACTGAACATGCGTTTTTCGATCACATCACGAATTTTCTCGTAGCTGGTCCAGGACGGATTGCGGCCGCCATTACTAGCCCTCGACCGCAGGGAGAACTTGACCACCTCATTGCGGAAATCCTTAGGGTTCGCGATGCCGGCAGCCTTTTCAGTCTTGCTGAGTTCCGCATTGAGTAGATCGCGGTTCATCAACTGGCCTGTGTCAGGGTCCTTGAAGTCCTGATCCTCGATCCAGGCGTCGGCGTAATCGAGATAGCGGTCAAAGAGGTTCTGGCCGTAGTCATTGTAGCTTTCCAGATAGGCTTTCTGGATTTCATTACCGAGGAATTCGGCATAACGCCGTGACAGATCGGATTTGAGCGAGGCCAGATAGGCTGCCTCGACCTCAGCCGGGAACTGTTCGCGTCGCACGGCCTGTTCGAGCACATACATCAGATGCACCGGATCAGCCGAAATCTCGGATGGGTCATGGTTGAACGTGGCGGACAGGACCTTGTAGGCGAAACGCGTGGAGATGCCCTCCATGCCTTCATCCACACCGGCACTATCCTTGTATTCCTGCATGGCGCGGGCCTTGGGATCGGTCTCGCGGATGTTCTCACCATCATAGACGCGCATCTTTGCGAACTGCGTCGAGTTGGGGTGGGATTTCAGCCGCGAAAGTACCGCAAACTGCGCCAGCATCTCGAGGGTGTGCGGCGCACAGGGGGCGTCGCCCAGAGCCGAAGACTGGATCAGCTTCTCGTAGATTTTCGACTCTTCGGTCACCCGCAGGCAGTAAGGCACCTTGATCACGCATACGCGGTCGAGAAAGGCCTCGTTGGTGCGGTTGTTGCGGAAGGACTGCCACTCGGCCTCGTTGGAATGGGCAAGGATGACGCCGGTGAAGGGTATCGAACCGATATTCTCCGTGCCGACATAATTCCCCTCCTGCGTTGCGGTAAGCAACGGGTGCAGCATCTTGATGGGCGCCTTGAACATCTCGACAAATTCGAGAATGCCCTGATTGGCGCGGTTGAG
>Ga0157362_1000039_pt1 | contig 36510 bp, 33 predicted proteins | sample AttlaeALBM3_FD_111480 | JGI IMG/M metagenome (GOLD analysis project Ga0157362, IMG submission 111480) | Fungus gardens microbial communities from leaf cutter ant in Ribeirão Preto, State of São Paulo, Brazil - Atta laevigata ALBM3 | ecosystem: Host-associated > Fungi > Mycelium > Unclassified ... | reverse complement strand
CGGTAGGAGAAGACCTCAGTTCTTGGCCTTGTCGACCAGCTTGCCCTTGGCGATCCAGGGCATCATGCCGCGCAGCTTCTCGCCGGTCTTTTCGATCTGGTGAGCATCGTTGCGGGCACGAATGGCCTTGAAGCCAACGCCGCCGGACTGGTTTTCCAGAATGAAGTTGCGCACGAAGGTGCCGTCCTGGATGTCGGTCAGAACGCGCTTCATTTCGGCCTTGGTTTCAGCCGTCACGATGCGCGGGCCGGTGACATATTCACCGTACTCGGCCGTGTTCGAGATCGAGTAGTTCATGTTGGCAATGCCGCCTTCGTAGATCAGATCCACGATCAGCTTCATTTCATGAAGGCACTCGAAATAGGCCATTTCGGGAGCGTAGCCGCCCTCGACCAGCGTTTCGAAACCGGCGCGGATCAGCTCGACCAGACCGCCGCAAAGCACGGCCTGCTCACCGAACAGATCGGTTTCGACCTCTTCCTTGAAGCTGGTCTCGATGATGCCGGCGCGGCCGCCACCATTGGCCGAAGCGTAGGACAGGGCGATTTCAAGCGCCTGACCCGTTGCGTTCTGGGCAACAGCCACGAGCGACGGCACGCCGCCGCCCTTCTGGTACTCGGAGCGAACCGTGTGGCCGGGGCCCTTCGGTGCCACGAGGAACACGTCCAGATCGGGACGGGCTTCGATGATGCGGAAATGGATCGACAGACCATGCGCGAACACGAGCGCTGCGCCGTGCTTCAGGTTCTTTTCGAGCGACTCCTTGTAGAGTGCGCCCTGGCCTTCGTCAGGCGTCAGAACCATCACGACATCGGCCCAGGCCGCAGCGTCAGCAGGGGTCATGACCTTGAAGCCAGCGCCTTCGGCCTTGGCAACAGCCGATGATTCGGGACGCAGGCCGATGACCATATCGGTCACGCCGCTGTCCTTCAGGTTGTTGGCATGGGCATGGCCCTGGCTGCCGTAACCGATGATGGCAACCTTCTTGCCCTTGATCAGGCCCAGATCACAGTCACGATCATAATAGACGCGCATCAGAAAGACTCCTCGATGGATTGAAAGACTTCGGTACCACGGCCTATAGCGGCGATTCCGGTCCGGGACACTTCCGCAAGACCAAGCGGTTGCATCAATTCGACGAAAGCATCGATCTTCTCGGCGCTTCCCGTCAGTTCAAAAACAAAAGACCCTGCCGTCGTATCGACAGCATGAGCGCGAAATGCCTGGGCAATACGCATGCCCTCGGTACGCATCTCGCCCTTGCTGACAACCTTGATCAATGCCAGCTCACGGGCCACATGCGGCCCGCTCTCGGTCAGGTCACGCACACCATGCACCGGGATCAGGCGCGCAAGCTGCGCCTTGATCTGGGCAATCACCATTTCGGTGCCCGAGGTCACGATGGTGATACGCGAGAGGTTGCGCGTGGCATCAATGGCAGAAACGGTCAGGCTTTCGATGTTGTAGCCACGTCCCGAAAACAGACCGACGACACGGGCCAGGGCGCCGCTCTCGTTTTCGATCAGAACCGCAATGACGGCTCTCTGGATATCCTGTGCCATCAGACCAGCATCATGCCTTCTTGAGTAATCCGGGCCGCATTGGCTTCCTGATCGGGGCCAAGCAGCATCTCGTTATGCGGGGCGCCCGACGGAATCATCGGGAAGCAGTTTTCGTCCTGCGCCACACAGATATCCGCCACCACCGGGCCGTCATGGCGCAGCATCTCGTCAATCACGCCATCCAGCTCGCCCACGCAGGTGGCGCGCAGCCCCTTGCCGTGGAAGGCTTCGGCCAGACGAGTGAAGTCGGGCAGCGCCTCGCTATAGGATTGTGAGTAACGCGAGCCATGCAGCAATTCCTGCCACTGGCGCACCATGCCCATATAGCGGTTGTTCAGGATAAACAGCTTCACCGGCAGGCGATACTGCGCCATGGTGCCGAGCTCCTGAATATTCATGAGCGTCGAGGCCTCACCGGCAATATCGATCACCAGCGCATCGGGATGCGCTACCTGCGCACCCACAGCGGCAGGCAGGCCATAACCCATCGTGCCAAGGCCACCAGAGGTCAGCCAGCGATTGGGCTTGTCGAACTGGAAGTGCTGCGCCGCCCACATCTGGTGCTGGCCAACTTCCGTGCTGACAAACGTATCGCGCCCAAGCGCCTGCGTGGCTTCATAAAGACGACGAATGGCGTATTGCGGGCGGATGATGGCGCTCGGGGCCTGATCCTGAACGAAACCGAAGGAGTCCAGCGCGCGCCAGCCCTCGATCTGCGCCCACCAGGGGCTCAGATCCTGCCCTTCGCCATCCCAGGCTGCCAGCAGCACCTCGATGGTGCGTCCGACATCGCCGACCAGCGGCACATCCACGCGAATGATCTTGTTGATCTGCGAGGGGTCGATATCGGCGTGAACCTTGAACGAATTGGGCGAGAACGCATCGACACGCCCCGTCACACGGTCATCGAAGCGCGAGCCCAGCGCGATCAGCAGGTCGCAGCCATGTGTGGCCAGATTGGCCTCGTAGCTGCCGTGCATACCCAGCATGCCTAGAAACTGACGGTCGGTCGTCGGGAAGGCGCCCAGACCCATCAATGTGGATGTGACCGGGAAATTGGTGCGGCGCGCCAGCTCCCGCAGACCTTCCGCAGCCTTGGGGCCAGCATTGATCACGCCGCCGCCCGTATAGAGAAGCGGGCGCTTGGCGCGCTTCATGGCGGCGATGGTCTGGCGGATTGCCTCGCCATCCGCATCGATATTGGGACGATAGGGGCGATGCAGACGGCCCTCGCCCGGGGCCGGCAGAGGCGCATTGCCGACCGAGATATCCTTGGGCAGGTCAATCAGCACAGGGCCGGGGCGGCCACCAGCCGCCACCTCGAACGCCTCGCGCACGATCGGTGCCAGATCCTGACCACGACGCACCAGATAATTATGCTTGGTGGCCGTACGCGTGATGCCCGTCGTATCGGCTTCCTGAAACGCGTCGTTGCCGATCAGCGCTGTGGGCACCTGGCCGCATAGGCAGATCAGCGGGATGGAATCCATCAGCGCGTCGACCAGACCCGTCACGGCATTGGTGGCACCGGGGCCACTGGTGACCAGCACCACGCCCACCTTGCCGGTCGAGCGCGCATAGGCTTCAGCCGCATGAACGGCGGCCTGCTCATGGCGCACCAGAACGTGGCGGATATGATCCTGCTTGAACAGCGCATCATAGATGGGCAGCACCGCGCCGCCGGGATAGCCGAAAATGACCTCGACGCCCTGCTCCACAAGCACGCGCAGGAGCACCTCGGCACCATTGAGCGGCGCTGTCGAAGTTTTTCCGGTCTGCTGTGTTGACGCGTTCATGTGAGCGCACCCCTTTCATTGAGCGGGCGGGTTTATGACGGGATTGAGGATTCGTCAATGGTCGATTGTATGAAAGTTGCTATTTTTTCGAATTCTCTTTCCGAAAATTGCGTACTCTCGTCATATCTTTGCAAGGAAATCATGCAATCCTGCTCTGCGCCCAGCGCATGGTGATTGAACCACGTGGCCTGACGTCGCGTGTACTGCCCCGTGGCGATCACTGCACGGGATATCGCTTCCTCCAGCCCAAGGGTTCCGGCAAGAACGGCGCTCAGCTCCGGCACACCATGCGCCCTCATGGCGGGCAAAACGGGCGAAAGCCCCCGTGCCACAAGGCGTTGCACTTCCTCCATCGCACCCCGTTCCATCATGCGTGAGAACCGTTCCGCAATCGCCGCACGCAGCGCCTCACGGGGCGGATGAAGCCTTACGGAGACAAAGCGAAACGGGGCGGGCGGCAGGCCGGGCTGGTTGCGCCAGTACGAGAGCCCATGCCCTGTGCCACGCAACACCTCGAGCGCACGGGCCACACGCTGCCCGTCGCCTGGCCTCAGCGTCTGGGCTGTAGCAGGATCATCCTGCATCAGCAGGGCATGAGCGGCCTCGCTCCCCTCTCGCTCCACAAGGGTGCGCGCCCAGTTGCGTGCGGCATCGCCGGGTTCGGGCACCTCGACCAGACCATCGAGCAAGGCCCGCAGATACATGCCTGTGCCGCCACACAGGATTGGCAGCCGGTCCTGCGCCCGTGCCGCCTGCATTTCCGCCAGTGCGGCCTCGCGCCACCACGCCACACTGCCCGGTCGCGCTGCATCCAGTACGCCGTAGAGACGATGCGGCGCACGCGCTTCATCCTGTGCATCGGGGCGGGCGGTCAGCAGATGCAGATCCTCATAGACCTGCATGGAATCGGCATTGATGACGGTGCCTCCGAAGCGCTCCGCCAGCCCAAGCGCCAGCGCCGACTTGCCGGAACAGGTCGGTCCCGCCACAATAAGGGCCACCGGGGCCAGGGCAATCGACGCGTCAGCCATTCTGTCTTGCTGTCCCAAGCGTTTCTACCAGATGGGCCAAGATGACCTTACCTTACGTTCTCGTTCTCGTTGCCGACCCTGCACAGGGCACCCTGTCCAAAGATGCCATCGACATTGCGCGGAACATGGTCAAGGGCAAGAACCCCATCGTGCTTTCGCCGGGCGAAGCTGTCGAAATCCCCTGCCCTACCCCGGCACCGGGCGCACCGACCATCGCGACCATCCGCGCAACACTGGCCCGTCATAAGGTGGATGCCCTGCTGGTCAAGACACGAGGCCGTCGCAAGGCTGTGCTCGTGGCCGATATGGACAGCACCATCCTCGACGGTGAAACCCTCGATGAGGTCGCAGCCCTGCTGGGCGTGGGTGACGCCGTCGCCCAGCTCACCCTCGACACCATGAACGGCAAAGTGGATTTTGAGGAGTCCCTGCGGACACGTGTCGCACTTCTGGAAGGCAAATCCGCCGCCTGCCTCGAAGAGGTCTGGCAAAATTCAAGGCTCAATACGGGTGCCCGTACGCTTGTGCAGACCATGCACGCCCATAACGCCCGCACGGCGCTCGTCTCGGGTGGCTTCACCTATTTCACCAGCCGCGTGGCAGAGGCCTGTGGCTTTGACGAGCATTACGGCAATGAATTCGACATCGTGGATGGCGTGTTTACAGGCAAGCTCGCTGCCCCCGTGCTGGGGCCGAACAGCAAGGAAGAGCATCTGAGCCGCCTCCTCGAAGAGCGCGGCGTGAAGGCTTCGGCAGCCCTGACGACAGGCGATGGCACCAACGACCTGCCCATGCTCGCCGTCGCCGGTCTGGGCATCGCCTATAAGGGCAAGCCAAAAGTGCGCCAGATGATCGACATGCAGGTCAATCACTCGACCCTGCGTGCCCATCTGTTTGCTCAGGGTTATCCGGCGAGTGTTTTCGTGGAGTAAGGATTTATGGGGCGCTGCCCCATCCCCTGGAAAGGGGCAGCGCCCGTTTCATCCCCTTCTGCCTATGGGGTGAAAATCGCTTCGATGCTCAGATCGAAGATTTTTGCGATGGCGAACGCCAGAGGCAGGCTCGGGTCGTAACGCTCGTTCTCAATCGCATTGATGGTCTGCCGCGAGACGCCCAGCGCCTCGGCCAGCGCATTCTGGCTGAGGCCCTGAGCCAGACGCAGATCGCGCATGCGGTTTTTCACCGGTATTTTCGGCTGGCAAAAATAGCGCTGACAAACCACAGGCTACCCATGATCGGCCAGACAGCGAACGCGCGCAGAGGCGGAAGACCAGCTACCTCCCCAAATCCCCATCCAAAAGTAATGAGCGCCGTCCCCAGAAAAGAAATCGCTATTGCATCGAACTGAATCCGCCTCTGCAGTTCGTCCATACGATGCAGCCCCCGCAATATGGCCCATGCCATGGCTACGGCGCCGAGCATAGGCATCATACTCAGAGCGAACAGATAAGGCCCGGTGGGGTGGACCTCGAAAAGTATCACGTTCGCTATGAAAAGCAGAAATATATAGAGCGCTACTGAAGCACTCAGTTCGACGACATATCGCTTTGGCCTGAACATGAGATCCTCCATGTAAAGCACGCTTTCCATATCCCGCACTTCGGAGTGGAAAGCAAGCTTTACACGAACAACCCGTCAGAAAGCCGGACTCCGATGGATACCTGCTCTTTGGGTAAATCAAGACGGCGCCTCGGAAACCCCTGTCTCACTGACAATCAGATGAAATCGCATCGCCTTGCAGGCTGCGATCGGCAAAAGCCTGTGCTTCACTCTCCGCCGCATTCAGGAGCGGTGAATGTTCCACACGATAGTGGTGCACGCTTACAACCGTTCCGGCAGAGCATAGCGCCTGCTTCAGCTTCTCCTGCTGGGCGGGGGGCACCTGCGTATCACTGGTGGCAATCCCGAGCATGACGGGTGAAGGCAGCTTGAGCGAAGGGTAACGCGCCCATTGCAGTGCCGGAGCCAGCGCGTTTTCGGCATCTGGCTGGAAAGTGTTGTCAGGCGTCAGACCCGCATGTTCGACAGCCCCGAAGAAATCGCCACGGCAGAGTTCGCTGGCCTTGCGATACAAGGGCAGGGCACGGGGCTTGAAGGCGCTGGATGGGTCGAAAGAAGGATCGGCAGCCCCAAGCGAGGCCCCAAGCAGCAGGCCATAAACAACGCCGGGGGCAAAGCGACGAGCCCCGTGAGCCTGGGTCAGGATATGACCTGAATCACCATCGAAATACGGTGCGCCGAGGGCAATCGTGCCCTTGATCTGCAGGCTCGGTGCATAAGACTTTGCGAGCGCCGCGGCTGCAAGCACAGCCTGCGCGCCCTGATCATGCCCCAGCAAGACGACATGGCCGCTCAGCGCAGAGAAGCGGCGACGCGCTGCCCGAACCGAGTCCAGCACAGCCATGCCTTCTGATTTGGCATTCAGGTAAAGCGCTGCCCCCGGCTCGCCCAGACCCGGATAATCGGTAGCAACAACGGCATAGCCCCGGCGCAGCCAGCTGCCGTAAAAGCTTGCCTGCGGCCCGCCAATCCCCATGATGGAAGGCGCACAGGTAAGGCCGATCCCGCTTGTGCCGTGAGCCCAGGCCACGACAGGCCAGCCACCTGCGGGCGGTGTGCCGCGCGGGACCATGACCTCAGCCGAAACCGCCACCAGATGCGTCGGGTTATGCGCATCGGTGCTGCGATAGGCCATGCGATAAGCCGTGCCGGGGATGGGCGCATTTTTCTGTTCGAGCTTGATGGCCTGCCCGGCGGCGACGGGGGCATAGCGCGATTCGGCATCCTCATCGGCATCCATCGCGCAGGCGGTCAGGGTCAGGGCGGAAACAGCCATCATGGCAAGGACAGAACGCATCAGACCTCTTCGATCTAGGGGTAACGAGGGATGGAAAGTCTCAGGAGTGTCGCGCGGGGGCAAGCCCCGACAGCCCAGCGAACCAAAAACACCCCCGCATGCGATGGGGACCATTCGGGGCAGGGTCAGTGAACCGCATAGGGCAAACGCAGCGCTCACAGGCCGGTTCGGCACCTTGAAACGTTCCCATGACGGGGAATCAGGGCGACTTCATGGTCGCTCCTGCTGGTTCGATGCAACCAGAGGCGGGCGATGCCCGATGAGCGGACGGACATTTGACAGGACTGACCCAGGCACGGTCCCGCAGCAGGTGTTCCGAAAGTAAGCCGCAAAGCTGATCTGAGCCCACGTCGCTTCCTGACCATTGAGGCGCAGTGTCATCCCGCAGACCGCCGAGACGGGCGAAACAGCAGCGAGCCCATCTGTCGGGGCGGCAGCAGGCTCCTTACCGCCGCAATGCCCCTGCCATGCCTCTGGCTGCCACTCACCGGAACGTGACCCTGATCTTCAGGAAATAGAATTATTTTTCTTTTCCAACGACAAAAAGAGAATATTAATTTCGATACAGGTCAGGAGAGCGGCCTCACGTGGGAGTTGAAATTCGCGTGGCTGGGCCGATGCTATAAGGCGGATGAGGGGTGCGGGTCCATAAGGGCGCGTCACAAGGCCGCAAGGAAGAGGAAGACGTTCATGAGCAGTCTGATTCAGCATTACATCGACGGGTCCCGTACCGAGGGTCACGGCGCCCAGCGCGGAGAGGTTTTCAACCCTGCCACAGGCAAGGTGACGGCGCAGCTCGCCCTGGGTGACACGCGCGACGTCGATGATGCCGTTGCTGCCGCCAAAGCCGCCTTTCCTGCATGGTCACAAACTACCCCTCTGGCCCGTGCCCGCGTGCTGTTCCGCTTTCGCGATCTGATCGAGAAGCATGCGCGCGATCTGGCGGCGGTCATCACCTCGGAGCATGGCAAGGTCCTGTCGGACGCGCTGGGCGAAGTAACGCGCGGCATGGAAGTGGTGGAATTCGCCACCGGCGCCCCTGAACTGCTCAAGGGTGAGTTTACCGAGCAGGTGGGACGCGGCATCGATGCCTGGTCGATGCGCCAGCCACTCGGGGTCGTGGCAGGAATCACGCCCTTCAATTTTCCGGTCATGGTGCCGCTCTGGATGGCACCTATGGCGCTCGCCTGCGGTAACTGCTTCATTCTCAAACCTTCCGAGCGCGACCCTTCCGCGTCGCTCGTTCTGGCCGATCTGCTGAAAGAGGCCGGTCTGCCTGATGGCGTGTTCCAGGTGGTGCATGGTGACAAGACCGTCGTGGATGCCCTGCTCAAGCACCCGGATGTGCAGGCAATCAGCTTTGTGGGCTCCACTCCCATCGCCCGCTACATCCACGAGACCGGCGTAGCCCATGGCAAGCGCGTTCAGGCTCTGGGCGGCGCCAAAAACCATGCCGTCATTATGCCCGATTGCGACCTCGACAAGACTGTCGATGCCCTGATGGGTGCGGCCTATGGCTCGGCAGGCGAACGCTGCATGGCCATTTCCGTGGCCGTGGCCGTTGGCCCTGTGGCCGATGCGCTGGTCGACAAGCTGATCCCCAAGGTCAAGGCGCTGAAAATCGGCAATGGCACGGATGACGCGACCGAAATGGGCCCGCTGGTCACCAGAGTCCATCGCGACAAGGTAGCTTCCTACGTCACGCTCGGGGCTGAGGAAGGTGCCAGGCTGCTGGTCGATGGCCGCGATTTCAAATCGACGCAGAACCCGGATGGCTTCTTCCTTGGCGGGTCGCTGTTTGATCATGTGACACCGGATATGCGCCTCTATCGCGAGGAAATCTTTGGCCCCGTTCTGGCTGTCGTGCGCGTGCCCGATTTCGAGACCGCGCTGAAGCTGGTCAACGACCATGAATTCGGCAATGGCACCGCCATCTTCACCCGTGATGGCGATAGCGCCCGTGCCTTCACCCATCGCGTGCAGGCCGGCATGGTCGGCGTGAACGTACCCATCCCGGTACCCATGGCGTTCCATTCCTTCGGCGGCTGGAAGGCATCGCTGTTTGGCGATCACCACATGCATGGCGCCGAGGGTGTGCGCTTCTTCACCAAGTACAAGGCTGTCACCTCGCGCTGGCCGACAGGCATTCGTCAGGGTGCGGATTTCGTCATGCCCACGCTTGGCTGAGGCGAACGCCTGAAAACAGCCTGAGGCAACAAACCCTCAGGCCCTAAAACAGCCGCAAACGGGCGCGAGGGTGCACACCCCCGCGCCCGTTTTGCGTTCCGGCGCTTTGCGCGAGCCGGAACTCGGGCTATGTCCCATGACAAGAACTGGAACACGCGCCAAACCGGAGGAATTCCCATGAGCGACACCATGCCAGACCGTCTGAGCGCCACACCGGGCAGCCCGTTCTATGACGAGGCCCTGCTCGAAAAGGGAATCGGCATCCGCTTCAATGGCGAAGAACGTACCAACGTGCAGGAATACTGCATCAGCGAAGGCTGGGTGCGTCTGGCTGTCGGCAAAACGCTCGACCGCAAGGGCAACCCGATGACCATCAAGGTTTCCGGCACGGTGGAAGCCTGGATCAAGGGCCCCGAAGCCGAGGAAGCCGGCAAGGAGTAAACCCATGACGCCCACACGGATCATTATCGATACCGACCCCGGACAGGACGACGCCGTTGCCATACTTCTGGCGCTGGCCTCGCCGGAGGACATTACGGTCGAGGCGATCCTGACGGTGGGCGGCAATAGCGGCATTGCCAACACCACACGCAATGCCGCCGCCATTCTCGAACTGGCCGGCCGCGCCGATATTCCGCTGCATAGCGGATGCGACCTGCCCATGAAGCGCCCTCCCGTCCGGGCCGATCATGTACATGGCGAGAGCGGGCTGGATGGCGCAGACCTGCCTGCACCGACAAAACAGGCTGACTCACCCCATGCGGTGGATTTCCTGATCGAAACGCTGCGTCGCGATCCGGAAGGCAGCCTGACCATCGTGACACTGGGCCCGATGACCAATCTGGCAACAGCGTTGCAGAAGGCTCCCGATATCGCACCGCGCATCAACCGCGTTGTGTCCATGCTGGGCGCCTGTTTTGAAGGGGGGAACATCACCCCTAATGCCGAATTCAATGCCTATGTCGACCCGGAAGCCGCAGCCATTGTTCTGGGCTCTGGTGTGCCGGTGGTCATGCTGCCGCTCGATATCACTCATCAGGTGCTGACGACCCCTTCACGACTTGGGCGCATCCGCGCCATCGGCAACGAGGCCGGGCGCTGTGTGGGCGGTATGCTCGGCTTTTCAGAGCGCTTCGATCTTGAAAAATACGGCTGGCCCGGCGCGCCGTTGCATGACCCCTGCACGATCATGTGGCTGTTGCGCCCCGACCTGTTTCACGGCCGCCTCGTCAATGTCGAGGTTGAGACACAAAGTGCGCTTTCATCCGGTCAGACCGTTGTCGATTACTGGAGCGTGACGGGACGCCCTGCCAATGCGCTCTATATGCGTGATGTGGATTCAGACGGATTTTATCAGGTGCTGACGGAGCGCCTGTCGCGTCTGCCCTGAACAGACGACACCCCGACCATCAGAAAACCCCGGACCGCAAAAGCGCTCCGGGGTTTTTCATGTGAACAACCGGGCCGTCTAACGGCCCGGTATTGCGCTTTTCACCAGGCGAAACCGATCGTGCCCTGAGCATTGCGGCGCTCGCCGTAATAGCAGAACTCCTGCCCGTAAGACGCATAGGCCAGGCAGTTGGTCACGTAGTTCTTGTCGAACAGATTGCGTACGCTGGCACCGACTGTCCAACCCTTGAGCGATTTCGAGACGTTCGCCAGATCGTAACGCAGCGAGGCATCGAACAGCGCATATTGCGGTACCTTCACGCTGCCATAGCTGGCTTCACCGCCATAGGCCGAGGCGGAATAGCGCATGCCTGCACCAAGACCGAGCGATTTGAAGCGGCCCTTGGGAATGGTGTAAAATCCAAAGAGTGAGGCATTTCCACGGCCAGACTGAATAAGCGGCTTGCCGGTGGAGTCATCATGCACACGCTGCACGCTGACGGCAGCTTCGACCATCAGATTGTGCCAGTTGTCGATATGGGCTTCGAATTCGAACCCGTCTGAATGCACCAGCCCCTGCTGGGTGTTGTAGATCGTATTCGGAATAGAAACCAGCACATTGGTCTGCTCGATATGGAAGCCTGCGGCCGTCAGCAGGATGGGCGTCCCCGGCAGCTGATATTTCAGACCGCCCTCAAGCTGCTTGCCGATAGATGGATTGGCCTGATGCGTCGCGCCACTTGTCTCCTGCACCACGCCAGTCTGGGGCTGGAACGAGGTGGCGTAGCTGATATAGGGCGCAAGGCCGAACTTGAAGTGATAGAGACCGCCTGCACGCCACGTGATCTGGCTCGGGCTCTGCTTGGAATTCGATGCCGAGTAATACTCGATCTGACGTGAGCGGAACCAGTCATTACGGATGCTCCCCGTCAGCACCAGACCGCCCCAATGAATCTCATCCTGACCGTAAACCCCGATCTGGTGTGAGTTCACCTTGTAGCGCGCATAGGTTTCGAGTGGGTCGATGCCCATATCGTAATTCGGGGCGAAGACATTCAGATCCGGGGCCGCACTCTGCCCCGCTGTTTCATTGGCCCATTGTTGCTGATAGTCGAAACCCGCCATGATCATATGCGTGAGCGGCCCCGTGCGCAGCTTGCCATGCACATTGCTGTCAAATGCCAGATTGCGCGTGTGCTCGGTGGTGCCAAACCCATAGCGCGGCAGCATCCCGTCGGCGTCCCAGTATCCCGCATTATAGACGCTGCGATATTGCGTCTTGATGTCGTCATAACGACCGCGCGTCGAGAAATTCCAGTCGCTGTTGAAGCGATGATTATAGATGTACGTAATGCCGCCATGCTTGCGGTTGAATTTCTCGAAGCGTGCATCGCCGTCATAGAAATTGCGGGGCAGATAGCCGCCAAAGGGCGCGGGCTTGAGCGAGCCTTGCAGCGGTACACCGCCATAGGTGCCAGCTTCGGGATCGTACTGGTAGTTGCCCAGCAGGGTGAAGGTGTCCGGGCCGTTACCGCCAAAGGTGACCGAAGGGCTGATCGAAAAGCGGCGACTGCCGGTGCGCGACAGCTGGGTGTGCTGACCATTGACCGTGCCGTACAGGCGGTAACGGATGGACCCATCCTTGGTGGCAAAACCGCCCATATCGGCGTCGACACGATACAGATCGAACATGCCGCCTGTGGCGTTGACCGAACCGTAAGAGGCGCGGTCGGTTGGCAGTTTGCTGGACAGGGCGACGAGACCACCGGGGCTGGACTGGCCGTAAAGCGCCGAAGCCGGGCCTTTCAGGATCTCCAGACGCTCAAGACGCGACGTGTCGATCTGCGCAATCGCGTAGCCGGTCGGGCTGTCCTGCAAGCGCAGCCCGTCGAGAAATTCGGGAATGGTGAAACCACGCAGCTGGAACAGGTCATAACGTGTACCAACCCCACCACGCAGATCGGGCGTGATGCCTGCCGCATAGCGTACGGCCTGGTTGAGCGTCAGTACGCCACGAATGTCCATTTCATTGCGGGTAACCACCGTTACGGATTGCGCCGTCTCGATGAGCGGTGTGCTCGATTTGGTCGCCGATGAGGCGATGGTTGCGCCTTTCTGACCACGCACCACAAGCTCTTCAGCCTTCGGGTGAGAGGCAGCCGGGGCCGCATGGGCAGACGACGTCACATGCGAACCCGCGGGGTCTGAAACTGCCGCGTTCTGAACCACCCCGGACGAGGCACTGCGCGTCCGGACCGTCCCAGTCTCGCTTTTGCTGGAGGATTGCTGTGTCTGTGCATGGGCGCTGCCCGACATCAGCGCCATGAGGGAAACACACATTGCCAGACCCGAGCGGGTAAATTCAGCGCGCATAAAATGTCCTGCCGTGAGAAAACGGCAGAGAGATAGCGATATTGCGAGTCATTCGCAAAGAAAGTTTGGGGAAAGTTAATTTTCCCTGCCCACTATGTGGCTTAAATATCACCCTCGCGTGATCGAGCCCATGTCTGCCGGTGGCAGCCTATTCGACTTGCAGGATGTCTTTCACCTTGCCGGCCAGGACTTCGCCGAGCGTGCGGTTATTGTCAGGCGTAAAGTGAACGCCATCGCTGCCATCGGTGGTGATATGCTGGGCGGCGTCGAGGAACGCGGCGCCCCTTGCCCCCGCAAGCGCCTCATACTGGGTGGCAAGCGCCGCGATCTTGGGTACAGCCCCGTCGAACTGCGCCCTGAGCCAGGGGCCCGGTATATCGCCCGGCAAGGGCGGTGCGACTACAAGCAGTGCGGGCGCCTTGTAGCCGGTGCTAACGCCCCCCGTGCTGGCAGCCACCTGCCCGACCAATCTGGCCATACCCTGCGCGATGTCATGGGCAGTTCGCCTGTAGGCGTTCTTGGCGTCGTTTGTACCAAGCATGATGATGACAAGATCGAGCGGCATATGGCTGGCCAAGGCTGCGGGCAGATAGGCCGATCCGTCCAGACGTGGATCGTTGGCGTCGAGTGCCGTCGTGGTCCGGGCGCTCAGCCCCTCCTCGATCACATGAAATCCGTCGCCAAGAGCCTTCGCCATGACACCGGTCCAGCGCTCGTCACGCGCGTATCGCGTGGTGGGCGTTCCCTCGGGCACCGGCTTCCATCCCCAGGTCAGTGAATCGCCAAAGCAGAGTATATGTCTGATGGTCATGTCATGCCTCCAATCCGCTCGTTCAGGGATCGTCCACCATGCGCGTCGCTCCCAGGTTTTGCAAAAAGGGCCTCAACTCATCACCAGGAAAGGGGATCAGCGTTCGGAACCGAACCGGCGCACGGGCATAAAAGCCACATGAACTCCCTGGCGTCGTTTCGATAACAATTTGATAAAAATCAGCCCTACGGTAACGGCTAGCGTCGGAGCGCATGACACGATCTGATGATCGATCGATCAACAATCCTGCCGTGACACGCTGTTACTGACCAGGGGGGGGGGCCGCACCCTCAAATCCGGTCTCCATGCAATATAAAGACCATTTTGAGGAGCCATTATCGAACTGTCATCTGAAAAGCACAGCGTCGAACTAATTATGTTGCCTTCTTGATACAATTATCAAAGCAAAATAAATTCCTTTAGCTGACTGAATTGCCCCTAGGGGCTTCTGATAGGGATGGGTTATGGACCTGATTCGCCATATAACGAGCCGTTTCTGTAAAACCATCTCTGCAGGCGCCCTGATTTCAGGCGCACTAACCGCCCTCCCCGGCACAGCCCTTGCCGATATTCCTCTGTTCAAGACGGCCACCAACCCGTGGCTGCAGGGGGTCAATCTGTCCGGTCTGATCGAGGGCGGCATCATGGCAAACCCTGCCCGACCGGATAACGGCATCAATTTCGGTAACTTTCTTGGTGACCATGCCAATCAGGCCCAGCTGAACCAGATCAGCCTCACCCTGTCCAAGGCAATCGATCCGACGAAATCCGAATATCAGATCGGCTTCATGCTTGAAGCGCTCTATGGATCGGATGCGCGCTACTATCACCTGCTTGGCCTGTCGAACAAAATGACAAGCGATCGCTACCAGCTGCTTCCGGCGCAGGCCCATGTGGATGTGCACGCCCCGATCTTGTCGAAGGGTGGCATCGACATGCAGGCCGGCATCCTGCCAGCCCCCATGGGCGTCGAAGTGCTGGATCCGACACTGCGTCCTTTTTATTCTCTGGCCTATACGTCTCAGTATTCCGTACCGTTCGAGCATCTCGGCGCCATGTTCCACTGGCATGTCACCCCGATGCTTGATTTCAATTTCGGCGTCGATACCGGTAATCAGACAACGTGGGGCCGCAACGACAACAACAATGCAGCCGCCGGCTATTTCGGCTTCAACCTCATTGGCCTGGCTCATGGAAAACTGAACATCAACGAATTGTCGCGTGTCGGCCCGGAAAATGCCGTTGCGGCACTTGGCCCCCGTGCCAATACGGCGCAGCGCTGGTGGAACGACATTGCCGCGTTCTACACGGTCAATGACAAGCTCAGCCTTACAGGAGAGTTCAACTTCCTGCACGATGACGGTCTGCGTGCCGAAACCTGGAGCGTCGTCACCTTCGCTGCCTACAAGATCACACCGAGCCTGACCTTCAACTACCGCGGTGAGCTTTATCGCGATAACAGCGGTCTGTTCGTCGTCAACTTCCTGACCAATCAGGCCTATATGAACGCCTTTCTAGGCGGCTATGCGCCTGTCCAGACGGCACCTGCCACCACTTACGGCGCCCTGACACTCGGCGTAACCTACCGTCCCGACCTCGGCCACGGCATTCGTGTCTTTGCCCTGCGCCCCGAAATCCGCTTTGATCGCTCGCTCAACGGCACGTCTCCGTTCAACGATGGTCGCAACACCGGCATGTTCACCTTTGGTGGCGATGCGATGATCGGTTTCTGATACCGCATAACGAAATGCACAGAAAAAGGGGCGTCCGGCATGGCCGAGCGCCCCTTTCTCATGCCTGATTGCAAAACCGGGTCAGAGCGCTTCGAGCAGGTGATCCACATCCCGCGCTTCGGTCGCCCAGCAGGTCACAAGGCGTATCAATACCCCGTCGATACCCGGCGGCGTTGTCCAGCGATAGAACACGAAACCCTTAGCCTCCAGCGCGACCACGCTGCGTTCAGGCAGCACGACAAACACCTCATTGCTCTGCACCTCGAAAGGCAGGGACGCCGCAGGATGGCGGCGCAGACCATGAGCGAGGCGCTGGGCCATGGTATTGGCGTGCAGGGCATGGCGCAGCCACAGGTCATTTTCAACCAGCGCCGCAAGCTGTGCGCTCAGATAACGCTGCTTCGACCAGAGATGCCCGCCACGTTTGATACGCCGGGCAAAATTTTTCGCCAAATCTTCCCTGAAGATCAGCACGGCCTCTGACGCCATGCCTCCATTCTTCGTGCCGCCGAAGCTCACCATGTCGAACCCGGCCTTCCAGGTCATTTCAGCAGGTGTGCAATTGAGTGCGGCAATAGCATTGCCCAGACGGGCGCCGTCCAGATGCGTGGCAAGATCAGAATCTCTGGCGCGTGACGTCAGGGCTGCGAGGTGATCGAGAGAATAGACCGTGCCCCATTCCGTGCTCTGTGTCAGCGAAAGCGTCTGGATCGGGCTTGTATGGACCCCGCCCCCGGCATTGGTCACCAGGGCCCGGTCGAGGGCGGAGGGATCCATGCGCCCGTCAGGCGAAGGCAGGGGCATCAGCCTTGCCCCATGCATGAAAAACTCTGGCGCCCCGCCTTCATCATTGGCGATATGGGCGCTCTGATCACAGATCACGGCACCAAAAGGCGCGGTGGACGCGGAAAGCGCTAGGCTGTTGGCGGCCGTACCCGTGGCCACGGGAAAGACCCAGGCCGGATGATTGAAAGCCTCGCGCATGAGCGCCGTCAGTCTTTCGGTCTCGGTATCCTCACCATAAGACGGCGCTGCCCCCTCATTGACGCGTATGAGAGCATTCATCACCTCTGGGCAGACTGGCGCGATGTTGTCACTTGCGAAGTTCTTGCGTATTGCCTCGGTCACGTCCGTTCCTCACTCGTCTCTGAGGCCATCGTCCGGGTGCTGCCCGTGCCGATCGCCCTGCTACAGGAATTGCAGCCATGAAACACGATCCGGCGCTTTCAGAAAAGCTCATCGACGGCAAGGCCATCGCACGCCGCCTGACGGATCGCGTCAAGGCCGAGGCCGAAACCCTGCGCGAGCGCACCGGCAAGATTCCGGGTCTGGCTGTCGTGCTGGTTGGCGATGACCCTGCAAGCGAGGTCTATGTCCGCAACAAGGCCATCCAGACCCACCGCGCCGGTATGCGCTCATTCATGCACATGCTGCCCGAGACGACGTCGCAGGACGAGTTGCTGGAACTGATTGCCCGCCTCAACGCCGATCCCCAGATCCACGGTATTCTGGTCCAGCTACCCCTGCCGAAGCAGATCGACCCCATTCTGGTGACCAATGCGATTGCCCCGCACAAGGATGTGGATGGTCTGGGCGAGGTCAATGCCGGCAGGCTGAGCCTGGGCATTGACGGGCTGGTGCCCTGCACGCCTCTGGGTTGCCTCATCCTGCTCAAGGAGACGCTGCCCGCGCTGCGCGGGCTTCATGCCGTCATCATCGGGGCGTCCAATCTAGTGGGTAAACCCATGGCGCAGTTGCTGCTCAAGGAAGGCTGCACGGTATCGGTCGGTCATATCGACACAAAGGATGCGAGGGCGCTGGCCCGCGAGGGGGATATCCTTGTGGTCGCAACGGGCAAGAACGGGCTGGTGCGTGGGGACTGGATCAAGCCCGGCGCGACAGTCATTGACGTGGGCATCACACGCATCGCCCTGCCGGACGGCAAGACGCGTCTGGTGGGTGATGTCGCCTTTGACGAGGCCGCGCCGATCGCTGGCCATATCACACCGGTGCCCGGTGGCGTTGGCCCCATGACCATTGCCTGCCTGCTGCACAACACCCTGCAGGCAGCGCGCAAGATTCTGGAAAATGGACAGGACAGCACGGGTCGGAGCGAACAGACTCCATGAGCCGTATCGCCATTGAGCTGATCCCGCGCGACACGCAAAGTCTGATTGAGGATCTGGCCACGGTAAGGCAGATCGCGCCGGACGTAACGACCATCAACCTGCCCGACCTTCTGCGCCTGCCCCTGCGCTCATGGGAGGGTGCCGCGCTGGCGCAGGGTCAGGGCTATGCAGCCATCCCGCACATCCGTGCCATTGATATCGATCCCGATGCGCCCCTGCCCTGTGCGGAGCAGGAAGGACTGCGGGAGATTCTTGTCATTGCGGGCGATCCGCCCCCGGATTCGACGCATCGCATCTGGGCCAACAGTAGCGCGGACATCATCGCACGATATCGGCGTGAGGCCCCTCACCTCACGGTCTATGCAGCCTTCGATCCATATCGCCGCGCCCCCTGGCAGGAACTGGAGACGATCCAGCAGAAACGCGATGCCGGTGCTGCTGGATTTTTCACCCAGCCCCTGTTCGACCAGAGGCTGTTCGATCTGTGCGCCTCGTGGCTGGAGAATGATCGGGTGTTCTGGGGGCTCTCTCCCGTGATCGGCCCCAAGTCTCGCGCCTATTGGGAACGCGTCAACCACGTAGTCTTTCCCTTGGATTTCGAGCCGAAGCTGGACGCCAATATTGCATTCGCACGGACGATCCTTGAAGCGGTGCGTGCACGCGGCGAGAGCGCCTACCTCATGCCCTTGCGCGTGCCGCTGGCGGATTACCTCACTCCGCTGCGTGACCTTCTGACACCGTGAGAGCGGCGCGCTCGGACTGATCCTGTCGCTGCGCGTCGCGGCTCTGCTGCGTTTCGCGAATGACATCATGGATGAAAGCCAGTTTCTGCCTTATCGCCCCCGTCAGGACGAAAGGATAGAAATCCTGGAGGCCCATGGAGCGGTTAAGGCTGTTCACAGCCATGCTCAGGGGGAGCCATGCATTCATGATCTCGTCAAAGCCCAGAGTACGGTAGGGATTGCCGCTGAGCGCCGGAGTTGAGTATTGCGCTGCTTCGGGTGTCTGCGGGGCAATGGCAATGCCATAAAGCCACGCCGTTTCCAGCGTCGAGACAATGTGCAGATAATGCGCCCAAGTCTCGGCGAAATCCTCCCAAGGGTGAGAGGCGGCATAAACACTGACATGCGTCTCGCGCCAGTCTTCCGGAGGCGGCTTGGCATAATGCGCCTTGAGAGCTTCCTGATAATCCTGCCGGTCATCGCCGAATACGGCGCGGCAGCGTTCCAGCCTTCCCCCATCGCGTATCAGCACGTTCCAGAAATAATGCCCGATCTCGTGCCTGAAATGTCCGAGCAGGGTCCGGTAATACTCGCCCATCTCCACGCGCATACGTTCGCGCTGGTCGTCATCGGCTTCACGCACGGCAAGGGTGATCAAGCCGTTGTCATGACCGGTCATGACAGGAGCCGAACCGTCGGGCGCATCGTCCAGAAAGTCGAAAGCCAGCCCGTTTTCAGGGTCCTGTCGCCGGTTGACCATTGGCAGGTCGAGCCGGATCAGTGCATGGAAAAGGCGGTGCTTGGCGACCTCGATCTTGCGCCAGCGCTCCAGATTATGCGGGTCCGACAGATCGGGGATCGTGCGATTGAACTGGCAGGCATAGCAATACGGGCCGTCGGCCGCTTCCTGCGGGCCGAGCAGCCAGTTGCAGGCGTCATACTGATGGTTGGCGCAATAGACATGAACCTGACCCTCAAGACCTGGCTCCATCGGATACCATTTTCCGGGCGCCTCGGCCGGATTGAGCGCTGTCAGATCGGCCAGCTTGTGCAAATACCCCACTTCGTGATGGCATGACTCGCATCTCGTATTTTCAAAAAAGAGCGGCTGAGCGCAGCATTCGCACGAAAAAAGCTTCACGATCTGATCATCCCGATGAGGTTATGACCCGGAACTGCGCGTGACGGCTTTGGTTCCCGCCTCGTCCGCCATGATACTACGCCCGATGCAGAAAATGCGCCTGCATCATCACATCGAATTCCGCCTGACACTGATCCAGCAACCCTGAGATGGGTGCAGCGGCATCAGGCGTATCCGAAGCGGCGAGCGGAATATGGTTCTGCGCGGCGATCAGACCCGATGTCGTGTCAAACCCCACCCAGCCATGCTCCGGCACCAGAATTTCGGCCCAGGCATGCAGATCGCAGGTCAGGCGGTCCGGATCAGCCTGAAGGGCAGAAGGCTCGATGAGATAGCCTGAGACGAAACGCGCTGCGTAACCCATATGACGTGCCAGGGCGATCAGCAACCACGCGCTGTCACGACATGACCCGGCCTCGCGTTTCAGGGTTTCCTGAGGCGTCCAGACACCTGGCTCCATGCGGCGCATATAGTGCAGCCTGGTCGCGATGCGACGCGCCAGCCTGGACAGGCGTTCGAGAGGGCTCCCGATCGGCGATGCGTCTTCGGCAGACAGAAACGGGACCAGCACCGCATCTTCCGTCACGGGGCGGCGATAGGCCTGATCGAGCGCCATTTCGCCGTCAGACGATCTAACGCCCATGTCCAGCGGATCATAGGGGGCGAGATCGACAATCATGCTCACATCAACCACGAATTGCGACATGCGATCGGAGAAACGCACCTCGGAGACCATGTTGCCATGTCTGTCGTGATGCCAGTCCAGTCCAGCATGATCCGGTCCTATGGAAAGCGCATAGGTTATTATCGCATTACGGGTGCGCGAAGGCGGCCGCAGACGGATCGTCTGCGGGCCAAGTGACACCATCCGGTCGTAACGATAGGACGTGCGATGATTGAGCAGCACTGGCCGGCTCATCCTGCGCGTCCCGCTGGGCCTGGTTTCATGACACTCCCTTGCCTGCGCCTTCCCTGCATGTCTCCTGCCTGCCCCGATGAGGCGCCTTCAGGGACCATCGTGCACCCTCCATGAGGCCTGCCCCCTGTCGTCCGCCGCTGGTTCAAGCAGTGCCTTGCAACCATTGGGCCGATATTCTGTTTGACAGCAATAAACCGGCAAACCCGGCCGGAACAGCCTTTCTTTTAGTGCTTGGCAAGTCACGAATTTTGGTAGTTTAATAAACAACCGTAACGTTTCGGTTCAGGATACACCAGACCCTCCCCAACAAGAAGGTGAGAAAATATGGCGCTCGACGCCTCGCCCATCCATGAAGCCGGTATTTTTTCGACCTATGACACGCCCGCCTTCTACTGCGAGTTGATGAACCGGGGCAGCGAACTGCCCGAAGCCCTGCAGAAGGTGCAGGAACGTCTGGCCCATCTCACCCTTACCGACCTGCGCGAGCGAACGACCGACGCAGAAAACCTGCTCTGGCGTCTGGGCATCACCTTCACGGTCTATACCGAACGTGAGGCCATTGATCGTATCCTGCCTTTCGACATGATCCCCCGCCTGCTCACGGCCGAGGAATGGGCATTTGTCGAGAAGGGCGTGCAGCAGCGCGTCAAGGCCATCAATCTCTTCCTGTGGGACATCTATCACGAGCGCCGTATTCTGGATGATGGCATCGTCCCGGCCGATCTCGTGCTCAAGAACGCCAATTACTGCGAGGCGATGATCGGGGTGGACGTGCCGGGCGGTGTGTATGTCCACATCAACGGCACTGACCTCATACGCGACCGCTCAGGGCGCTTCCTCGTGCTTGAGGACAATGCACGCACCCCTTCCGGGGTCTCCTACGTCATCGAAAACCGCCACATGATGCTGCGCCTGCTGCCTGATCTGGCCTCGGGCATCAAGCTTCGCTCTGTCGAGGATTATGGCATCAGGCTGCATCGCGCCCTGTGCGACGTGGCCCCCAAGGGCGTGACAGACCCGCAAGTGGTTCTGCTTTCGCCGGGCATGTATAATTCCGCCTATTTCGAGCATGTGTTTCTGGCCCGTGAGATGGGTGTGCCACTCGTCGAGGGGCGGGATCTGGTGGTTGAAGATTATCATGTCTTCATGCGCACCGTTGCCGGGCTGCGCCCTGTCCACTCGATCTACCGCCGTATCGACGACGCGTTTCTCGATCCCCTGGCTTTCAATCCCGAGAGCCTGCTGGGTGTGCCGGGCCTCGTCGAGGCCTATTGTCGTGGCAATGTGACCCTTGCCAATGCGCTGGGTACAGGGGTGGCCGACGACAAGGCCATTTACGCCTATATGCCCCGCATCATTCGCTACTATCTCGACGAGGATCCTATTCTCGACAGCGTCGAAACCCATATCTGTGCCGAGCCCGAAGGCCTGGCCCACACGCTCGATAATCTCGCCAATCTCGTGGTGAAGCCCGTCGGCGATTCCGGAGGCTATGGTCTCATCATCGGACCCCATGCGACTGAAAGCGAGCTTGAGGCTTTTCGCGAGAAGCTGATCGAAAATCCGGCCAATTACATCAGCCAGCCCGTCATCGATCTTTCTGTTGTGCCGACCCTCTGCCCCGCCGGTGTGGAAGGGCGTCACGTCGATCTGCGTCCCTTCGCGGTGACAGGGCAATCCACCTGGGTTCTGCCTGGCGGGCTGTCCCGTGTAGCGCTGCGAAAGGGGTCTCTGGTGGTGAATTCATCGCAGGGTGGTGGCTCGAAGGATACCTGGGTGATGTCAGCATGAGCCGCTTCAACCCCTATGTTGCAGGCATACAGCCCGACCTGAACACCCTGCTCTCGCGCTATGCCGAGAACATGATGTGGCTTGCTCGCTATATGGAGCGCATCGAAAACCTCGCCCGCGTGCTCGAGGTGACCGAGGCTTTCGTGCGGGGTGCCGATGGCCGCCCGGTATGGGATTCAATCGTTCACATCAACAGCGATGAAGAGCGGTTTAGCGCCCTCTATCCTGCCGCGAGGGAGGAGGATTATCTGTGCTTTTACATCACGGATTGCTCCAACCCGAGTTCGATCCGGGCCATGGCCCACGCCGTGCGCGAAAATGCCCGCTCTGCACGCCCCCTTATCTCGACCGAGATGTGGATGCAGCTCAACGTATTTACGCGCTGGATGCTGGACCTCACGCCCGGTGACATACGACGCACTGGGCTTTCGGCCCTGTGCAACCGCATCAAGCAGGAATGCCAGTCCCATGCCGGCGTGACGGAAGGGACGCTCTATCGCGATCAGGCCTGGCTGTTCTATCTGCTGGGTCGCCATCTTGAGCGCAGTGACCAGATCACACGACTGATCGACACACGCTATCATACGCTCCTGCCCGATGCTGCCGAGGTGGGGTCGGAAATCGACATGACACAATGGGCGTCCGTGCTGCGCTCGGCTGCGGCCTATCACGCCTTCCGTCGTCTCAAACCGGTGACGACCACGCCTGCCAATGTGGTTGGTTTCCTGCTCAAGAATGAGGGGTTTCCGCGTTCCCTTGCACTCAACCTGCGTCACGCCGACTCTGTTCTGGGTGCCCTCGCCACACACTACAACCTGCGCAAGCAAAGCTCGGCGGTGCAGGAACGCCTTGGCGAATTACGCGCCATGCTGGATGACCAGACAGCCGAGGAAATCATCATTCGTGGGCTGCACGAATGTATGCACTGGATTCAGGAACAAATCGAAACCTGCCAGAACGAACTGGCCGCTGCCTATTGGGCGCCCCCCAAGGCATTTGATGCCGGAAGCTTCAGCCAGTCTCAGGGTCAGGCTTAAAAACCGACAGCGAGAGCTTGCCGTGCGGGCGTTGAGTCCCCCCGGTACGACATTTTGCAGTCTGCGCCGAATAACCCATAAAAAGACCCGCTGCATCACCGGGGATGCAGCGGGTCTTTTCAATTCAGTCTCGCGCTACCCTGCCTGCGACAGGGATGACGGGACTCAGGCTTCGGCTGCGTCTTCCTGCTCTTCCGGCGAGGTCATCATGGCGTCAGCCACCACGCCAGCCTGCTCACGGATACGACGCTCGATATCGGCCGCCATCTCGGGGTGATCGCGCAGGAACTGCTTGGCATTCTCACGCCCCTGACCCACGCGGGTGCTGTCATACGAGAACCAGGCACCCGATTTCTCGACGATATTGGCCTTGACGCCCAGATCGATCAGTTCGCCGACCTTGCTGATGCCCTCGCCATACATGATGTCGAATTCGACCTGACGGAAAGGCGGGGCCATCTTGTTCTTGACCACCTTCACGCGTGTCTGGTTGCCCACCACCTCGTCGCGGTCCTTGATCGAACCGATACGGCGAATATCCAGACGCACCGACGCATAGAATTTGAGCGCGTTACCACCGGTCGTGGTCTCTGGATTGCCGAACATCACGCCGATCTTCATGCGGATCTGGTTGAGGAAGATCACCATCGTGTTCGAGCGCGAAACCGTGCCAGTCAGCTTGCGCAGGGCCTGGCTCATCAGACGGGCGTGAAGACCGACATGGCTGTCGCCCATATCGCCTTCAAGTTCCGCACGCGGCACCAGTGCTGCCACGGAGTCGACCACCAGCACATCGACGGCACCGGAACGCACCAGCGTATCGGCAATTTCCAGAGCCTGCTCGCCCGCGTCAGGCTGGCTGAGCAGAAGATTGTCGACATCCACACCAAGCTTGCGGGCATAACCCGGATCGAGCGCATGTTCAGCATCAATAAAGGCGCAGGTTCCGCCCTTCTTCTGGGCTTCAGCAATCGCATGAAGCGCCAGTGTCGTCTTGCCGGAGCTTTCCGGGCCGTAGATCTCGATGATACGTCCGCGCGGCAGACCGCCGATACCGAGGCCGATATCAAGGCCCAGCGAGCCCGTGGAAATCACATCGGCCTGCTCCTTGGGGCGCTGCCCCATGCGCATGATCGACCCCTTGCCGAAAGCCCGTTCGATCTGGCTCAGCGCACCTTCGAGTGCTTTCGTCCTGTCCACGCTCATATCCTGTCCTCCGCTCACACCAGTGTTGCCGAACTCATGAAAATCGGCAATCGGGGCGGAGCGATTCGTGTTGATCGTTCACATTTGTTCTTGAGAACATATCATGATCACACCCCTTTTGCACAAGGGGACGGGCATAAAAAATACCCCCTGTTTCCAGGGGGTATAAGTGTCGTTTCTGCAAACAATTTATGCTCCCGCCTCGGGCCTCGATGGCCCAGACGCGAGAGATCACGCGGGGTCAGTTGTTCACACTGCCCACGGAAAGACCGCCACCACGCGGATCGGTATCACCCTGGCAACGGCCGCCCTTGCAGACCGAGGCATTAACGCGCCCCTGCCCTTCATGCGGCACCGTCGTGCCAGAGACGATAGCCCGTGCAGCCTGAGCCAGCGCATCGGCTGCATCGTTCTGGCCGGAGGCGGCGGCGGCACCGGTCAGGGTGCCACGACGCTGCACAATGGCAGCAGCCAGAAGCGGTGCCGGATAGCGCCCCGGTGCCGCGGCCAGCAGCACGCCCGTTCCTTCAGCCATACGACCTGTGCCGAACAGGTTGTTGTCAGTCAGGGCGCAGGCCACAGCGCCACCCTTGTTGTCTGTCACGACAAAGGAGGTCGAGGCCGGAAGCGACGGCAGGGAACCACCGTGGCTGGAGCCCCCATTGACCAGGGTCTGTGCAGCGCTGAGGAGGGCGTCATTACTCAGGCCATGACGGTCTTCGCTGCGCCACGTTGCCACCACGCTCTGTGCGGAAGCGCCGGAGTGGAACGCCGCCGCCGCACCAAGCCCACCATCGGCAGGCGGCGGCAGGAACGAGGCCACATAGCCATCCTGCTCGACCTGTAGCGGCGCGATCTGCGCTGGCATGGCGTTACGCAACGCTGTGGTCGAAAGGCCGCCCCCTGCCTTGTTGGCCCCTTCGACAAAGATCCCGCCAAGCGCCCCGTTATAAAGATCGCCCACACCAACATTGGTCATGCGTTCCAGAAAGCTTGCCAGCTGAGGCTGCACCAGCGCATCGCCATTTTGCAGCGGCGCGCCATCGGGACGGCTGAAAACGCTGCGCGCAGCGTCATCGGCGAAGAGGGGGTTATGTACCGCAGCAATATCGCTGGCCAGCACGCGGCTGACTGTGGTGCCGCTGCGGGCAAGACGAACGGACGGACCAAGAATATCAGCAAATTCGACGGTGCCGTAGCGGAGCTGCATGGTGAACAACCCACGCGGCGTCATCGGTATCGCCGCCTGACGCGTGGCTGCACCCGAAGCACTGGCTGAACCGGGCAGGAACACGAAAGCCTGGGGGGCCTCGTTGGCGCGTGTGGCCAGGCAGGCGCCACCACCGCCCAGAGAGGCACGCGATGGCAGGGTGACCGACAGTGCCATTCCCACTGCAGCCGCAGCATCGGCTGCATTGCCGCCATGCACCAGCACATCGCGCCCGATCAGGGCCGCACGCGGCTCATCGGCCACTACCGTGCCGATATAGCCCGTCACGATGGGCGTGGTCTTGCCAAACAGGCTGTGACCGATATGCGCGACATCGCTGCACCCGGCGAGCAGCATGGCTGCCGTAAGGGCACAAGCCGGGCGCAACCCTGCCTTGAGCGCAAGGCGCCCTGCGGGGCGACAGGGGGCATTCGACTGACGATGCGCCACGTGCGGTGTCTCCATGACCCGGCAAGCCTTTTCTCTACTGTTCCGGACAGGGATGGCATCCTCGGGGGCCGAAGAAGCAACTGTCTGGAAATTGGGTTCGTTAACGCATCTAACCGTGATCCGGACGATGGGCAACCGCGCGACCGGCTCCGGTTTTGCGAAATCGCTTTTGCTGGCCTATGCAGGAGCGCGTTTTCTTCACACCCATGTCTTTCACGACCAGCAGGATCGTCCTCATGACCCGCCCGACCCGTGCCCGGCTTGCCGGCACCTTTCTCGCCCTTGGTCTGACCGTGTCGACCGCCGCTCCGGCCCTTGCTGCCCCCAGTACTGCGTCTGCCGCTGCGGAATCGTCTTTCAGCCCGGCCCAGCGCGCCGAGATCGTGACGATCTTGCGCGACGCCCTGAAGAATGACCCGAGCATTCTGAGCGATGCCATCGTGGCCCTGCGTCAGGGTGCCCAGCAGAAAGCAGCAGATGACGCCCTCACCCATGTTCGCTCCGATCGTGAGCGTCTGCAAAAGGGGCCCGACTACACAGTGCGCGGCAACCCGCAGGGCGATCTGACCATTGTGGAGTTTCTCGACCCGCGCTGCGGCTATTGCCGCAGCATGGTGCCCGTTGTCGATGCCCTTCTGAAATCAGACAGCAAGCTGCGTCTGGTCGAGAAGCTGGTGCCGGTGCTGAGCGAGAAAAGCGTGCTGGACACGCAGGCCATTTTTGCCGCCGCGCTGCAGGGCGGCTACGAAAAGATGAAACGCGCCCTGATGCAGGACACGACGCCCCCTACTCTGGATCGTATCCGTCAACTCGCCACGGCTAATGGGCTGAATGCCGACAAGCTGGTGACTGACATGCACGCCTCGAGCGTTGCCGCGCAGATCAACGAGAATCTGGCCGAAGCAAGGCTGATCGGCCTCGATGGCACGCCGACCTTCGTTTTTGGTACGAGTGCAATCATTCCCGGTGCCATCTCGGCTGAGGAAATGCGCGAGCAGATCAGGACCGCACGCAAGGATGCGCACTGACAACACGTACCCTTCCATCCTGCAAGGGACTCCGAAGAAGGCGACCTTGCAGGATGGGTAAGATCAGCCGGGTATCTTGCTCGCCTTGATCTTGGCTTCGAGCCGACCGAGATTTTCAAGAATCTCAGGCGATGGCGGCGGTGGCTCCGGGCTCAGGCTCTCAAGCCTTGCAATCAGAGCCTCCATCACGACCAGGCGTGAGTACCATTTCTTGTTTGACGGCACGACAAGCCAGGGCGCGTGCTCGGTCGCCGTCGCCCGGATCGCTTCCTCATAGGCTGTCTGGTAAGCGGGCCAGAACTGACGTTCTGCCAGATCGCTCTCATCGAACTTCCAGCGCTTGTCTGGACGATGAAGACGACGCAGCAAACGCTCCTGCTGACACTCGGGCGACATGTGCAGCATGACCTTGAGAACATGGATGCCCTGCCGGCCCAGATAGGCCTCGAAATCGCGGATATCCTGCAGGCGGTGGTCCCAGAACTCCCGCTTTGTCGGATCGCCCTTCATGCCTCTCGCATCGAGCGTGTCAGCATGAACACGGGCAACGAGCACATCCTCGTAATGGCTGCGGTTGAACACCCCCACCTGGCCACGGCTCGGTATGGCCATGTGAACGCGCCATAAATAATCGTGAGAGAGCTCGATATCGCTCGGCTTCTTGAATGACACGACCTTGGTACCCTGCGGGTTCATCCCGGTCATGACATTGAGAATGAGGCTGTCCTTGCCCGCACCATCCATGCCCTGAAGAACCAGAAGCATGGAATGGCGATGCTCTGCCGCAAGCCTTTCCTGCAACGCCCCAAGGTGAGCACGCCGCTTGTCCAGCCACGCCTCGACATGGCCCTTGTGCAAACCGCCATGATCCTGGGGACGGATGGATTTCAGCTCGAAATCACGCCCGTCGCTGACGAGATACTTGCCAGGAAGCTTGCGGGCGAGGCCCAGAGTCAGTTCAGTCACTGCTTCGATCCACTGCGAGGCCACCGGCAGCCTGACACACAGGCATCATCTCGATGGCGTTGATGTTGACATGGGGCGGCAGGCTGAGCAGCCATGAAACGGTTGCCGCGATATCCTCAGGCGTCAGTGGGTCAGTCCCTTTATAGACATCCGCTGCCTTCTGATTGTCGCGCAGCCGCACATTGCTGAATTCGCTGCCGCCGCACAGTCCCGGTTCGATCGTGCTCGCACGGATCTTCGTTCCCAGCAGGTCAGTGCGCAGATTACGCATGAACTGGCCGACAAACGCCTTGGTGGCTCCGTAAACATTGCCCCCGACATAGGGGTAAGTCCCTGCGATACTGCCAAGTGTGATGATGTAACCGTGATTGCGTTCGACCATTTGTGGAAGAAACGCACGAGTGACATCCACGACACCCGTCACATTCGTGTCAATCATGGTTTTCCAATCCTTGAGATCGGATTCCTGCGCCTTACCCACACCAAGGGCCAGACCGGCATTATTGATCACCACATCGACCTGACGCCAGGCGGGCGGCAGGCTGGCGGGCAGGGCCTGAACCTTCTCGGCATCGGTCACGTCGAGCACCTGCGGCAGAAAAGCCTCGCCCAGCTCTTTCTTCATGGCCTCAAGCCGTTCCGCCCGTCGGCCGGTCCCGATTACACGATGGCCTTCCTTGACCAGACGCTTTGCAATAGCCTGACCAAACCCGGCTGTTGCGCCGGTTACCAGAATAATCGCCATCGTTTTCTCCATTTCAGGTTCAGGACACACAGGGGCCCACGCTATAGCAGACGGGGCAGCCGCTCCATGGTTGCCACACTCTGTATCGTTGCCACGGAGCGCCGCCCTTGCAAAACCCCCTGCAATGGCCGACATTTTCCCTCATGGCTTCAGATTTTCAAACGCCCGACGAGACCACATCCGAAACCCTGGCAGGCCGTCTGCTCATTTCGAGCCCCATGCTTGGAGAGTCGGAATTTGCGCGCAGCGTGGTCTATGTCTGCGCCCATTCGCGCCGGGATGGTGCCATGGGGCTGATCATCAACAAACGCGCATCGCACCCCACGCTCGAAACCCTGTTCGAGCAGCTCGACATTACCCCCTCACCGCCCAAGCGCCGGATCAATCTGTGCATGGGAGGCCCCATGGAACCGACCCGTGGCTTCGTGCTTCACTCTGCCGACTGGCGACGTGAAGATAGTCTCGTGATCAACAACGAAAACTGCCTGACTGCCAGCCTCGATATCCTGCATCAGATCGCCGCTGGCGAAGGGCCACGCCACGCCCTGCTGGCGTTGGGCCATGCCTCATGGGAGCCCGGTCAGCTGGAAGATGAAATCATCCAGCAGAATGCATGGCTGAGCGCCCCCGCCATGGATGATCTTATTTTCGGCAGTGATCAGATGGTGAAATGGCGCAAGGCCCTGGCCACCATCAATATCGATCCTCTCTCCCTCTCCAATTTCGTCGGCCACGCCTGAGGGCCGCCTAGCCCGGGCATGCACCGGGCTCGAGGGGACGCGCATCGAGGATACGTTCTGCCGCCTCGCTGCTGAGAGGGTGGTGATAGAACTGGCGGTAAAAATCCCGGATCTGCGCGAGCATCGCAGCGCGGTCAATCGTCCCTTTCCCGATCAGCTGACGCGCCCACAGGCGTTGCAACAGCAATTCGGGGCTGTAGCGATCCCAGTTGAACACCCCTGACGGGTTGCGAAACACATGGTGCTGCGCCACGGCAGCAAGCTGTGCCCAAAGCGGCGATAACGCGATTTCAGCCTCGCTGCCTGCATCTGCCCCCAGAATGATGATGTCGGGCTGCCAGCCCAGGACCTGCTCCAGCGAAACCGGGCGCTTGTTGCCATGCACACCGATCGTGGCATTGCGGCCACCGGCATCACGTATCCACTCATCCACGATACTCGTATCACCATCCACGGTCAGGGGATCGAGCGAGGCGATATGCAGCACACGGGGCGCCGGCCCTGATTTCCTCTCCGCCGGCGGCCTGTCGAGCGCAGCAAAAGCCGTGCGATAGCGGGCGGCCTGAGCCTTTGCCTCATCCGTCCCCAAAAGGACCGCCGTCTGATCGATTGTCGCAAGCATCCCCGCGAAATCGGTAAAGCCGACAGGCTCTGCTTTCAGCCCGACAGATTGCAAGGCACTTGCCACACCGGAATCACGGGTAACAAAAACCAGATCGGGGTGAAGGGCAAGAACAGCCTCGGCATTGAGCACCATGCTGCCAAAAACATGGGCCTGATGCAGGGATGGGGCGACGCAATGCATCCAGGCAAAGCGCGACGGCGAGACGACCGTACCGACAATTCTGTCTGCTGCGCCCAGCATGATCAGCGTGGCATTATGGGCATACCATCCATCCACGATGCGCGCGGGAGGCGGCGTTGCTGGCACTGCCGATGCCTCCTGAAGCGTGGCTACCGCCAGAAACCCGCTCAGTACAGCGCCCCAGCCGAAGACTCTCATTCCGCCCCATCCCTCTGTGCAAAGAAGCGCTCAGCGCCATGATCGTAATGTTGAAGGGCAATTTCATAAAACGCGCTCAGGCGCTCCGCCTCAAGAACATCACGCGGTCGTCCCAGTGTCACCACGCGTCCGGCCTCAAGCAGGACGACATGACTCGCGTGACGGTAGATCATCTCAGGCTGATGCGCTGTCATGATGACCAGACGGCCCTGCTGCGCCAGGGTGGAAAGCAGCCCCATCAATCGATGCTGATAGCCATAATCGAGCCCGGCCAATGGTTCATCCAGCACGATAACCGGTGTCTCCTGCGCCAGCGCCCTTGCCAGAAGAACGCGCTGATACTCGCCCCCCGATAGTGCGGTGCAGGGCCGCCGCGTCAGATCCTGCAAACCAAGCTGCGCAATGGCGCGCTCGATGCTGTCATGATCCGCCCTCGACAGGCGCGTTGTCAGCCCGCCATGCGGCAGCCTGCCCATCTGCACCACCTGCATCACGTCATAGGGCGGCAGGTGCTCCCTGTTTTGCGGCACGTAGCTCAGCAATCGGGCCCGATCCATGCGTGACAGATCGGTCAGGGGCATATCATTTACCTGCACCCGTCCCCGGTCGGGCACGATAAGACCGAGCATCAGCCGCAGCAGCGTCGTCTTGCCAGCGCCATTCGCCCCCATCAGGCTGACCAGTTGCCCGCCCGAGAAATTCAGCGTCACGTCATCGAGTATGAGGCGTCCTCGCCGGGTAAAGCCGAGAGCCTGTGTCACAAGGGATGTCACTTACAACTGCCCTTCGCGACGTAAATGCCTCAGCACCACGATGAAGCCTAACGCCCCGAAAAGCTCGGTCATCATGCCAAGGGGAATCTCGGACGCTGTCAGGCTTCGCGCTGCGGTATCGGCCAGCATCAGCCCCGCCGCCCCCATCAGCGCCGCGAAAGGCAACATGCGGCGATGCCCCGGCCCGATGATGAGCCTGGCCATATGGGGTACAATCAGCCCAACCCAACCGATAATCCCGGCCATGGAAACCGTCAGAGCGCCGAGCGACGTGGCGAGGGCCAGCACGACGAGCCTCATGACCCCAACCGGCAGGCCAAGGCTCCGGGCTTCGTCATCGCTCAGAACCAGCGCGTCCAACGCCCGCGAACCCAGCCACAGCAGCGCCATGCCCAACACACACAAGGGTGCCACCCAGGCAAGCTGCGCCCATTGCGTCCGGGCCAGGCTCCCGAGCAGCCAGTAGATGATGGCTGGCAACTGATCGAATGGATCAGCCACATATTTGAGTAACGAGAGAAAAGAGGTGAACAGGGCAGCGCTGATCAACCCGCCCAGCAGCAGCGGTAAGATACCCTCGCGCCCCACCAACCGCGCGATGCCAAAGCCGCAGGCCACGGCGCAACACCCTCCGGCGAAGGCCGAAAACCCCACTACCGCACTACTGCCATGCAGCAGGATGGCCAGCGCCGCCCCGAAAGCCGCGCCACTCAATACCCCCAGCAGATCGGGCGAGACGAGCGGATTACGGAAAACCGCCTGAAATGCGCTTCCTGACACTGAAAGCGCTGCCCCGACCACTAGGGCCCCGATCAATCTTGGCAGACGAGCGTAAAGCAGCACGGCCCGTGTTTCGGTAGCACCATGCCCGGCCATCATGGCCCCGAGAGCATGGAATGAAAGCGGATAGCGTCCAATAAGAATTCCGGCAGCAAGGGCGCCGATCAGGATGAGAGTGAGCATCAGAAAGCACAAACGATTGCGCAATGCCCCTTCCCCCTTTTGCCATGATGGACCTGATTAACCCGATACCGGGTCAGGGCTCGTCTGGCGAGAGGTTCACGGCTTGTGCAGACAATCGTGCAGCATAGCCAACGAAGAAACGCGAGGTCTCTGATGTGATCCAGATGATATCGGATATAATCGGTGGGCGGGTGGTTTGCCTGTTCGGCAATACCAAACCGCCAGAGTGACCAGAATTGTGGAAATTCTGGTCGGAGTGAGAGGATTCGAACCTCCGGCCCCTGCGTCCCGAACACAGTGCTCTACCAGGCTGAGCTACACTCCGAACCGATGGATGGGGCTATACTGCCAGATGGGCGGCTCTGCAAGGGGGGCAGACGTTCAAAGTCGGCCTGTCTCGATGTTTTCCTCGCTCTTTCTGGTTTTACCCAGAATTTCGAGAGCATGAGCCACGTCAGGAACAACCTGATAGAGCCTGCGTGCCGAGGCATCTGCCAGGCCCTGCTCGATTGCTGCCTCCAGAGCCGCAATCACGTGCACAGCCCAGTTCGCGACGTTGACGATCAGGATAGGCTTGTCATGCAGCGAGAGCTGGCGCCACGTCATGATTTCCATGAGTTCGTCAAAGGTGCCGAGCCCGCCTGGCAGCACCAGAAACGCATCGGCCTGCGCGAACATCAACCGTTTACGCTCATGCATCGATTCGGTAACGATCAGATCCGTCACCTGCTCGTTCATGACCTCGCGGCCGTGGAGAAATTCGGGGATGATCCCGGTTACCTCGCCACCAGCCTGCAACGCAGCTGCGGCCACCACACCCATAAGCCCCACTGCCCCGCCACCATAGACCAGATGGATGCCACGCTCTGCCAGACCGGCTCCCATTGCGCGGGCGGCTTCACCGAAAGCCGGGACAGAACCATGGCGCGAGCCGCAAAAGACAGCGGCGGCAGCGATTGTCATTTCTGAATTTTCCTTTGACCTGTGACGTCAGGGCCTTGCAGCACGCTGCAATCTCAGCACCTGCACGATGCCGAGGAATGTAATGCAAGCTGTGAAGATGAACAGGGCCATATAACCCGCAGAATGGATGACGAGCCCCAGCAGCGGGCCGGACACGCCAATGGCGAGATCGAGAAATACCGAAAAGGCCCCGAGCGCGGCACCGCGATTTTCCGCCCCGGCGCGATCAACAGCCAGAACGCCCAGTGCCGGAAACACCAGTGAGAAACCCGCTCCGGTTACTGCGGCGCCCAGAGTGGCCGCTTCAGCAGAGGGAAGAAAGGCCAGAATCAGCAATCCGAGTGTTTCAACACCAAGCGAGATAAGCACGACATTTGTCCCGCCGATACGTCCGATCTGGCGCGCAAAGACAAAGCGCACGATGACGAAGACCATGCCGAATACAGCCAGGGCCTGCGCTGCATCCGGCCAGTGCTCAGCCGCAAAATAGAGTGCAAGGCATGACGAGATCGCCCCGAATCCGACGGATCCCGCAGCCAGCGCGCAGCCATGAGGCAGCACGAGACGGAATACCTTGGCGAAAGACATGGCGGGAGCGTCATGGCGTATGGGGGCAACCGGGGGATAGGTGCTGGCCAGCGCCGTGCCGATGGCGGGGAGCAGGGTCGAGAGAACACCCAGACTCACCAGCCCGCCCCAGCCGCCACCGAGATGCGACAGCTGTTCGCCAATCGTGGCACCCAGGGCGATACCGCCATAGGAGGTTATTCCATTCCACGAGATGACCTGCGCCGTGTTGGCTGCCCCTGCGCGGCGTATGTTCCAGACGATTGCAGCTGTCGAGGCCCAGCTTTCTGCCCAGCCAAGGGCCAGACGACTGGCGAAAAGGCAGATCAGGGAGAGTGGGATGACCGATTTGCCAAGCCCTGCCACCAGAAGCAGCAGGCCGGAAAAGACGCCAAGCGCCAGACCCAGCACCGCAACCGGCTTTGGCCCCTGGGTATCGATACGTTTTCCCGCCGATGCGCGCGACGCAAAGGTGGCGAAATACTGCAGCGACACGGCAAACCCGGCGATGACCGTATTGCAGTGCAGGACATTATGCACAAAGAGCGGGATGACTGCCATCGGCAGGCCGATGACGACATAGATAATGAGGTTCAGTGAGACGACCGGCAGGATGATGCCAAGTGGCGATCGTGTCGCCTTTGCCTGCCCGGCACCCATCACAATTTCCCCAATCCTATTTTCTGGTCGCTAGAGGCTCAGCTTTGCCAGCCCCTGCGCCTGCTGTCACCCCGCCCGGTCAAGTTTACGTCAGGTTTAAGCGTTCAGCCTGCGCCAAGTGCGCAGATCAGTACGGAAACGACGGCACCCAGCCAGAGCGATGAGGTGGAAAAAACTGAAATCATGACGGCAGATCCTTCCACAAGAGAGCATTGGACTCAGTGAACGCTGCATCATGCAAAAAGTCAGCAGGGTGATTCACCAAAAAGTGTCAATTGTGCGGTTTTTTCTTCTGCCGTGCCCTCGGCCTCATCCTGACCGAGCCCGGTCAGCGTGACGCCCATCAACCTGATGGCACGCTGAAGAGGAAAGAACCCTTCCAGCAATGTCACAGCCTGCTCGCGCACCGCATCCCGGCTTGCGAATGGAGAAGGATTGGACCGGGTGCGTGTCGTGATCTGGAAATCGGCATATTTGAGCTTCAGAACCACAGTGCGTCCGCGCAGTGACTGCGCCTCGCAATGCCGCCAGAGCTTGTCGCACAGCCCGTCGAGCACCGTGCACGCGCTGGCAAAATCCGTCAGATCGGCCTCAAACGTCGTCTCGGTACCAATCGACTTGCGCACCCGGTCCGGCACGACAGGACGATCGTCAATGCCCCAGGCGATGGACGCATAGAACGCAGCAGCTTTGCCGAAATGACGGGTCAGCACGTCACGCGGGATATCACGCAGGTCAGCACCGGTAAAAATGCCCAGCCGGTTCATCTTGGCCCGCGTCGCGGGGCCAATACCGTGAAACTGCTCGACACGCAGCGATGCCGCAAAATCCGGCCCCATGGCGGGCGTGATAACGAATTGCCCATTGGGTTTGCGATGATCCGACGCGAGCTTCGCCAGAAACCGGTTGTAGGAGATCCCGGCCGAAGCCGTCAGTCCGGTTTCCTCGGCAATTTCTGCCCGGATACGCCGTGCAATATCGGTGGCCGACCCATGCTCGCGATAGCTTTGTGTCACATCGAGATAAGCCTCATCGAGTGAGAGAGGCTGTATAAGCGCTGTATAGCGCGCGAATATCTCATGGATCTGGCGTGAAACGGCGCGGTAGGTGTCAAAGCGGGGCGGAACAAAGACCAGTTCCGGACATTGTCGCAACGCCGTACGCGATGGCATGGCCGAACGGACACCAAACCGACGTGCCTCATAGCTGGCCGCCGCGACAACGCCTCGTCCTTCACCCCGCCCTACGGCAACAGGACGACCACGCAACTCCGGTGCATCGCGTTGTTCAACCGAAGCGTAGAAGGCATCCATATCGATATGGATGATGCGACGCACAGCCCCGTGACCTGTTGGCTCAGACATGTTGCCCTTATGCCATCAGGTTCGAGAACAAAACAAGATCATCAAGCGTCAGGCTGACAGAACCGGCGATGGTTCAGCCACAACGCATCAGGCGGAAGTCAGGCCGGATTTCTGCCATGCGGGCGGGCAGGCTTCGCGAATCAGTGCTTCGAGCAGATCGATCGCCATATCGCTGTCATTCAGACATGGAATGAGGGTCAGTTTCTCACCTCCCGCCTCAATGAACTCGTCACGCAACTCGTGGCCGATTTCGTCCAGCGTCTCAATGCAATCGCTGATGAAGCCGGGCATGATGACAGCAATACGGGTTATCCCCTGCTCTGGCAGCGCCGTCACGAAAGGTGCCGTATAGGGCTGCACCCATTCCATCGGCCCAAAACGCGACTGGTAAGTG
>Ga0157362_1000038_pt1 | contig 37116 bp, 30 predicted proteins | sample AttlaeALBM3_FD_111480 | JGI IMG/M metagenome (GOLD analysis project Ga0157362, IMG submission 111480) | Fungus gardens microbial communities from leaf cutter ant in Ribeirão Preto, State of São Paulo, Brazil - Atta laevigata ALBM3 | ecosystem: Host-associated > Fungi > Mycelium > Unclassified ... | reverse complement strand
GTGACTGGCCTGGGGAATCGTGCCGAGAGGAGCCTCGGTCACAACGCAGCCCCGTTCGGCAATGGCGCGATAGAGCCCCTCGTTTTCGGGGGGGTAGAAACAGTCAAGGCCGCCCGCTGCGGCACCAACCGTCATGCCCTGATGCAGGGCGGCACGATGCGCGACAGTATCGATCCCGCGGGCCAGGCCCGACACGATCACACAGCCCTCATGAGCAAGAGCGCCGCTCAGGCTCTCAGCAATGCGCAATCCTCCGGCTGAGGCATTGCGTGCGCCGACAACCCCGATGGCCTTCTGTAACAGCTTTTCAGCCTGGCCCCATAGGCTCAGAACGGGGGGCGCATCGGTAATGCGCGAGAGAAGGGCGGGGTAGTCCGGGTCGCCAAGGAGCAGCATGCGGCCACCGAGTCGTGTCAGAGCCTCCTGCTCGGCTTCGACACTGTCTCTCGACGGGATGGCAATGGTGGCGCGCCGTCCCGCCTTGCGCACGCGCTCGGGCAATGCCTCGATGGCGGCGCCGGCTGTCCCGTGTTCGGTCATCAAGCGTCGGAAATTGACGGGGCCGATGCCGTCCGTACGGGCCAGGCGTATAATGTCGAGCCGTTCATTTCCCTGAGATACGGCCGACATGATGGGTCAGATTTCCTGCTTGGTCTGGGGCGGCGGGTCGATATTTATGCGCGATTCCCTTCCCGTGAGCAGACGCCGGATATTGCTCGTGTGACGCAGGAGAATGATAAGTGTCAGGATGAGTGTCGCGATGGAAAGCGGGCTGTGCACGGGCTGTTCGCTCAGCGGCGCCATGATGAACGGTGCCACGGCAAAAGCAGCCAGCGCCCCTGCTGACGAGATATGGGAGAGTTTGGCAACCGCCAGCCAGACCAGACAGCAGGCAATGCCCACGGGCCAGCACAGGGCAAACAGCGCCCCTAGCCCGGTTGCAACGCCCTTGCCCCCGCGAAAGCCGAGCCAGACCGGAAAGCAATGGCCGATCACGACACAGACTGCGGCGACAGCCATCCCTGTCTGTATGCCGCCATCGAGAAGAAGGTGCACAACCAGCACTGCCAGAGCGCCCTTCAGCCCGTCGAGCAGCAGAGTTGCCGCGGCCAGCCCTTTCCGGCCCGTACGCAGGACGTTCGTCGCGCCGATATTGCCCGAGCCGATCTTGCGTATGTCACCCGCCCCGCCGACGCGGCTGATCAGCAACCCGAAAGGGATGCTACCCAGCAGATAGGCGATACCGGCACAAAGCAGGAAAGGGGGCGTAAGCAGATGATGGATCATGATGCGGCACCATCAAAAACGCGCTGTCCGTTCTTCCATGTCCCTAGCACGCGCCCCTTGAGACGCTTGCCATCAAAGGGTGTGTTCTGTGCACGTCCGGGCTGTTCGCCCGCTTCAACCACCCATTCAGCTGCGGGGTCGAACAGGCACAGATCGGCGCTTGCGCCGTCGTCCAGCGTTCCGGCATCGCTGCCCAGCAACCGGGCAGGGCGGCGGGTGAGCAGCGCAATGAGTTGCGTCAGGGTAAGCACGCCGTCATGCACCAGAGACAGACCGACACCCAGCAGCGTGGTCAGGCCTGTCCCGCCTGCGCAGGCCTGAGCGAAAGGCAGGCGCTTGTCATCGGCGTCCCATGGCGCATGGTCCGAGGCAATGGCGTCGATTGTCCCATCCGCGAGCGCCGCACAGACCGCCAGACGGTCCTCTTCTGCACGCAACGGAGGCGAAAGCTTGGCGTAGGTACGAAATTCGCCAATCGCCTCTTCATTCAGCGCAAAATAGGGGGGCGCCGTGTCACAGGTAATGGCCAGACCCCGGGCCTTGGCCTGACGGATCAGATCGAGCCCTTCGCCGGTCGAGACATGGCCGAAATGCAAGGGGGCGCCGGTCATTTCCGCAAGACGGATATCGCGGGCAATCAGAATGGCCTCAGCAGCGGCGGGTATCTGCGGCAGGCCCATGCGGGTGGCCAGTGCTCCCGCCGTGGCGGCCCCCCCTTTTGCCAGAGACGGGTCTTCCGGGTGCTGCACCACCAGAGCGCCAATCCCCTTAGCATAGGCCAGAAGCTGGCGCATGCGCTTAGTGTCGGCAATGGCATGAATGCCATCGGTAAAGGCAACGGCCCCGGCTTCGCGTAACATGCCAAGTTCGGCCATTTCCTCACCCTTGCAGCCCTTGGTGAGCGCGCCATAGGGCAGAATGGTGACAAGGCCTGTTTCCTCGCCACGGCCACGCAGCAGGCGCACCAGAGCGGGCTCGTCGATGGCAGGTTTGGAGTTGGGCAGGGCCGCCAGCGTTGTCACGCCACCGGCAACCGCGGCGCGGGCGCAGGAGGCAATGGTTTCGCGATATTCAAAACCCGGCTCGCCAATCGCAACACGCATATCGACCAGACCGGGGCAGAGAACCGCGCCCTGACCATCAATGCTTTGGGCATCTTCCGGTGCACCCTCGGCACCAGCCTTGTCACGCCCCGCGATGCGACCATCCGAAACGCGCAGGCGCGAAAGCGACTCCTGACTCGTTACCGGATCGATCAGCCGGACATTTTCAAAAATGAGATCGGTCATGACGCTGTCCGCATACGTGAGAGTCGGTCGAGCACGGCCATGCGAACGGCCACGCCCATTTCGACCTGTTCTTGAATGACGCTCTGCGCTGAGTCCGCTACGTCCGAGGCAATTTCGACTCCACGATTCATCGGACCCGGATGCATGACCAGTGCGCCGGGTTTCGCCAGGGCGAGGCGGCGGCTGTCGACGCCATAGAAACGGAAGAACTCACGAGCACTCGGCACCAGACCGGCGCCCATGCGCTCGCGTTGCAGGCGCAGCGTCATGACCACATCGGCATCACGCAGGCCGCTTTCCATATCATGATGGATCGAGACCGAACCCAGCGAAGCCATCGCAGCAGGAACGAGGGTGGGCGGTCCCACCAGACGCACCTTGCTGCCCATCGCGGTCAGCAGGTGGATGTTCGAGCGCGCGACACGGCTATGGCCGACATCACCGCAGATCGCGACAGTCAGCCCGCTGAGCGTGCCAAGATGGCGCTTGATGGTCAGGGCATCGAGCAGGGCCTGTGTCGGGTGCTCATGCATGCCGTCACCGGCATTGACCACACTGGCCTCGACCTTCTGGGCCAGCAGGGCTGGCGCACCAGAGGCCGCGTGACGGACCACCAGCAGGTCGCAGCGCATGGCGTTGAGCGTGGCCGCCGTGTCGAGCAGCGTCTCGCCCTTGTTCACCGAAGAGGTGGCGACCGTCATGTTGATGACATCCGCCCCCAGACGCTTGCCCGCCAGCTCGAAGCTCGTGCGTGTGCGGGTGCTGTCCTCGAAGAACATGTTGATCACCGTCCGGCCGCGCAGCGCATCACGCGGGGCGGTGCGCGAACGGCTCAGCAGGGCATAATTGGCCGCGAGATCGAGATAGGGGGTGATCTCTTCGGCGCTCATGCCCTCAAGGCCGAGCAGATGATGCCGTCGGGTGAGCGTGTCAGCCATGCGCGATCGCGGCTCCTATACGGGCCAGAACCTCGTCCCGGCCAAGGGCTTGCAGGGTCAGGTCGATACCGGGCGATACCGTGCTGCCGGTCATGGCCGCACGCAGGGGCTGGGCGACCTGACCCAGCTTGATGGCTTTCGCCTCGGCGAATTCGCGAAGTGCGCCATCAATGGCCGACGCTTCGAATGGCTCCACCAGAGCGAGGGCCTGCGCCACACCGCGCAGCACATCCTTGCCTTCTTCCGAAAGCTGCTTCTGTGCCTTGGCGTCATAGGTGAAGGGCAGGGAGCGACCCAGAAACGCGGCGCTGTCGGCGAGGTCTGTCAGAAGCTTGGCGCGCTCCTTGAGGCCCGGCATCAGCGTCAGCACGCGGGCGTGCAGCGCATCATCCACTGTCACGTCCTCGCGTTCCTTCAGGCGTTCGATCACATCGTCAGTCAGACGTGCATCATCGGCCTCACGCATATAGACACCGTTCAGATGCGTCAGCTTGACGTAATCCATGCGTGAGGGCGAGCGGCCGACGCCATCCAGATCGAACAGACGGATCTGCTCTTCACGGTTGAGGATCTCGGCATCGCCATGACCCCAGCCCAGACGCAGCAGGTAATTGCACAGCGCTTCCGGCAGAAAGCCCTCATCGCGGAATTCGACGACCGACTGCGCGCCATGACGCTTGGAGAGCTTCGCGCCGTCCGGCCCGTGAATGAGCGGCAGATGGGCGAAATGCGGCAGATCCCAGCCCATGGCGCGATAGATCATCGCCTGACGAAACGTGTTGGTCAGATGATCGTCACCACGGATCACATGGGTGATCGCCATATCATGGTCATCGCACACCACGGCATGCAGATAGGTGGGTGTGCCATCCGAGCGAAGAATGATCAGATCATCCATTTCGGCATTGGCGACGCGGACCTCGCCCTGGACCAGATCGTTGATAATTGTCTCACCCACGCGCGGCGCCTTGAGGCGCACGGCGAAAGGCGCTCCCTCGGGAGCTTCAGAGGGATCACGGTCACGCCACATGCCATTATAGCGCGGCGGCTGGCCATTCGCGATGGCGTCCTCGCGCATCTGCTTCAGCTCGTCTGCCGTGCAGTAGCAGCGATAGGCCAGACCCTTCTCGAGCAGTTCCTGTGCCACTTCCGTATGGCGGCCCTGACGCGTAGACTGGAATACAGGCTCCTCATCCGCCGTGATGCCCATCCAGGCCAGCCCTTCGAAAATCACATCCACCGCGCGCTGCGTCGAGCGCTCGCGGTCCGTGTCCTCGATTCTGAGCAGGAATTGCCCACCGTGATGGCGGGCAAAAAGGAAATTGAAGAGGGCCGCACGGGCATTGCCGATATGCAGCAAGCCGGTGGGAGAAGGGGCAAAGCGTGTGCGAACGGTCATGGCGCTCCCATAGCATGATTGCGTGCGCCACACTACCGGATGGCGATTTGTTGTCCGGGTATCATGAGAGGCAAGGCATGCCTCATGACCGCGCTGCCCCATGTCCCGACAAAGGACAGTCACCCTTATTGAAACCTGTCTGGTGAAAATCCGGCACGGGGAGAGCACGCCCCTTCCGGGCAGCGGGGCAAGCCCCGTAGAGGCTGCGGATTGCCGGTTGCCTTGCAGGGGGCATATCGGCCAGATGTCTGCCGGGTCAGGCTCCAGATCGAAGCAGTATCCTGCGAACAGTATTTGCAGAAACCTGTATTCGATGTAACGATCCCGATATGAAAAAACGATTGCTTCCCGCCTGCCTCGCATCTCTCGCCTGCGTTCTCGATCTGGGGGTGGCGTCCGCCCATGCTGCACCCGTCGCACCGCGCGTCATTATTGTCGCAGGCTGGGAAAACGGTGCAGATACAGGCGATGCGCCGGGCGAATATCAGGACTGGGTCGAGCGCGAGCATCTGAGCGAGACAGTGCCAGTGCGTGGCGTGAAGGAGCCCATCCTGCGACGCAATAACGACGGAGTGTACGGCATTGTGCTGCGTTCCGGCCCGTCTGAACTCATGGCTCTGGCACTCGATCCGACATTTGACCTGAAAAGGACCTACTGGATCTTCACCGGTATTTCCGGCGTGAACCCCAATATGGCCTCGGTCGGAAGCGTGGCCTGGGCGCGCTGGGTGGTGGATGGCGATGCCCTGCGCGAACTCGATGACCGCACCATTCCCAAGGACTGGCCCTATGGGCTTTACGCCATCGGGGCAGATCGCCCGAACACCCTGCCGGAAGATCCCAATCACTATGGCTCGGTGACGGATGTCGCGCAGTTGACCAAGGCCTATGCGCTTAATCAGGGTCTGGCGCGGTGGGCCTATGGTCTGAGCAAGGATGTCAAATTGGCCGACGACCCGGAAATTGCCCGCCGACGCGCAGCCTGGCCTGCGAGCCTTCCTGCCAGCAAGCCCCCGATGATCCTGATGGGCGAGACCTTGGGGGCCTTGCGCTACTGGCATGGCGAGGCACGCAATGACTGGGCGCAGGACTGGGTGAAACTCTGGACGAAAAACCAGGGCGTTTTCGTCATGACCAACGAGGAAAGCCAGACCAACCAGAAGCAGATGCGCCTGCTGGCGAAATGGGGCTATGTCGATCCGGACCGGGTAATGGTGCTGCGTTCGGGCTCCAACCCTTCCATGCCGCCCCCACATGTTTCCCTGACCCAGTCGATGGGCGATGAGGGACCCGGCCAGAATATCGCTTTCGACAATAATGAGCGCGTCGGGGCACCTGTCGTGGCGGAGCTGGTCCGTCATTGGGATCACTATCGTGACCATGTGCCCTCCGCCCCCTGAAGGCGCAGGACAGGGCGCCTCTGACAGGTGTGCCTTGCCCTGTCGAAGCTGGGGGATGTGGCCCTGTCAGGGCAGGGGAATGTCACGCTTTCCCGCCTTGCCAGGTCTCTTGAGAACATTCTGCTCTCGCAGGGGCGCGGGCTTGCAGCCTGGCTTGCCGTAGCATGGGCCGCAGGATGCCTGATCTATTTCCTGCCCCGTTACGAGCCCGGTTTCTGGTGCGCCAGTGCCTGCGTCCTCGCGGGGCTGGGCATATTGCTGTCAGGGTGGTCCCGTATCAGTGCCAGAGGCCTGGGCTTCGTCATGGTGATGGCTGGCGCGGGGTTTCTGCTGGCGCGGGCGCAGGCAGGGCGGCAGCCTCCCATGCCTGCGCTTCCCTCACTGGCGGTCGTGTTGCATGGCAGGGTGATCGATGTCGCTACGACCACAGAGCCGGGCCAGATCCTTCAGCGTTTGCGCCTCAGGGATGCCGTGTTCGAGAGCGGGGTCGATATCGGTATGGCCCCGCTTCAGCGTGATTTGCTGCTCTTTACTCACGAGGGCCAGACCTATGTTCCGGGTATGGTGCTGCGCCTGCGGGCTGTATTGCGTCCGCCCGACTGGCCGGATTTCCCCGGTGCGCGTGATCGGCAAAGAGAGGCGGGGTTCGATGCCCTCGCCGGGTCCGGACGAGTGCTGGGCGTGCCAGAGATCCTCGCGGCACCGCAGGGCTACAGGCTGGGGCGCTGGCGCGCCGCGATTGCTGCAGAAATCATGCACCATCTCCAAGGGCAGCGCGCCGCCATTGCCGCTACCCTGCTGGCCGGGCATGGCGAGGGGATAAGCCAGCAGACCAGACAGGCCTATGCGGCATCGGGGCTGGCCCATATCCTTGCCGTCGCGGGGCTGCATCTGGGTCTGGTCATGGGCGCCCTCTTCGCGGCTGTACGGATGGGGCTCGTTCTTTGGCCGTGGCTCGGCCTGCGTCTGCCCTGTCGGGAAATCGCTGCTTTCGCGGCGCTGGCAGGGGGGGTGATCTATGTGGCGCTCACTGGGTTCCATCTGCCAGCCTTGCGGAGTCTGGGCATGGCGGTTCTCGCAACCCTTGCCCTTCTCAGCGGGCGTCGCGTGCTCTCCATGCGCTCGCTGGCTCTGGTGGCGCTGGTCCTGCTCATGGTGTCTCCGGTGCTGGTGCTCGATCTATCATTCCAGATGTCATTTGCAGCCGTTATGGCCCTAATTGCGGGCTACGAGGCCATGCGGCCTTGGTTTGTCCGGCGAGCCGAACAGGGGCATCAGGGCGGCATCGGCCATCATCTCGTGTTGCTTTCTCTCACCAGTGCGTTGGCGGGCGGGGCAACCCTGCCACTGGTCATGGCGGGCTTTGGCAGTTTTCAGCCCTGGTTCATCATGGCCAATCTTGTCGCTGTCCCCATAGCGGCGTTCTGCATCATGCCCGCAGGGCTGTGCGCGTTGCTGCTCATGCCATTGGGGGCCGCTGGTGCGCCTCTCTGGGTCATGGGGCAGGGGATCGGACTGGTTTCCTCGTTGGCAGCCCATGTTGCGGCATGGCCAATGGCCCATATCGCTGTGCCCCATATGCCTTGCTGGGCCTTGGTCCTGTATATGGCCGGGCTGGCAATTCTGTGCCTCTGGCGTGGCAAGGCCCGTTTCATGGGGCTGCCTCTCATGCTGACGGGGGTTGCGTCACCGCTCTGTCTGTCAGCGCCTGTGCTGCTTGTCTCACCCGATGCCGGTCTGATCGCTTTCGGACAGGGGAGCACCTGGGTTGCAGGGCCGCATGGCAGCCTTTCAGCCCATACACTCTCTTCCTGGGTGCAGGCCTGGCCCCGGTCTGTCATATCATCGGCACAGCTGCCGGATTGCGATGCTCAGGGGTGCCATATCGAGCGGGGAGGCCAGAAGATCGCCATCCTGTTCTCCCGCCTCCGTTCAGCAGACCCACCTCTCGAGTGTACGGGCAACGCGCTCGTGGTCAGCGCTGCTCCCCCTCCATCGGCGTGCAAAAGTGGCATCTATATTGATCGCTTCACGGTCTGGCGCGATGGCGCAGTCATGGTGCGCGATGGCGCAGATCGGAGCAGGGCGCGCGCCTTGCAGATCATATCAGATCGCTCATGGCGTGGTGCGCGGCTATGGGTACCGCGCCCCGGTTTCAGGGGCGTGCCCAATCTGCCCCTGGCAAAGGCTGAGTAGTCCTCAGCCCTTCTTTGGATAGAAATGAAGAGCGACCCGCTCCATGCTCAATCCCTGCACCAATATGGTGAAGACCACGATGCCGTAGCAGATCGGGGCAAGAACCTCCTTCATCGGTCCGGCAGGCAGAGTGAGCGCAAGCGACAGTGAAATGCCACCGCGCAATCCGCCCCAGGTCAGCACGGCCAGCATGCGCCCGCGATCTTCGCCATAAAGATGGATTGGCAGGATGGCGAGAAACACGCTGAGTGCCCTCGCTGCAATTGAAAGCGGAATACCCAGAAGCAGGGCCACGAGCGCACGCTGGCTGGGAATGGCGGCCAGTACCTCAAAGCCGATCATCAGGAAAAGAAGGGCGTTCAGGATCTCATCAACGAGAGTCCAGAAGCTGTTGAGTTCCTCACGCGCATGGTCGTCCATGCTGCTTTTGGCGCGTTCGCTCCCCAGGCAGAGGCCTGCCACGACCACGGCGATCGGACCTGACATGCCAAGCGCATGGGCAAGGCTGAATGTGCCTGCCGCCAGGCTGAGCGACACCAGAAGCTGCAAGTGGCTGTCGCGTGCCGCGCGAAAGCAGAGCAGAGCAATTAGACCGGCCACGAAACCAAGCACCGCCCCCCCTACAGCCTCGATCCCGAAAGCTTCGGCGGCATCCATCAGGGTCAGATGATGCGCCTCGCCTGTGACCAGCGTCATGGCAAGGCCGAAAATTACGATGCTCACCCCGTCATTGAACAGGCTTTCTCCGGCGAAAATGGCCTGAATGGGCCCCGGCAGACCCAGCCGGCGCAACATGCCCACCACCGAAACTGGATCGGTTGGCGCGAGAATGGCCCCCAGCACCACGCACCACAGGAATGGCACGGGCAGTCCCACCTGCGCCATGACCCAGTACATGGCCCCACCCAGCATGAACACCGCCAGTATCGTTCCCACAATGGCGAGGAAGAATACTGAGAATTTCCGCTCCATCAGATGGCGTGTATCAACCTGCAGGGCCCCGGCGAAAAGCAGGAAGGACAAGGCGCCGTCCAGCAAATTGCCGGGCAGGTCGGCCGAGGCCAGAAGCGTCATGGGCAGAGTGTGCAGATCGACACTCGGAAGGGCCATGTCGAGCGCCTTGACCACAAGCGACACGATCAGGGCAATCAGCAGGATGCCGATCGTCATGGGCAGGCGCAGCAGCTTGTAGTTGAGGATGCCGCAGGCCGTGCAGAGTGTAAGAAGAATCGCGAAGAGGCTGAGGGAGGACATGAAATCTCTTTGCCGATGATGCCGGGATGAGCCGTTTTACCGCATGAGAACGTGAACGCACGCCCTTCGTCCAGCTTCTCACATTATGTCATCCTGATTTTCGCGCCGCAAACATAATGCCTGACTCTTGGAGGCCATGTCCGCCACCTTCTATTGCGATATCGTATCATATGAGGATAGCCTGTCTCCTGGTTTAGGAATGAAGGTTTGTCTCTGGCCGGACAGCGGGGGAGGCTTTTATGGGCAAAACAGGGATTATCACTGCCCTCAGTCATTTCGGCATCATGGCGACAGCGCTGATCGCCCCACCAGCGAGTTTTGCTGTGCCAGCAGCTGAAACGGGTGCCGATGCCTGGCATCAGCAGTTGCAGGCGATGGGCTTACCCCCCGGGGTAGGAGAGGAGGCAACACGCGTCGGTCCGATTCAGCAAGTGACGCTTGCGCCACTCTTTCACGAGCCGTTTGCCTGCGCCGAGCATCCGGTAGGACAGCTTCTGGGTACAGGTGATGCGCTTGGTACTGATTGCATGATCATAGGCGGCGCGGCTGACGCCACGCACGGCTATAACAAGCTTTATCGCGGCCTCGGAGAAAAGAATGAGGATTGGTACGGCTGGCACAAAACCGTGCATGCGCCGTTTGATTCAGTAGTGACCTATGTGCATGTGAATCCCGTCACCAATAGCCCGGGAAGTATGGGCAAACCCCCGGCTAGCGCCATCATGTTCACCAGAGCTGACGGCATGAATGTGATCTATGCCCATATTGCCGATATCCGGGTCAGGGAAGGGGATCATGTAAAAGCGGGTGATGTCGTGGCGCTGGACAGCAATAACGGTTTTGCGCGCAATCCACATGTACATGTCGGTGCCTATAAGGGCACAGAAGCCTTCCAGATACGGTGGGATCTCGCCGCCATGGGAGCGGTGCCGGCGCTGAGTGAAAACTAGGGGTTTTCGGGCCGTCTGCAAGCAGCCCGAATTCCGGTCAGGGTCCTGTCATACCCCTTCGACGAGCGTGGCGCGGTACCTTGCTCCAGCAAAGCGATGTTCGCGCACCTTGCGATAGGCGTCGCCATCGTACCAGGCCAGCGCCGAGGCCTTGTCGGGAAATTCGACAATGACAATCCCTTCCGGCTCGTTGCCTTCCAGTGATTTCTGCGCTCCATAGGCAACCACAGGTTTTATGGGATGGCCCTCAAACGTCTCGGCAACGAGCGAGAAATAGGTGTCGAGTTCACTCTGGTCGAGCGTCTCTTCGCGGGTGAATACGATATAGCTGCTCAAGTATTTTCTCCTTTGTTGCCGTTTTTGATCTGGGTCTTGAGCGGGAAAAGGCAAGGCGTGAAGGCCACGCAGCGTCCACATTCGGGGCTGCGAGCCTTGCACACATAACGACCATGCAGGATCAGCCAGTGATGTGAGGGGCGCAGCATGTCAGGCGGGATGCGTTTGATCAGCCCTTCTTCAACGGCGCGTGTCGTCTTGCCAGGCGCCAGACCGGTACGGTTGCCAAGCCGGAAGATATGCGTGTCCACGGCCATGGCGCTCTCGCCAAACATCACGTTCAGCACCACGCTCGCGGTCTTGCGCCCGACGCCTGCCAAAGCCTCCAGCGCGGCCCGATCGGAGGGGACCACACCGCCATGCAGCGCCAGAAGTTGCTCGGAGAGTTTGAGCACGTTTTTCGCCTTCGCACGCCATAAGCCAATCGTGCGTATATGGCCCGCAATGCCCTCCTCACCCAGTGCCACCATGGCCCTTGCATCCGGTGCGGCTGCAAAGAGACCTGCCGTCACCTTGTTGACCGATTTATCGGTTGCCTGGGCCGATAGCACGACCGCGACGAGCAAGGAGAAAGCGTCGTCATAAACGAGTTCACTCTCGGCATCCGGGTTGGCCTCGGCCAGTGCCGTAATGAATTGACGTGCCTGCGCGAGGGTCATGGCCCTTCTGGCCGAGGGAAGAGACATCAGAACCATTTCATCATGTTGCATAAGGGCGTTTGAAGCCCCACAATAAGCGCTTCCCGCCCCAGACTACCAGTATGCCCGCCCAGCCGAACGTCTGGCGGAGGAGCTTTCTCTCGTGTCCAATACCGACAACACCCCGACCCGGCCGCGCGATATCGCCTTTGTCGACATCGTGCGCTTCGTGATGCGCCGATGGCTCGAGCATCCGGCCTTCCTGACACGCACCGTGCTCGGTATTGCGCTCGCCACCATTGCCGACGTGGCAATGCCGGTCCTGTCGGGCCGACTGGTAACCGATATCTCCAGCCATACCGGCGGTGCCCCTCATGATGCCGCACAAATGGCCCTGCGCAATGATGCGCTGTTCATGGTGGGTGGGCTGATCGCGCTTGGGCTGGTGGGGCTTCTGGGGCGGCGTTCCTCCTATCTTGGCATCACGCATCTCAGCCTTGCCATCATGCAGCGCGCCCTGTCTCAGGGCTTTGCGCGTGTGCAGCGCTTTTCGACCGACTGGCACGCCAATAATTTTGCAGGGTCCACCGTACGCAAACTGACCCGTGGCATGTGGGCCATCGACACGCTTGACGACACCTTGCTGTTGCTGATTGCCCCGGAGGTGCTGGTCCTGACCGGCACCACGCTTGTTCTGGCATGGCACTCTCCGTTTATGGGGGCCGTGCTGGCACTTTCTGTTGTGCTGTTCACCTGGCTCTCCGTCGTGCTGACGCTGCACTACGTGGCGCCTTCGGCCCGGGCGGCCAATCGCTGGGATACGAAAGTGGGCGCGGCTATCGCGGATGCCGTAACCTGCAATGCCGTGGTCAAGGCTTTCGGTGCCGAACATCGCGAGGAACGCCGGCTGGACCGCGTGTTGCGCGCCTGGAGCGGGCGCACGGCGCGCACCTGGATCAGGGGGACCAACAGCGCCAACCTGCAGGGCTTTGCCTCGCTGGTCATGCGTATGCTTCTGGTGGCGCTGATCGTCTGGCAATGGTGGCAGGGCAAGGCGGGTCCCGGCGATGTGGCCTATGTGCTGACGATGGTGTTTCTTGTGCAGGGCTATCTGCGTGATCTGGGCCAGCAGGTCAGCCAGGTCCAGCGTTCTGTCAACGAGATGGAAGAGCTTGTTGCCATTTTTGATCAGGCGCCCGGCGTTCAGGACCACAAGGGTGCGGGCAAGGCCGCCTTTACGCAAGGTGAAGTTCGTTTCGATAATGTGACGTTCCAGTATCCCGGTCAGGATACGCCGCTCTATCGTGATCTGGATGTCTCGATCACCCCCGGTTCGCGTGTTGCTCTCGTCGGGCCAAGCGGTTCGGGCAAGACGACCTTCACCAAGCTCATCCAGCGTCTCTACGATACAACCGGGGGCAGGGTGCTGATCGATGGCGTGGATGTGCGCGATGTCACGCAGGAGTCGTTGCGGGCCCACATCGCCATTGTTCCGCAGGAGCCGATGCTCTTCCATCGTTCCCTTGCGGAAAATATCGCTTATGCCCGACCGGGGGCAACGCAGGCCGAAATCGAGCGTGCCGCGCAACTGACCAATGCCAGTGCGTTTATCGAACGTCTGCCAGAAGGCTACGCTACGCTTGTTGGTGAGCGTGGGGTCAAGCTGTCGGGCGGTGAGCGTCAGCGCGTGGCGATTGCCCGCGCGTTTCTGGCCGACGCCCCCCTGCTGATTTTCGATGAGGCAACGTCCAGCCTCGATTCCGAGTCCGAAGTTCTGGTGCAGGACGCCATGCATCGCCTGATGGCCGGTCGCACGGTGATTGTGGTGGCGCACCGGTTGTCCACGGTAATGGAGCTGGACCGTATCCTCGTGTTCAGCAAGGGCGCGCTGAAGGAGGATGGCTCGCATGCCGAGCTGGTGCGGCGTGAAGGGGGGATCTATCGCCGCCTGTTCGAGTTGCAGTCGCTCGAGGGCTAAGGCGTCGTCTCTGCCTTCAAGGCAGAATAACTTGGGGGATGGGATCGAACTTTAAGCAGGTGCCGAGGCATTGTGGCCTCGGGGGAGATATTCCTGCAGCACGCCACCTGGCTGGAAAACATAGATCCGATCGGCATGGGCAATGGTCGCCGGTCGATGGGCCACGATGATCTGGGTGACATTCATGGCGCGCAATGCAGCGGCGACATGGGCCTCGGTCATTTCATCCAGATGGCTGGTGGCCTCGTCCAGAAACAGGATATCGGGTTTGCGATAGAGTGCGCGCGCCAGAATGATGCGTTGTTTCTGTCCACCGGAAAGTCCTGCGCCCATATCGCCGATCAGGGTATCGAACCCCATCGGCATATGCTCGATATCCTGCAATATGGCGGCTCTGCTGGCACATTCCCTGAGCCATGCCTGATCGATTTCCTCATTGAAGCCGCTGATATTATCGGCGATCGACCCCGAAAAGAGGCCGTCATCCTGAAGGACGCCGGCGATGCGGCTACGATACCCCTCCAGCGTCAGGGCCTCGATCGACTCGCCATCAAGCGTGATCTTGCCTGAGGACGGCTCCATCAGCCCCATGAGCGTCTTGAGAAAAGTCGTCTTGCCGCAGCCCGAAGGCCCCACGACCGCAATAATCTGTCCGGCAGGGACATCGAGGGAAATGTCGCGAAAGACCCAGGCATCATGCGCGCCATAGCGGGCGGAGAGGCCCTGGCAGGCAAGAGCTCCCTGGCCGCCCCCGTCGGGCCGGGGGGCAAGGCTGGTCGTAGGCTCGGACGGCTCCGTTGGGGTCATGACGATATCTGACAGGCGTTCTGTCTGCACGCTGAGCATGCGGATCTGGAAGCCGCTGCTGATCAGGCTGCCGATACGCCCTGCAAACTGGTCTTTGTAGGACAGGAATGCGACGAGCATGCCAACAGTCATGGCCCCTTTCATGACGGCCATCGCGCCGAGCACCATCATGATGAGCCTGTCTGCCCCGAAAATCAGCTCAGCCAGCCTGCCATAAATAAGGTCGTAGCGCTGGATGCGAAGCCGGACATTGATACTGTCGATCACCAGATTGAGCCATGAGATGCGGCGGCTCTCGCGCAGGCCCAGCAGCTTTACGCTGGCCATGCCGCGTAGCGTTTCGATGAAATGACTTTGTTGGCGGGCATCGAAAACGATCTGCTCTTCATTCGCCTCGCGATAGAGACGGTAGGTAAAGAGCCGCAGCGTCACATCCAGCGTCACGGCGATCAGCGCCACGACAGCCAGCCACCCGCCATAGATGAACAACATCACGCCCATGCCCACGGCCATGAGGCCGTCCATGACCGTTTGAACCATATCGGTGGTCATGGTCTTCTGTATCGAGGCGATGGCGTTGAAGCGCGACAGGATATCGCCCACATGGCGTTTGGCGAAATAATCGAGCGGCAGGCGGGAGAGGTGGTTGAAGAGCCCGGTATTCCACTGAAGCCCTACCCGGGTGCCCATGATAAGCACGGACCATTGCCGTACGCAGGCAATGAGGAGTTGCAGGAGCAGCAAGAGCGCCACGCCAGCGGCGATCGTGCTCAGCAACTCACGATCCGAGGTGACAACCACCTCGTCGATAATCACCTGCGATACCATCGGCATGATGATCGCAATGACTTCGAGCCCGAGCGACAATGCTCCCAGCATCAGCAGGGATGAGCGCAGTCCGGCGACATGCCTGAACAGATCCCGCAGGCGCAGGGTCTCCCGGGCATCCTCCTTTCGGAAATTCTCATTGGGGAACGCCTCAAGCGCAATACCCGTGAACTCGCGCGAGACCGTCTCGATGGGCAGGCTGCGTCGCCCGAAAGCGGGATCATGGATCGTGACCCGTTTGCCGTTGACGGCAGTAAGAACCACGAAGTGGTTCATGTTCCAGTGCAGGATGCAGGGCAGGCGGAGCCCCGATAATTCGTCCAGTTCCAGACGCACGGCACGCGTTGTCAGGCCCACACGCTCGGCCGTGGCCATCAGGTCGCGCAGCGTGCTGCCCTTGATCGAGAGGGCAAACCGTCGCCTGAGCGTCGGCAAATCGATGCGGTTGCCATAATGCCCAAGGATCATGGCTAGACAGGCCATTCCGCACTCGGCGGCCTCAACCTGCAGAATGACCGGCGTACGGGGCTGAAAACCATAGGCGAGGGATTTGAGCGTCTTCATCGCCCCGTCATCCTGTTGCCGGTCGCCCTGTTGTCACTCACCATGCCGCCGCTCACCATATAGATGTCATCACGGACACTGATCAGCGGGTCGAAAATCCACTGATAGAGCCTGCGGGTATCGATGGCGATATCGGCCTGCACGGCCATTCCGGCCTGGAGCGGCATCTGTTTTCCATAGGCGTTGACGTAATCCTGATCGGGCAGGATCCGTATGCGATAGAGAGACGGGTCCGAGCCGCGTTCAGTGCCGTTGCCTTTACCTGCCGCGGTGGGGGCAGGACTGGCTTCAGTGATCGAGACAGGGGCGCGGGTCACTTCAAGAACCTTACCGCGATAAAGCCCGAAGCGCTGATAGGGGAAGGCATCGTAACGCAGCAGGACCGGTTCACCCTCATGCAGGAACCCGATCGAGGCACTGTTGACAAAGAGCATGGCCTCCAGCGTGTGCCCCGTGGGCAGGAGGGTGGCCAGTGTCTGCCCCGCCTGCACATGTTGACCCAGATTACTGCGTATGGCCGTCAGGATGCCGTCATCGGGTGCAATGACTACGCTCGATTTCTGGGCTTCGCTCTCGACGATCTGCTGCTGGATACGCGCGATCTCCTTGTCGAGGTCGTTGAGGTCACGCGCCTGCTGGGTGTCGTAGCGCACCAGCTTTGAGGTCAGATCAGCAATCTGCCCTTCGATCCCGCTCATGTTCTGCAGGAACTGGGCATGGCTGCTGAGTAGCTGTGCGTAGGTGTAGAGCTGATTCTGGAACTGCGTTTCGGTTACGATGTGCTGTGACTTGGCAGCCTGCATCCGCTTCATTGCCGATTCGACAATCGGCAAGACGTGGTTATCGCTTTCGATCTGACGCCGGATTTCATCGTGCTGCTGCGTGAGGTAGCGGATCTGCGTTGCAATCGAGGTTTTCTCGATGGGTGCGTCCTGTAGCGTCAGGGCTTTCTGCTTTTTCAGGATGTCGGCCTGCTCGCGCAGATGATCGAGCACACGGGCCTGGGTCGGGCCTGAACTCGATGTCGCTTCAATATTGATCACATAGAGGACATCGCCCTTGTGAACATGTTGGCCCTCGCTGGCTTTTTGTGCCGAGATAACCCCCGTCGTGTTGACCGCGATGGTAATCAGCCCGGTAGGTGGGGCCATATAGCCTGTCGCATGCACGCGTCGTGTATAGACACCAAAAGCTGCATAGAGCGTTACCGCGATGCACAGGGCGACTGTCGCCAGAGCGACAAGTCGGAAGGAGAGGGGTTGGAGAAGCTGAACCCGCCCGAGCCAGGATTGTCGCCGGGCTTCAAGAACTTCGCGCCTGAAGAGGTCAGAAGTCATAAAAGACGACAATCGGAAGAAAAATCGGGAACACGGGAGGGCTCAGAAAAGGTTCATCCCTGCCAGCATTTCAGACTGGCAGGGAGTGAACGCTCAGACTTTAGGCAGGCTTGCTGGCCGGTGCGTTAGCTACGGCCGTAGCAACGATCTGGGTAATCCCGAGACCGGTTGTCTGGACAGCCTGCGGCACGCCGGAGAGGCTGTGGGAGGCGATCGAGTCGACAATTTCACCGATGCCGGTACCGAGATTGGAAGCACCTGCGACAGCGCTGGCTACGGGTGCCTTGCCACTGATCGCCTTAGTGGACCAATCGACAATGTTGCCGATGGCGCTGCCAAGTTGGAATCCGAAATTGCTGAAGAAACCGGCACCGCTGACAGTTTCGATTTCAGTTGAGTTCAGTTCGCGCATGATTTTGGCTCTCTTATTTTTTGCCGTGAAGGCCGTTGAATGAAGCCCGCCCCAATACTGGCGCGTATCGATGGGCACGACAATTGTCAGTCCGATGAACTAAGCGCGATCCATCGTGACAAAGCCAGTAATCAATGCGGATATATCGTGAGAAATTACATATAGATATCAACACTTACGACGCATAGTGATGCTTTTCGGGTCATACGCTTTCCGTCGTTACTACGAAAAAATTGCTATTTTTTCATGAGATAGAGGGCGAAAGCAGTGCTCTGTGCAGGCACATCTTTCTCCTTTGCGAGAGGATATAATCCGCTATCCTTCAAAGGAATTCGTGACCCTTTCCTCGCGGTGCCTCATATGACCCTGCAAACCTGGTGGCTATTCGTCGTCACGGTATTTTTCATTTCAGCGACACCTGGCCCAAATATGATGCATGCGCTCAGTCGCAGTGTTCAGGTCGGCTTCAATCGCAGTACTGCCGCCATGGCGGGCTGTATTACCGCGTTGCTTCTCGCGCTCGTTCTGTCAGTGATTGGTATCGGCGCCGTTCTTGTGGCCATGCCTCGGCTGTTCAACATCATCCGTTATGCTGGCGCCGCCTATCTGGTCTATCTGGGGATCAAGGCCTGGCGTGCGAGTGATACGCCGGAGGTGCCAGATACGGAAACAGGGAAAGCCGCGCCCGTGAGCCGCTGGGTGCTGTACCGCACCGGGTTTCTGGTCGGTATCAGCAATCCCAAATTACTGCTTTTTGCGGCTGCTTTCTTCCCGCAATTCATTGATCATCATCAGCCTGTTCTGCCGCAATTCGGCATACTGGTTGTGACCTATCTTTTTTCGGACGGGTTGTGGCTCACCCTTTACGGACTGGGCGGCCAGTCGCTCTCTCGTTTTCTGTCGCGCCGGCCGGTCAGACGGGCTTTCAATCGTCTGACCGCCATCGTGTTTGTCGCCTTCGGGATCGTGATCCTACGAGCGAAGGCCTGATTGTGCGGCACCATGGTGAACGCTCAACCCTGTTAGCGTCACCGCAATCTGGTCTGGCGTCGTGCCAATATCATTGATCGCGTGGGCGCCGGTGCGGAACATCACAGGAATTGTCATCGCCTGAGGTGACAGGCGGAATGTGCTGGGTGTTCCGTTGGCCGCTACTGTCATCATGCCGTCAGGGCGTGTGTGAAGCACGATATGGGCGGTGTGGGTGTTATCCAGCGTGCCGAGCACAACGCCATTCTCTGGCGCATTGTCGATCTGGCCATGCAGCACGAGACGGTCGCCATCAACCAGAATGCGCAGGATCGGGGTCGCATCCTCATCGGCGGTCAGTTCGGTCAGAACGACATTTCCGCTTTTGGGGAAACGATCGATATGAATCGTCGCATCAAGCATGGCTTCGGCGTCAGCCACACGCCAGGGACGGGATTCGGAAAACTCCGTTCGGGGCTGGCGTGCGTGATAGGCCGTTGGCTTGCGCGCTTCACTGCTCAGGGCAATGCCGCCCGGCGTCAGGCGATACGGGGCATCGGCCTTGGGCTGCCCTAATGCAGTGGCGGGCAGGACCGACATGCTGAAGGCCTTTGTCTCACGCAGGTCAAAGCCGGTCGGATCAAAAACGGGCGCCGCATGGGCTGCCGCCACAAAGGAGGCAAGGGCGCATGCCGGAAAAAGGAACAAGCCTTTCTTCATGACGGGTACTCCTTTTGGAATTCAGTCGCCATCGGGTGCGACGCAGGTCTCCAGAAACCGGGCCAACGCACGACCTCTATGGCTGGTCGCGTTCTTTTCTTCCGCCGAGAGTTCGGCAAAACTGCGGCAATCACCTTCGGGGATGAAAATCGGGTCGTAACCATGGCCCTGCGCGCCGCGTGGCGGCCAGCAGACCGTCCCTTCGCAACGGCCTTCGGCGTAGCGTGTCACACCATCCGGCCATGCAACGCAGAGCACAGCCACGAAGGAGGCCGAGCGATCGGCCGCGCCGTTCATTTCGTCATGAACGCGCTGCATGGCCACCTGCATGTCACCACCCGGGCCGGCCCAGCGGGCTGAATAGACGCCGGGACGCCCTTCGAGGGCGCTGACGCAGAATCCGGAATCATCAGACAGGGCAGGCAGCCCCGTCGCGCGCGCTGCAGCAAGTGCCTTGATGGCGGCGTTCCCCTCAAAACTGTCAGCCGTCTCTTCCGGCTCGGGCAAAGAGAGTTCGGCCGCCGAGACGATCTCGATGCCGCTATCGGCCAGCAGAACCCGGAATTCGGCCAGCTTGCCCTTGTTGTGGCTGGCGAGCACAACGCGCTCGCCCCGCCTGAGAACCCGCTGGCCGGGCTCGGTCATGTCGGCTGGCGCCGCGCTGCTCACGCCGTTTTTCCGTTTGCAGCGCTGCTGTTCGTCACGCTCTCAAGCGCCTCCCGCTGGGCATCGAACAGGCGCGACGTGCCCAGCTTCGCAAGCGTCATCAGCGACGCGAATTCGCTTTCGCTGAACGGTGCGTCTTCTGCCGTGCCCTGAATTTCGACAATGCCGCCTTCGCTGGTCAGAACGAAATTCGTATCGGCCTGGGCTGAGCTGTCTTCGATGTAATCGAGATCGAGCACGGCGCCAGCATCGGTCAGACCGCAGGAGACTGCAGCCACCTGCGCACGCAGGGGCGAGCGCTTGAGCACACCAGCCTTGACCTGCTTGTCGAGAGCAATGGCAAGCGCCACCCAGGCGCCTGTGATGGCGGCGCAGCGCGTGCCACCATCGGCATTAAGCACGTCGCAATCGAGCGTGATGGTCATCTCGCCCAGGGCACGCAGGTCCACACAGGCGCGCAAAGCGCGGCCGATAAGGCGCTGGATTTCCTGCGTACGGCCTGACTGCTTGCCCTTGGCTGCTTCACGGTTGCCACGGGTATGCGTCGCGCGCGGCAGCATACCGTATTCTGCGGTAATCCAGCCCTGGCCCTGACCACGCAGGAAAGGCGGCACGCGGTTTTCGATCGAGGCTGCACAAAGAACCTCAGTGCCACCCACGCGGATCAGCACGGAGCCCTCGGCATGGCGGGCAAAGCCCGGCTCGATGGAAACGACGCGGTTCTCGTCGGCCTTGCGGCCTGAAGGGCGGGTGCTGGACATGGAGCGTTTTCCTCGTTTCAAGCGCAGAAGATGCGGTCGGGTGCAGCTTTAGCGCCTGGGGCCCTGAATGACAAAGCCGAATGACAAGGCGGAATCATGCGGGTCAGCCCCGACCGGGCCCATGCTGTTACCGCCATCACCCAAGGCATCGGGTAAGGCACGCGCCCCTCGACGACGGTCAGGCGGTCGGGATGACCGGGCGCGGCGTCGTGCCCAGCCGACCCGCTCAGTCGATCAGTTCAACCGCATCCCCAAGGCGGATGGTCCCTGCGTGGCGGATGACCGCATTCTGGCCGAACATGACCCCACCGGGACGGTGGCGAAACCCGGTCATGGTCTTGAGAGGCTCGCGCGGAACAGGAATCGTCCCGCTTTCCTGATCGATGGTGGTGACGATGCAGCGGCTGCAGGGTTTGACCAGGTCGAGTTCAACTGTACCGATCCGGATGGAGCGCCATTCATCCTCAGCCCAGGGCTGATCGGTCTCGATGACAATATTGGGCCTGAAACGCTCCATCGGTACGGGCTGATCGAGACGGGCATTGAGGTCGTCGAGTGATGCCGTATTGGTAACAAGCAGTGGAAACCCGTCTGCAAAGCTCACGCTACCAAAATCGGTCGGTCTGGCATGGGCCGGGTCGGCCATATGCACGAGCCTGCACGCTGTGCCGAGAATAGCGCTCAGCCATGCCGCAGCCTCGTCTCCGGCGTCCCGTGCCGCAATGGCATGGTCCTTCCAGACGCTTACTTTGATCGCGGGAGCCTGAGGGGCAGGCGGATCGATCCTCAGCGCCGAGCCGGCGCTACCAGTGAGGTGAAGTGTCTCACCGTTTAACGCCGTCAGGATGCGTGCCATGGCCGGATGCTGGCGCTGCGTCATGAAGCGCCCATCCGGCGCAACCACGAGCCAGCGTCGGTCGCCACGCGGCCCCCAGGGGTCGAGTTCGAGTGCCGTCATATCAACCCGGTGCAGGCTTTTGACAGGATGGATATATAAGGCTGCAAGGCGGGTCATCGGCACGACTCCGGAGTGGATGGACAGGACACGTCGTGACAGGTCTAGTCGCTCGGGACGGTGACAGGAAGCCAGCTGGCGCGTCGGAAAAAGGGGCAGGGCATGATCGATCTTTCAAACCTGCCGGGTGGCATGGATGCCCGGTCGGCTAATGTGCTGCGCGAGATTGTCGAGCAATACATGGAGACGGGTGATCCCGTGGCCAGCAAAACGCTTGCCCAGCGCCTGACGCCATCGCTTTCTCCCGCGACCATACGTAACGTCATGGCGGAGCTGACCCAGGCCGGATTGCTGTTCAGCCCCCATGTCTCGGCGGGTCGCCTGCCCACCGAGAAAGGCGTGCGACTGTTCGTGGATGGCCTGTTGCAATTCGGCGCGCTCGATGAACTGGAGCGCGCCCAGATTGCCGGGCGTCTGGCGCTCAAGGGGCGATCCATGCAGGAGACGCTGGCTGAGGCCTCCTCCATGCTTTCAGGGCTTTCGGCAGCAGCGGGTCTGGTTCTGGCTCCCAAGGGCGATGGTGCCCTCAAGCATATCGAATTCGTCGCGCTCGGGCCGGGCAAGGCTCTGGTGATCCTTGTGGCCGCCGATGGTCAGGTCGAGAACCGCGTGATCGAAACGCCACCGGGTCTGCCGCCGTCAGCCCTCGTCGAGGCAGGCAATTATCTCAACTCCCTGCTCGGCGATGTAACACTGACTGCCTTGCGTCAGCGCGTCTCGGAGAATTTGCAGCAGAACCGCTCTGATCTGGATGTGCTGGCGACCAGCGTGATCGAGAGTGGTCTTGCGATGTGGGATGAGCAGCATGGCACGCTCTATCTGCGCGGGCAGGGCAACCTGCTGACCGACATCACCGAAATCGAGAAACTCACGACCATCCAGATGCTCTTTGAGCGTCTGGAGGCGCAGGAAACGATGCTGCGCCTGCTTCAGCTGGCCCAGGAATCGGACGGTGTCCGGATCTATATCGGTGCCGAGAGCGGGTTTTTTGGCATGTCGGGCGTATCGATGGTCGTGGCACCGGCGCGCAACGAGACGAATCGCATTGTCGGTGCCATCGGGGTGATTGGCCCGACACGGCTCAACTATGGGCGGATCGTGCCTGTGGTGGATTACACGGCCCGTGTGATCGGTCGCCTCCTGAGCTGAACAGGCGAGCTCTGACACTGCTGTGACATGTTTTTTAAGAATCACTCGCAATTTATCATTGAGAATTATTCTCAAACGCTGTTAGGGTCGCGCCGTTCTGAAGTGGAATGGCTGATGATCGTCTGTTCGTGTAACGCCCTGACCAATCATGATATCGCTGATGCCGTAAACAGAGGGGCCTCGCGCGCGCGGGAGGTCTATGCCTCCAAGGGGTGCAAGGCACAGTGCGGCAATTGCGTGCCCGGCGTGGTATGCGCCCTGCGTAGTCTGCTGCGCGAGAGAAAAGAGGCCGCGATGGCCTTCAACACGGTCGATCAGGGTGCTGGCAACGCCGCTTACGCCTGAGTGAGGGCGCTTGCACCAAGCTGCGCTGATGGGCCGCCATATCGGCAGGCTTGTCGATTTGCCTGTAGGGGGCCGGACACACCCGACCGGTTATGAAAAAAAACCCGCCAGCCTGCGCTGACGGGTTTTTTCGTTCCCGGGATCCTGTGCGGGCAAGCCCGGGGCAGGAGTGTCCGGTTCTGTTTTACTCGGCGGTCTGGTCGGGAGCCGGCGAGGAGTTCAGCGTGATGTAGCGCTGGATACCAACCTGCTTGATCAGATCGAACTGACGGTCGATGAAATCTTCATGCTCTTCCTCATTGGCGAGGATACGAATCAGCAGATCACGTGACACGTAATCGCGTACGCTTTCGCAATAGGCGATACCTTCACGCAGATCGGCCAGCGCCTTTTCTTCAAGCTTGAGATCGCAGGCGAGGATTTCCTCAACGCTTTCACCCACCAGGATCTGGTTCAGACGCTGCACGTTCGGCAGGCCACCCAGATACAGGATGCGCTCGATCAGCCAGTCGGCATGACGCATCTCTTCGATGGATTCGTCATATTCCTTCTTGCCCAGCTTCGTGACGCCCCAGTGATTCAGGGTGCGGGCATGAAGGAAATACTGGTTGATGGCCGTCAGCTCATTGGTGAGCTGGATGTTCAGATGCTCGATAACCTTCGGATCTTTAAGCATGGTTGGCTCCTTTTTCTGTCCTGCACGCAGGAGGGGCGCATGGCCACTCCCCGCAGGCTGTGTGACGCTGTTCAAGCATGGAAAAGAAGCGGGTGCAATAGAAATAACGTTGTCCAGTATTGAAGTATCGAAGTTGAGAATGACTCTCTCTATTGGCAAGGAGTCAGTAAATTTTGTTGCAATTTAATTGCAACAACAAAGTCACCTCAAATCATGGGCGCAAAATCACGCCCCTGAACGCAAAACACCCCGCACAAGGCGGGGTGCAGCGGGACAGAATCCCGTCAGATCGCGAGAGCCGTCGCCCGGGGACACAGCCGCCCGGACGAACGCTTCTTATCCGATCAATAGCGCTTGCGCGACGAGCCCTTGCCATTGCCGACCGAGTTGCCCTTGCGGAATGAAGGACGGTCGCCGCGATCACCCCTGTCACCACCACGCTCACCTCTGTCGCCACCGCGATCGCCGCCGCGGTCACCACCGCGGAAGCCGCCCTTGCCACGAGGAGCAAAGCCACCTTCACGCGGGCGGCGCGGGCCGCGCGGCGGGGCAGAGGGGCCAGTCGGGGCGGAAGCCGGCTCGATCTTGGCTTCATCCGCATCGGCACCGGCAACGCAGGAGCGGAAACGCTCGGCGCTGTCAGGGGCAATCTCGAAGAGTGTGTGATCCGTGTCGATATGGATCGCACCGATCTCGCTCTTGGTCACACCACCCAGGCGGCAGATGAGGGGTACCAGCCATTTCGGGTCGGCACGCTCGGTGCGACCAATGGCGAGGCTGAACCACTCACCGCCCATACGGTCCACCCGGCCTGTGAACTCGCGGGGTGCACGATCGTCGCGCATGCCACGGGCAGGGGCATCAACGCTGACCGGACGGATCGACTCGACGCTCGGCAGGCGGCTCTTGTAGAGGCGCACGAGGGCCGTTGCGAGCTGATGCGCGTCATGCGCATTTGCCAGCTGCGATGCCAGGGCATCTTCATTGGCCTGCGACGGCGCGAAAAGCGTCTCGTCTTCCATCAGGCGCTTGGCGTCCTGCTCAAGGATGGCATCTGCCGAAGGGACGCTTTCCCACTCGGCATTGCTGATCTTGGCAAAGGAGAGCAGGCGCTCAGCCTTGCGACGCTGGCTGACAGGCACCATGACCACGCAGGTGCCCTTGCGGCCTGCACGGCCCGTACGGCCCGAACGGTGCAGCAATGTTGCTGCTTCGCTCGGCATATTGGCATGGATCACGAGTGAAAGTGCCGGAATGTCGATGCCACGTGCGGCCACGTCGGTTGCCACGCAAACGCGTGCCACACCCGAACGCAGGGCTTCGATGGCGCGCGAACGCTCGTTCTGGCCCATTTCGCCGGAGATGGCGACCGAGGCAAAACCACGCTCGACCAGCGCTGCCTGCACCTGCGCGACCATGGCGCGGGTGTTGCAGAACAGCATGGCGGTCGGGCTCTCGTAATAACGCAGCACATTGACGACACCGCGACCGATGTCATTCGGCGCTGTCAGCACGCATTTATACGTGATGTCATCATGCTGCTTGGACGTGGAGACCGTGTTGATGCGCTCGGCGTTCTTCTGGAAGCGGCGCGCCAGATTGGCGATTTCCTTGGCGATGGTTGCCGAGAAAAGCAGCGTGCGGCGTTCGACCGGCGCGGCATCCAGAAGCTGTTCCAGCTCGTCGCGAAAGCCCAGATCAAGCATCTCGTCGGCTTCGTCCAGCACGACCACGCGCAGATCGGACAGGTTCAGGGCACCGCGCGACAGATGATCGCACAGGCGGCCTGGCGTCCCCACAACGATATGGGCACCGTTCGACAGGTTGCGGGCTTCGCGACGGGCATCCGTGCCACCAATGCAGCTGACGATACGCGCACCGGTCTCGGCATAAAGCCACTGAAGTTCGGTCTGCACCTGCAGGGCCAGTTCGCGCGTTGGTGCAACCACCAGAGCAAGCGGGCTGTTGGCAGGGGGAAGGCGCTCACTGCCCTCGGGAATGAGGGTCGGGGCAAAGGCGAGACCGAAAGCAACCGTCTTGCCCGATCCTGTCTGTGCGGAAACGAGGAGATCCCGTGTCTCAAGGCCTGGCTGCAGAACGGCTTCCTGCACGGCGGTCGGTGTTTCATAACCGCGTGCCGCCAGAGCGCGGCTTAGAGACGGTACGGTATCGGGAAATGGCATGCGGTTCGGACTCAATCAGGATCGTGCGAAGAGAGAACGCCGAGACAGGAATGCGCTGTTCGAGCATGGCTCGCGGCGTAAGGAAGGCGGTCAATAAAGAATATGCGAGCTGAAATCTAGGATTAAACGGCACCCGTGCTGAAAACGCTTCTACGGGAACCTGACTCGGCACACTCCCAATATATGGGACATGCGCGCCAAATTGAAGCGATTGCTGCCACACAAACCGTTAAATTCGGGTAAGACGCCACGTATGATCGCCGCGTTCTTCTCCCGTCAAAAGGGTGCGTTTCTGCGCCTGCACGCGCAGCAATGGCCTTTGAAATGGCTTTTTGCCCCCAGCGGCAATGCGTTCGAATTTGCCTTGCGCAACACCATCGCCTCGCTCGTCGCACTCGGAATCGCGTTCTGGATGGAACTGGGCGAACCGCAATGGGCGGCCATGACCGTATGGATCACGGCGCAGGGCTCACGTGGCGAGAGCCTCTCCAAGGGGCGGTGGCGTCTGGTCGGCACTGTGCTGGGCATGGCAGGCGCGGTAGGGCTGGTTTCGGCGTTTCCCCAGGCTCCGTGGCTGTTCATTCCTGCCCTGGCACTCTGGGCCGGGCTCTGCACGGGGCTGGCGACGCTGTGCCAGAATTTCCGCGCCTATGCCTTTGTGCTGGCGGCCTATACCTGCGCCATTATTGCAACCGGCGCCCTGAACGCGCCCGATCATGTGTTCGAAATCGCCATGGCGCGCGGCACTTATATCTTTCTGGGTGTCGTGTGCGAGATGGTGGCGGGGCTGGTCTTTTCGGCTTCTCTGGCGGTCAAGGCCAGACGTACCATGCGCGGCTGGCTGATCGAGGCCATAGGGGCCGCCTCAAAGGTCATCGGTGATGTGCTTAATGGTGCCCCGCCGCCCGAGGCGGCGATACGTGCCGTGTTCAGCCGAACGCTCAGTCTTAACGAGCAACTCGAATTTACCGTGGTTGAGGTCGGGCGCAGTGACCATGCAATCGCCTGCGCCTATGCCACGATCGGCATCCTGTCGCGACTCGTCTCGCGTGCGTTGGGGATGCAGGCGCGACTGTCCACACAGCTTGTCCTTTCCGAACGCGCCAGAACGGGGCTGGCTGAGGTGGCGCGTTTTGTCCGGAACGTACCGGCAAGGCTGGACGATGCTGACACGCTTCTGGCGCTGCGTCGGGATCTCGAGGCGCTCGCTGCGCGCTGCGACATCCTGCATGACGAAGCTGGCGCGACCGATCATCCGGGAGAAGGGTTCAACCCCGATGACGCGATCATCCTTCAGGGTATGCGCCTGATTCTGGAGGAATATCGCACGCTGCTGATCTATTTCGAGGCCCGTCCGACCGAAGCCACGACTCCCGCGCGGTATCGGTTGCGACGCGTGCTGCATTTTCATGCGGCATTCCATAACGCCATGCGCTCTGCCGCTGCCATTTGTCTGGCCGGGCTGGTATGGGAGGTCACGGCCTGGCCACAGGGGGCAGCGTTCATCTCGTTCATCGCTGTGGTGGTGGGGCGGTTTGCGACCACCGATAATACCGTGCTCGTCAGCAACCGCTTTTTCTACGGTGCCTGTCTCGCTGCTCTGGCTTCCATCCTGCCGGTATTCTTCCTTATTCCCACCGGAACGGGGTTCGAGGCCCTTATCGTGGCTCTGGCCCCTTTGATGTTCATCGGTGGGCTTGCGGCACGCAACCCTGCCACTGCCACCGCAGCGGGGTCATATAATACCTTCCTGCCCGCGCTTATCGGTCTCGATAACCATATGCGCATGAACGAACTTACCTGGTTCAATGCCACGATCGCCCTGCTGCTCGGGCTTGGGGCAGGGGTACTTGTGTTCCGTTGTATCCTGCCGTTCAATATCTATCAGGTATGTGCCCTGTTGCGACGACGTGCCCTGCATGGATTGCAGCGTATCTGTGCGACGCCGCGGTTTCTGCCGGCCGAGAATCGCTGGATCGGGCTCATTACCCAAGGCATGGAACGTGTCATCCGTTATGCAGGCGCCTCGCTCACCCCGTTCATGGAGCTCAACCTGCATGGTCTGCTCTCCACCATGACCCTTGGGCGTAACCTGCTTTTCCTGCGTGGTGTTGCGGCGCGGCCTGCACTTCCTGCGGCACTGCGCGACATTCTTACGCAGTTCTTTACTGGCCTCGGTCCCCATTGGCTTCGTGGCCCCGGTGTCGAGGCGGCCGTGTTCACGTCGCAGATAGAAAGCGCCATCAGCGCCATTCACCAGCATGCGGCATCGGCGGACGACACGGAATGTCCGGCTTATGCCGAGGTGCTCGGGAGCCTGCTCGTGGTGCGGCACGAATGGCAGGGCAATCAGGACTGGCTGAATGACCGGCACTTCAGGCGCTGCCTGCAACTGGCCCGTGCGACCGGGCAGTAACCTGCGCCACAGGACCGGATTGCCCGGAGGGCATGAGATGGAATGTTAGTCGATCACAGCCAAATGATCGTTTCATAACGAAATTATGTTCCGATTCGGGTGTGAGAAGAGAATATAAATTCTCTCATGCGGGCCATTGCACCAGTCCCGTCACACTGAAAGGGTCGTCATGCCATGAAGATCGGTTTCGTTTCCGACAGTCTCGGCAAACTTTCTTTCGAAGCCATGCTGGATCAGGCCGTTGCGCTCGGCGTGTCGGGCGTGGAGGTCAATACGGGCGGGTGGTCACCGGCGCCGCATGTCGATCTCATGGAACTCAGGCAAAGCGCCGAAGCGCGTCGGCGTTTTGTGCGTGCTTTCGAGCAGCGCGATCTCGAAATTATCGCCCTGAACGTCAACGGCAACCCTCTCCACCCGGTGGATACGCGTCAGGGTCAGGATCTTGAGGAGACGATCCGGCTGGCGGGTGATCTTGGTATCGGCACGATCTGTACCATGTCGGGCTTGCCGGAAGGGCAGGAGGGGGACCGTTTGCCCAACTGGGTGGTGAGTTCATGGCCGCCCGAAGGTCAGGTTGCCAAGGAATGGCAACTGCGCGAGCGTTTGCTGCCCTATTGGGAACGTATCCTGCGTATGGCGCCTGATCACGGTATCACGCGCATTGCGCTCGAACTGCATGGCGGACAATGGGCCTATAACGTTCCAAATTTCCTGCGCCTGCGCGAAGCGCTCGACCCCATGATCGGGGCCAATCTCGACCCGTCACACATGTTCTGGATGGGGGCTGACCCGATCGCCGCTATCGATGCGCTGGGTGACGCCATTTTCCATGTCCACGCCAAGGATGCCGGTTTCAATGAGGCGAGGCGGGGCGTGACATCGAATCTCGAAAACGGCCCGCTGGGTCTGCCTTCGGCACGTGCCTGGTCGTATCTCACGCTTGGCTACGGCCATGACACGCTATGGTGGCGTCAATTCTGCTATCGCCTGCGCATGGTGGGCTATGATGGCTGGCTGTCCATCGAACATGAGGACCCATTGCTGGATGCAGTGGAAGGGCTTGAGAGATCAGTCGCCCTTCTGCGTGAGGTCATGCCAGTGGCCCTTGGCGGCTTTAACCAGATGGATATCTGAACGGTGCCCCTTTTGGGGTTTACTCAAAGGCCGGCCTCGGACATGCGGTCGAACGCAGCCGCTCAGGCCGCGAGTTTCTTGCGGCCAATCACGGCATGGACGGTATCATTCCACGCCGTGAGGTCCTCGGGGGGCACGACCTCACCGGTGTCCAGATCACCAAAACCTGCCTTGTCGAGCAAGAGTGTGACAAGACGGGTGCGGTCGGCGGGCTCAAGCGCCTGCCACAGGGCCACGGCTTTCTGCGCGATGAAATTGTCGGAGAAGGTGATGATGAATGGCGCACCGGGTCGCAGCACGCGGTTGACCTCTTCCAGCACGGCCAGCGGATTGGTCAGATAGGCAAACCCGTCGCACAGACACACGGCATCGAGCGTATCGTCAGGCAGGTCGAGTGCCGGTGTTTCGTTCAGATCCTGCTCGATCCGTCTTGTCAGGGCGATATTGGCCTCAAGGGCCTTGCCGTTCACATCCAGCCCAAGCACAGTTTCAAGCTGCGCCTCCGCAGGGAGGTGACTCATCGTCCCGGCCATAAGGTCGAGTATGACACCCGTGCCAGGAAGCGCGGTCTGGTAAAGGGCCGTGACCGCGGTGCGGGCACCCGCATCCATCTGCGTTGAATCGCCACGACCTGCGTAAAAACTGCGGTCGGGGTCGTTATTGGCGCGGGTGAAGGCTGCCGGGTGCAGCCCTGACGGGGTGTCAGTCATCGGACCAGTCCTGCCTTTCTCTGCTCTGGCGTGCTCGCAGCATTGCGAGGACCCGCGCAGGGATGACGCCATGACAGGCACACGTCAAGGCAGACAGTCTCTTTACGCGCACTTCCCGCCCAAGCGATGTGAGGCCGGGTTCAGAGCGCTGCGCCGTGCCACTCGAACGGACCGTCGGAAATCCCGGCAATGCGGGCGTGACGGTCCACCGGTATGGCCTGCTGCCGCAGAAGCGGCTGCAGCGCCTCGCTCACCTCGTGGTAGGGCGCACGGGATGGCGGCGCCGTAAGGATGACATCGAACAGTCCAAGCTTGCGATAGTCATTGAGGCGCTGCGCGATTTCCTGCGCGGTGCCAACAAGCGCCGAGGCGGCCACCTGCGAGGGGAGCCCCTGATCGATCAGGGTTTCGGTTTCGTCCCAGGCCTCTTCCGTGCTGTCCTTGAGCACGATGTCCAGAGCCACCACGGAGCGGGCCGGGTGGTCGACAATCTGCGATGGCAGGCAGTGCTCGTAGAGCGCCATGGTTTCAGCCACGCTGCCATCGGGCCTCAGCCGTTCAATGCCGCCATGGCCCTGGCGCAGGAGATTATGCTGCGCGGCGTGACCACGCATCCAGTCGATCATGTCATCTCGAACGAGCAGGCTGCATCCGGTGGGCAGTTGTGTCAGGCATTTTTCAAGCGCCTCCCGGCTCATATCAAGGCACGACCAGATGAGACGGACATGGCGTGCAATGGCGGGGGTGTCGTAGGAGGCGATGAACATGGGTCTGTTATCCTGCACCGCAACGGGCGATGCGTCGGCTTTGAAAATTTACGTCAAGAAACCGGAGGTTTCCCGTGCCGTGGCGGCCCGGACCCACTATAACTGCCCGTATGATGATCCGGTTCCATAAGATGCAGGGCCTCGGCAATGACTTCGTCATTATCGACAGGCGCCACCAGCGTTTCGACGCCACATTACATACCATGTCCAAGCTCTGTGACCGTCGCTTTGGCGTCGGGTGTGACCAGCTTGTGGTGCTCGATGCGCCAGATCGCGATGGAGCCGATATCCGGGTACGTTTCTACAATCCTGATGGATCCGAAGCAGGGGCGTGCGGCAATGCCTCACGCTGTGTCGCTGCCCTCATTGGCAATGTGCCGGTATTACAGACAAGCGCGGGATTGCTGCCGAGCTTCATCACGCCCGAGGGCGAAATCGGGGTGGATATGGGTGTGCCCGCGCTGGACTGGCAGCGTGTCCCCCTGTCACAGGCGATAGATACCGTCGAACTGCCCCTGCCGGGCAGCCCTGCGGCCTGTTCGATGGGTAATCCGCATGCGACCTTCTTTGACGGGATGGACCGTGCGGACCGCGAGGGCGCCGCGCTGGAGCGCGATGCGCTCTTTCCGGAACGCGCCAATATCGGCTGTGCCGAGATTGTCTCCCGTGATTTCATTCGGCTGCGCGTCTGGGAGCGCGGCGCCGGACTGACACTGGCCTGCGGGTCCGGAGCCTGTGCTGCCGTGGTCAATGGTGTGCGTCGCGGCCTTCTGGACCGCGAGTGCCGGGTGGAAATGGATGGCGGTGCGCTGCGTATCCACTGGCGCAAGGCAGACGGCCATGTCCTCATGATTGGCCCGGCGACCCATGTTTTCGAGGGGCTTTATCCGCTCGGGACGCATGACGGATGAGCGGTGCCCGTCTTCTGACCTTCGGCTGCCGCCTCAACCTGCATGAGAGCGAGCGTATGCAGGCCCTGACCGGCCATTTGCCGGATGTCGTGGTGGTCAATACCTGCGCGGTGACGACAAGCGCTGAACGTCAGGCGCGTCAGGCCATCAGACGTGCCCATCGTGATGACCCCGGCAAGCGTATTGTGGTCACGGGCTGCGCGGCCCAGATCGCCCCGCAGGACTGGACCAGCCTGCCCGGCGTGTCGCATGTGATGGGCAATACCGAAAAGCTCGAGGCCGCCAGCTGGTCGGAAACCGCGCTGAAGCAGCAGGGGGCTGTTGCTGACATCATGCAGGCCGCACCCGCTCCCGCCTCGCCCGTGGTCGAAACGGGCGGGCATGTGCGTGCCCTGCTTCAGGTGCAGCAGGGCTGCGACCATCGCTGCACATTCTGCATTATCCCGTATGGGCGCGGCCGCTCGCGTTCGGTGCCCACCCGGGACGTGCTCGCCCGCGCCCGGGCGCTGGTCGAGGCGGGCCATCATGAGATCGTTCTGACAGGTGTCGATATCGCCTCCTGGGGGCGGGACCTCGATGGCACGCCTGCACTGGGCACGCTTTGCCGTGACGTGCTGTCAGCCGTGCCGGAATTGCCCCGACTGCGCCTGTCCTCGCTCGATCCGGCCTCCGTCGATGCCGATCTGTGGTATCTGCTAGCCGAGGAGCCCCGCTTTCTGCCGCATCTGCATCTCTCGCTACAGGCGGCGAGCGATATGGTGCTCAAGCGCATGAAGCGCCGCCATTCGGTGCAGGACGCCGCCAATCTGATCACGCGGGCGCGGCGCCTGCGTCCCGATATCGCGATCGGGGCCGATCTGATTGCCGGATTTCCGACTGAAACCGAGGCTCAGGCGCAGGAGACGCTCGATTTTGTCGTGCGGCATGATCTGCCCTATCTGCACGTCTTTCCCTATAGCGAGCGCCCAGGCACCCCGGCGGCCCGTATGCCCAGCGTCCCTCACGCAAAACGTCAGGCGCGTGCGGCGGCCCTGCGTGAGGCAGGCGAGGCCAATCGGCAGGCTTACTGGCGCGGTATGATGGGGCGCCCTCTCGATGTTCTGATGGAGGGGGCAACCAAGGGCCATTCGGCCCATTTCGTGCCGGTGCGTCTGTCGCATGGGCAGGCAGTCCGTGGCACACGCCTCACCCTTGTCGCCCAAACCCTTGACGAAGCAGGGCTGGTAGCAGAGATCAACTGACATGGCCGGATTTTTCTCACGTCTGAAACAGGGGCTGACGCGCTCGACGCAGAAGCTGAATGCTGCTCTCACTCATCGCTATCTCGACGAGACAGCGCTGGAGGAACTCGAGGACGAGCTGATTGCAGCCGATCTCGGCCCCGCAGTGGCCGGGCGTGTGATCGAGGAATTCCGCACGTCGCGTTTTGGCCGCAATGTCACGACCGAGGAAATTCAGGAGGCTCTGGCCACCGAAATCGCCCGCGTGCTCGAACCCGTGGCCCAGCCCTTCGAGCTCAAGACCAAGCACAAGCCGCATGTCGTGCTCGTGGTGGGCGTCAATGGCGTGGGCAAGACCACGACCATCGGCAAGATGGCCAAATGGTTCCGGGATCAGGGGCGCTCGGTCATGATGGTGGCGGGTGACACGTTCCGCGCCGCTGCTGTCGAGCAGTTGCAGGTCTGGGGTGAACGTACTGGCGCGCCTGTCATTGCGGGCAAGCCGGGTGGGGATGCCGCAGGCCTCGCCTATGAAGGCATCAAACAGGCGCGTGAATCAGGAACCGACCTGCTGTTCGTCGACACGGCCGGGCGTCTGCACAACAAGGGCGCGCTGATGGAAGAGCTCGCCAAGATCATCCGCGTCATGAGGAAGTTCGACGAAACTGCTCCCCATTCAGTGTTGCTGGTGCTCGATGCCACGACTGGACAGAATGCAATGGAGCAAGTGCGTGTTTTCCGTGAACTCGTGAATGTAACAGGTCTGATCGTGACCAAGCTCGATGGCTCCGCACGGGGTGGTATCGTTGTCGCACTGGCTGACGCCTTCAAGCTTCCGGTGCATCTGGTGGGCGTGGGTGAGCAGGTCGAGGATCTGCGTCCCTTCTCGGCTCAGGAATATGCGCGTGGTCTCGTGGGCGGAAGCGGTGCCGATCTGACCAGCCATCTGATCGACGAAGTTCAGGATTGAGCCAGTAATCTGGCTTATCCATGCGTGGCCTGTGATGGCTACGCCACCGACACCATGCCGGCATGGCTTTTCATAGGTGAGGGCCTGTATCGGCCATCACGCGCCTGCTCAGGCGCGTGTTGCGCAACGCCGACAGCCGTGCAGTCCCGCACCTGACATAGCCGGATTCCGGATGCCGGAGGGCGGGGGCACTGCTGGCCGGGAGACGATTCACGCCTCATGCCAGATGTCGTCCTCATGCCGAAATGAGCGCCTGGGATGATCTTTTTTGCGAGGCCGCCCTCCATAACGTGTCATTTTCGCAACGAAAAACCGGACACCAATGGGGTGATTAACGGTATGATAACGAAATAAGGCTGATTCAATTAATTTTTAAAGTTCGATACAAAATAGAAATATTTCGTCGCACGCGTCCGGTTCTCGTTATGCCAGCGTTACGTTTCAGATGAATTACGTTACGTGTGGAGCGTGTGACCTATGGCGTTGAGCCTGCGCAGATCTTTCCTTTTGACGTTTACGGCAGTGGCCGGACTATCTACCTCGGCAGCCATGGCGGCTACTGTGCCGATGGACGCAACTGCCACCAAGAAAAAGACCCTGGTCAAGACCAAACAGGCTACACCCAGATCAGAAACGATCATGGTAACGGGATCGTATCTGCGCAGCTCGAACAACAGCTCGGCCAACCCCGTCCAGATCGTGACTGCCAAGCAGATCCAGCAGACTTCGGCTGTTTCGCTGGGTGACTATCTCCAGCGCCTCCCCTCGGTCGGTTCGTCGGGCACGCCCAATCAGCAGACCAATGGCGGTGGTGGTGTGAGCTGCACCGATATCCGCAATTTCGGCTCCAAGCGTGTGCTCATCCTGATTGACGGCAAGCGCACGGCAATCAACGCGGCCACATCCTGCGTGGATCTGAACACGATCCCCATCGAGGAAATTGCCAGCGTCGAAATGCTCAAGGATGGCGGCTCCGAACTTTATGGTGCGGATGCCGTCTCCGGCGTGATCAACATCAAGCTGCGTCATGACGTCACCAAGGCGACCATCACCATGCGTGGCGGGATCTCGCAATACGGCGATGCCAAGACTGGCCTGCTTTCCGCCATGAAGGGTTTCAACTTCGATCACGGCAAGGGCAACGTCACCCTTTTCGGCCAGTATAATACATCTGGCGGCATCATGAGCCAGGACCGCGCTTGGGCAGCGAACCCGCAGCAGAGCAACCCGGTGACCGGCACGCCACTTTATGGCTCGTCCATCATTCCGGCTGGCCGTGTGACCGACCCGCGCACAGGGGCCAATCTGGTCTCGAATGGGGATGGCACCTTTCACCGTTACAGCAATGCCGACCGGTATAATTTTGCCAAAGATACGATGGTGCAGAATTATAACCAGAATTCGGCCCTGTCCGGTGATGCCCATTACGATGTGGACAGCCATTTCAAGCCCTATGCCAATGTGCGGTACAGCCACACGACAACGGCACGGCAGATGGCTGCAGCCCCGGTCTCCGGTGGCATCAAGCCGTCTCCGCTGCTGTCGTCCTGGACCATCCCGGCAGGGAGCCCCTATAATATCTGGGGACGTGACGCGATCATGTCGCGCCGTATGAACGATCTCGGCCCGCGCAAGATGGATTACGCGACCGATACCTGGACCGTGATCGGTGGCGCCAAGGGCAAGATCTGGCGTGGCTGGGAATATGATGCGTCCATGACATACGGCCAGAGCCGCTGGACCGCGAACACGCAGAACATGGGCAATTATCGTCATCTGCTGCAGATGACCGGTGTGCGTCAGCTCGACCCCACCAATCCGGGCAGCAAGATCGTGTATGACCCGACCGTCTGCACCAGCCAGCCGGGCTGCGTCTTGTCCAATCCGCTCGCGCCGCTTTCACCCGAGGCTGCCGCCTATGGCAAGTTCACGCAGCATGATCATGCCGAATATCAGCTGCGTGACTTCAATCTGCGCATCAATAACAGCAGCGTCGTCAAGATGCCCTACGAGCATGGCGGTAATGTCGGTATCGCCTTCGGCATGGAGCATCGCAGCGAGCAGCTGAGCAGCAAGCCCGACCCGATCGTTGTAAGTGGTGATTCCACGGGCAATGCTTCAAGCTATAGCGGCGGTGGCTTCAATGTGAATGAAGTCTATGCCGAAGGTCAGATCCCGCTGCTCCAGAACGCATTTCTTGCCAAGGATTTGACCATTGACGGTCAGGGCCGCTGGTCAGACTACAACACCTTCGGATCGACCAAGAACTGGAAGGTCTCGATCAACTGGGCCCCGGTGCGCGATATCCGCTTCCGTGCGACACTCGGAACGTCCTATCGCCAGCCCAACGTCTACGAGCTCTATGGCGGTCAGAGCCTCGGCTATCCGTCGGCATACGATCCCTGCAGTGCCGTTTCCAGCTACGGCGTACAGGCCGCCGCTGTCCAGGCCCGCTGCGCAAGCGAGGGGATCAATACGGCGTCTTTCGTTCCGCAGAACACGGGGCAGGTTCCGACGGTTTCCGGCGGCAACGCCAAGCTGCAGCCTGAGAGTGGTCGTACCTATACGGTCGGCACGGTTGTCACGCCGCGGTGGGTACCGGGTCTCTCCGCCTCGGTCACGTATTGGCATTATTCGCTCAACAACACGATCAGTACGCTGGGCACGCAGTATATTCTCGACCAGTGCTATACCGGTGCGGATACCAGCAATTGCGGCGCTATCGCTGCGCGCTCTTCCTCGCAGCAGCTGACTTCGGTCAACGCGTTCTATCAGAATCTGGGCGGAATCCGCACCAGCGGCATTGATTTCGACCTCGACTATCATGTGCGTCTGACGCCCCATGACAGCCTCACCGTGTCGAACAACATGCAGCAGCTTGTCAGCTACCT
>Ga0157362_1000037_pt1 | contig 37712 bp, 55 predicted proteins | sample AttlaeALBM3_FD_111480 | JGI IMG/M metagenome (GOLD analysis project Ga0157362, IMG submission 111480) | Fungus gardens microbial communities from leaf cutter ant in Ribeirão Preto, State of São Paulo, Brazil - Atta laevigata ALBM3 | ecosystem: Host-associated > Fungi > Mycelium > Unclassified ... | reverse complement strand
TCTTGCCGAGGGATGAAGCATATTGCGGGGCAACGCCGACCGAATGCGTGCCCCTCTTGGGCAAGGCGGTGTCGTCGACAATCAGCCACGATCGTGTACCGCCCACCAGGCGATCGGCGTGGTTGAGGAGAGACAGAGAGATGGAAGAAATGGGAAGAGAGGTAACCCGGCATATCGTGGGATAGTCGGGGATACCGTGGGACGCATGAAAGGTTGATACGCCTGAGTTTAAGCCGTCACAGAGGATCGCTTAGCAACATCTCAGTGAGGGAGGCCGCATTACCTACCCGTAATCATCTAACTGTCGCACAAGGCCCTCGGACAAGAGGTTTGGAAGCGTAGTTGGTTTTGAACCAGAGGCTTTAAAGGTGTTTTAAAGCCGTTCAAGAGGTGACAGAAATTTCGGTACACCTTACTTGGCCACGTAGTTCTGCGCTGTCTTGGAGACAATCAGCGCGTTCATTGGTCCGCTGCCGTTTCATCCCTTCCGTCTCTAGGATCGTAGTCTAATTGAGGTACTGCGACCCGCTGCACATTAGAGGATCGTATCTCCGCAGCAATTTTCTGCGCGCGCAAGTTCGCAGCAGCTTCATCGATAGGACGCAAGCCGTCACAGACTAGGACAGATGAAGATAAGTCTTCACTCGTCAAGTATGGTGAGCCGCTCGAGGCAATCAATTTACTCCATGCACACGCCTGAACCTGATTTGGTCTTACGGAACCACCAGAACCGCTGTCAGGATCATGCGCTCCAGCAATCAAATGGAACACAACATCTTTCTGAGCTTTAAAGTCTGATGCCATTGCATTGATATACTGCCTAACGAACAAATCCTGATCAGATTTGCAGCCAGATCGATTTTTCCAACTACCGCAAGTTGCGAGGTAAGATTTTGCCTCAGAGTAAGCTTGCTTGTCTTGGCGTGGGACAGGAAAATCGGCAGCGGAAGCGATCGAATGACCAGAGAATTCACCACTTATACACAGGAGAAAAGAAATAAAAATCTTGCACTGTCGAATATCTACCATGAACTTATCCAATTTGATCGATGTTAGATTTGATAAATGAGATCGTACCTATGACATTCTCTGCATCTTATAGATGACGCGGCCTATGATGGTGATGGTGTCGTTGTCCTGAGGTTTGCCCCAAGAAAAACGGTCCTCTCCTACGCGCTCTGTAGGATAGCGATCATTGTCCGCGATGATGTCGATATGACCGTCTACGGAAAAAGACAGGCGTTTCACAAGAAAATGTCCGTCTGAAACAAATACATACACGCCATTCAGATATCCGCTCTCTCTGGTGTGCACCAAGACGCGGTCATGGGGCATTAAAGTTGGCGACATACTATCGCCAGCTACGCGGACCATGACCGTATCCTTTGGTGTTACCCTGAGATCGTCAAAAATCTCCCGTGGCAATCCAATCTCTTCATAGTGACCCAGCTCATCGACCATCGCGCCATACCCAGCGCTAGCGGCTACGTCTGGATATGAGCGGATCATGGCGACATCGGCACGAGCGGGCTTTGAAACCGGCGCAGGCGCGGAAGCCTCGCCTTCGCCGAAGAGCAGCCAACGCAACGAGATATTACAAGCGTCCGCTATCTTCTCGATAACGCTCAGCTTCCATTCGCTCCCGTTTTGATAGGTGCTGATAGTGGTTGTGCCGAGGCCTGTTTTCTCGGCAACCGCCGCGTTCCCCCCAGATGAACGTACGCATTCACGTAGTCGGGAAAAACGCTTTTCCGTTTCCCACTTCCGATCAAGATCTGGGAAATTTGGCGCAGCCATCTGTTTATCCGATAAATCCATCGCAAAATCAGGCACTTAATAGCCAAACAGAACGGAAAGGCGTTCGAAAGATCTGGGAAGTGTGCGGTGTATACGCTTTTGCGTTGACAGAAGTACGGTTTCGCGTATTCTCACGTCGTTCTCTCTCGTCTCGTTCACGCGTTTCGGAGTGAAAAATGAAGCCGGGTGGCAGCCCGGCTGTTTTGAAGGAGTCTCCTTATGGCACAGAAGCCATGCGGAATGCACGCGGAAGACATCCGTGCTGCGATCCGCAAAAAGTACGGCACTATGGCTGCGCTGAGCCGCGAACTGGGCAAGCATCCCAATACGGTTGCCACTGTGATCAGCCAGCCTGGGCATTCCATGATCGTGGAGCGCAAGATTTGCGAAGCGCTGGGTTTTGAGCCCCATGTCGTTTTTCCAGACCGTTATCAATATGACGGCGCTCCTGTCTCCACGCGTATGGCCAGAACCAATACGGCTTTGCGGGCGGTCGATCTCCGTAGAAACGGAGCGACAGCATGAACGTCCAGGAGATTGCGATCGAGTTGATCGACATGGGTGACCGCCTGCGTTCGATCGACACGGATTATGTCTCATTCCTTGCCGCGAGCATCGAAGAGCACGGGCTTCGCCAGCCGATCGAGCTGCGCAAGATCGGGCGTAGTGGGAAGTATGAGCTGATCTCAGGCGGACATCGCCTGAACGCTGCGATCTCGCTTGGCCATGAAGCCATCATGGCGTGTGTGGTCGTGGCCAACGACCTTCAGGCGCAGCTGCTTGAGATCGACGAAAACCTCTTTCGTCGCGAGCTCTCGCCGCTGGACCGTGCCACGTTTCTTGCTCGCCGCAAGGAAGTTTACGAGACGCTTCATCCCGAGACGAAGCATGGCGGTGATCGCAAGTCATCTGATCGAATGGACAAGCTTGGCCATTTGATCCCGTCCTTCTCGGAAGTTACGGCAGAGAAGCTTGGTGTCTCTGAACGAACGGTCCGTCGTGCTGTCCTGCTGTTTCAGGGCATCGCCCCGGATGTGCGTCATCAGATTGCCCATACCTGGCTGGCCGATAGCGGGTCACAGCTGGATGCACTGGCCAAACTGACGCCGGATCTTCAGCGCAAGGTGCTGGCCGCCATTCCTCAACTGCCGGATATCCGTCAGGTCGGCGAGATCATGCGCCAGATCGAGGGCAAGCCCAAGCCTGAGGCGGCGGGGAAGCTGGGGAAGTTTCTGGCCTTCTGGCGCAAATGCGACCCGGAAGAGCAGGAGGCGATCATCCGCCATGCGGCTGGCCAGATGCCTTCTGTCGCTTTCGAGGCGGCGTGGGAGAAGGGATCGACCTATCATCGTGAGACGATCATCGACTTCCTGTCGCCCATGCTGCCAGGGGCTTTGCGGAGGGATGCGGCATGAGCGCGGGAAAACGCAATCGTGTCACGCGACATGAAAGTGATGCGGTTCTTCGCGCTCTTGGCAAGGGGCTCAAGATTCTGCGCCACAGGCGCGGCATGACCGAGCAGGAGTTAGCGGACTCCGTCCGTGTAACGCGCCAGGCCATCAGAAACGCTGAACTGGGTAATCACAGCATAGGTGTCCATCAATTCCTGAGGATGGTCTGGGAACTCGACGCCACCGACGCGGAGATCCTAGAGCTTCTGAGGCTAGATGCCAAAGCGCGGGAGGCAGCCTGATGCCGACCATTCATGCAAAGGCGCAGATGGATCTGCTCGACTGGGCCGCGCCTGCCGCGCTCGCCGAGTTCGATCCGCGCCTTATCCGGGGCAATTCGTTTCAGTCGCGCTTGAGCCGTGCAGTGTCGTTGGCCTGTGACGGATCAGGGATGTCGCGCCCCGAGATTGCCGAGGGGATGAGCAGCTATCTGGATGTGAAGATCTCGCTGAACATCCTGAACGCCTATGCCTCACCCAGCCGGGACGATCACGTGATTTCGGTGCCGCGCTTCGATGCGCTGCTCCATGTCACGCGAGACAGGCGGCTTCTGGAATTCGTCGCTGCCGATCATGGCTGGGCGGTGATTGACCGTCAGTATCTGCCAGCCGTCGAGCTGGCGCATCTGGAACAGCACAAACGCAATGTCGAGGCCCGTGTGCGCAAGCTGCGCGCCGGTGTCAGGGGAGTGCGCGCATGAACCTCGCAGAAACAGGCCATGCCTGGTTCACCCTGGCCGAACTGGCCGGGATGGGATTGCCAGACGTGCCGACGACAAAACGCGCCCTGCAGCACCGCGCCAATGCACAGAACTGGCTCGCCCCAGAAAAGGAAGGCCTGACGTGGCGCAAGCGCAAGGGTGCGGGCGGTGGATATGAGTTCACGCCTTACGTTCTCCCGCTCGCAGCTCGTGCGAAGCTGGCTGTGGCTGCTCACAAGGCAGCGGAGCCGACGCAGGCCGAGAAGCGCGAGAAGGAAGAGCTGTGGCGCCGATACGAAGCCCTGCCTGACGTTCACAAGGCCAAGGCGATCAAGGCTCTGTCTGTCATCCAGGCGGTAGAGACACTCTGCGCCTCGGGAACACGCAAGACCTACGCCATCATGATGGTGGCGCAGGAGGCCGGGGTAGGTCACACGACCATCAATAACTGGTATCGTGACCTGCGCGGGCTCAACCGGTGCGATTGGCTTCCCGCACTTGCGCCGAAATACAGCCGCTTTACCGAACAGGCAGAGTGCGCTTCGAGGATATGGGATTTCATCCGCACGGATTATTTGCGCCCGGAAAAGCCGAATTTCTCGGATTGCTACAGTCGTGCCGAAAGCCTGGCAAAGGCAGAAAAGCTGCCGATACCTTCAGCAAAGACCCTGATGAGGCGCTTTCAGAAGCTGAATCCTGCCATTCTCATTCTTGGCCGTGACGGACAGGAAGCGCTTACCAGGAAGTTTCCACCCCAGGAGCGCGACCGGACGTTTTTCTATGCCCTTGAGGCTGTGAACGCGGATGGTCATGAGTGGGATGTGTTCGTCAAATGGCCGGATGGCACAGTGGGCCGCCCTGTCATGGTCGGGTTTCAGGATCTTTATTCGGGCATGATCCTGTCCTGGCGCGTCGATCGCTCGGAGAACACCGAGGTCGTGCGTCTGGCGTTCGGGGATATGGTTTCGGAATGGGGAATACCGGAGCGCTGCTACCTCGATAACGGCCGTAACTTTGCGTCCAAGTGGCTCACGGGCGGCACGCCGACACGATATCGCTTCAAGGTGCGCGACGAGGAGCCGGACGGGATCATGGTTCAGCTGGGGGTCGATGTGCGATGGACGACGCCCTATTCTGGCCAGTCCAAGCCGATCGAGCGTGCCTGGCGGGATTTTGCGCAGCGTATCGCGAAGCATCCGGCATTTGCGGGGGCCTATAGCGGCAATCGCCCGACAAACAAGCCGGAGAACTATGGCAGTCATGCTGTGCCGCTCGATGTGTTCCTCACGACGATTGCCGCTGAGATCCGCGAGCATAATGCCCGCACCGGTCGCAAATCCAAGACGTGCGGGGGCAAGCTCTCTTTCCTCCAGGCGTTCAAGGCGTCTTACGAGAATGCCCAGATCCGCAAGGCGACAGAAGAGCAGGCCCGTCTGTGGCTGATGGCAGCTGAATCCATCCGTGCCGACAAGGTGCGGGGCGAGATCAAGTTCGCGGGCAATCGCTACTGGTGTGAGGATCTGCTTCAGGTGCGTGGCGAGACATGCGTCGTGCGCTTTGATCCGCAGGATTATCACGCAGGAATCCATGTCTATCGTTCAAACGGGTCCTATCTGGCCTCGGCAGCGTGCATCGAGGCGGCAGGGTTCTCCGATCGGACGGCAGCGCAGGACCATAACCGGGCCCGCAAGCAGTGGAAGCGTGCGACGAAGGAAGCCCTTGCGGCTGAACTCAAGATGTCGATCGCGGAAGTGGCGCAGATCACGGCGAACTACACGGAAGAGAGCGACGAGCCGATCGAGGCGAAGGTTGTGCGACCCGTGTTCTCTCCCGGATCGGCCCCGACCCGTGGCAACGCGGCCCTCGCGTTGCTCGAAGCCTCGGAAGAGGATCTGTATTTGGAGAAGTATAACGAGATGGTTCGACCGGACCGTCAGCGTTTTCAGGTGATCAGTTCAGACGACTGACGCGAACGACTTCATTCGCGCCAGTCCCCAAGGTCCACAGGATTGAAATAATGAATATGGCTGTCATTGACAAGGGAAACGCCGAAATGGCGAGAGAGGAGCTGCGCGCTCGTGTCCGCACGGAACAGGCGCGCCTCGGCCTCTCACAGAAGGTGATTGCGGACCAGTCCGGCATGTCGGGCGGCACGTTTTCAGCGTGGTTTAACGGCACTTACAAGGGCGTTTACGAGACCTATGACGCGCTGATCGTCAAATGGCTCGAAAGCTGCTCGGCCCGGTCGCGCATTCGTGCCGTTCGTGCCAGAGCGCCGGAGTTCGTGCATACCCACACGGCGCGCAAGCTCATGGCGCTGATGGAGGCCGCGCAATACGGCCCCGAACTGGGCGTCGTCGCCGGTGCCGCTGGTGTGGGCAAGACCATGGCGGCACGGGCCTATGCGGGCCAGAACCCCAATGTCTGGATCATCACGGCAGACGAAAGCATGAAAAGTGCGGCTGCCACGCTGATCGAGATCGAGGATGTGCTTGGTTGCTCGTCCGAGCGCGGATCGCGCCGCGTGCGCCGTGTCGAGCGCTTTCTAGAGGGTCGCCAGGGTCTGATCATCATCGATGAGGCGCAGTTCCTCAGCACGAAGGCGATCGAGCAGCTGCGCAGCATCTTCGACAAGACACAGACCGGCATCGTTTTCATGGGCAATGCACCTTTGAACGATCGCTTCGGGGCGCTGGGTCGCCTGCCAGATCATGCGCAGCTCTTCTCGCGCATTGACGAGTGGGAAATCATCAAGGGCCCGGTCTCTCAGGACGTGGATGCGATCCTCGATGCCTGGGGCGAGCTCGACAGCGACGTGCGCGAGGCATGCCGCGCCGTGGCGGTCCAGCAGGGCGCGCTGCGCTCCATGAACAAGGTGCTGCTCAAGGCTTCGACCATGGCGCGTGTGCACAATGCCGAGACGATCAGCGTCGATGACGTGAAAGCAGCTTGGAAGAAGCACATGACGGGCGAGATGCCCGTTTTTCGGAGGGCAGCAGCATGACCTACCTCGAAGACCTCCCTCCGCTTGAGAAGCTCGCGGCAGTCGATCGGGCACTGTTCTTTCATCGCACGATGCCCTTCGGGCTTCACCAGACGCCTGGTCACCGTCGCGCAATCAGCCAACTGGATGATATCCGCGACGATCTGCTCGATCTCGGTGGCGATCTCTACTCCCACCCGGAGGACGCGCAATGAGCGAGATTATCACCAACCTCGATCACTTCCGGAAGGGACGCACATATTGCGCCAAGAGGTTCGTTGTGGCCGCCTCGGGCATGACGTTCGAGGTCGCAGGCACCTTGTGTGGCGCAATGAACATTGCCCTGGTGTTTTTTGACGGAGCGCATGTCACGGCAAACATTGCGCCGGAAGAGGCGCGAGTTCTGGCGAATGCCCTTCTGCACAGCGCTTCCGATGTCGATAAAAATTGCCTGGGCGATAATGACGCTTTGCTGATGTGCGGGTCGAGGCATCCCGTTCGAGAGGATGCGCCATGACCGACGCCGTATGCGGGCTGATGGTGCGCTATCTCATCAGCATAGCGATCGTCCTGATTGGCCTGAGCCAGCTGTTGGCATGGGTCCGATGCCGCGAATTACAGGCCAATCTTCGGCTGCTCGACGAACTCAACGGACAAAACAAAACAATACCGGAGGCCACAATGGGCCGACGCGCGCAGGGAGAACGGGCATGACCCAGATTCATAACCGCCCGGCGAACGATGCACCGCCTCGCCGCCTTGCGCAGGGCAGAAGCTTCGGTCGCAAAGACAACAAGGTCTCGTCCGCTGCGAAAGGCAGCATGCATTCGAGAATGCCATGCCGCCTCTGGGTCAGCATCGGTTTCGATGACGAGACCTTTGCCGAGTTGCGCACGATCGCGATCGCGGAAAACCGTTCGGTGAATTCTGTTGTGCGTGAGCTCGTCGAGTTCGGTCTCGAAACACGCAAGGAAGGAGGTCAGTCATGACCCAGCACGAACAGAAATCGGAGAGCATGAAGTTTCTGGCGCAGGAAGAACTCGAGACAGCTGCGGTTCGCGGCAGAGTGGAAATGTATCGAAAGCGAACGGCGTCGATGCTTCGCGCCATGTCGAAAGCGATCGATGCGAAAAACGCCGAGATAGAGATGCTTGAGGCACGTATCGCTGAACTGGACTCCCTAAGATGGGAAGCGCGGGTGCTGCTAAATCCTCTATTCGCGGCGATTAAGGAGCTGGAGCAAGAAAATATCTTCGTGGGTCAATTCGCACCGCTGTCGGAAGAAGGGGCAACTGCGCGCGGGAATGATATTATCGAGCGCCTTACGATCTCGTCCGAGAAGGTTACGTCTGCCGCCACGGCTTTTCTCGATGCAGGTGTAGCATGACCCTCTCCCCTCGCGACGCCATGCTTGCCCGCCTCAAGTCCTGCGCCGAGGGCACAATCTTCGAGCAGCAGGAACGCCTAGAAGGCACAGCAATCGCCATCCGGCAGATGATCCGCAATCATGCGCCGAACGCAAGCGCATCGGAGCTCGCAGGAATCGTCCGCTGCTTCCCAGAAGCCTTTTCCGGAACGGTCGAGCGTCGCGATGTCGTGGCCGAATTCTTTGACTCATTTCCTGATGACCTGCCCGCGATGCGTATTGCGGAAGGTCTGGAGAATACGCATGCACAAGCTTGATATTCCGAGCGCTCCGCCCGGACCTGGCATGGGGCAGGAGCTTGTCCGTCTTGGGACGGAGATGCTCGCGCTCAAGGGAACGATCACCGCCGCCGAAATGCGGGCTCTGGCCAAGTATCTGACCCAGGCCGGCGCGCAGCATCAGCGCGTTGTGCTGCGTGCGCAGGTCGCGATCGAGCGCATGGTGCCGGTTCTGGAGACGCATCCCGGCGTCGTGCTCCCTCCCGTGATTGGAGTGGTGTCATGAGTGAACGGTCGAAGATCATCCAGCGCATCAAGAAACTGATTGCTCTTGGTGCATCGCCCAATGCGAATGAGGCGGCGGCCGCAATGGCGAAGGCCCGTGCGCTGATGGCGGAGCGCGGTATCGATCAGTCTGCGATCGATCTGGCGGAATTGCACGATGTCACATCCAGTTTCACGGCATCGCATGCCCGGCGTGCGCCTCGATGGGACGGTGCGCTGCGAGGCGGGATTTCCCGGGCATTCGGTGTGGCCGTTGTCAGTGACTGGGTTGGAACAAAACGTCGCGTCATTTTCTATGGCGCGTCGGCTCGCAGCATCCTTGCAGCCTATGCCTATCAGGTTCTCGGGCGTCAGTGCGCCAAAGAGAGGGCCTCATACTTCAAGGGGATGCGTAAATCGATCAAGCGCGCCACACGCATCGCGCGGGCCGATCACTTCGCCGAAGGCTGGGCGGTCGCTGCCTTGGCCCTGCTCGATAAATTCAAAACCGACCCGAGGGAACAGGAGCTCATCACACAATATGGCGCACTGAAATGGGGGCAGATTGTTCCTGCTAGTTTGCGCAAGGCGCGTGCTGTTCGAGGCGTCGAGGATGCGGTCTCGGCCGGATTTCGATCCGGCAGCAATGCACGCCTCGATGTGCCTGTGGGCGCGGACACGCAGAGAGGGGGAGTGATCGGTCATGGCTGAGAAAATCGATTTCGCCACCCTCTGGAGGAAAGCCTGTGCAGGCACGTCCTTCGGGCGGCCTGAAACCAGCGACCTTCTTCGCAAGCTTGCCATGCAGGCTCTCGTCAAGAACCCGCCCAATACCACGGCGGCTTACATGGCCGATCGCTTGAGGAATTTCATTTCCGGGATGGATCAACGACATGCAGAGCAGGCGAGAATAGTGGCTGCTTTCCTGCGCTCCCTTCCCCCCGGCACCCCCATCAAAACAGTAGTGGGAGGGCTCTGGGTATGATCGACCCTATCGATATCGAGACCGACGAAGGCACGGTCGAATTGCTGGATAAAATCCGGGAGCGCGCTGAATTCCTCGTCGGTGGCCTTCAACAGCCCCGGCTCCTTCTGTCCGAGATTGGGGAGCTTAGCTATCGCTTCCTCACCAGGCCCAGAACGCACGATGAGCCCGACGACATCGACGTAGCCCTCGCGGCCGGAATGGCCGCGCATGCCTCTGCTCTCGCCATTCTCATGGACGCTCATCACCGCCTTCTGACGAAGGCTGCTTCTGACGCTGCCTCCCAAACCCGCCACTGACACAGGAACGTAAATCATGAACACGATCGTCCAGAACGACACTGACACCCTGACCCGCCCCGACGGCCGCAAGATCCCCAAGCGGGCGATCTCGGCGCTGCGCATCCTCGAGCATGAAACAGCGGAAGAGATTGCCGCAATTTTCGAGGAAATCCGGGCCTTTAACGAGCGTAAAAAGGAGGAGATTTTCGAGAAGGCGGGGGCATACCGGGATCTCGCCTACCAAGAGTATGGTGCACGTGTTGGCGGCAATGCCGGGGGCATGACCATCAAAACCTATGACGAGCGCGTCAATGTGATCATGGCGCAATATACCTACCAGTCCACCACATCCACGCTTCCGATCGCCCAGGCGCTGGTGAACGAGATCCTCGACGATCTGGTGGAAGGGTCGAGCGACGATCTGCGTGCGATCGTCAGCGAAGCCTTCGCCCGCGATGAAACCACGGGGCGCGTGAACGTGCAGAAGATCGTGGGGCTGGCACGTCTGGAACTAGCGCATCCCCGCTGGCCGGAAGCGCAGCGTGCTCTGCGTGATGCGGTGGCGATCTCTGGTCGCAAGCTGGCGGTGCGCTGCACCAGGCGTGATACGCCGGAAGATGCACCCCGGCAGGTTGTCGTCGATTTCTCCAAGCTTTGAGGGGCATATTATGAGTGTTTTCGACAAGATCTCAGAATTTGCATCCACTGCGGCGACCGTGGCATTTGTTGCATTCGGCGGGACTGTGATTCTGCTCGCCTTGAACGCCGCGAATGCGCGTTTAGCGCACACCTCCGAACTCATCACGGAAATGGTCAAATCCGGCGCATCGCCAATTGAGGCCGCCTGCGCGATCGGCCGTATCGATCACGATGCGCCTATCTGCGTCATGCCGCTCATGAGCGCGACCCCGGCGGATGGACCGCTGCCAGAGACGCTTTCGCCTGGCGGCAGCCATACGGGAGATCCCACATGACCCGCCGCCCTCATTTCGTGCAGCACGTTTCGGCCAATCCCGGCCGGAACGTGATTTACGCCAAGCTGCACATTGCCCAGAAAGAGCTTGACCTCGACGAAGATAGCTATCGAGACATCCTCCAACGCGTGGGCGGCCACTATCACGCCAAGGACATGTCTATATCGGGTCTTGAAGCGGTTTTAGCGGAGTTCAAGCGCCTGGGCTGGAAGCCGAAGCCCGGCGCGCGCCGCACGCCGGACAGCGTCAAGGGTCAGGTCCGGATGATCTATGGTATATGGAAGGATCTCGAACCGCATGTGCGTGCGTCGGACAAGCTGGCGGCCCTCCGCTCCTTTGTGCAACGCCAGACAAAGACCGCTGCCAATCCTCAAGGCGTTTCAGCCCCTGAGTTTCTGGATGCAGCCCAGGCGAATAGGGTGATCGAGGGGCTCAAAGACTGGCTTCGTCGCGAAAAGGAAAAACAACGATGACCAATTTGCTCTCAAAGATCGAGCGCGCTCATTTCGAGATGCTCGAAATGTCCCTGCTCGGCCTGCGCCGTCAGACGGGGTCTATTCTTGCGACCGGACTGGAAGAGAACCGCGACCGGCTCGAGAGAAAGATCGGCGAGGTGCAAGCCTTATTCACGCTGCTGGCCAGGCACGGCGAGGTGTCGCAGGACGCCTGCGATCAGCATGCCAAGAACTTCTATGAAGCTTTGAAGGTGCGATGATGTCTGTTCCTGCCCCTGCCCAGATTGAATTCCTCGCCCAGGCAGTTGGCGACGAGGTAGCCTTGAACTTTATCGAGCAGACGGCGGGTAAACGGATCAAGGTGCCTAATCGGGCCGAAGGAAGCCGGATCGAGCTTCTTTACGGCACAGATATTGCCCGCGCCGTATGTCTGAAATATTCAGGCAGTTACTGGGATGTGCCGGGTTGCCGTGACTGGCGTATCCGTTGCTATCTGGCGATGGGTCTCTCGGTCAACGATATCGCGATCCGCACGGGTATATCGAACCGTTCTGTTTGGCGTTCGCTTAAAAAGCCTTATAGAGGCCAGAGTGCAATCCGCCCACGTTGCGTCGATGCGCGCCAAGCGACCCTCTTCTGATGCATGGGTCTGACACCCGTCAGGCTCTAACGCCAAGGCGCATGTCCGTAAAACGGGGGCATGCGAACCAACTTCCCCCTCATTGCCCAGTTCACTGCCTCGTATGAAGGCAATTACCAGGCTTCCCCGAATGATGCCGGGAACTGGACGAGTGGCCAGCTTCGCATCGGTCGCCTGGTTGGCACGATGCACGGAATTTCTGCCCCTGTAATGGTCCAGTGGTGCGGTGACGCAAAGCTCGTCACGGCCGAGACCATGAAATCGATCAGCATTGCCACCTATCGCGCCATCTATTCCGCGCTCTACTGGCGTCCGGTGGCGGGCGACGATCTGCCGGGCGGCGTCGATCTGATGCTTGCCGATTTCTGCTTCAATTCTGGCGTGCAGCGCGCCTCCAAGCAGCTTCAGCAGATCATCGGGATGTCGCTCGATGAGATAGACGGCAATATCGGCCCTGAAACACTTGCGGCACTCGCTGCCGTAAAGCCGGAGACGGTCGCGCAGTGGGTGCGTGGCCCCTATGCCGAGTGTTTTCAGAGGGATCTGGGCGTCACCGTGGACGGCAGGATCGGCCCGGAAACGCTCAGGGCTGCGGCGCAACGAGACGCCGCCCTGCGCATGGTGGTCTATGCGCTGGCCGGTCGCCAGGAGGCGGCTTATCGCAGCTTTGAAGCCTTTCGCCTTTTCGGGAAGGGCTGGCTGGCGCGGCTCGATGCCCGCCTGGCGCGCGCGCTTGAACTCCTCGAACCCCAACGCGCGATCGCGTGACGGTCATACCGTCGCGGACGCGTGGCGGCATGGATCTGATTGATAGGCGTGGACGGCGCGCTGATAAAATCCCCGGAGCCCTTCCATGAACTGGAAATCTCTTCTCTCGTCGCTTTCCTCGACCATTCTTGCCGTGGCGCAGCCTCTTCTGGGCTCGATCATCGCGGGCAAGGCCACGAAATACCAGGACATCGCTCATACCGCTGTTCGAAGCGCTATTACCAAGATCGACGGCGGCATCGACCAGCTGGCTGAGAGCTACAACAGGTTCCGCGACGACAACCCGGTCTATGTCGAGGCGCAGAATGAATTCCTGGGTCTCGCGAAAGACGCCGGGATCGTGATCCCCGACCTTGCTGTCGTTCAGACGCATCTGAAGGCCGCCATCTTTGATCTTGCGACCGGCTTCTTTCCGAATGCCCGTTTGACCAGCGCTGACTCTCCTTCGCCCGCCACTCCGGCCGCCTGACGCGCAGATCGATAGATGACCCCTCAGACACCCGCCGGATCAGTCGTTCAGGCCGCTGCGGCGGGTGCTGCTGCGGGGGCAGCAAGCAGTCCGACACTCGTGATCATTCTCCTTACTTTCGCCCTTTTGGCGATCGGCTTCTCGATCGTCGCCAATGTCGTCGTGTTCGGCAACCGTCGCCGCATTGAGCATTTCGAGCGCCGCGTGATCGAGCAGAATGATCGCATCACTGAAGAGATGGCCAAGCGTGACCGGCTTTTCGAGCAGGAATTTCAGGCGCGGCGGGATTCCGACGATCGCACCGCCCGCGCGATCGAGGGGCTGACCCACAACCTCAAATGCTACAGCGACCTCGTGGTGGTGATCGTCCGGGGTCATATGGAAAAGAAAGACACCCCATGAACGCCGTTAAACGCGCCCTCGAAGAAGATCGTCGCTGGTTTGTCCTGGACGCGGTTGCGCAGATGGAGACGCGCACGCTCAATGAGCAGCTGATCCTGCGCATGATCCACGGGATGGGGCGGCCTGTGAATGCCGAGGATCTGCGCAACGATCTCCTGCTTCTTGAGCGCGCTGCCTGTCTTGGCATCGAGAAGCTGCCACGCCCGACCGGTGGCGAGCTCTGGGTGGTCACCCTCACGACAGAGGGGCTGGAAGTGCGGGATTGCGTGCGCATCGTCCACGGCGTCGCCTCGCGCAAGCCGCTCTGAGCCATGACAAAGCGGCCCACCCCTCCCAAACCAAAGGACGGCGCTGCGCCCAGGCGCAAGCGGCGCACGGGCTATACCGCAAGTCGTCCCTCATCGATCGACAAGCTTCCCGACGAAATCCGATCGGTCATCCACCGACTGATTTCGGGCGGCGCCTCAGTGACCCAGATCACGGACAAGCTGGTCGAGCTCGAACAGGAAAATGCCCCCAGTCGCTCGGCGGTCGGACGTTACGTCAAGAACCAGAGGCTCATCACTGAACGGCTCAACCGCGCCGACGTGGTGGCGAGGGCCTATTTCCGGGAGCGTGGGGAAGAACCGGTCACTAATATCGCGCGCATGAATATTCATCTCATGCAGACGACGATCTTCGATCTGTTTTCCATGATCGGCGAGGATGGCGAGAACGGTGAGAAGGCTCTTGCCGACACGCTCATGAAGAACCCCAAGGCGATCCATGATCTGTCGAAATCACTCGATCACCTGACGCGCAGCGCCCGGAACGACCTCGACTACGAAAAAGAGGTGAAGGCCTTCCTACGCGCTCAGGTCGTTGCCGAAGCCAAGGCCAATATCGATGCGGCAGCTAAAAAGGCGGGCCTTTCCGCCGAAACGGCGCAGGCTCTCATGCAGGGATTGATCAAATCATGAGCGATGACAGAAAAACTGAGCAAATGATCCAGGAGCGCGGCCTCACAGCCCCACGGATCACGCCCGATCATATCGATGGGGTGATCGAGCACGCCCATTATCATCGCGTGCCGGGCACGACGACGACGCTTTGCTCTCTCGTGTTGACAAATGGCTTTGTCGTCACAGGCGAGAGTGCCTGCGCTTCCGCCGCAAATTTCGATGAAGATCTAGGACGCTCGATCGCACGCCGGAATGCCCGCGAGAAGATCTGGGCGCTCGAAGGTTATCTGCTGCGCGATCACCTCTATCGCACAGGAAAATAACCCATGAGCGCCGTTCTCATGCCGTATCAGACGGATTTTATACAGGCTGTCGAGGAAAATGCAGTCACGGTGATCGAGAAGACGCGCCGCGCGGGGTTGTCCTGGGCTGCGTCTTTTCTCGCTGACCTGAAGGCGGCGCGTGCCGCAGACGCGGCGGGCATGGACGTTTTATATATGGGCTATAATCTCGAGATGGCCCGCGAATTCATCGATTACTGCGCCGAACATGCGGCCATCATGCAGGTGGCAGCCTCCACGGTAAATGAGAGCTTCTGGCGCGACCCCGACAAGCCTGAAGCCGACACCAAGGTCTTTCGCATCGACTTCGCCTCGGGTCACAAGGTGCTGGCCCTTCCAAGCCGTGCGCGCGCCCTGCGCGGTATGCAGGGTCTGGTCATCATTGACGAGGCGGCCTTCCACGACGATCTGGACGAGCTGCTGAAAGCGGCTCTCGCTCTTCTGATGTGGGGCGGCAAGGTCGCGATCATCAGCACCCATAATAGCGATACCAATCCTTTTGCCGTGCTGGTCGAAGAGATCCGGGCTGGCAGCAAGCCCTACAAGCTTCTGCGCACCACACTCGATGATGCTCTGGCGGGCGGCCTTTATCGCAAGATCTGTGAGAAGGCAGGGGAGAAGTGGACACGCGAGAAGCAAGAGAAGTGGCGCGCCGATCTGATTGCTTCCTATGGCACCACCAAGGCTGACGAAGAGCTCTTCTGCATCCCTTCGCCCTCAACCGGTGCCTATCTTCCGCTCGCCCTTCTGGAAGCGCGCGCAGACCGGAACGCAGGCGTTGCCCGCTGGCAGTGCGACGCCCAGTTCGCGCTTCAGCCTGAGATGATCCGCACGGGCGAATGCGCAAAATGGTGTGGTGAGGTGCTGCTTCCTCTGCTCGATGCGCTTGATCAGAAGGCGCCTCATGTATTCGGCGAGGATTTCGGACGATCGGGCGATCTCACTGTCATCTGGCCGCTTGCGATCGACGCCGGCATGAAGCGCCGCACCCCGTTCACGATCGAACTGCGCAATGTGCCCTTCGACCAGCAGCGCCAGATCCTGTTTTTCGTGCTCGATCGCCTGCCACGCTTTCGGGGCGGCAAGATGGATGCGCGCGGCAATGGCCAGTATCTGTCCGAGGTCACGGTGCAACGCTATGGCGCGCGGGTCGAGGCCGTCATGCTTTCCGAGAGCTGGTATCGCGAGAACATGCCGCCAATGAAGGCGGCGCTGGAAGACGACAGTTTCAGCCTGCCCAAAGACCGCGACACCGTGGATGATCTGCGCAGCATTCAGATCGTGCGAGGCGTGCCGCGCATCCCTGACAGCCGCACGACGAGCAAGACGGGTAATCGTCACGGTGACGCGGCGGTAGCAGCCTGCATGGCCTATGCTGCAAGCCGCGCCGATATCATCGAATACGCGTTTGAGCGCGTGCCATCCCGGCCAGGTTCGCTCGACGGGAAGGTCAATCCGAATGCATGGCCGATCGAGCGCGAGATCGAGGCAGAGCGCCTGGGGCAACGTGAGGGCGCTCTTGGCCTCAGAGGGAGGGTCTTTTGAATTCAGCATCCATCATTGCGCTCAGTGCGATCGCGGCCGCCATCCTCGGTTTCGGGGTCTATGTCATCCACCTGGCACGCGGCGCGCAGGCGACAAAAGAGGCCAAGGAGGATGCTCGGGACACCGTGCATGCTGCCAACACGCAGCACGACATGGACGCGGCCCAGATCCAGGCTGAAGCCGATCCCGACGCACTGGAGCGCAGTCTGAAGGACGGAACATTCTGATGCGCGCTCTTCTTCTCGGTCTGTGGTGCGCATGCGTTGCCCTCAGCGCCTGCACGCCTTCCGCACCCTTGCAAACCTGCACGATGCTTGTGGCCTATAGCCGCCAGGATGACGAAGCGCTGCTGGCCGAACTCGCAACTCTTCCCAGAGATCGCTATCCGCAGGTGTGGCGCTACCTGAGGGACTGGGGTGCTGCGCGCGCTTCCATGCGACGCTGCACGAAAGGCTGAAACCATGAAGCTGCTCGACCAGTGGGGCAACCCCATCCAGCCGACCAGACTGAGCGAGCCTGTGGCGGGGCCGGATGTCTTCGGCAACCGGCCGGCCATCATCAGCACGCCCATCATCGGCCTCGACCCAGAGATGATGGGTGCGGCCATGCGCGCCGCCGATCAGGGGGATTCGCTTGCCTGGCAGACCATTGCCGAAACGCTCGAGGAGCGCGATCTGCATTATCTGGGCGTGCTGAATACGAGAAAGCGCACGGTCGCCCAGCTGCCGATCACGGTCTCGGCCGCGAGCTCCGACCCCGAGCATGAGAAGCACAAGGAATTCATTGAGGCCTGGCTGCGCGATGAGCTCGTGGCGCACATGCTGTTCGATATGCTGGACGCGATCGGCAAGGGCTGGAGCGTTCATGAACTGACTTGGGCGCTCAATCCGGGAGAGAACAGGATCGTCGATGCCGTGTTTCGGCCCCAGCGCTGGTTCGATGTTTCGAACCAGGACGGCAGCACGATCATGATCCGCGAGTTCAATGCGACCCCCATGCCAGCCGTGGTGCCTGGAGGCGTAGACCAGGTCGGGTTTGTCGCCCTCGATCCGCGCAAGTTCGTGGTCCACAAGCATCCGAGCTGGTCAGGTCTGCCTTTGCGCAGCGGGCTGACGCGGGCCGTCGCCTGGGCATCGATGTTCAAGGCCTTCGCCTCCCGCGACTGGACCCTGTTTGTCCAGGCTTATGGATTGCCGATCCGCATGGGCACCTATCGCCCCGGCGCGAGCGAGCAAGAAAAATCCGTCCTTCGGCGCGCCGTCTTCGATCTGGCAGGAGCCGCTGCCGCGATCCTTCCCGAAGGCATGAAGATCGAGTTTTACGAGCCCAAGAACGGTGCGGGCGCGAATGATATCCACCAGCGCCGGTGCGAGTGGCTGGATGCGCAGATCAGCAAGGCGGTGATCGGTCAGACGGGCACAGCGGACAGCAAGCAAGGGGCCCATGCCTCGGGCGCGATCCATCGCATGGTGCAAGAGGATATCGAGCGGGCCGATGCACGACTGGTGTCGCGCACGGTCAATATGCAGATGATCGAGCCCATGATCGCCATGACATTCGGGCCGCAAAAAGCCTATCCCAAGATATCGATCGGCCGGCCTGACGAAGTGCCGATGGATATCGTCACCACAGCCTTGCAGTGGCTCGGTCCGCAGGGCCTCAAGGTCAAGGCAGCCGAAGTCAGGGATCGTCTTAATTTCACCGATCCCGAGGAAGGCGATGAAATTATAGGAGGGCGCCCCTCGTTACCGCCTCCAACGCCTCCCCATGATCTGGGCGCGCGTATCGATCCGGCTGAGGATCGGCCCGGAACAGTGCCTCCTGCCACCATCCGCGATCTGCCCACCGATGCAGAGGGCAAGTCTGTCACCGCCAGTGCGCGACCGGTCCAGACCCAGACGACGCGGCACAGCGCTCTGGACCACGAAGCGATTGGGCGTATGGTGCATCGCTTCACGCAGGCACAGGGACCGGGCATGGTGACAGCACTTTCAGAGAGCAATGCGAAAGCGGCCGCCCATGCCATGGAGGCGATGAGCGCGCCTGCACGTGAGGCATTTGGCAAGGCAGAGAGCTTCGAGGAGCTGGATGCCATGCTGAAAGATCTCAAGCTCCCCAGCGACGAACTGGCCGAAGTCATGGCCAAGGCCATGCTCGTGGCCGAGCTCGCGGGTGAGTCGACGATCCTCGATCATATGATGGCGCAGCCGGCAAAAGGCCGCGCCTGATCCATGGCCGATGACGATGCCATCCTCAAGGCGGTCAGGCTCCCCCCGAATGATGCGCTTGCCTATTTCAGGGGCAAGGAAAACGTCTCTACGGCGCACTGGACCGATCTGTGGCATGAGGCCCATGCGCGCGGCTTCATGGTGGCGGGAGCGGCCGCTGACGCACTTCTGAAGGATCTGCGCGCCGCCGTTGACAAGGCGATCAAGGGTGAGATCGTCTTCAAGACGTTCCAGAAGGAATTCGAGGCGATCGCCGAGCGCCATGGCTGGAAGTATAATGGCGAACCCGGCTGGCGGGCGCGGATCATCTACGACACCAATATGGCCACGGCTTATTCAGCCGGCCGCTATCGGCGCATGTCCACGCCGGTGGCACGCGAGATGTTCGCTTACTGGCGCTACCGGCATCATTCCTGCCCCCATCCGCGCGTGCAGCACATGGCCTGGGACGGGATGATCCTGCGTAATGACGATCCCTGGTGGAATACGCATTTCCCGCCCAATGGCTGGCGCTGCCATTGCGATGTGGAAGTCGTCTCCGAAGACATGCTCGAACGCAATGGCTGGACCGTCGCGGACTCACCAAAAGTCGAGATGACTTCCTGGGTCAATCCCCATACCGGGCAGGTGCATCAGGTGCCTGTCGGGATCGATCCGGGCTTTGGCTATAACCCCGGCAAGGCATGGGAGGATAACGAGGCAGCACGTGTGGGGCGTCCAGCGCCGGTGCTCGTGCCGGAAGGGCTAGTCAAGTTTCCCCAAGATGCGGTCCATCCCCTGGCGCCGCAACCCGAAGAGGCACGTCCGGATCTGGCGCGGCCCAATCCCCTCTCGCCGGAGCAGCGGCGGGTTTCCCAGCGCAATGCAATCGATGCTTTCATGCGTATGCCTGTCGGCCGCGCCGAGGTGGGAACGGTGCCTGAGAAGGCGCGCCAGGCATTGGGGGCTGCGACACCGCATGTCCTGCTTTCGGAAGAGACGCTCGAAAAGCAGAACCGCCACCATCCCGAGATCACGGCCGAGGATTACGCAAAGCTCCCCGATCTGCTTGCCAGCCCGCATATCCTCGCCCAGGACGGCGTGCATCACGTGCTGTTCTTTCGACGGGACGGCCAGGATTATCGTGCGGCGCTCAAGGCGGAAGTGGATCGGGGCGACGTTCATCTCGTATCCTTCCATCGCACGACAGCCGCGGCGATGCGCCGCGCGCTCAAGCGCATGACGATCCTCGACGGATCGATCGAGGATCTGCTCGGAGCCGAGCTGACGGCGAAACCGGATCTGGAAGAAGGGGAGGAATAGACGACGCGCTGGAGGGGCCTGCCAGGGAACCCCTCAAAGCGATCCCGATCCCCCCGAGCGGGGACGGTCCTACGGCAGGCAGAATATCACCGTGTCGCAGCGCGTCGCCTGACGTCCTCATAGCCCAAGGAGAGGCCGAGTTCCACCATGGCGAGCATTACCATCACGGGATCGTTCCAGCCGATGCGCGAGGCGCTGACGCGGATCGCCGCGATCGGGCGCGATCCCCAGCCTGTCCTGGCGGCGGCAGCACTGCCGCTCGAAGACAATGTGCGGCGGCGCTTCGATACTGGCACCGACCCCAAGGGGGTAAAGTGGTCGGAATACGCGCCGCTCAATCCTCTCTATGCCGGCGACAAGAAGGGGCCGGGCATTCTCAACGAGACGGGGGAGCTACGCAGGACCATTACCTCTTCTGTCGAGGGGCATTCGATCGTCATCGGTTCGCCGCTGGTTTATTCGACCATCCACCAATTCGGGGGCGTCATCAGGGCGAAGAATGCGCCCGCGCTGTTTTTCGTCATGGGTGGCAAGAAGTTCCTGCGCCAATCCGTCACCATCCCGGCGCGCCCCTATCTCGGCTTCTCGTCCGAGGATCGGGAGGTCATTGTCAGCAAGCTTTCGGAGTTCTTCCGCAAGGCGGTTGCGGGCTGATCGGCGCATCGGTTGGCATGTCGGTTTTAAAACGCCGCTAAAATCGATTTAAACGGGGTAGAAGGGCGTTCACCTTCTGCTATCGTCCGAGTGGGGCCAAAACCCTCAGGACGGCTCTGAGGGGCGTTTTCTGGAAGGTCGGCTTCGGCGGGACTGAAATCCGTCAGTCTCTACTGCCTTCGTCCATTCCCGCATTCTGTGCGGGATGACAAAGACCGTCCAGATCACACCCGCGCTGAACGCGCTTCCTCCGGGCCAGGTGCCCGAGTGGATGCACGTCCTGCCTGCCGGGCGCTTCACCGGCCGCAACGGGGTTGGCCCGTTCGTGCTCGATGACGCGCAGGCCGTGATCCAGGCGTCCCTGGCAGATGGAAAGATCGCAATCGATGTAAACCACGCCACAGACCTCAAGGGCGCGCGGGGTGAGCACGCCCCGGCCGTCGGCTGGATCTCAGCCATGGAAGCGCGGGCTGATGGCATCTGGGCGAAGCCGCAATTCAACAAGGCCGGTCGCCACATGATGACCGAGCTCGAATATCGCGGCGTCTCGCCCGTGATCGACAGTGCTCCCTCGGGCCGTGTCCAGCGCATCCTGCGCGTGGCGCTCACCAACACGCCCAATCTCGCCCTCACCACATTGCACAGCTCACAGACATCGGAGACGAGCATGGACCCCGAAGAGATCCGCGCGCTTCTGGGGCTCGCCCCTGACGCGACGGACGATGAACTGCGCGCCGCCCTCAAGGCAGCGGGCTCGCGCACCACGTTGCATTCCACCATCGCCGGTGTCGTGGGCGTGCCTGCCAATACGGATCAGGCCGCGCTTATCGCCGCCCTGACCAGCAAGATCGGCGGCGATAGCGCGGCTGTCGCGGCTCTTAGGGCCCAGCTGGAGACAATCCAGAAAGAGCGCTCGCAGGATCAGGCATCCCAGATGCTCGACAAGGCCGCAGCCGAGGGCGTCGTGATCACCCAGGAGATGAAGGACAGCATCGTTACGCTGCACAGCAGTGATGCGAAGCTCGCCGCCAATATCGTGGCATCCTGGCCGCGCACGCACCTCAATAAGGGTAGCGTCACGATGCACTCCGTCCAGGCAGCAAAATCGGGTGGCGTGCTCGCTGACAGCCTGGCAGCCGGTTTCGGCATCGATGCCGCCGACCTGAAAAAGGCGATGGGAGATCGTCATGGCGCTTAAAGCCGATCGCGCCCTTGTGCGCCTCGCGGGGCCGCGTGCCCCGGAATTCGCCAATTCGGTCGCGGCCGGTTTCGTCGTCTATCGCGGATCGATCGTATCGCTCCTTTCTGACGGCACGATCATCCCGGCCGGCGTGGCCGCGCCCGCAGGCGTGAGCGTGGTGGGTAATCCAGGCATTTCCTCGCGCTATCAGAACAACCTGCCCAACCAGAATATCGTCGGCGATAATTATGGTCCCGGTCCGGTTCGTATCGAGCGCGGCTCCTGGGCGCTGCCTTTCGATGTTGCGCCTTCCTGGGCCAATTACGCCGCCCCCGTCTATGCGATCGACGATCAGACCGTTTCGCTGAGTGACGGATCGTCGCCCGCTGTCGAGGACAGCACCGGCAAAGTAACCACGCCGGCCGTCGCCGCCACGCGTCTCAAGATCGGCGTTCTTGCCGGTTTCGACGAGCGCGGCACGCCCTTCGTGACGATCTGAGGATCAGGAAGCCATGGACATCACACCCCAGAACATCAACGCGCTGACCACGACCGTGAACCTCGCCTTCAACAAGGCGATCGGCGCGGCTCCCAATCGGTTTCAGCGCTTTGCCATGACCGTGCCGTCGAAGGCCGGAGAGAATTTCTATCCGCGCCTTCCTGAAATGCCCGGCATGCGCAAATGGATCGGCCCGCGCGAGATCCACCAGCTCTCGACGTTCCAGCGCTACACGATCGTCAACGCGACCTATGAGGAAAGCTTCGCCATCCAGCGCGAAGATCTCGAAGACGATCAATGGGACGTGTTCACGCCCTATATCAACCAGTTGAGCATGGACGCGGCCGAGCTGCCCGATCAGCTCTGCTTCCAGGCGCTGGAGAACGGCAACAAGACGATCTGCCTTGACGGGCAGTATTTCTTCGACACCGATCATCAGGCGGTCAATGCGGCCGGTCAGCCCTTCACCTATTCCAATATTGGGACACCTCAGCAGGGCGAGACGGGCGGCGCTGCCTGGTATCTGCTCTGCACGACGCGGGCCATCAAGCCGATCATCTTCCAGCCGCGCCGCCCCTTCGCGGTCACGGCACGCACGAAGCTGGATTCGGACAATGTGTTCGAGAACAACGAATTCCAGTGGGGGGTGGATGGTCGTTGCGCCGCAGGTGTCGGGTTCTGGCAGTTCGCCTATCGCTCGACCCGTCCGCTGACCATTCAGAGCTTTGGCGATGCGCGCGCCGCCATGGCCTCGCTGTGCCGTGCGGATGGCACCCCCTACGGGATCGTGCCGGATCTGCTCATGGTGCCGAGTAATCTTGAGGCGGCCGGACGCACGCTGCTCAAGGCGCAGCTGGCCCCGCTCTCGGCGGGCAACAGCTTTGCGACCGGTACGAACCCGTGGATCGGCGCTGCCGAACTGATGGTCGCCGAGCGTCTTTCCCAGCTGAACGGATAATCCCATGGCCAAGACACCCAATCGCGCCCAGTCGGGCGCACAGGACAAAGCCGCCGCTCTGGAAGATACGATCCAGGGCGGAGGAGGCGAGGCCGGACATGCTCATGGTGCTGATATGGGCAGTGCGCCGGAAAGCGTGCCCGCCGGTGGTGAAGATGATGAGATCCAGCGTCATTTCCCACATTCCTCCGATCTCAGGATTGGTGCGGACGGGCACACGCTTTCTCTGCATCGCGATGAGATCGATGAACCGTATCGGAGCGCCCAGCAGGAAGCTCACGAGCAGCGCATCGGGGTCCATATCCTGCTGCCGAATGGCCGCAAGCGAGCCGTGCATCCAGGGAGCCTGATCATCACGTGTCAGGAGCCCGGTTTTCGTCGCGCCGGGATCGCCCATCCTGCTTTCGCGGTCCATGACGAAGGCCGTTTCTTACCAAACGAGATCGCTCTGCTCCGCAATGAGAGCAAGCTGACGGTCATCGAGATCGGCTGAGCGAAGGAGCGCGCGCGATCATGGCCTATGCCACGCCAGACGATCTGATTGCCCGATACGGGGAAGTGGAGATTATCCAGATCTCCACCCCGGACGGGCAGGCGATGGATCAGGTCAATACGCCTCTGGTTACGATCGCGATCAATGACGCTTCGGACATGATCGACAGCTATCTGCGTCGCCGCTACGTGACGCCCGTCGCAACGCCTCCTCTGGCCCTGACGCAGAGCTGCTGTGCGATTGCGCGCTTCATGCTCTGCCAGATGGGCGGCACGACAAGCGCCGAAAAGGTCAAGGATGCCTATCAGGCTGCGCTCTCCTGGCTGCGCAAGGTCGAGGACGGTTCCGTGACGCTGGATGGCGAACTTCTGCCCAACACAAGCCCGAACTGGGCGGAATTCCAGGGACGCGAAAGGACCGTGCGATGCTGGTCATGAACCCTGCGCCCGACGCGACTGAGATCCAGGCATTCCAGGCGATCATTTCGGGCGGCGTCACGGGTGCAGCATTCCAGGCAATCCGGACGCAGCTCAAGGCTTTTTTCGATCCGGCCTGGTTCTCCCATGCGGTCATCCCGGCAAAGGTGTCGCAGGCCACGTGGAAAGACATCACGAGAACAAAGAACCTGATCGGCCTGGGCTGGTCGCACTGGTCGCCGGAGAGCGATAACGCCGGCACCTTCCGGGGCACGCTATCCTTTCCGCTGATCCTGATGGTCTCATTTCCGGAGCCCGAGCAGCGCTATCTGGGCGCGCAGATCGGATCGGGCGCCTACCTGCCCGGCATGATGGGCATGCAGGAATACGCGATCGCAGCGCTTCACGGCTTTACGATCGATGATATCGGCACGTGCCGCGTAACGCAGGTGAGCAGCACCGAGCTGGCTGACTGGAACCAGGACGGCAAGGCAACGGTCGTGCTCGAAATCACGATCCCCGATGTCGCGCTCGATCTGCCGAGCGTCACGGCAACGCTTAATGATTTCCTGCGCCTGCAGGAGCAGCTGATCAGCGACCAGACCGATCTCGGCACCACAACCATTACCGTGAGAGAAGAATGAGCCCCATGAACGTCAGCACGGCCAAGGATCGTGTGGTCAAGGATCTGAGCGGCAAGCCGGTCCCTGCGCAATTCTCGGTCGATCCGACCGACCCGTTCTGGGCGCGGCTGATCGCTGCCGGCGATATCGTCGAGATCAAGGCAGACCCGACGCCGTCAGAGTCAAGCGCCGCACCGGCCGCCGGTTCAACGGCCAGTTCGACCACCGCTCCGTCGAACAGTGCCTCGACGACACCCACCCCGGCCGCATCCGCAGCGAGCCCGGGCTCAAGCCCAGCCAAGAAGGATAGCGGCTCGTGAGCGAATTCACGCAGATCCCCGGCATCTATAACGTTCCGGGCGCCTATACCGAGGTGCAGTTCACGCCCCCCGACACTGTTTTCGCAATGCCGGTCCGGGTTTTGTTCATCGCCATCCAGCAGGGACTGGCAGCGGCCACGCTCTATCAGAACGTGTCTGCCAGCCGGATGCAGGCCACGATGGGGATCGGTTCTTCCGCCTCGATCGCGATCACCGCATTCAGTGCCGCCTGCCCGGGTGTCGCGATGGATGTCCTCGCGCTTCCTCCCGGCGCTGGTGCGAAAGCCTCAATGGCAACGATCGCTTTCAACGGGCCGGCCACCGCTTCCGGGACACGTGCGCTTTATGTGGGCGGTCAGCGCGTCACCTTCGGAGTGTCGTCCGGCGATACGCCCGCGATCATGGCTGCGAACTTCCTCTCCGCCTATGGCGCAGGAACAACCTCGACAGTGCTTGCTCAGACCGGCCTGATCGCGTCTGCCACGCTCTCGCCGGACGGCAAAAGCACGGTTGCGAACAGTGTCACCCTGACGGCACTCGAGCCAGGTCAGTATGGCAATGACAGCGATGTGCGGGACTCGCCCTATGTCAGCGATGCCGTCGCCGGCGCCACGCTCGATATCACGCCCGCCGGTGGTGGTGCGGGTGCACCAAGTATCTCTGCCGCTCTCGGGCTGATTTCGGCAACCTGGTACACGGACATCGTCACCCTGCTCTATGACACGCCCAATCTCCAGACACTCGCCCAGGAGGCGCAACGTCGTTATGGCGCGATGGTCAAGCAGGATGCCCGTGTCTATGCCGCCCTGCGCGGCAGCTATGGCAGCCTGCTGGCCGTAACGGCCCAGCTCAATTCGATGCTGCTCAATTTGATCGGGGCGCAGAACCCGATGTGGACGCAGGCCGCGATCGCCGGCGCTTTTGCCGGCCAGTGCTGCATGTCGCTCAATATCGACCCCTCCGTGCAGCTGCGCGGTCTCACCCTGGACGCAGTCGCCGGCATGGGGCCGCAGGGGCTCGATGCCTTTATCCCGGCGCAGCGCAATGTGCTCCTGGGCTCTGGCATCAGCACGTTTACGATCGGCTCTGACGGTACGGTCTCGCTCGAACGCGTCGTGACCACCTATCAGAACGCGGCCACGGGTGTTCCCACAGGCCTGCCGCAGGACATCATGGTGCCCGCGATCGCCAGCCGCGTGCGCTACGATTTCAACGATTACGTCGTCACGACCTATCCGCGTGCCAAGCTCGCCCAGAACAATGCCGTCTCGGCAAACGTGCCCAATGTGGTGACGCCTAAGACCATGCTTGGGGCCTGGGCGGCACGCTGCAAGCTCTACGAGACCAATGGCTGGATCGAGGATGTGGACACGCTCGCCGCCTCGGCCTCGTTCAGCATCGATACCACCGATCGCAACCGGCTCAATGCCGTGCTGCCGATCAAGCCGATCGGCGCGCTGATCGTCGATGCCAATATTCTTCAGGTTCAGGGGTAAACGATCATGGCTGCAACTGTCGGCATCGTGCGCCTCTGGTGGGCGGGCACACAATATAATGTGGTCAAGGGCTCCTCGATCCGCCTGTCGGGCATCAAGAATGTCACGCAGGTGGCCGGGTATCAGGCCTTTCGCAGCGCCGAATTCCAGGCTGGCGAAGTCCGCGCAACCCTGCTCATCGCCAAAGGCATGAAGCTCTCATCCCTGATGCCCGGAGAAGAGCAGGAGCTTCAGTGGCAGGCCGATACCGGCCAGCTCTACACCTCGCCGGACGCCTTCATTCTGGATGCGCCCGTGCTCAGCGATGACGGCGGCAAAGCGCCCGTCGTCTGGAATTTCTCCTCCTACATCGAACTGGACGCAAGCTGATGGATTTCGATCCGACACGCCCCTCTGTACATCACGAACACGCCCATGTGACGCCTCAGGTGCTCGAAGCAAGCGAACGCGCCGACAAGCCCGTTACCGTCGATATGCGCCCGAAGCTGCCGGAAGGCGCGCGCTGGAACACGGATGGAACGGTGACGATCGCACTCGATGAGCCGGCCGGAATCACACGTCGCTCCGGTGAGCACGAGGATATCGAGCAGATCCGCGAGATCACCTGTCGCCGTCTGCGTGGCGGCGACATGATCGATGCCGTCGATGCTGAAGGCGCGTCGGGGCGGCAGCTGTTCCTTCTCAAGCGTATGACCGGGCTTGAGGATATGAAGGGTGAATTGTTCATCCGCGCCTTGTCTCATATCGATTACCTGACCCTGGTCGAGGTGCTTGGCGTTTTTACACGGCGTGGCCAGAAGACTGGCCGGTAATTCTGGCGGCTCTGGCGCACACGCTCCATTTCGACGAGGCAAGCCTGTGCCGCATGAGCCCAAGGCGGGCGCTGTTCTGGAATAACGCGGCCAACGCGCTCGGCGAACGTATCAGAAAAGAGAATGAGGCCCGGAGCTGATGTCGGACTCCCTGCACACTCAGTTCCGGATCGACCTGGCAGACGGCATTTCCGGACCGATCGACAAGATCATCGGCATGCTTGCGCGGATCGACCAGGCGCTCAGCCGCGTCGGAGGGACCGATCCCTTCGACAAGATGTGGGAGCCAATCGAGCAGACCACACGCGCCACAAATACTTTCTCAGAGACGATCGGCCGCGCCGAGGCGTCCATGCAAGCTGCCATGGGGGCGACAAGCGCCTTGGGCGAGGGGCTATCGCGCACGGATGCCAGCGCGACAGCAACGGCCGAAGCCATGGGGGCATTGGCAGGCGCGGCCGATCGTGTCGATCAAGCATTTGCTGAAGGGAACCAGGCGCACGGGTTTGACAGACTGCATGAGCCGGTCGAGCGTGCCGCCCAGGCCACGCGCGCTCTCGATGAAGCGCTCAGGCGCACCGATGCCTCCATGGCGTCGGCAGAGGGAAACACCCGTGTTTTCGATGAAAGCCTCGCCGCTACCGCTACCGGTGCGACGGAGGCGGGCGATGCGCTCAACCGCATGGGTCAAAACGCCCAACGCGCCGCCGAGCAGGCAATGTCAGCCATGCGCGCCGTACAGGGCACGCTTAATTCAGGCTATGGCGCATCGAGCAACGGCGGAGGTGGATTTTCGTCGGGACCAACTGGATCGAGGGCTTATCTCGGGAATGTTCATCACTCCCTGGAGAATGTGCATCGCTCGGTCGAGGAAGGCATGGGCCGGGCCTTCGGCGCCGCAGCCGCGGGCTTTGGGCTGATTGAGCCGGTCCACGCGGCAGCCGAATTCGACAACACACTCACCCATATCGGCATCGGCCTTGGGTATGATGGTGACGCGAACCAGAAATTCGCAGCAAGCTACGGAACGCAGATCAACCAGCTGGCACGCGCCACGTCCCAGCGTGGTGTGGATCTGGCCGATGCGGCAGGCTTCTTCAGTCGTGAAGGCTATACAGGCGCCAAGCTCGATGCGGTCCTGCCCACAGTCGCCCATATCGCCACTGCCTATAACGCCGCGCCCGAAGCTGTAGCGAAAAGCACCTTTGCATTGCAGGAAAACCTCGGCGTCAGCGACAAGGCACTAGGAGGGGCTCTTGCCTCGGTAGCCATCGCGGGCAAGCAGGCAGATTTGCCCTTCGAAAAGCTGGCGCCCTTGCTGCCTCAGGTTGCGGCTCAGGCCGGGATGCTCGGTGTTAAAGGCCGGTCGGGGGTTGATGATCTGGCAGCGCTTTTAGCGGTTGCGCGCAAGTCAACGGGCACAGAAGGCGAAGCCGTCACCAATACGCGTGCCTTCCTTCAGGCCATTACGAGCCCGCATACCGCAAAGCGCTTCGCAGAGTTCGGCGTCGATCTCTTTGGCACCGAACAAAATGCCCGCGCCAAGGGCATCGATCCCATGATCGCCGTGCTTCAGCAGGTCAACCGCATCACTCACGGCGGCACTGACGCGAAGGCCCTGGGCACTCTTTTCAACAATCAGGAAGATCGCGCATTCGTCACGGCCATTCTCAAGCACATGGATCAGTATTTTTCGATCCGGCAGAAGGTGGCGGGCGCCGATCAGAGCGTTATCGACCATGATTTCAACACGGGCCAGCATTCGACCCTGAGCGAATTAACGGCGTTCGAAGAGGCGCTAAGCCAGGTTCTGCGCATCATCGGCGAAGGCTTTGTGCCGACACTGCATCTGCTCACGATCGGGCTGCATGGTGTGATCGATGTCATGGAATGGATGCAAAAGCACACGCCTGGCGTGCTCCCGGTGATCCTTGGAATCACGAGCGGCCTTATCGCTTTTGCCGCCGTCATGGCAGCGTGTGGAGCGGTTCTGATCCCGCTCAAGGCGGGTTTTGGCCTGATTGGGGCTGTGCTGTCACCTCTGCGGTTCGTGATCGGTGCGGTAGCCAGCGCGCTGGAGATCTCTGTTGGCGCTTTTGCTGCCTTGTCGGTGGGCATTCTCGCCGGCGTCGCTGTTCTCGGCTTTGTGGCCTATGAAACCTACAAGCATTGGGACGCGATCAAAAAAGCCTTCATCTCATTCGGTGGATGGCTCGAGTCCTGGGCGAGCTGGCTCTTGCATCTGGGGTCGCATGGCACGCCGGGATCGACAGGCAAGCAAGTCGCTATGGTGGGTGGGGCGAATATGATGCCACCCATACAGCTTCATGTGACGACAGATCACGGCGTCAAAGTAAAAGCCGAGCCCCATCCAAAGGTTCAGGTCACCAAGGTGGCAGGCACCGGTCGTATGATGGATAGACCATGAGCGGCTCTCTCTCCACAGCCGGTCTCGGCGAGATCGGCGCTTCCACGCTCTCCAGCCTGGGAGGCATTGCCGGGCTGGCCAGCTCGGCGCTGGGACGCATTCTCACCACGGCCTCGTTCCGGGGCGTCACGTTCTTCATACCCGATGTACGTGAAGCGGGCGGCCGACGCGTGGTTCGCTGGCTTTTTCCCGGACGCGACATCCAGCGCTTTCAGGATTTCGGGGCGATCGAGGGGCCGATCCAGATCACCGGCCTGATCATCGGCGATGATTACGTCATCCGCGCCCAGCGTCTGCGCAAGGCATTCCTGACCGCAGGCCCGGCTACACTGGTCCATCCCTGGTATGGTCGCCTGCGCGTTCGTCTGGCCGAGCAGCCGCCCGAGATCTCCTTCTCCGATCGCGAGATCCGCGTCGCACGGTTTACCGCCTCTTTCTATCGTGACCCGGAGACATCGGGCGCATCCGGGCTCTTCGCGTCCATCACGGATACGCTCACCAATCTGATGACCCAGGCGGATGCGCTGGTCGATGAAGGTATTCTCGCCTGTCAGGGGGTGCTGTCAGTGCTGGCTATCCCTCTTGCGCTGTCGGGTGCTGTGGGATCGCTGATCAGCCAGATCACCGGGGTCTGGGATGGCCTTCTCGGGAATGCGCCGCAACCCCTGCAAGATGCGACGGCTGCGGCGCAAGTCACACTCGCCAATGGTGTTTCTCCGCCTTTGGTCAATGACGATACGAGCTACGCCGATTCTGTCTCGACAGCATTTGCCGTGGTGCCCGCAGCCATAGCCTCGGTGGCCATGCCGGCTCAGACAGCGGCCATAGCCCCGGCCTCGATCGTCGCGAACGGTGTGACGCTCACCGTCGCGCCAGCTACGATCGTCACGGTCCTTCTGCAAGGTGCGTCGAAGATCGGGGCGGTTGCCGTCAGCACGTCCCAGACCAGTCAGGCACCCGCCTTCGTGCTGGCCCTGGGTGTGGTGGCACGCATGGTCACGCTCGCCCAGGCCGTGGCCGCTTCGACATCGGTCTCCTATGTCAGTCAGCCTGATGCCCTTGCCGCGCGCGATATTCTCATTGCGGCCGTCGATGCTCTGGGCGCGGATATGGGCAATGCCGCCGCCGCAGGCGCTCCGCTTCCAATGTCGTCCATGTGGGGCGCGCTTCGGGATCTGCGGCTTGCCATCCTCGCCGATTTCTCGACCACCATCGGAAGACTGCCTCCCGTCATATCGATTGCGACGACACGTCCCATGAGCGCCTGGACGCTGGCCTATGCGCTTGCTGGCGACACACCCGCCAATGTCCAGACCACGTTCGATGACATGGTGGCGCGCAACAACCTGATCCACCCCGCCTTCGCCGGTCCTGGCGCGGTGCAAATTCTGGAGCTGAACTGATGAGCGATACCAAGACCGTCTCTCGCCGTCCTATGACGGTAAAAATTGCGGGGCGCATCCTCCAAACCTGGACCAGCTGCGAAGTGGGGCGAGACCTCGCCGATATCGCCGGGTCTTTTCGTATCCGCTACCTGGACGAGGTGCGCTCGGCCGAGCTTCTCCGTGAGAGCCCTCCCGAGTTCAGTGCGATCCGTGAGCGCGATCCGGTGGAAATCTCGATCAACGCAGATGTGGTGCTCAAGGGATGGGTGGACGATATCAATCTGACGGCCGACGAGCATACGGCAGAGGCCATCATCAGCGGCAGAGACGTGACAGGCGATCTCGTGGATTGTTCGGCCAACCCAACGGGGCCGGGGGAGTACCGGCAGATCCGCCTCGAAAGTCTGGTGGGCCATCTGACCAACCCCTACAAGATCACCCTCGATCAGCAGATCGAGACGGGAGCGCCCTTTACCCTGGTGGCGCTGGAGCCGGGCGACATGGTGATGGATGCAATCGAGCATCATGCCAGGCAGCGCGGCGTGCTCGTGACATCCGATGGAATTGGCAAGATCGTGCTGACACAAGCTGGCACGACAAGGGCCAGTGACAGTTTGAACTTCCCAGGCAATGTGCGCGGCATCGAGGTGCGGATTTCCTCACGTAATCGCCACTCCGATGTCTGGGTCAAGGGCCAGTTCAAGAGCCAGTTAAGACCCGCCAAAACCACGCTTGATGCGAATGCTGCGCCGCTTTCTGCAGCCCCGTCACAACCCCCGGCCGCACCATCGCACCGCAAGGTCGAACTCGCCAGCACGACGCGCTACGGACATTGGGTCGATCCTGAGGTTCAGCGCTATCGCCCCCGGGTATGGATGGCCAAGACGCAAAGCGGCGGCTCGGTGGCCACACAGCAAACGACGAACCCGCCACTGGACAGCACCGCGCAGGGCCTGAGCGACGAGGTCGGGCCGCCGCTCGCCTTTCATGCCGACACGCGCCACAAGAAGCGCAAGGCGACGAAGCCCCGCGAGGACGCCGACCCCTGGACCTTGCAGGATCAGGCGGAATGGCGGGGTCGCACGACGCGGGCGGGATCTACGGCCCATGTCTATATCGTGCCCGGTCTTCGCAACAGTAAAGGCGATCTGTGGCTGCCCAACCAGCTCGTCTCGGTGACAGATCTCTATAGTGGTCTCACCCAGGACATGCTGATCGGTGCCGTAACGTGGGTGGCCTCCGACCAGGGCTATGAAACGCGGATCTCGGTCGTGGCGCCCGATGCCTATAATCTCAAGGGGGATGAGGATCACACCCGTGCCGGTGCACGCAAATCCTCGCATCTCACCGCGCGATCCCTCATAGGGCGAAGCTGATGCTCACGGCCTTTCACATGGCGCTGCGCAGTCTGTTCTCACGCGGCGTGATCGCCGATATCGATGATACGGGCGGCGATCAGACCGTGACGCTCGACACGCATTACGGGGTAACGCGATCGAGCGTGCCTGTTCATCACCCCTTTGGTCTTGCAGCCCATGCCCCCCATGACGGGGCTGTGACCCATGTCGTCGCCAATGGCAGCGATCCGGCCGATCTTGTGGCCTTGCCGCCCGCGAACCCTTCGGTTGCCCGTATGGGCAATCTCGCCGAAGGTGAGGTCTGTCTCTATGACTCCATGGGGCAGAAGCTCTATTTTCAGGGCGGCAAGATCGTCAGGGTCGATTGCGCAAGTGAGTTGCAGGTCCGCATCGGGGGCACTACGGTGCTCGATGTCACGAAAGACCGGATCTACACGCCGCTCGATATCCAGACGGATGGCAAGATCTCGGCCAAGGGCGATGTCGTCGCGGGAACGGTAAGTCTGCAAAACCACGTCCATAAGGGTGTGCAGGCCGGTTCCGGAACGAGCGGTCCACCCCAGCAATAAGTTGGACTGACACCCGTCGGACCTGTCATCGGCATGCCGGTGTGACACTCTTCACCCCATGTCGGCCGCATCCTTTTCCAGCATGAAACTCGGGATCAAACCCGGCCCGGGCGTGATCGATCTCGTCATCGATCCCGTCGGGAATGGGCGCGGACGTATCGCGATCGACCGCACGCCAGCAACGCCCCTCCTGGTCGCGCTGTGTTCTGATCGGCGCGCGGCGAGCGATGATGTCGCACCCGAAATGCAGACAGCGCCGGCAGGAACCCAGGCGCCGCTTTTTTCCCGCAGAGGATGGGTGGGTGACGTTCTCCTGGAAGAAGGTCAACGCTTTGGGTCGCGCTTATGGTTGCTCTCACGAGGGCGCGCCTCGGAAGCGACCCGTGTCGCAGCGCTCGATTATGCCAATGAAGCGGTTGCCTCGATCGTCGATTATCATGGCATCGAGGTGGATATCGACGCTGCCTGGTACGACAAAAAGCCGGGTATTTTGATCATCACAGCGCAAGCGCTGGGTCTTTCCGTCAATGCGCCGGTGACGACGCTATGACTTTACCCATCCCAAGTCCCGACACACTTGCCCAGCGCTTTGCAGCGGCGCTCGCGCAGCAGGAATTCACCGCCTCGGACGGGTCTGTGGTGCGTCTCGATGCGACAGCGCCCCAGACGCTGGAGCAGGCGCTCTCCATCATCAGTGCCCTCGACCTCTATCAGGTCTATCTCTATGCCCGTGACATCGGGCTTGAACTGATCGTCTCGACATCCACCGAAAGCGGCTTGCTACCGAACCATGCCGAGATATGGGGCGTGCCGCGAGAAGGCGCGTCTTCTGCTATCGGCAATTTCATCTTTGCTACGTCTCAGGCCGTCGATATCCCCGTAGGAACCCTAATCACGATTGACGGCTCGACCCAATGGGCCGTGACGACAGCAACCGATATCGCAGCCAACGCAACTTCATCCGTGCCGGTGATGGCAACCAGTGCAGGAACCGCTGGCAATCTGGCAGCCAACACGGCAGCACAGCTCGTCTCGCCGATAGCCGGCGTCGTTTCGATTGTCTCGGATCAGAGCGGGATTGCCGGCGGGGCTGCGATCGAGAGCGCTGAAGCCTGGAAAGCGCGGATCATCAGCGTCATCCAGAACCGGTCGAGCGGCGGCACGCTCGCCAACTATGAAACATGGGCGTTGGCTGCAGGCGCCGCCTACGTCTATGCGGTGCGCGCCTATGACGGTCCAGGAACCGTTGGCATCATTGTCGCCATGGCAGGGCCGACTGCTCCCACACCCGCTCAGATCGTGGCCATCCAGACCTATATCGATAGTGTGCGACCCGTCCGAGGCAACGCCACCGTCCATTCGGCGCAGATCGTCCCTCAGAATATGACGATCGCACTCAACCCGGACACGAGTGCTGCGCAAGCCGCCGTTCAGGCTGCGCTGGCACCGGTTTTCCTGGCGGCCGGCATTGGGGGAAAGAATACGAGCGGCCGCATCACAATCGCCGCTCTCGAAGCAGCCATCGCAGCGGTCGCAGGAACACAGAACACGCTGATTGCCCCCGCAAATGATCTTGCGGTGCCGACCAATCAATTGACGGTCCTGGGGACGATCACCTGGCAGGCGGGAGGCGCATAGTCATGACAATGCTTGCGCCCCGCACTGCCGATCAGATCGCCACGCAATGGGTTGAGGAGCTAACGCCGCCCGGCAGTTCCTGGTCCAGGGACAGGGCGACGAACCTTGCGGCGCTGTATCAGGCCCTCGCTATTCCCCGCGCGCAGCTCGAAGCCGATATCGCCACATTGACTTCCGAGATATGGCCTGGTTCTGCCGTCACCCTGCTGAGCGACTATCAGTCCCTTCTCGGACCAGATCCGCTCGGCCGCGATGTCGGAGATCTAAGCCAGGCCCAGCTTCAGCAGCTCCTGGGGCAACGCTGGGTCGCCTCTAGCGGGCAGACCTTCGAGTTCTACGAGCGCATGGCCGCGAGCTATGGCGTCACGATCACCATCATCGAGCCCAATCCGGCCATTTGCGGCCCGGCGGTTTGCGGCGAGGCAATCTGTAGCGACTACACGCTGCGTTTCTACTGGATCGTCAACATGGATCAGGACAGCGCCAATCTGCGCGCAGCGATAGCCTTGAACGCCCCGGCAGACACGATCGTCGTCTTCATGGTGCAGGGGGTATATGTCTGATGGATCGCACTCAGGCCAGCGGCTACATCCTCAACGCCGCAGGAAAGCGCATATATGGAGACAAGATCCCCGGACAGGCACAGGGGACAAGCCTGATCGCTGCGGACCGTACGGCGACACAGGAAGAAATCGTCGGGGCTATCGAAGCGTCAGGACAAACGCCAGATAACGGCAATCTTGCGCAGCTTCAGGCCGCCATCAAAGTGTTGGGGAACGCGCCCGTCTGGTCTGCCGCCTTTGCCAAGCTGATCGGCGGATACCCGAACAGGTTTCTCGTCCAGGATGCGTCGTCTGCAGGAGTGTTCTGGATCTCCACTGCCGACAATAACCTGACCGTCCCTGGCGCCCAGGGCGCCTCATGGACCAACATGCTCGGCGATTTCCTCCGGATGAGCCTTACGACAGACCAGAATGTCCTAGGCCCGGTTACTTTCGAAGAATCCCCCGTTGTCCCGCTTCTCGCTACTAGTGCCGACACGTATCAGGCCGTCAGCGCGGCATGGGTCAATGCCGTCCTCGCCAATTACCTGAACCTTGTCACCACAAATGCACAAACGGTAGCCGGTGCAATTACGTTCGAAGCCTCCCCAGTTGTCCCGTTGCTCGGGGCTTCAGTTAATACGTACCAGGTCGTCAATGCCGCGTGGGTCAATAGCCAGCTTGCCAACTACCTGAACATCAATGAAACGACGCAGCAGGAAGTGGCGGGGCTGGTAGGGTTCCAAGTTACCCCTACGGTCCCGACGCTGGCAAACGGCACGAAGACCGATCAGGTGGCGACGACCAAGTTTGCTTGCGGCACCTTCAGCCCCGGAAGCTCGGGCTACAAAATCCACCCTGACGGCTGCATAGAGCAATGGGGAACTTACTTAACAGAAGCCTCTTCAGGGGCAGCGGCTCTCCATTTCCCCCTAGTGTTTCCGAACGTTTGCGAAGCTGTTGTGGTTTGTGAAGCCCGCGCAGGCGGGTCATGGGGGTCCAGCCAGCCAACGGTTCACGGCGTCAATGACACGCCAGGTACTGGCGGGTTTGTTGCCGTAACCCTCGGCTGGAATGGCTCTACCTTCGCTGCGACCAAAGCAACCGGAAATTATCGGGCAATAGGATATTAACATGGCTCAGAATTATTATTGGTCTCCTTCAAGATCTGCGTTTTATCCCGTGGAGATCAAAAATCTTTATGTGAAGGCGGGGTCTTTCCCGAGCGATGCCGTTCTGATCGATGACACCTATTTCACAGAGTTTTCCGGCCAGGCTCCCGTGGGGAAAATGCGAGGCACCGGCCCGGATAACCTTCCTGCGTGGGTAGATCCGACAGAAGAAAACAAAGAAGCTGCGGGGATTTTGCCCCCTGGACAAACACAAACGTCATAGGATAACCGCCCATGACCTGGCGCCCATCAGCGCGGATCGTGCGTCCTGGCGACGACGTTGCCAAGATCATCGGTAGCATCGTCTACTCATGATCAACATCGCGGCCTTGTGGGAAACGTGGAGCGGTCCAGGAGGCGCCGTGATCGGAGGGTTCCTTACCTGGGGTGGAACCGTGATCCGTGCGCGTTTGCAGGCACAGCGCAACCGCTTGGACGCAGGACAGCAGGCCCTTACCCTTGTCGATCAGAGTCAGAAACAGCAGGCGATGCTCTCAGCGGCGCTTGAACGGTCGCTGTCCAACGAGCTCTCTGCCCGCGCCCGGGAGGTTTCGACTGGTGATCTCCTGCAAGAAATTCACGTACTCCTCATCGGTGCCAGACTGAGATGTCACGATGTCGAAATGCGTTTCGGCCTACCGCCTACCAAATTCCCCCTTATCCCCGCGTTTCCATGGCGAGTGACACCAGAAAGCGGCACCGCCCAGCCGGTGATGAGCGCCGGAGGCGCACAGGAACCGGTCCTTAGAGCTTCTTCAAACAGCGTTTAAGGGGTGTTTTACGAGGCTTGAAAAGGAGGCAATTTGGCCAATCGGATCGGTCAAAAAGGGTTCCAACTCCAGTGTCCCGTTGTTCCAAGATCGGTGTCCCGCTTCAGTGGTCCCACAGGGCCGCCTCGAGCGGCGCGCTATCCCACACGCCAGCACTGACGAAGTGATGCAGCCGATCATACGGAACCTCGCCCGTCCGGGCCGCGATCGGCTGGATGCTCTTGCGATC